>WNFF01002645.1_pt1 | contig 14654 bp, 17 predicted proteins | sample 5400441 | NCBI WGS metagenome assembly WNFF01 (sample SAMN13153345, study PRJNA577476) | soil metagenome | isolation source: 120 cm saprolite under Douglas fir tree site 2 hole 3 replicate 1 | place: USA:California | collected 2015-04-18 | reverse complement strand
GTCGCAGTACTTGGCGTACATGCGCTCGAGCATCGCCGCCCAGTCCTGCGCCTCGGTGCCGCCCGATCCCGACTGGATGTCCATGAAGCAGTTGTTCGGATCCAGGGGATCGGAGAACATGCGGCGGAACTCGAGATCGCCGACCTCCTTTTCCAGCTTGGCGACGTCCTCGGCGATCCCGGAGAGGGTCGCCTCGTCGTTCTCCGCGCGCGCCATGTCGAAGAGCCCGCGCGAATCGCGCAGCGACGAGGCGATCGCGGCGAGCCCGGTGACGGTCGCGTCCAGCGACTTCTTTTCCCTACCGAGGTCCTGCGCGCGCTTCGGGTCGTTCCAGACCTTGGGGTCGGTCAGGAGCGTTTCGACTTCCGTCAGGCGCTTCTCTTTGCCCTCGAAGTCAAAGATACCTCCGCAGCTCCGCCGACCGCTTGTCCAGGTCCGAGAGCGCCGAGGCGATTTGATTGATGCGTTCTGCTTCCATGTGGCTTCTCTGCAAAACGCGCATTATAAAGTACGGCGTCCTACTTTATACGGATCGACGGAAAACTTTCGTCGATCTTGTCCTCGAAGAAACTCGTCGCCGAGGGCGCCGCCATGAGCTGGCGATGGACCTCCGGAGAAACTCCACGGTATTGGATCAGCTTGCCGTCGCTGAACTCGACCTCCAGCACCTGCGACTTCGGGTCGTAACCGACCGCGCGGATCTTGCTCGAGTTGATGCGCTTTCGTTCCATGGTCACTCCAGCGACACGGTGATGCTGTCGCCTGAGCGCACCGAGGCGAGTTGCCGGGGGTCGCCGTCGATCGTGCCAAGGACGTTGCAACGGGTCACCAGGCGCGATTCGTCGCCCTCGGATACGGGAGTTCGGCCCCATGGCAGGGCGAGCGAGCTCCCTTCGGTCCAGAAACAAACCGTTCCAGGCGGCACGACCTGTTTGGCGCCTTCCTCGAGGGCTGCCTTCACGGGCATCTCGAAATAAACCTCCTCGCCCCAGGTCTGGGCTTTCGCCTTCACTGGCAGCGCCGCGACGAGGGCGCGTGCAGTCGGGGTGTCATCCAGGGTCGCGTTCGCGGCACCCTTGGGCCAGGTGATTCGGATTCTCGCGTACGTGCTCATGCCTGCTCCCAATGTTCGATGATCAATTGCAGGGTCTGCGTGCCGTTGAACTCGTTGACCGAGAGCCGGTACGCGGCTCGCACGGGCGAAGGCAGGGGATCGAGCGCGTTGAAGCGCATGGCTTCGACGGTGCGCCCGGCGCGCACGAGCTTCAACTTCAGGTGCTTCTCGCCCACGACGCGCTGGCCGAGCACCTCGAACTCGTCGCAGAACATCGGCTGCGGAAAGCCCTGTCCCCAGACTTGGGTGTCGAGAAGCTGCGCGAGGCCGAGATCGAGATACGCGGGTTCCAGCGAACCGTCGGTCTCGACCGCTCGCGCAAGCTGCGCGGGCGAGAGCAGCTCGCTCGCCACGGCTTCGAAGCTTTCCGCGAAGCGCGCGAAATCTCGAGCGCGTAGCGTGAGGCCCGCCGCCGCAGCGTGCCCGCCGAAGCGCAGGAGCAGGTCCGGATCGCGCTTCGCGACGAGATCCAGCGCGTCGCGCAGATGCAGGCCGGCAATGGACCGGCCCGAGCCGCGGATCTCGTCGGCACCGGCCGGCGCGAAGGCGAAGGTCGGGCGGTGGTGGCGATCCTTGACGCGCCCGGCGAGGATGCCGACCACGCCTTGGTGCCAGCCCGGGTCGTAAAGGCTGATGCTCGAGCTCTCGCCCACCGAGACCTTCGCCATCAGCTCATCGGCCTGCGCCTGCATGTCGGCTTCGATCGTGCGCCGCGTGCGATTGAGGTCGTCCAGCTGCCGGGCGATCTCGAGGGCGCGCCCGCGGTCGGCGGTTGTCAGGCACTCGATCCCCAGGCTCATGTCGGACAGACGTCCGGCCGCGTTCAGCCGTGGACCGAGCAGAAACCCGAGGTCGAACCCGCTCGCGCGCGACGGATCGCGGCCGGCAACGGCAAAGAGGGCGCGCACGCCTTCCTGCATCCGGCCCGCGCGGATGCGCCTCAAGCCTTGCGCGACCAGGACGCGATTGTTGAAATCGAGCGGCACGACGTCGGCGACCGTACCCAAGGCGACCAGATCGAGCGAGTCGCCGAGGTTGGGTTCCTCCCTGCCGGCGAACGCTCCGCGCTTGCGCAGCTCGGCACGCAGGGCAAGCATCACGTAGAACATCACGCCGACGCCCGCGAGGCTCTTGCTCGGAAACGCGCAGCCGGGCTGGTTGGGATTGACGATGGCCGCGGCGCGCGGGAGGGCCGAACCCGGCAGATGGTGGTCGGTTACGATCACCTCGATGCCGAGCCGGCCCGCCACATCGACGCCCTCGACGCTGGCGATTCCGTTGTCCACCGTGATAAGGAGCTCGGGTTTCGATCGCGCCGCGAGCGCGACGATCTCCGGGGTCAGCCCGTAGCCGAACTCGAAGCGGTTGGGGACGAGAAAGCCGACGTTCGCGCCGAAGGCGGAAAGCGCCCGCATTCCCACGGCGCAGGCGGTCGCGCCGTCGCAGTCGTAGTCGGCCACTATCAGCATGCGCTTGCCGGCTGCGATCGCGTCGGCGAGGAGCACTGCGGCGCGCTCGGCGTTGAGCAGGTGGGAGGGCGGAATAAGGCCGGAGAGCGCGTCTTCGAGCTCGCCGCGGTGGCTGATCCCGCGCGCCGCGCACACGCGCGCGAGCACCGGATGCAGGCCTTCGCGCACGAGCTGGTCGTGCACGCGCAAAGGAACCCGGCGGGTGGTGATCTGGGACATCAGCTAGACATAGGCCGAAAGCGGTTTCCGCCGCCGCCAGAAATAGCGCAGGTCCGAACGTACGGTCTCGACCTCGAGCAGCGAATCCGCGCCGCAAAGCTGAAGCGTAAGCATTCCGATCCGGCCGGACTTCAGCGCGGCGAGGAGCGGCCCGAACCAGTCGCGCTCGAGCGCAGCGCGGCGCTCGCGAAGCTGCGCTTCTCGCGGGGCGTCCAGCACGACCAGAGCCACTCCTTCCTCCCCCAAATCAGCGAGCATGGATCCGGCGTCCTTCGGCAACGCCCGGACCGGGATTCCCGCTGCGAGCGCGAGGCCGCGGGCGAGCGGATCGTCGCCGACCACCGTCGAGAACGGCCGGTCTTTCGCCGCGGCTATGACGCCCCCGCCCCAGAACCAGACGCTGTTCAAGGCCGGCTCCCCGCGCGTTTCGCGCTCGGCGTTGACGGGGTGCTCGTGGAGCAGCATCTGCGCCTCGTTCATGAGCGCGTGAAAGCGCATCGCGTCGGGTCCCGACGGCAGCTTTTCATCGATCGCAGCACCGCGCGCCGCGGCAGCCGGCGTGGTCTGCATGTCCGGCGCCTTCTCGAGGCGCACGTACCAGCGCGCCGGCCGCGTCGAGTAGAAGAGCATCGCCCGGCCGAAATGGCGGTTGAGCGTATCGACGAGCGCCTCGGACTCGGCGCGCGAAACCTCGAAGGCGGCGCTGTCGGCGAGGCCGAGGCTGTCGCGGCCCACCCGCAGGTGCACGGGATCGGCGCGCATCCAGAAATGCCGCTCGGGCGCTCCGCCGTCGGCAAGCAGCGTATAGGGGGCGACAGGCCAGTCGCGCTGCCTCTCCACGCCGAAGCGCCCGAACAGCCAGGCCTCGGGCGAAATGGATGCGATCCGCTTGCGGCGTCCTCTCGCCATCAGCGTCTCCGCGGCCGCGAAACCGTCTCCGGGTGGAAGTCCCTCGGCGGAGAAGAAATCTGGAATATACAGGACGCAGTGCATTCGATTTCGAGTTTATCACCGCTTATGGCACACTTCGCGCGTGCAATACGAACTCCTCGTCGGGCTGCGCTACACGCGCGCCAAGCGCCGCAATCACTTCATCTCCTTCATCTCGCTCACTTCGATGTTCGGCATCTTCCTCGGCGTCGCCGCGCTGATCGTGGTGCTCTCGGTGATGAACGGGTTCCAGAAGGAAGTTCGCGCGCGCATCCTGGGCGTGGTCTCGCACGTGCAGATCACCGGGGCGGACAACCGGCTCGCGGACTGGCAGGCGGTGGCGCGGGAGGCGGCCGAGCGTCCGCAAGTGGCGGCGGCGGCGCCGTTCGTGAACGCTCAAGGGATGCTCGTGTTCGGCGCCAGCGTCCGCGGAGCGGTGGTGCGCGGCATCGTGCCGGAGCTTGAGCAGAAGGTCGCCGATATCGGCCTGCACATGATGACGGGGAAGCTCGAGTCGCTCGTTCCCGGAGAATTCGGCATCGTGCTCGGATCGGAGCTCGCGCGCGCGCTCGGCGCGAGGGCCGGCGACAAGGTGACGCTGATCGCCCCGCAGGGCCTCGTCACCCCCGCGGGAATTCTTCCGCGGCTCAAGCAATTCACCGTGGCGGGCATTTTCGAAGTGGGCATGTTCGAATACGACTCGGGTCTCGCGCTCATCCATCTCGAGGACGCGCAGAAGCTCTACGGCTTGGGAGACAACGCCTCGGGCGTGCGGCTGAAGCTCTACGATCTGTTCCAGTCCCGGGAAGTCACGCGCGACCTGGTCGCGCGGCTGCGCGGCGACCTTTACGTCTCGGACTGGACCCGCAGCCACGCCAACTATTTCCGCGCGGTGCAGATCGAGAAGACCATGATGTTCATCATCCTGCTCCTGATCGTCGCGGTCGCGGCGTTCAACATCGTGTCGACGCTGGTGATGGCGGTCACCGACAAGCAGCCCGACATCGCCATCCTGCGCACGCTGGGCGCGAGCCCCGGCGGCATCATGAAGATCTTCATCGTGCAGGGCGCGCTGATCGGCGCGATCGGGACCTTGATCGGCGTGGCCGGCGGAATCGCGCTCGCGCTCAACATCGACGTGGTGGTGCCGTTCCTCGAGCGCCTCTTTAATTTCCAGTTCCTGTCGCGGGAGGTGTATTACATCACCGACCTGCCTTCCGATCTCCAGAGCAGCGACGTGGTTACGATTGCACTGGTATCGCTCGCCCTCTCGCTTCTTGCGACTCTCTATCCGAGCTGGCGCGCCGCCCGCGTAAATCCGGCCGAGGCGCTGCGCTATGAGTGAGGTGCTCGCGTGCCGCGATCTGCGCAAGACTTTCCGCGAGGGAAGGGAAGCCGTGCGGGTATTGCGGGGGGTGACGCTGCAAGTGGAAGAGCGCGAGATCGTTGCTGTCGTCGGCGTTTCTGGTTCGGGTAAGAGTACGTTGTTGCACCTCTTGGGAGGTTTGGACGCGCCAACCGAGGGCGAGGTCTATGTCGTCGGCAAGAACATCACGGTGGTCTCCGAGACAGAACGAGAGATTCGTCGACATGGATTATCTGGTTTCCTTGGATCATTCCTGGACAAGCTTGCACGTCGGGCCAGCGAAAAAGAGCGGGAGCTCCTGGTTTGCCGAGTCCGCAACGAAGCCCTCGGTTTCGTCTACCAGTTCCACCACCTGCTAATGGAGTTCACCGCGCTCGAGAACGTGGCGATGCCGCTCCTGATTCGGCGCACGCCCGCCGCCGAAGCGCGAGAAGCAGCCGCGGCGATGCTGAAGGAAGTGGGCCTCGCCGAGCGCCTCGATCACACGCCAGGGGAGCTTTCCGGAGGAGAGCGCCAGCGGGCGGCGCTTGCTCGCGCGCTCGTGACTCACCCTGCCTGCGTGCTCGCCGACGAGCCGACCGGGAACCTCGATCGCAAAACGGCCGACAGCGTGTTCGGACTGATGCTCGAGCTCAACCGCGCGCACGGCACGAGCCTCGTGATGGCGACGCACGAACCCTCGCTCGCTGCGCGCGCACACCGTGTCATGCGGCTGCAGGACGGGGTACTGGTGCGGGAGAGGTGAGTGTTAGCGTCCGCAGTCACCGGGCGCGTCGCGATTGCGCCCTTCCGGTGCGCTACACGCTTACGCGACGTTCTGCATCTTGTTGGCGAAATCTCGGCCAGACGTTGGCGGAGGGAGAGGCTTTCCATCCTGGTGATAAAGCGCAATCGCCTCCTCCACGACCTGGCACAGTTGCTCGAAGACGGCTTTTTCGTCCGTACCGTGGCACCCACCGTAAACGAGGCCCGGAGAACTCCCGACAAAGCACTGGTCTTCCTCCGACCACTCGACGATCTTCGCGTACCTTGCACTTTCCTTCATGATCTCGACTCCTCGACGGCGCTTCACTGCGCGGGTCTGATAGTGCTCTGCGTCGTTACCAAGCGCAAATTTCTCTGAGCGAAGCGAAGAATCTGCTTTTCTTGCCGTTCAAACACTCATCGCCCGAAAATAAGCACCAGCGCAATACCTACCGCGATCGCGGACAGCGCCGCCGAGGCGACACAGAGCAAGAGCGCTCGGCGGAGCTTCGCTTCTGCAATCGAAGCGGCTTGTTCCAGAGCTGCCACCGTGCTTTGCAATTGCTCCGCCAGCTCCTTGATGTGCGCCGAGTTCTGAGACGCCGCGGATTGAAGCTCCGTGATCTGCTGCTGCAGCAACAAGGTCTGATTGGCGACCGCATCGGCGTTCTTCCGCGTGAATACCGGCGCGGCGGCCGAAATGATCGTGCCGATGTGAGGCAGAACGGCTTTGAGTGCGGGGATCAGCCAGGCTGGCATGGATGAGCTCTAAACGTTTCCCACGACTCAGCTCATTGAGCGGGACTCGAAAGGCTCTGAGGTTTTGGCGCGACTTGCCCTCGCTCGTCTCTGAACTGAAGCTTGCCCGGCCATCGTGTTTCAAGATTGTCGGCTACGAATCGCGCAACCGGTCGCCAGTTGGTCTCGTCTTTTTGGACGTAAATATTGATGGAGACTCCACGTTCCTTTAGCGCGTTTTCATACTTGTTATGCGCCCACCGCTGTTCCGCTATGTTGATATTGACACCTTGCTCGTTGCAAACACTCAGGTAGAGGGCGCGCATGACATCGGGCGTTACCTTGCTATCGTCACGAAGCGAAAACTCATATTTCTCGGCAAACGTTCGCAGGCGCTCCACAAGTATGGGCCAATCCTCGTCGACAATTTGCAAATCTATCCTGACGACCGGCGCTATAGAAGTGCGGCCGTCGCGAAACATGTTGTGACATGAGCGATCCTTCGTGATTGCTGGAACGGCCAAGACAGCAATTGCGAGTAGCGGCACAGCGCCTAATAGGAAAGCGCGCCAAGGCAATACCGAAGGTCGGTGTGAATGCGGAGAGATATCTTCCGCATCAGCTCGCCGAAAAGGCAACTGACCTGCTACCCGGAGCGTTGCCCAGAACGCAATTCCACCAAGCGCACCGAAAGCGCCAAAAAAGAGCAATCCTTGAAGGTACTGGAGCCAACCCGCCAGCGTTGGAACGCCATCTAACATTGTCTGTACGCGTTCCGGTCCGGTCCACGCGTTCGACTTAAGGTCGCTGTAACGCATGGGCCACGACAAGACGCCAACTGGGATAGCGCCAATGATGAATCCCGCGACTGGAGTGGAAATTCCATTCACCCAATTCTTAGTGCGCAGAACTAGGAAAGTCGGAAGACCGAGGAGCACAGCGTGGGCCAGAGCGATACCGAAGGAGATCGTCAAGAGAGACAACGACCCACCGACAGCTGCGAAAACGGCTGCCGGTGCGAGGGCGGCCGCTAAGACGGCTACCCCTATCTGCGCGATTCGCATAAATGTCATATGAGCGACCTAACTAGTATGGTTGACAGATTAATAGTCGACAAATTAATTGCCAACTTCGTCGACAGGTCGGCCGTCTGTAGAGCACCGACTACGCCGAGTTCCTTCCCGCACGTCTCGCCCTGCGCCTGCGCCACGCAATCATGACCTGCGCGCGCCAGGCGAGCTGCACGACCGCGTAGCCGGCGATCGCGAGCCCGACTGCCAGGACGACTAGGCCCACAGCGAGGGGCTTGCCGAGCGAGAGCGCCCATTCGAACAACGCGCGCAGCCAGGCGCCGAGGTTCGACCAGTCGAATTCCGGAGGATGGATAAAGGGCGCGCCGTCGCCCGGCACGAGCAAGGTGCCGATCCAGTACGCGATCACGTAGAGCGGACCGATCGTGAGCGGATTGGTGTAAAGCGTGACGGCCACTGCGACGGGCAGATTGACGCGGAACGCTACGGCGAGCAGCGCCGCAAGGGTGAACTGCACCGGGTTGCTTCCCGGCACGAGCCCCGCGAACATGCCCGCCGCAACGCCGCCCGCGACCGATCGCCGGTTGACGTGCCACAAGTTGGGGTGAAGGAAGAGCGTGCCGAAGCGCGCGATGTGCCGGTTCTGGCGGATCGACTCGCGGCTCGGCAGGTATTTGCGGAAGAATTTTCGCGGCATGGCCGACAAGCATATCAACCTCCGGGACCCTTGGCCGTTATTCGCGGGATGAAGGGTGCCGCCGGCTCGCGATGAGATTTGCCGCATTGGGCTTCGCGCTCGGCGTGTGCTTGCTGCAGACGCAGCCTGCCTTGCCGGGGGCGGCGTGGCTCGCGATGTATTTCACGCTTGCCGCGATCGCGGCGATCGGTTTCTCCAGGCGCGTTTCTCCCGTCATAGCAGCCGGTGCGACGTTCGTCGGCTTTGCCGCCCTCGGTTTCGCCTGGGCCGCGGCCTTCGCGCACCTGCGGCTTTCCGATCGACTGGTTCCCGCGCTAGAGGGGCGCGATGTCGTCGTTACCGGTGTCGTCGCCGGCCTGCCGCAGACCTTCGAGCGCGGCGTGCGCTTCGATTTCGACGTGGAGTCCCCCGAGACCGGGGTGCCGCGGCGCATCGTGCTCTCCTCGTACGGCGGATTCGCGCCGAATGATTCCGGGGGCGTGCTTCCGGTGCGGGCCGGGGAGCGCTGGCGCTTCGCGGTGCGGCTGCGCCGCCCGCACGGCAGCGCCAACCCGCACGGGTTCGATTACGAGGCCTGGCTGCTGGAGCGCGGCATTCGCGCGACCGGCTATGTGAGAATGCCCCCGCGCCGCGCAGGGGGTGAACACGCTCAGATCGTCCCCGAGCGTCTGGCGGCCCATGTGCCCCGATACTGGCTCGAGAGGCTGCGCGAGGCGGCGCGGGAAAAAATCCGCGACGCCCTGCCCGAGCGTCCGTATGCGGGCATATTGATCGCGCTCGCGATCGGCGACCAGAACGCGATCGACCCTGAGGAGTGGCAGCTCTTCGCCCGAACCGGCGTAAGCCACCTGATGTCCATCTCCGGTCTTCACGTCACCATGGTGGCGGGCCTGTTTGCGTGGTTCGTGTCCTGGGGCTGGCGGCGCAGCGAGTCCCTTGCGCTCGCCTTGCCCGCACAGAAAGCCGCGGCCCTCGCGGGCTTTCTCGCCGCGTTCGCTTATTGCCTTATTTCCGGATATGCCGTTCCCGCCCAGCGCACTCTGTACATGGTCGGCGTGGTCGCGGCCGCGCTCTGGCTCGGACGAGCAACGAGCGCGTCGCGGGTGCTCGCTGCGGCGCTCTTCCTCGTCCTCGTGCTCGATCCCTGGGCGGTCCTGTCGCCGGGGTTCTGGCTTTCGTTTGCCGCGGTCGCGGTGATTTTCTACGTGGGGTGCGCCCGCACCGCAAGAGCCCACTGGCTCGCGCAGTGGGGAAGGGTGCAATGGGCGGTCACCGTCGGCCTTGCTCCATTGCTGCTGGTGCTGTTCCAGCAGGTATCGCTCGTCTCCCCGGTCGCGAACGCGCTCGCGATCCCCCTGGTGAGTTTCGTCGTCACCCCGCTCGCGCTCGCCGGCGCGGTGCTCCCGTTCGATTGGCCCCTTGCGCTCGGGCACGCGATCCTGGAAATCATGATGGCTGCCCTCGACTGGCTCGCCGCGCTCCCGAGCGCGGTCTGGCATCAGCACGCTCCGGTGCCGTGGACCGTGCCGCTCGCGCTCGCCGGGATCGCCTGGCTGCTGCTTCCGCGCGGATTCCCGGCCCGGGCGCTCGGGGCGCTGCTGATGCTGCCACTCTTTGCCGCGAGCCCGCCGGGACCTCGTAGCGGAGAGCTCTGGATCACCGTCCTCGACGTGGGGCAGGGGCTCGCCGTGCTCGCACGCACGGAAAAGCACGCGCTGCTCTACGACGCCGGCCCGGCGTTCAACGCGTTTTCCGACAGCGGCAGCCGCGTGATTCTTCCGTATCTGCGCGGTGAAGGGATAGCCGCGCTCGATGCGCTGGTCGTGTCCCACGACGACCGCGATCATTCGGGCGGCGCCGCCTCGGTGCTCGAGGCGATGCCGGTCGGCCTCTTGTGGTCCTCTCTTTCCCCGGATCACGCCCTGCTCGACGCGCCCGCCTGGCGAGCACCCTGCGTCGCCGGGCGCAAATGGCTGTGGGACGGCGTCTCATTCGAATTCCTCCACCCGCGCGCGGAAGCCCCCGCGGGCGGTGCGGCGCGGTCGAACAACCAGAGCTGCGTTTTGCGCGTCGAGGCCCCCGGGGGCCGTGTGCTTCTCACGGGGGACATCGAGCGCATCGCGGAGCGCGAGCTTCTGATGCGCGCGCCCGCGCTTCTGCCCGCAGATGCACTGATCGTGCCTCACCACGGCAGCGCTACCTCGTCGACGCCGGAGTTCGTGAAGCAGGTGGCGCCGCGCCATGCGCTGTTCGCGGTCGGCTACCGCAACCGCTTCGGCCATCCGCGCGAGGACGTGCTCGCGCGCTATCGCGAGGCGGGGAGCGAGCTCCTTCGAACCGATAGCGGCGGGGCGATCCAACTGCGCTTTGCGCCGGGAACCTCGCGCGTGGAGGCCGAGCGCGATCGCGCAAGGCGCTACTGGCACGAGTCCTGAGGCGCTATACAATCCTCCTTCGGCCTTTGAGCCAATCCGGGGACATCCATGAAACGCGTTGCCGCAGCGCTCACCGCAGTTCTCGCCCTGCTCTCCGCTCTGCCGGCGCGAGGTCAGCCGTACCCGAACAGGCCGATCCGCATCGTCGTCCCCTTCGCCCCGGGCGGCACCTCGGATATCCTCGCGCGCGCGATCGGACCGCACATCACCACGGCCTGGGGCCAGCCGGTCATCGTGGAAAACCGCACCGGCGCCAACGGCAACGTCGGCGCGGACTACGTCGCCAAGTCGGCGCCGGACGGCACCACCCTGCTGCTCTCGGACGTCGGTGCTCTGTCGATCAACCCGAGCGTGTATACCGACATGCCCTTCGACCCGGCGAAGGACTTCTCGCCCATCGTGATGGTGTCGTATTCGCCGCATGTGCTGGCGGTGCATCCTTCGGTGCCGGTCGCCAACGTGAAGGAGCTGATCGCCTACGCCAAGGCAAATCCGGGCAAGCTCAATTTCGCCAACTCGGGAACCGGCGGCGCGCCGCACCTCGCGGGCGTCGAATTTGCGGCACGTACCGGCGTGCTGTGGGCCTATATCCCCTACAAGGGCGGCTCCGCGGCGGTCACGGACGTGATCGCCGGCAACGCCAACGTGTTGTTCAACGGCATGCTCGCCACCTATCCGTCGGTGAAAGGCGGCCGCCTGAAGGGGCTCGCCGTGTCGAGCGCGCAGCGCGTGCCTTCCGCTCCCGAACTGCCCACGGTGGCCGAGACTCTTCCTGGCTTCGAAACCGGCTCCTATCAGGGCGTGCTCGCGACGGCCGGCACACCCCGCGCGATCGTGACCAAGCTCAACGCGGAGCTCGGGCGGATCCTGAATACCAGCGACATGAAAGAGTTCCTGGCGAAACAAGGCACCGAGGTGCGTACCGGCTCGCCGGAAGCGCTCGGCGCGTTCATCGTCAATGAAAAAGCGCGCTGGGCAAAAGTGGTCAAGGAAGCCGGCATCAAGGCGGACTGAAGTACTTGAATCTGAATGCGACAGTCACGGTAGTTGGTGACCCAGGCCTGCTCCGGGAGTACCGCGGTCACGTCAATCGCTTGCTCGAGGAAGAGGGTACCGATTTCTTCCGCGAGCTGCACTCGGCCGAGCGGCTGGAGTATGAGTTCAAGCTGCGCGGCGGCGTTCCCTTCCCGCCTTTCGTGTCGGCTTCGCAGTCGTTTCCGGACTTGACGGTCGAAGTCCGATGGAGCGACGCCTCGTCGGGCAGGAGCGGCCGCGCGATCATCAAGAACGGCGCGCTGTCCGAGCAGGCGGTGCAGTCGCACGCGCCGGCCGGCGCGGCCCTGCAGGACGTGCGAGCCGACGCCGACGGCGGGCTGCGGCTCGCCATTACCTGCGCGCGCTGGCGCGAGTTCTGGCACGGCTACGTCATCGCTGCGGACCAACACGCTTTCTTCCGCATCGCGGGACCGGCCGGGTGCGAGCTTTCCGCTTCCGACGGTATCGAGGCCGAATGGGCCGAGCGCTGGACGGTTTCATCCGGCGATGCGGCCTACACGGAGCTCGCGCCCCGCGAGCCGATCGCGAAAGCCGAGTTGCGCGAGCTCGACCGGCTTGCGCAGGAATTCTCGAGCGAATGGATATGGTTCGAAGAGAGCGATCCTGCGGAGACCGCGGTCGAGCGCGCGCGCTTCGAGGCTTACGGGTATCCGGTCCGCGCGGCGAACCTGCGCTCGGAAAAGCTGCGCACGGCGCTGCGGCCCGATGGCGGCGGTCTGGCATTCGGCTCGTTCGGGGAGGACACGCGCTGGATTCCGGATCTGCTGCTGCGCTCTTGGCTGCCGCCGACGAGATGAGCGAACCCTTCCGGCGCCGCAAGGTGCAGTGCGCGAGCGCAAGCGGCCTGCACCGCATGGCCTATCTCGAATGGGGCGAGCGCTCCAGCGGGAAGACCCTCGTGTGCGTTCACGGGCTCACCCGCTGCGCGCGCGATTTCGACCGCCTGGCCCCGGAAATGGTCCGCCACGGCTACCGCGTCGTCTGCCCGGACGTCGCCGGACGCGGCGATTCCGACTGGCTGAAAAATCCGATGGAGTACGCGGTGGCGACCTACGCGTTCGACATGGTCACCTTGATCGCGCGCCTGGACGTGGAATCGGTGCACTGGGTGGGCACCTCGCTCGGCGGGCTGATCGGGATGACGCTCGCGGCGATGCCCGATTCTCCGATCCAGCGGCTGGTGCTGAACGACGTCGGGCCGGTGCTCACCGCGGTGTCGCTCGAGCGGCTCAGCTCCTACGTCGGCAAGTGGCCGCCGCTTCCGACGATCGAGGCCGCCGAGCTGTTCGTGCGCTCGACCAGTGCGTCATTCGGCCCGCACACCGACGCCGAATGGCGATTCCTCACCGAGCACGTCGTGCGAAAGAATCCGGACGGGTCGCTGCGCATGCACTACGATCCGGCGATCGCCGTGCCGTTCAACGCCGAGCTGTCGCCGAAAGACGTGGAGCTGTGGAGCTTCTACGATGCGATCCGCTGCCCGACGCTGGTCCTGCGCGGCGAGCAGTCGGATCTTTTGAGGCGCGACACCGCGGTGGAGATGGCATCGCGCGGACCCCGGGCGAAGGTCGTCGAGATACAAGGCGTCGGCCACGCGCCGACCTTGCTTCACGACGATCAGATCGCGATCGTGCGGGAGTTTCTGCTGGAATCGTAGCTGGTAACGTCCGAGCTAAGGCCGCGGCCCGTCAGGGACGTCGGCCTTCAGCGAGTGGTTAGGCGTATGACTACACACTGCCAGGCCCCTGCTTACGGAACAGGAAGTTGTAAATGATGGATGGAATGCAAATGTGAGTAGTGCTGACCAGCGCCGCCACAAGGATGAGCGGAACGCCGAGCGCAAACCCAAGTGTGCTTGCACCCACATAAAAGGCCCAACCCGTGGCAATTAGCCACGCAGAGGCTAAGCCGCAGGCAAACTTGCGCTGCGGGCCGTTGTGCGGAAATGGACGTGTCCCGGTGAAATGCCGAACCCCATAGTTGTAGAGAAGGTCAAACGGATGGAATGGGAGGAATGCGCCGAAGAGGGCCGTGGCCGCGAGTAACCACAACACGACGGGCGACTGCATGGCAACGCCAAGGATCATGAAGAACGTACAAAGAACAGGGGACCACCTTAACCATGGCCCCACTTCTGCCAAGGTTGCGTCATCAAGGCCGCAAAATCCCTGTTCTTCGAGACGATGCCGAATTGTTGCATTCATGGACATGGCTCCCTCCTTGTTTCATACGCCTAACGCCCGCGTTGAACGGCGCAAGCAAGCGAGCAAAGCCGCGCTTGCGAGCGTCCGTTTTCGAACGCGTTGTTAGGACTCATTCAACAATAATTGCTAACTGCACTAGGAAGTTTTGCAGAACTAGAATCTGCGCTGGTGCCAATGGCGCGCTGAGGTATGGCTCAATTCGGATTTCTTTCCATTTTCCATTGTAGGGAAAGCGAAATGCGTATTTCGGTTGATCCGTGGCGTGAGAGTTGAGCCCGTAAACGGACATAAGAGAGTCTAGGTGAATGTCATTCAATAAGATTTGCACCTGGGCCAGCTGTTCGCGGTCGAGTTTTATGACCTTGATTGACCTTTCGGCCGCTACGTTCTTTCGCACCTTGAGCAGTGAAACGGACCAATTTGAGTTAATCGTAACGGTTGTCGTGTATCCCTTGGGCGAATTTACGTAGTCGAATTCCAGCCGGGTGCTTTCCGCGGCTAGAGGAGCTGCCCACACGAAGGCAAACCCCAAAAACAATGCAGCTTGTCTCTTCATTGAGTCCTAACGTTCGCGCCCACGCGCGGGCGTGGAGGATGGTTGATCGAGGTGCGATGCTTCTCGCCCGTCGCGGTGGGGCGCGCTGTTAGGCA
>WNFF01015617.1_pt1 | contig 14660 bp, 14 predicted proteins | sample 5400441 | NCBI WGS metagenome assembly WNFF01 (sample SAMN13153345, study PRJNA577476) | soil metagenome | isolation source: 120 cm saprolite under Douglas fir tree site 2 hole 3 replicate 1 | place: USA:California | collected 2015-04-18 | reverse complement strand
GCTCCGCTAACTGTTTAATGGTAATTTCGATAGGGTTACCCAGATTGACCGGAACATGGATCTTCTCCGTCGCCATCAAGCGCAAAAGGCCCTCTATTAAATCATCGACATAACAAAACGACCGCGTTTGTCGCCCCTCGCCATAAATCGCAATGTCTTGACTCCGCAGGGCCTGGACAATGAAATTGCTGATCACGCGGCCATCGCCGAGATTCATATTTGGGCCGTAGGTGTTGAATATACGTGCTACCCTTATATCCAACCCAAGCTGGCGGTGGTAATCAAAAAACAGCGTCTCGGCACAGCGCTTGCCTTCGTCGTAACAGGAGCGCGGGCCTGTGCAGTTTACATTTCCGGGATAATCCTCGGTCTGCGGATGCACGGACGGGTTACCATAAACCTCACTGGTGGAGGCTTGCAGTATTCTGATTTTTAAACGTTTCGCGAGGCCCAGCATATTGATCGCACCCATCACATTCGTCTTGGTTGTCTGGATGGGGTCGTGCTGGTAGTGAATGGGGCTGGCGGGGCAGGCGAGATTAAATATTTCGTCGACTTCGAGGTACATCGGAAAGCAGACGTCATGGCGGACCAATTCAAAGTGGGGATCATTAAGAAATGGCAATAAATTTTCCTTGCTCCCGGTAAAAAAATTATCCAGACACAGCACTTCACACTCTTGTTCCAGCAGCCGCGCGCACAAATGCGAGCCCAGGAAACCGCCGCCGCCAGTGACCAACACCCTCTTTGCCATCTTCCCCCCTTAAATTCAACTTCTGCTATCCTCTAGTTTAGCGATTAATTCGGCAATCGCGATAAAAAGTCGATCGTCTGTGGATAAGTCCGAACCATAGCATCCCATATAAGGTCAAATCGAAACTCAAATTCGAGATAAGAATATGGATCAGGATTTTGTGGGACGAGAAACCCTCAGGCTTCTCTCTCGTGCAAACAAATACACTCAGCTTTCAGCTCATGAGATCGGCCGACATTTACATGGCAAGATTTTGGAGCTAGGCGCCGGCACAGGAAACTTGACGCAGCATTTGGCTTTCTCAACCTGAGCACGCGTAGCCTGGGTTAGGCGCAAAGCGCCGCAACCCGGGGGAATTACTCATCCTCCCGCTCCACCGGCAAGCATGTCGCACTTGATACTCCCGAAGGTGGGGGTATCTTTGGGGGGTATCTAACGTAGCGGCCGCTTGTTCCGGTTATACAAGACCATCACTCAGGCCGAAATTTCGATAGTCGCCTTCGGCGCCATTAGGGGAGCTCTGATCAAGTTGATTGCGCTCAGGTTCCCCGCCGCGCTCGGGATGACAAATACGACTTAATCAGAGTTTCCTTCGTACATTAAAATAAGCTGGAATTAAATCAATATATGTTCGCCGGGGGAGCCCGCGGCGTGAACTTTTGCCGGTATCCTGCTAAACTAGAACAATTCTATTTTATTTAGCGGACTAAACCGGATTTGCGATGTCGGAAAATTATCTTCCCATTTTAATTTTTATTATCGTCGGCATCTTTTTTGGCGCGGCGCCGCTTGCACTGGGCCGGTTGTTGGCGCCGAATCGCCCCGATAGCGCAAAACTTTCTCCTTATGAATGCGGATTTGAGGCGTTCGAGGACTCGCGCATGAAATTTGATGTGCGTTATTACCTGGTGGCGATCCTGTTCATTATTTTCGATCTGGAAATCGCGTTTCTTTTTCCTTGGGCAGTGGTATTGCAGGAGATCGGCATGTTCGGGTTTGTCGCGATGATGCTGTTTCTGGGAATTCTGGTAATCGGCTTCATCTATGAGTGGAAGAAAGGAGCGTTAGAGTGGGAGTAGAAGGCGTACTGGAGAAAGGCTGGATTACCACCTCCGCCGACAAGCTGATCAATTGGACCCGTAGCGGCTCGCTGTGGCCGATGACGTTCGGCCTGGCGTGCTGCGCGGTGGAAATGATGCACGCCGGCGCGGCCCGCTACGATCTCGACCGCTTCGGCGTTATGTTTCGTCCCAGCCCGCGCCAGTCCGATGTGATGATTGTCGCCGGCACGTTAGTAAATAAAATGGCGCCGGCGTTACGTAAAGTGTATGACCAAATGGCCGAGCCGCGTTGGGTGATCTCCATGGGCTCCTGCGCCAACGGCGGCGGCTATTACCATTATTCCTACGCGGTGGTGCGCGGCTGTGACCGCATCGTGCCGGTGGATATCTACGTTCCCGGCTGTCCCCCCACCGCTGAAGCTCTGCTCTACGGAATTATTCAATTACAAAATAAAATTAAACGAACCAATACTATCGCCCGTTGATCTCCAGGATTTGTCATGACTGAACCGCTGCAGGCACTCGCCGCTCACGCCCAGGAAATATTCGGCGAGGCTATCACTAGTGTTAAGGAGGCGAACCGCGAATTAACCCTGGAGCTGCGGCGCGCGGATTTATCGCAGGTCAGCCGCCGCCTGCGGGACGATCCGCAATTCGCGTTTGAACAACTCATCGATCTCTGCGGCGTCGATTACCTGGAATACCGTGAAGGCGCCTGGAAAGGCCCGCGTTTTGCCGTGGTCTACCATCTTCTATCGATCAGCCGCAATCAACGCCTGCGGCTGCGCGTTTTTCTGGATAATGAAATGCCGATCGTGGACTCGGCGGTGGATATTTGGGCCTCCGCCAATTGGTATGAGCGCGAGGCGTTCGACTTATTCGGCATCATCTTCGAGGGCCATCCGGATCTGCGCCGCATCCTGACCGATTACGGGTTTATCGGCCATCCATTCCGTAAGGATTTTCCGCTGATCGGCAACGTCGAGATGCGCTACGATCCGGAAAAACAGCGGGTGGTATATCAACCTGTCACCATTGAGCCGCGCGTGCTGGTGCCGCGCGTGATAAGAGAGGAGGGCTACGGTGGCAGAGATTCGTAACTACACCATGAATTTCGGCCCACAGCATCCGGCGGCGCACGGCGTGTTGCGGCTGGTGCTGGAGCTGCACGGGGAAGTCATCGAGCGCGCCGATCCGCATATCGGGCTGCTGCATCGCGCCACCGAAAAGCTGGCGGAGAGCAAGCCCTACAACCAATCCATCCCGTATATGGACCGGCTCGACTATGTTTCGATGATGTGCAATGAGCACGGCTATGTGCTGGCGATGGAAAAATTGCTCGGCATGGAGGTGCCGGTCCGCGCGCAATATATCCGCGTCATGTTCGACGAAATCACCCGTATTCTGAATCATCTGCTCTGGCTCGGCGCGCATGCGCTCGATATCGGCGCCATGACCGTGTTTCTTTATGCGTTCCGGGAACGCGAAGATCTGATGGATGTGTATGAGGCGGCATCCGGCACGCGCATGCATGCCGCGTATTATCGCCCGGGGGGCGTATACCGCGATCTGCCGGACAGTATGCCGAAGTACCAGGCTTCCAAATGGCATAGCGAAAAAGAGGTCGCGCGGCTTAATGCCAATCGCCAGGGCTCGCTGCTGGATTTTATCTGGGACTTTACCGGGCGGTTCCCCGGTTATGTCGATGAATACGAAACCCTGCTGACCGACAATCGCATTTGGAAACAGCGTACGGTCGGCATCGGCGTCGTGTCGCCGCAGCGGGCTTTGCAGTTGGGATTTACCGGCCCGATGCTGCGCGGTTCCGGCGTCGAATGGGATTTGCGCAAGAAGCAGCCGTACGAAGTCTACGATCGCCTCGATTTTGATATCCCGGTGGGCGTGAACGGCGATTGCTACGACCGTTATCTGGTGCGCATCGAAGAGATGCGGCAGTCGAACAAGATTGTCCGGCAATGTATCGAGTGGTTGCGCAAGAATCCGGGGCCGGTCATTGCCGATGATCACAAGATCGTGCCGCCGACGCGCACGGTCATGAAACAGGACATGGAAGCCTTGATCCATCATTTCAAGCTATTTACCGAGGGGTTTTGTATCCCGGAGGGCGAGGCGTATGCGGCGGTGGAACATCCTAAAGGTGAGTTCGGCGTGTATTTGATTTCCGATGGCGCCAACAAACCCTATCGGCTGAAGATCCGCGCCGCCGGCTTTCCGCATCTGGCGGCCTTGGATGAGATGGTGCGCGGGCATATGATCGCCGATGTCGTGGCGATTATCGGCACTCAGGATATTGTGTTTGGCGAGATAGACCGTTAATGAAATTATGTATGTTGTCTAAAGAATCGCTGGCAAAAATTGAACGTGAAATTACCAAGTATCCTCCCCAGCACAAACGATCGGCGGTGTTGGCGGCGCTGCATATTGCCCAAGATGAACATGGCTGGTTGAGCGTGCCGCTGATGGATTATGTCGCGGAGGTGCTCGGCCTGCGGCCGATTCAGGTATACGAGGTCGGGACGTTTTATTCCATGTTTGAGTTAAAGCCGATAGGCAAGCACAAGATTTCGGTGTGCACCAATATTTCCTGTATGCTGCGGGGCGCGGATGAAGTTGTCAGCCATCTGGAGAAGAAACTCGGCGTCCGCCTGGGTGAAACCACGCCCGATAAGCGCTTTACCTTGAAAGAAGTGGAGTGTTTGTGCGCCTGCGGCGGCGCGCCGATGTTCCAAATCGACAAGAAGTATTACGAAAATTTAACGCCGCAAAAAATTGATGAAATTCTAGCCGGTCTAGAGTGTTGCGACCTATGAAAGCACCGGCGGCTACCAGGCGTGGAAAAAAATAGTCAGGGAAAAAACCCCGCAGGAAGAGATTATCGCCGAGATCAAAAAGTCGGGGCTGCGCGGGCGCGGCGGCGCCGGGTTTCCGACCGGCCTTAAATGGAATTTCATCCCGCGCAGCGCGCCGGGGCAAAGGTATCTGGTATGCAATTCCGACGAGGGCGAGCCGGGCACATTCAAAGACCGCGATATTCTACGCTTCAACCCGCATGCCTTGATCGAAGGCATGGCGATCGCCGGTTACACCATCGGCGCCACGGTCGGTTATAACTATATACGCGGCGAATTCTGGGAGCCTTATGAACGTTTCGAGGCGGCGCTGGCGGAGGCGCGCGCGGAGGGCTTAATCGGCAAAAATATCCTCGGCTCCGCTATTGATTTTGAGCTATATAGCCATTTGGGCGCCGGCGCTTACATCTGTGGCGAGGAAACCGCGCTGCTGGAATCGCTGGAGGGGAAAAAAGGCTTTCCGCGCTTTAAGCCGCCATTCCCGGCAAGTTTTGGTTTATATGGGTGCCCGACCACGATTAATAATACCGAGACGCTGGCGTCGGTGCCGTCGATATTACTGAACGGCGGCGAATGGTTCTTAAATATCGGTAAACCGAATAACGGCGGCCCGAAGATTTTTTCCGTCTCCGGCCATGTCAACAAACCCGGCAATTACGAAGTCCCGTTGGGGACGCCGTTTCGAGAGCTCCTTAAAATGGCCGGGGGTGTGCCCGGCGGCCGCAAGCTCAAGGCGGTAATCCCCGGCGGCTCATCGGTGCCGGTGGTGCGCGGCGAAGTCATGATGGAAGTCAATATGGATTACGACTCCATTGCCAAGGCCGGCTCCCTGCTGGGCGCCGGGTCGGTGATTGTGATGGATGAAACCACCTGCATGGTGCGCGCGCTGGCGCGGATTGCGCATTTTTATTATGAAGAATCCTGCGGACAATGCACTCCCTGCCGCGAGGGCACCGGCTGGCTGGCGCGCGTGCTGCATCGCATCGAGCATGCGCAAGGCAGGCCGGAAGACCTGGATTTATTGACCGATGTAGCGGGCAAAATCGAGGGCCGCACGATTTGTGCGTTAGGCGATGCCGCGGCCATGCCGGTGATCAGTTTTATCAAGAACTTTCGCGATGAGTTTGAGTACCATATCCGCCACAACAACTGTATGGTTGCGGCGGCCTGACTACCGAAGAACCGAACGAACGCATGCTGAATATTGAAATAGACGGTAAAAAGATCGCGGTCAAACAAGGTTCGATGTTGATCGAGGCCGCGGATGCCGCCGGCATTTACATTCCGCGCTTCTGTTACCACAAAAAATTACCGGTGGCGGCGAACTGCCGCATGTGTTTGGTCGACGTGGAAAAATTCGCCAAACCGGCGCCGGCGTGCGCCACGCCCGTCAGCGAAGGCATGCGCGTATCCACCAATTCCGAGAAAACGTTGGACGCCCAGCGCGGGGTGATGGAATTTCTGCTGATCAATCACCCGTTGGATTGTCCGATTTGCGACCAGGGCGGCGAATGCGACTTGCAGGACTTGGCGGTGGGTTACGGTAAAGATGCTTCCCGCTATCGCGAGGACAAGCGTGTTATTAAAGATAAAGATCTCGGTCCCCTCATCGCCACCGACATGACGCGCTGCATCCAATGCACGCGCTGTGTGCGTTTCGGCACAAAGATCGCGGGCGTGATGGAATTAGGCGCCACCGGCCGCGGCGAGCATTTGGAGATCGGCACTTATGTCGAACAAACTGTCGATTCGGAGTTATCCGGCAACATGATCGACCTATGCCCGGTCGGCGCGCTGACCTCGAAGCCATTTCGCTATACCGCGCGCAATTGGGAATTAACCAATGTTCCCTCGGTGAGCCCGCATGATTGTGTGGGTTCCAATCTGACTGTGCAGACGCTGTTGAGCAAAGTCAAACGCGTATTGCCGCGCGAGAATGAGGACATCAACGAGGTGTGGCTTTCCGACCGCGACCGGTTTAGCTACGAGGCGTTGAATAGCCCGCAGCGCTTACGCACGCCGCTGATCCGGGTCGACGGCCATTGGCAGGAAACCGATTGGACCACGGCATTGCAGTTCACGGTGGCCGGGCTGCAAAAAGTTTTGCAGGCACACGGCGCGCAACAAATCGGCGCCTTGGCCGCGCCAGGCTCGACCGTAGAAGAGGTTTATCTGCTGCAAAAGCTTGTGCGCGCGCTGGGCTCCGATAATATCGATCATCGCCTGCGCCAGCGCGATTTTAGCGCCGATGCGCGCATGCCGCTATTCCCCTGGTTAGGCCGATCGATCCCCGAACTGGAAGGGCTCGATGCGGTGCTGCTGGTTGGATCGCATGTGCGCAAGGATCAGCCTCTCATCAGCCACCGCCTGCGCAAGGCGTTTCGAAACGGCGCGAAACTCATGGCGGTCAATCCCATGGACTACGAGTTTATTTTCCCGCTTAGCAACAAGGTCATTGCAACCCCCAATGGCATGCTGGAGTCTCTAATCAAGATCATCAAGGCGTTGGCGCAAAAAACCGGGCAGATGCCGCCGGAGATCGCGGCTTGGACCGGGATTGAACCGGGACCGCAGGAACAGGCGATCGCGGAAGTTTTACGGGAAAGTAAGAACGCCGCGGTACTATTAGGGAATTTTGCCGCAAGCCATATTCATTATGCGGATTTATATGCGGCGGCGCAATTGATTGCGCAGTTGAGCGGCGCCACGCTCGGTCATTTATCCGAGGCAAACAGCGCCGGCGCGTGGCTGGCGGGCGGCGTGCCCCATCGCGGCCCGGCGAATGCGGCGCGCAGCCAGGCCGGCGGTAATGCTTATAGTATGTTGGAGACTCCGTTAAAGGGTTATATTTTGCTGGGCGTAGAGCCGGAGCTGGATTGCTGGGATGGACGTTTAGCGCGGCTGGCGCTGGATGCGGCGGAATTTGTCGTGATGTTGTCGCCGTTTAACACCGCGGCTTCGGATTATGCCGATGTGCAACTGCCGCTCGCGCCGTTTACCGAAACCGACGGGACCTTCGTCAACTGCGAGGGCCGCTGGCAAAGTTTCCGCGCGGCGGTAAAGCCTCTGGGCGAAACGCGCCCCGGCTGGAAAATCCTGCGCGTGCTCGGAAATCTATTGAATCTGCCGGGATTTGAATTTGTCTCCGCCGAGGAGGTGCGCAACGAAATCAAGCAGGATAAGCTCACGCCTTCGGCAAAACTGACGGCCTTATCCCTATCCGCCCCGGAACGGGATGAAGTAGAGCTTGTACGCATCAGCGAGGTGCCTATATACGCCGTGGATAGCATCGTGCGGCGGGCGCCGGCTTTGCTCAAGACGCGCGATAATCCCAAACCGGCGGCGCATCTGAATCCGGCGCAAGCAAACAAACTCGGTTTCAGCGACGGGGCCAAGGTTCGCGTGCAGATCGGTAACGGCCAGGCATTATTGAACCTTGTGGTCGATAAGCGCGTGCCGGATGGCTGTGTATGGATTCCGGCCGGTTTCTCCGAAGTCGCCGGGCTAAGCATGGTTGGCCCGGTCGAGCTAACGAAGGCCTAGCTCAGATGGCGTGGCTGCAAGTGACGCTGCTCAATCTCGGCAAGATACTTATTATCGTGCTGCCGCTTATGTTAGCGGTGGCCTATCTCACTTTTATCGAGCGCAAGGTGAGCTGTTGAAGGAAATTATTATTCCAACCAACGCCAACAAGTTCTTGTTCGTGCTCGCGCCGATCTTGGCGATCGCCCCGGCGCTGGCGGCGTGGGCGGTGATTCCGTTTACCAACACCCTGATGCTGGCCAACATCGATGCCGGTCTTTTATATATCCTGGCGCTGACCTCAATGGGCGTCTACGGCATCGTCGTGGCCGGTTGGGCATCCAACTCAAAATACGCCTTCTTGGGATCGCTGCGGTCGGCGGCCCAGATCGTCGCCTATGAGATCGCCATGGGCTTCGCGCTGGTGGGCGTGCTGATGGCGGCGGGAAGCTTGAATTTGCGCGAAATCGTGCTGCACCAGCAGGGCGGTTTTTGGCAGTGGTATTTTCTGCCGCTGTTCCCTCTGTTTCTGGTCTATTTTATTTCCGGCGTGGCCGAGACCAACCGCGCGCCGTTTGATGTGGCGGAAGGCGAGTCGGAGATCGTTGCCGGTTTTCACGTTGAATACTCAGGCATCAGCTTCGGCGTTTTCTTTTTAGCCGAGTACGCCAACATGATTTTGATCTCGGCGCTGACGACCACCCTGTTTCTCGGCGGCTGGTTGCCGCCGTTTGATTCCGCGCCGTTTACCTGGATTCCGCCGCTGGCCTGGTTCCTGCTCAAGGTCAGCGCGATGCTTTTCCTGTTTCTCTGGTTTCGCGCCACCTTCCCGCGCTACCGTTATGATCAAATTATGCGGCTGGGATGGAAGGTGTTGATCCCGGTCACCCTGGTCTGGATCGCGGTTATCGGCGGAGCGACGTTTTTCACCCCGTGGGGTTATCTGTTTCATTAGGTTGAGATGAGGAATATTTATGAATGCGATTAAACGCTATCTCAACAGTTTCTTATTAATCGAATTGGTTAAAGGCCTGTTCCTGACCGGGCGGCACCTGTTCGCGCGCAAGATCACGGTGCAATATCCGGATGAGCGCACGCCGCTATCGCCGCGTTTCCGCGGGCTGCACGCGTTGCGCCGCTATCCAAACGGCGAAGAGCGCTGCATCGCCTGTAAATTGTGCGAGGCGGTGTGCCCGGCGGTGGCGATCACCATTGAATCGACCGAGCGCCCCGACGGTTCGCGCCGCACCACGCGTTATGAAATCGATTTGACGAAGTGCATTTTCTGCGGCTTCTGTGAGGAATCCTGCCCGGTCGATGCCATCGTCGAGACGCACGTCCTGGATTACCATGGCGAGAAACGCGGCGATCTGGTCTATACAAAAGAAATGCTGCTCGCGGTGGGCGACAAATATGAAAAGGAAATCGCCGCCGCCCGCGCCGCCGATGCGCGCTATCGCTGATTAAGTGTGCCTAACAAAATGAAAATAGGGTGCTTGGCGTCCCTCACCCCAACCCTTCTCCCGGAGGGCATAGGTATCTACACATCTCGAATAGATCGTCATTCCCGCCCCCGATCGAGTCGAGGGCAGGAATGACAGTAGGGTGTTGCGGTGCGATTGGGCGGTTCCTACAGAATCATTGGGTTGATGAATTGTGTAGATACCTATGCCCGGAGGGAGAGGGGCTTAAAACCCCTCTCCCTCACCCGGCCCTTCGGGCCACCCTCTCCCGGTGGGAGAGGGAAAGTCGGTGCGGCCTCCGGCCGCAGGTTCATGGGTAGGGGAAGGGGTGAGGGGGGTTGCTGTTCGCGGCAGCTTTCAGTCATTTTGTTAGGCGCTTTAAATAAATTTACGGTATAAAAACAGATGGCATTCCAACAGTTGGTGTTCTATTTTTTTGCCGCGATCCTGGTATTCGCCGGCGCGATGGTGATTACCATCCGCAATCCGGTTAAGGCCGCCTTGTTTCTGGTGCTGGCGTTTTTCAGCGCGGCGGGTTTGTGGATAATGCTGGACGCGGAATTCCTCGCGATCACGCTGGTGCTGGTTTATGTCGGCGCGGTGATGGTGTTGTTTTTGTTCGTGGTCATGATGCTCGATATCAATCTCGTGCGCCTGCGCGAGGGCTTCGGCGAGTATCTTCCGATCGGCGGCCTGGTGGCGGCGCTGATGGTGATCGAGATGGCGATTATCCTGGGGCCGCAGCGCTTCGGCTTGGATAAGGTGCCGGCGCCGCTCCCGCATGCCGCGGATTACAGCAACACCAGAGAGCTGGGCCGTTTATTGTACACGGTGTATGTTTATCCGTTCGAGATTGCGGCGCTGATTCTTTTAGTCGCGATCATCGCCGCGATCGCGCTGACCATGCGCAAGCGGCCGCGGACCAAATATCAAAATCCGGGGCAGCAAATCCAGGTGCAGCGGGAGCAGCGTGTGCGCCTGGTGAAAATGCAGACGGAGAAAAAAAGTTGAGACGCATGCCGTCCAAGTTGAATATTGACAAGGGGAGGAGATGGTTTCTTTATCCAATTACCTGATTCTTGGGGCGATCTTATTCGCCCTAAGCGTGGTCGGGATTTTCCTTAATCGTAAAAATGTAGTGATCCTGCTCATGGCCATCGAGTTGATGCTGTTGGCCGTGAACATGAATTTCATCGCCTTTTCCCATTATCTGGGCGACATCGCCGGACAGGTTTTTGTGTTTTTCATACTTACCGTCGCCGCCGCCGAGTCGGCGATCGGGCTCGCGATCCTGATCGTCCTGTTCCGCAACCACAACACCATTAATGTGGAAGATCTGGATAACTTAAAAGGCTAGCCATGTTTCAGAACGCTGACATGCCCTACATTTACTTGGCGATCCCCTTGGCTTGTCTCGCGGGCTCGGTAATCACCGGCCTGCTCGGTTGGAAGATTGGCCGGATCGCGTCGCATAGCATCGCTATTTTCGGCGTCGCCGTCTCTTTCGCGCTATCCGCCTTGGTCGTATTGCCGGACGTGATGGCCGGCCATCACTTTAACGGGCCGGTTTACATCTGGGGGGTGAGCGGCGGTATCCCGCTGGAGATCGGCTTCCTCATTGACCCGCTCAATGCCTTGATGATGGCAGTGGTGACGTTCGTCTCCCTGACGGTGCACATTTATACCATCGGCTATATGCATGACGATCCCGGCTACCAGCGTTTTTTCAGTTACATTTCGCTGTTTACCTTCGCCATGCTGATGCTGGTGATGGCGAACAACTTCCTGCAATTATTTTTCGGCTGGGAGGCGGTGGGACTTATGTCGTATCTGCTTATCGGCTTTTGGTTCACGCGCGAATCCGCGATTTACGCCGGCCTTAAAGCGTTTCTCGTCAACCGTGTCGGCGACTTTGGTTTTCTCCTCGGCATCGCCGCGATTTACGCCCATTTCGGCACCCTGGATTACGGTGCCGTGTTCAATATGGCGCCGCAGTTCGCCGCCAGCACCGTGCGAATCATGCCCGGCGTCGATTGGAGTTTGATGTCTCTGATTTGCATCTTGTTATTTGTCGGCGCGATGGGTAAATCGGCGCAGGTGCCGTTGCATGTATGGCTGCCGGATTCCATGGAAGGCCCGACGCCGATCTCGGCCTTGATTCATGCCGCCACCATGGTGACCGCCGGTATTTTCATGGTTGCGCGCATGTCGCCGTTGTATGAATTATCCGAAACCGCGCTCAGCGTGGTGTTGCTGATCGGCGCCATTACCGCCTTGTCGATGGCGTTTCTTGGCATCGTGCAAAACGACATCAAGCGGGTGGTGGCCTATTCAACCCTGTCGCAGCTCGGTTACATGACCGTCGGCCTGGGCGCTTCGGCCTATAGCGCGAGTATTTTCCATCTCATGACGCACGCCTTTTTTAAGGCCTTGCTGTTTTTGGCCGCGGGCTCGGTGATCGTCGCCCTGCACCATGAGCAGGATCTGCGCAAGATGGGCGGCTTACGAAAGTACATGCCGCTTACCTTTCTCACCGCCTGGATCGGATCGCTGGCGTTGGCGGGCATCCCGCCGTTCGCCGGCTTTTTCTCCAAGGATGCCATCATTGAAGCGGTGCATTATTCGCATATACCCGGCGCCGGCATCGCTTACTTCGCGCTGGTGACCGGCGTTTTTGTCACCGCCTTTTATTCTTTTCGCCTGTTGTTCCTCGCGTTTTATGGCAAACCGCGCATGGATGAGCCTACCCGGCAGCATTTGCATGAATCGCCGTGGGTGATTACCGTGCCGTTGATCGCGTTGGCGATCCCTTCGATACTCGCCGGCCTGTTCTATATCGAGCCGCTGTTGTTCAGAGGATTTTTTGCCGAATCGATTAAAGTTCTGCCGCCGCACAACGTGCTCGCGCATATGCGCGGGCATTATGCCGGGATCGGGTCTTTTATCGGCCATGGTCTTTTATCGCTTCCGTTTTTACTGGCGCTGGCCGGGATCGGATGCGCCTGGATCTGTTATATCCGCGCTCCGTATTTGCCGGATTTGATACGGCAGAAATGGCGGTGGGTTTACACGGTGTTGATACATAAGTACGGCTTCGACGAATTCAATGATTTCGTATTCGCCGGTGGCGCCAGGAAAGCCGGGCATTTGTTGTGGACCGTAGTCGATGTCGGATTGATCGACGGTCTCGCGGTAAATGGCACCGCACGGCTGATCGGCTGGTTTTCTTCGGTCGTGCGCCACGTCCAATCCGGCTATATTTATCACTACGCCTTCGCCATCATCCTCGGCGTGTTTCTGTTGATGACGTTCTTCCTGCACCGCTAAGGCAAATGATGGCGCTTACTTCCATACTCAGCGTGGCGATTTGGCTGCCGATCTTGGGCGGCATTGCGGTATTGGCCACCGGCGGTGATGCGCGCGCCGGGCTCGCCAGGCGCATAAGCCTTACGATTGCGCTCGTTGCTTTTTTAATCACAATAATACTCTATGCTGCGTTTGATCCGGGTAGTGCGGCCATGCAATTTGTCGAATTGCGCGCGTGGATCCCGGCGTTCCATATTAATTACCATGTCGGCATCGATGGGATTTCTCTCCTCTTTATCCTGCTAACCAGTTTTATCACCGTCATTGTCGTGATCGCCGGTTGGCAGGTGATTCAGACCCGGGTGGCGCAATATTTCGGCGCCTTTCTTATTATGGAAGGTCTGATGATCGGCGTATTCGCCGCCTTGGATGTGATCCTGTTTTATGTGTTTTGGGAAGCGATGCTGGTGCCGATGTTTCTCATCATCGGTATCTGGGGCGGGCCTAACCGGGTCTATGCCACGATTAAGTTCTTTCTTTACACCTTGCTCGGTTCGCTGCTGATGCTGGTGGCGTTCCTCTATCTCTATTATCAGGCCGATAACAGCTTCGACCTGCACACGCTTTATGCGCTAAAGCTGGGACTCACCACGCAGATCCTGCTGTTTTTCGCATTTTTCTTCGCCTTTGCGGTCAAGGTGCCGCTGTGGCCGGTGCATACCTGGCTGCCGGATGCGCACGTGGAAGCGCCGACCGGCGGCTCGGTGGTGCTGGCCGCGGTCATGCTGAAGATGGGCGCCTATGGTTTCATACGCTTCAGCCTGCCCATTCTGCCCGACGCCAGCCACGCCCTGGCCGGGTTTATGATTTTCTTGTCGCTCATCGCGGTGGTGTATATCGGGTTAGTGGCGTTGGTGCAGGAAGACCTGAAGAAGCTGATCGCTTACTCTTCGATCGCGCACATGGGTTTTGTCACCCTGGGATTTTTCCTATTTAATACCCAGGCGGTCGAGGGCGGCCTGGTGCAAATGGTTTCGCATGGTTTTGTTTCCGCCGCGCTGTTCCTGTGCGTCGGCGTATTATACGACCGGCTGCATTCGCGCTTGATTAAAGACTATGGCGGTGTCGCCAACCGCATGCCGGTATTTGCCGCGTTCATGATGTTATTCGCGATGGCCAATGCCGGCCTGCCCGGGACCTCCGGGTTCGTCGGTGAATTCCTGGTTATCCTAGGGGCGTTTCAGGTGAATATATGGTATGCGTTTTTGGCCGCCACCACGCTGGTATTCGGCGCGGCCTATACGCTCTGGATGTACAAGCGCGTTATCTTCGGCGAAGTCGCCAATCCCGGCGTAGCGGCGTTGAATGATGTCAATCCGCGCGAGATGGTATTTTTAAGCCTGGTCGCATTTGCCGTGTTAGCGATGGGATTGTGGCCTTATCCGTTCTTGAATGTCGTGCATGCCTCGGTAGATAGCTTGTTGCAACATGTCGCCGTATCGAAGTGCGGCGAGTTCGCGTCCTGCATTGGGAGATAAAATGAATTTCGTTGCGCCCAATATCGCCCCTGCCATACCGGAGATCTTCGTATTCTCCATGGCGTGCTTGATACTGATCGTCGACTTATATATTCCCGACCGCAGGCAGGTGGTGAGTTATGTGCTGGCGCAGGTGACGCTGGTCG
>WNFF01003110.1_pt1 | contig 14660 bp, 15 predicted proteins | sample 5400441 | NCBI WGS metagenome assembly WNFF01 (sample SAMN13153345, study PRJNA577476) | soil metagenome | isolation source: 120 cm saprolite under Douglas fir tree site 2 hole 3 replicate 1 | place: USA:California | collected 2015-04-18 | reverse complement strand
ACCGGCGCCGGACGCACCGACGCGGGCGTGCATGCAAGCGCCCAGGTGGCGCATTTCGAAACCTCGGTAGAGCGCCCCGAATCGGCGTGGGTGCGCGGCGCAAACTCGCTGCTTCCCAAGGAGATCGCCGTGCAATGGGCGACTCCGGTACCCGGGGATTTTCACGCGCGCTACTCGGCGCTCTCGCGAAGCTACCGCTATGTTCTCTACAACCACCCGGTGCGGCCGGCGCTGCTCGCGGGGCGCACCGGGTGGTTTCATCTGCCGCTCGACCTGGAGAGGATGCGCAAAGCCGTCGATTTCCTGATCGGAGAGCATGATTTCTCCAGCTTTCGGTCCGCGGAGTGCCAGGCGAAGACTCCTGTGCGGATCATCCAAGGCGCAGGAATACGCGCGAGCGGCGCCTATTTCCTGTTCGATTTCACCGCAAACGCGTTTCTGCATCACATGGTGCGCAATATCGTCGGATGCCTAGTGTATGTCGGCAAGGGCAAGCATCCGCCGCAATGGATCTCGGAGCTGATTGCCGCGCAGGACCGGCGACTCGCGGCGCCGACCTTCTCCGCCGAGGGCCTGTATCTCTTCGGAGTTCGATACGACGCGCGCTGGAACCTGCCGGCTTTTACCCCTATGATGCCCTTCGATTTGGAATCCGGGCGATGAGAACGCGAGTCAAGATTTGCGGCGTTACACGCATGGAAGATGCGCAAGCCGCCGCTGCGCAGGGCGCCGACGCAATCGGGCTGATCTTCTATCGCCCCAGCCCGCGCTGCGTGACCCTCGATCGAGCGCGGGAGATCGCGACGAGCGCTCCGCCCTTTGTCGCGACCGTCGCGGTGTTCGTCAACCCCTCTCGCGATGAGGTCGAGCGCGTGATCGGCGAGTGCGGCGTAACGCTGCTGCAGTTTCACGGCGACGAACCCCCGGAGTTCTGCTCGAGTTTCTCCCGGCCGTACATCAAGGCTGCGCGCATTCGGCCGGGGCTGGATTTGCTAAAATACCTCTCGCCTTACGGAGCTGCCGCGGCGTGGATGCTCGATGCTTTCCACGAGGATCTCTGGGGTGGAACGGGCGGCTCGTTCGATTGGAGCCTCGTGCCGGAACGCATGGCGAGGCCGATCATCCTCTCGGGCGGCCTGACTGCCGACAACGTCGCCGGCGCCATACGCCACACCAGGCCCTACGCCGTCGACGTTTCGAGCGGCGTCGAGGCGTCCAAGGGAATCAAGGACGCGGCGAAAATCGCGGCTTTTATCGGAGCGGTGAAGCATGAAGATGCATGAGCTTCCGGACGAGCAAGGGCATTTCGGCCGGTATGGCGGGGTATTCGTCGCCGAGACGCTGGTGCACGCGCTCGATGATCTCAGACGCGCCTACGAGGCCTGCCGCAAGGATCCGGACTTCGTCGCCGAATTCGAGTACGAGCTCAAGCACTACGTCGGTCGCCCGAGCCCCGTTTATCACGCCAGGCGTTGGTCCCAGAGGCTCGGCGGAGCCCAGATCTACATCAAGCGCGAGGACCTCAACCATACCGGTGCCCACAAGATCAACAACACCATCGGCCAAGCGCTTCTCGCGCGGCGCATGGGCAAGCCGCGCGTGATCGCCGAAACCGGCGCCGGAATGCACGGCGTGGCGGCCGCGACGGTGGCGGCGCGTTACGGCATGGAATGCGTGGTGTACATGGGCTCGGAGGATATCAAGCGCCAGGTGCAGAACGTCTATCGGATGAAGCTTCTCGGAGCGGCGGTCGTGCCGGTCGAATCGGGGTCGAAAACGCTGAAGGACGCCCTCAACGAGGCGATGCGCGACTGGGTCACCAACGTCAATAACACCTTCTACATCATCGGCACCGTCGCCGGTCCGCACCCGTACCCGATGATGGTGCGCGACTTTCAGTCGGTCATCGGTCGCGAGTGTCTGACCCAGATGCCGGAGCTGTGTGGCCGCCAGCCGGACGCGGTGATCGCGTGCGTCGGGGGGGGGTCGAATGCCATGGGAATCTTCTTTCCCTATATTCCCTATGGAGAGGTCAAGCTTATCGGCGTGGAGGCGGGTGGATTGGGTATAGCGAGCGGCAAGCATGCGGCGTCGTTGTGCGCAGGCAGGCCGGGCGTGCTGCACGGAAACCGCACCTACCTGCTTCAGGACGAACACGGCCAGATCAGCGAGACGCATTCGATCTCGGCGGGGCTTGATTACCCGGGCGTGGGTCCCGAGCACGCCTGGCTCAAGGACACCGGCCGGGCTCAGTACGTCACCATCGACGACGCAGAAGCCGTCGCCGCGTTCCACGATCTGTGCCGCTGCGAGGGCATCATTCCGGCGCTCGAGTCCGCGCATGCGCTCGCCCACGCGGCGAAGCTTGCGCCGACATTGTCAAGTGACAGGATCCTCCTAGTGAATCTCTCGGGAAGGGGCGACAAGGACATGCACACCGTGGCGGAAAAATCGGGAATCCAGTTTTGAGCGACCCGCGCGCAACGCTCCTCAACGGAGATCTGTTCGATTGCATCGTCCGCGTGCCTGAGGCGAGCGTGGATCTCGTCGTCGCCGATCCGCCGTACGGGCTCGGCAAGGACTACGGGAACGACTCGGACCACCTGAGCGGGGAAGCCTATCTCGCCTTCAGCCGGCGCTGGATCGACGCCGTGATTCCGAAGCTCAAGCCAAGCGGCAGCCTCTACGTTTTTCTGACCTGGCAGCACAGTCCGGAAGTTTTCAGCTATCTGAAGACGCGTCTGACGATGGTGAACGAGATCGTCTGGGACCGGAAAGTGCCGAGCATGGGCGGCAGCACGCGGAAATTCTCCTCCGTCCACGACACGATCGGCCTGTTCGCCCGCTCGAAGGACTACTTTTTCGATATCGACGGCGTGCGCATTCCCTACGACGCAGAAACAAAGCGTGCGCGAACGCGCTCGATTTTCGTCGGCAAAAAATGGCTCGAGGTGGGGTATAACCCGAAGGACGTGTGGAGCGTGACGCGGATTCACCGTCAGGATCCGGAGCGCGAGGATCATCCCACTCAAAAGCCGCTCGAGATCGTCGAACGCATGGTGTTGGCGAGCTGCCCCGCCGAGGGGCTCGTCCTCGATCCGTTCATGGGAAGCGGCACTGTGGCGGTTGCGGCGCTGAGGCATGGCCGGCAATTTGTGGGCTTCGAGATCAATCCGGAATACTGCGCGCGCGCGAAGCGCCGCGTGGCCCGTTTGTGCAAATCGGATGTCGAACCCGTCACGACCTCGATCCGAAGCGCTGCGGCGGTATGAAAGCCGCGGTGTCCAGGATCCGGTCTGCTTTCGAACGGCTCGCGCGCGAGCACCGCAAGGCGCTCATTCCCTACGTAACGGCCGGAGACCCACGGTCCGAGGTGACGGTGCCGCTCCTGCACGCGCTGATTGCGGCGGGAGCCGACGTCATCGAGCTGGGCGTGCCGTTTTCCGATCCCATGGCCGATGGGCCTGTGATCCAGCGCTCGAGCGAAAGGGCGCTGAAAAACCATATCGGGCTGGACCACGTGCTTGCGTTCGTGGCGGAATTCCGCGACAGTGACCCTTCGACCCCGATCGTACTGATGGGGTATGCAAATCCAATCGAGGCAATGGGGCTGGAGCGCTTCGCTGACGCCGCGCGCAAGGCGGGAGTGGACGGAGTCCTGGTGGTCGACTATCCGCCCGAGGAGAGTGCCGAGTTCGCGACCATGCTCCGCGCGCGTGGTATCGATATGATTTTCTTGCTTGCACCGACTTCCACCGAGGCGCGCATCGGGCAGGTGGCAAAACTTGCCAGCGGCTACATCTACTATGTGTCGCTGCGCGGCGTGACCGGGGCCAATCACCTTGATTTGGACGATGTTGCCGCCAAGTTGCCGGCGATTCGCGCCAAGACGAGGCTTCCGATAGGGGTAGGATTCGGCATCCGCGATGGAAAGACCGCACGTGCCGTGGCCCAGATCGCCGACGCTGTCGTGATCGGCAGCCGAATAATCCAGGAAATGGAGCAGGCCTCTCCCGAGACTTGCGTGGAGAAGGGCGCGAACTTCCTCAAGGAAATTCGCAGGGCGATCGACGCATGAGTTGGCTCCAGAAGCTGCTGCCCCCCAAGATCAACCGCACCGCAACCGGCGCGAAGAAAAATGTCCCGGAAGGTCTGTGGAGCAAGTGCCCCTCTTGCTCGGCGGTACTGTACGCAACCGATCTGGAAAAGAACGCCAATGTCTGCCCCAAATGCGGCTATCACAACCGTATTTCGGCACGGGGACGGCTCGACCTGCTTCTTGACCCGGAAGGGCGCTTCGAGATCGGCGTCGAGATCGCATCGATCGACAGCCTGAAATTCAAGGACGACAGGCGCTATCCGGAACGGCTCGAGGAAGCCGAAAAGACCACGGGCGAAACCGAAGCCTTGATCGTGATGCAGGGGGCCATAAAAAACGTGCCCCTGATCGTCGCCGCTTTCGAGTTCGAGTTCATGGGCGGGTCGATGGGGTCGGCGGTGGGGGAGCGCTTCGTGCGCGGTGTGCACGCGTGCCTCGACCAGCAACTGCCTCTGGTGTGCGTCACGGCGACCGGCGGTGCGCGCATGCAGGAAGGGCTTTTTTCGCTCATGCAGATGGCCAAGACCACCGCAGCCTTGACACAACTCACGGCGCGCAAGCTCCCGTTCATCACTGTTCTCACCGACCCGACCATGGGCGGGGTATCGGCAAGCTTCGCCATGATCGGTGATGTGGTGATTGCCGAACCGCGCGCTCTCATCGGTTTCGCAGGGCCGCGCGTCATCGAGCAGACTGTGCGCGAAAAGCTGCCCGAGGGCTTTCAGCGCGCTGAATTCCTGCTCGAGAAGGGGGCGATCGACATGATCGTCGACCGGCGTCAGATGCGCGACAAGCTAGCGAATCTTCTCACGCTCCTGCAGCGGCAAGCTCCCGCGGCAAACTGATCCTCATCGCCGTTTCATGCCCGGCCGGAGTCTCGCCGAGTGGCTCGACTACATCGAGCGCATCCATCCGAAATCCATCCAGCTGGGGCTGGAACGCGTGGCGAAAGTGCGCGACATGCTCGGAAGGTCGAGCTCGGCGGCGTTTTTCACCGTCGCCGGCACCAACGGCAAGGGCTCGACCTGCGCGATGCTGGAAGCGATTTTGATCGCCGCCGGATACAGGGTGGGTCTGTACACTTCGCCGCACCTCCTTCGTTACAACGAGCGCGTTCGCCTCGACGGCGTGCCTCTAAGCGACGCGCGCCTGTGTGCGGCGTTCGAGACGATCGAGCGTGCCCGCGGTGAGATCACGCTCACGTACTTCGAGTTCGGTACCCTGGCTGCGTGGGAGATTTTCGCGGTCGAGGCGCTCGACGCCGTGATACTGGAGGTCGGCCTGGGAGGGCGCCTGGATGCGGTCAACGCCTTCGAAACAGACTGCGCGTTGTTGACCTCCGTTGATCTGGATCACACGGACTACCTCGGCGACACGCGCGAGCGCATCGGGTCCGAAAAGGCCGGGATTTTCCGTAGGGGTAAACCCGCTGTCGTCGCGGATCCGGATCCGCCCCGCAGCGTTCTCGACCACGCGGGGGCGGTGGGTGCGGACCTTTGGTTGATCGGCCGGGATTTTGGCTACCGGAAACAGGGGCAGCAGTGGATGTTTTGGGGACGGGGGGTGCGCCGAGGCGGGCTTGCCCCCCCCGCGCTCAGGGGCGACCGTCAGCTAGCGAACGCGAGCGCGGCCCTTGCCGCGCTCGATGCGTTGCGCGCGCGTCTTCCGGTCGGCATGCAGGACATCCGAAACGGTCTTGCGCACGTGGACCTTCCTGCGCGGTTCCAGGTACTTCCCGGTCGACCGACGGTCGTTTTGGACGTCGCGCACAATCCGCAGGCCGCGGCCGTGCTCGCGGAGAACCTCGCCGGGATGGGCTTTTATCCGGAGACCTATGCCGTTTTCGGCATGTTGCGGGACAAGGACATTGTCGGGGTCTGCCGGGCCTTGAAAAACAGAATTTCGGCTTGGTTCGCGGCGGACCTTTCGGTGCCACGCGGCGCTGGCGCGCAGGTGCTTGCGGATGCCCTCGCGAGCGCGAGTGCGGGAGGCGATGTGCTTTGCTTCAGGAACCCTCTCGAAGCCTATGCCGCCGCAAGGAAGCGGGCAAACGAAAATGATAGAATCGTGGTGTTTGGATCGTTCCACACTGTAGCCGAGGTCATGCAGGGGATCGAGGCCTCCCGGACCGGGATTCGGGGGGCGCGACAAGGGTCTTGAGGAAAGTCTGAACAGGATATTTCGGGAGCGTCGCCCGGATCGGCGCATATCAATGTATCCGGCGGATAGCGCCTTATCGCGGCCGGTCCTGCGATGCAGTTCGCAGCTTATTTGGGGTCTTTTCCATTGGCAGACGACGCCAACCTCCTTAAGCGCCGCGCGCGCCGGCGGCTGATCGGCGCGATCGCGCTGGTGGTGCTCATCGTCGTGGTTCTGCCTGTCATACTGGACCAGCAACCCAGGCCTGTGCCCCAAGCCCTCACCGTGCAGATTCCCAGCCAGGACGGAGGGCCGTTCAAGACCCGGGTTCTCCCGCCCCTGCAGTCGCCCCCTATAGCGCCGCGGAAGGCCGACTCGACGCAGGCTGCGAAAGATCCGTCGAATAGAGCCCCTCAAGCCGAGTCCGAATCTGCCTCGCGGTCTCGTGCTCCGAAGAAGGAGAGCGCGAGGACCGCGGACGGCGCGACGCCCCGTGTGGCCGAGGCTCGTCGCGCTCAGGCGCTGTTGAACGACGAAGGGTTTGTCGTCCCACTCGGTGCCTTCACCAACCCCGACAACGCGAAGCAGGTACAGGAGCGGGCGGCTTCCGCAGGCGTCAAAAGCTATACCGAGAGCGTCAAAGGCCAGCAGGGCGAGCAAACGCGCGTGCGCGCCGGACCGTTCGCGAGCCGCGGCGCCGCGGAAAAGGCGCGGGACAAACTCAAATCGCTCGGCCTCGAGGTCGGGCAGGTGGCACAGCGATGACTTGGTTCGATTTCGGCGTACTGAGCGTCTTGGTCGTATCGGTCGCGATCAGCCTGCTCCACGGCTTGGCGCGCGAGATGGTTTCGCTCGGAGTGTGGGTCGGCGGGTTCATACTGTCGACGCTTTTCGGAGGGCAGGTCGCAGGCCTCCTGCCGCAAAGTCTGAGCCCGTTGCTGAGCGCGCTCATGGGTTTCCTGATCGTGTTCGGCGTGGTACTGGTGATCGGCTGGATTGTCGGGCTCGCGCTTTCGTCCGCGGTCCGGGCGTCGGGCCTGGGTCCCGCGGATCGCGCGCTGGGATCGGTCTTCGGTTTGGTAAGAGGGTTGATCATCGTGCTCGTCGTGGTGCTGCTGGCAGGCTTGACGCCGCTTCCACGCGAACCTTTCTGGCGCGAGGCGGCGCTTTCGGGACCGTTCGAGACCGCGGCGCTCGCGCTGCGGCCCTATTTGCCGGCGGGTCTGATGCAGCGCCTGAAGTACCGATGAGTCGGGAGGAATAGCGCAGATGTGCGGCATTCTCGGAATCGTGGCGAAGACCCCCGTCAATCAGCTGCTCTACGACGGGCTCCTGCTGCTGCAGCACCGGGGCCAGGACGCAGCCGGGATCGTCACCTCGGAGCACAAGGCGTTTCACATGCACAAGGGGCCTGGGATGGTGCGCGACGTGTTCCGCACGCGGAACATGCGCTCGCTTCCCGGCGAAGTCGGCATCGGGCATTGCCGCTATCCCACCGCGGGCTCGGCCTTCAACGCCGGTGAGGCACAACCTTTCTATGTCAATTCCCCGTTCGGGATCGTCCTCGGGCACAACGGCAACCTGACCAATTCGGAAGCCCTCAAGCAGGAGATGTTCCGTCAGGATTTGCGCCACATCAATACCAACTCCGACTCGGAAGTGCTGCTCAATGTACTCGCGCACGAACTGGAGCTCGCGGCAAAAGGCCAGAAGCTCGACCCCGAGACCATCTTTGCCGCGGTGGCGAACGTGCATCGGCGTTGCCGCGGGGCGTATGCGGTGGTGGCCTTGATAGCGGGCTACGGATTGCTCGCATTCCGCGACCCGTACGGAATCCGTCCGCTCGTATTCGGTCGCAGTCACACGGACCAGGGACCCGAGTATCTCGTCGCTTCCGAAAGCGTCGCGCTGACCGCGTTCGGCTTCGAGCTGGTGCGTGACGTCCTGCCCGGCGAGGCCATCTTCATCGATGAAAGCGGTACGTTCAACAGCCGCCAGTGTGCGGCCAAACCGGTGCTTGCGCCCTGCATCTTCGAATACGTGTATCTTGCGCGGCCCGACTCGGTCATGGAGGCGGTTTCGGTGTACGAGAGCCGGCTCCACATGGGGCGGAAGCTTTCTGAAAAAATCAGGCGCACGATGCCACAGCTTAAAGTCGATGTCGTGATCCCGGTTCCCGACACAAGCAGGCCGGCCGCGCTCGAGCTGGCTCACGGCCTCAACGTGACGTACAGAGAGGGCTTTATCCGCAATCGCTACATCGGCCGCACTTTCATCATGCCCGGCCAGACGATTCGCAAGAAATCCGTACGCCAGAAGCTGAGCGTCGTCGGCCTCGAATTCAAGGGCAAGAATGTCCTGATCGTCGACGACTCGATCGTGCGGGGAACGACGAGCCGCGAAATCGTCCAGATGGCGCGTGAGGCCGGCGCCAACAAGGTGTTTTTCGCCTCGGCAGCGCCGCCGGTGCGATTTCCCAACGTGTATGGAATCGATATGCCGACGCGCACCGAGCTCATCGCCACCGGGCGGACTGACGAACAGATCGCGCGCGAGATCGGCGCAGACGCGGTCATCTATCAGGATCTGGACGCGCTCAAGGCCGCGGTGCGTGCGGTCAATCCGAAGCTCACGCAGTTCGAGACCTCGTGTTTCGACGGGGTGTACATCACCGGCGACGTCACCAGCGAGTACCTCGCCTCGATCGAGCGGCAGCGTGCCAGCCGCCAGGAAAGCGAAGAGGACGCCGAGAACAACCAGCTCGACCTCAACGCGGCCTAGCGGCCTCCGCACGACGCTTGGACCGAGAGGCGGGTTTGACATCGCCGCGGCGGAATAGTAAGGTGCGGACTGCGCCGATTTGATCGACAGCTTGCGGGCGCGTAAAAAATACGGCTAAAGCGTGGTGAAGACCCGTCTTAGCGAAAGCTGGACGGGTTTTTTTATTTGGAGTTGCACAATGCAGGATTACGATATCGAAACGCTGGCGGTGCGCTCGGGCATCCATCGCAGCCAGTTCAACGAGCACTCCGAGGGGCTCTACCTCACTTCGAGCTTCGTGTTCGAGAATGCCGCTCAAGCCGCGGACCGTTTCTGCAACAACGCCCCCGGAAACATCTATTCGCGCTTCACCAATCCCACCGTGACTGCGTTCCAGGAGCGGCTCGCGGCCCTCGAAGGCGCGCAGGCCTGCGTCGCGACCGCCTCCGGAATGTCGGCCATCCTCGCGACCGCGATGGCCACGCTGAAAGCCGGCGACCACGTCGTGTGCTCCTCCGGGGTCTTCGGGGCGACGGTGCAATTGTTCAGCACAGTCCTTTCCAAGTTCGGAATCGAGACGACGTACGCGGACGGCACCGAGCCCTCGGTATGGAAGGCGGCGATCAGACCGAACACGCGCCTTTTATTCCTTGAGACGCCGTCGAACCCTCTGACTGAGGTGTTCGATATCGCGGCGCTAGCGCAGATCGCCCGGGAAAAAGGCGCGCTGCTCGCGGTCGACAACTGCTTCTGCACGCCGGCCCTGCAGAGGCCCTTCGAGCTCGGCGCCGACCTGGTGATCCATTCGGCGACCAAGTATCTCGACGGTCAGGGCAGGGTGCTGGGCGGAGCGGTGCTCGGCCCGAACGGTTCGGTGATGGACGCGGTCTTTTCCTTCCTGCGCACGGCGGGCCCCACCCTCTCGCCCTTCAACGCCTGGGTACTGCTGAAAGGAATAGAGACGCTCAGGATCCGGATGGAGGCGCAATCGCGAGGCGCGCTCGAACTCGCCCGGTGGCTCGAGTCTCATCCGCGGGTGGAGCGCGTGTACTACCCGGGGCTCGCGTCCCACCCGCAGCACGCGCTCGCGATGCGCCAGCAGCGCTCGGGAGGTGCCATCGTCTCGTTCGTCCTGAAAGGCGGGCGCGAGGCGGCGTGGCGGGTGATCGATTCCACGCGGATGATCTCGATCACGGCGAACCTGGGTGACACCAAGACCACGATCACGCATCCCGGCACGACCACGCACGGGAGGATAAGCGCCGAAGCGCGTGCGCGCGCCGGGATCACGGAAGGCCTGCTGCGCGTCGCGGTGGGACTGGAATCGGTACGCGATCTGCAGAACGACCTCGCCCGCGGACTGGGCTAGGGAGGGCGTTAAAAAAAACGCTACGGAGGGGCACCGTCTTTCTCGACAGACCGTGTCCGAACGTCAAATTCCGGAAACGACCCAAAGCAGCCGTCCGTACCGAACACAATTCGCGAAGCGCCACGAAGCGATTTAATGGTTCGCACTATGATGGGCTATCGACACCGGCTGCGTTGCGGCCAGCCATTCATTCATGCAGGCCTGACGCTCCGAAAGGTAAGTGGTATGAGCGCAGGCGCGCTCAGCGGCGGCGAGCCGTGCCAACGGCGCGCCCCGGCTCTGGAACAGAGTGACGACGGCCAACAGAATACCGAAGGCGATGATGGTGGCAAGGGCCGCGGTGGCGACGGTCTGGGTCGGGTTGGTGGAGGCGAAGTTTGCTTGGGCGCTCATGGCAATCTCCTCATATTGAATTGGTCGGAATGGCACTGCCACTGGTATTGCAGAGCGTAGGTTCCGATTGCCGGGCCGATTCAGTCCTTTAGGCGGCTGAAACGTGGCTGAAATCTTCTGAAACGGAAGAATTTGGAGTAGATTTCTCCGGTTCGCCTTGATTAGGAACGGTTTCGCCGCGCCCCGCCTTGAACGCACCCTATCGTTTCGGTCGCTTTGAACTCAATCCGACCACCCGGCAATTGCTCGCAGACGGGCAACCGGTCGCGCTGGGCGCAAGGGCGTTGGACGTTCTACTCACCTTGATCGAGCGGCGCGACCGGTTGGTGACCAAGGACGAGTTGCTCGGGCTTGTCTGGCCCAACGTGGTCGTCGAGGAAAATAACCTGCAGGTGCAGGTCTCCGCATTACGCAAGGCCCTTGGGGTCGAAGCGATTGCAACGATTCCCGGAAGAGGCTACCGATTCACCTTTTCGCTCACAGGTAGCGAAGCAACCGCTTCATCTCCAACGCCGCCGCCCAGAGACAATCTGGCGGGCGCCCCGGCGTTGAAATCCAATGAAACTGGCTCGATCCTAGATACGAAATTGCAGAGTATGCAAACCCCGGATCGATATCTTTCGTTAGTTGTCCTTCCCTTTGCTAATCGGACCGGGGATCCGCAGCAGGAGTACCTCGCGGATGGCATCACTGAGAGTCTAACTATGGACTTGTCGTCCCTACGCGATGCATTCATTGTCGATGTTAGCGCGGCATTTTCCTATAAGGGCAAGCAGCTCACGGCACAACAGATCGGCAAGGACTTAGACGTTCGTTTTGTATTGCAAGGAAGTGTTCAACGAACTGAGGACAGAATTCGCATCAACGCTCATTTGGCCGATGCAACATCAAACCGATTGCTCTGGTCAGAAACCTTTGATGGTTATCAGTCCGATCTTTTTGCGTTGCAGGATCAGGTCACGTCTCGAATCGGTAACAGCGTAGGGCGCGAAATCATTATTAGGGCTGCCCGTGAAAGCGAAGCCCGAAAGATCTCCCCGCAAGTTTCCGATCTGCTATTACGGGCCCGCGCGTTGAATCTTCAGCCGCAATCACTGGAGACTCTGCAGGGGGCCGAAGCACTTTACAAAAAGGCGCTGTCGCTGGAACCCAGCAACCCTAAGGTGATGGTCGGATTGGCAGGAACGCTGGCCTTGCAGGCTTCCAACTTCAGTTCAGTTTTCGGTAAGTCCGAGGTGGATATCAAGTTTTCCGAGGGACTCAATTTGGCATTAATGGCCAAGCGGATCGACCCGGACGATCCTGGAATCTACGCGGTCATAGGGCACCACGCCAGCCACTACGGCGATTTGGAAGGCAGCCAGCGCGCATACGAAAAAAGGCTCACGCTCGCACCACACCAGCCGTCCGCATTCAACAACGTTGGAAAATGTTTAATACTAAGAGGTGAGCCTGAAAGGGCCATCGAGCTCTTGATCAAAGGAGTCGAGTTGAATCCTAAGCATCCAGGCGCAAACCTAACCTTCAATTTGGGGTGGGCGTACTTTATGCTCGGCGACATCGAAGAGGCAATTGATTGGCTGGAAAAATCACTGGATCAGAGTCCGTTGTATCCGAACACACACGCTTATCTGGCAATGATCTATACAATAAAGGGCCAAGACGCCAAAGCGCGCGCCGAAGTGGCTGAAGTATTCAGAATCGATCCCAACTTTGGATTATCCGCTCTTGCAAAAATCCATCCATCGACACCGGTCGCATTTAAGGAGTGGCGGGAAAAGCAATTTCTGCCCGCGTGGCGAAGGGCTGGGTTGCCAGAATGAATGACATCGGTATTGGTCGCCTAGATGGTGGGCTCAGAGACTGTCTGTCAATCAACCCCAAACATCCATAGTCTGGGAAATGAGGGACGGTCTGAAACTAGCGAGCGATGTCTTGGTGGGAATGTCCGCTCCTGGGGAATTTCTCGAGAGTCCGCTCTTGGCCGTTTGCAGCCCTATGCAAATTAGGGTCGACTTTGTTCAGACATTCATCGCTAGAATTTCTCCGCCCGGCAGCCCTTCTCGTCGCACACCAGCACCCCTCCTGACTCGTACCAGTCGGTCAGCACCCAGCGCTCGCATACCCGGCCGTCGACCCGGTGCTCGTGCCGGGCGGGGCGGTGGGTGTGGCCGTGGATCAGGCGCGGATAGCCGTGCGCGCGCAGCAGCGACTCCACCGCGCCGGCGTTGACGTCCATGATCTCGGCCGGCTTGCGCTTCTTCTCGATCTCGCTCCGCGCGCGCAGCGCCGCGATGCGCTGCTTGCGCTCGGGGAGCGGCTGTGCGAGGAAGGCCCGCTTCCAGGATTCCGAGCGCACTTCCGCGCGGAACGCCTGGTATTCGCGGTCGTCGGTGCACAGCGCGTCGCCATGGGTGAGGACGGTTTTTTTGCCGAACAGGTCGAGCACGACAGGATCGTCGACGAGTTGCGAGCCGCTCGCTTGCGCGAAGGCGGGCCCGAAAAGGAAGTCCCGGTTGCCGTGCATCACGAGGATACGCGTGCCGCCGCGGGCGCATTCGGCAAGGGCCGCGACGACCTGAGCGTTGAAAGAATCCCCGATGTCGTCGTCGCCCGCCCAGTACTCGAACAGGTCGCCGAGGATGTAGAGATCCGGGGCCTGGACGGCACGCCCGCTGATTGATCCCCGGCCGGCTGCTCGAGAGGTGGAGGTCGGAGATGAAAAGGACCGCCATTCCTCTCCTACGCGACCTCCGCCTTCTCGATGACGACGTCCTCGACCGGAACGTCGGCGTGTCCCCCGCGGCTGCCGGTCCTTACCCGCTTGATTTTGTCGACGATGTCCTGGCCTTGGACGACCTTGCCGAACACGCAATAGCCCCATCCCTGGGAGCTGGGCGCCGTGTGATTCAGGAAGTCGTTGTCCTTGACGTTGATGAAGAACTGGCTCGAGGCCGAATGCGGCTCGGAGGTCCGCGCCATGGCGATGGTGTAGCAGTCGTTCTTCAAGCCGTTGCCGGCCTCGTTCTTGATGGTTCCCCGGGTCGGCTTCTGGCGCATCCCAGGCTCGAAGCCGCCGCCCTGGACCATGAAGCCGTCGATGACGCGGTGGAACACGGTATTGGAGTAGAACCCCGATTCGACGTAAGCGAGGAAATTCTTGACCGTCTCCGGCGCGCGCTCAGGCTCAAGCTCGAGCGCAATGATGCCGAAGTTGGTGTGCAGCTTTACCATGGCAGGTTCCGCTACTTGGCCGGTTTCAGCTTCGCCGATTCGACCACCACGGGCTTCTGCGGGACGTTGCCGTGCGGTCCGGAGGTCGCGGTCGGCACCTTGGAGATGCGCAGCACGGTATCCATCCCCTCGACCACCCGTCCGAACACCGCGTACCCGTACCCTTGCGGGGACGAGTCGCGATAGTCGAGAAATCCGTTGTCCTTGACGTTGATGAAGAACTGCGCGCTCGCCGAATGCGGGTCGGGCGTGCGCGCCATTGCGATGGTCCCGTTTTCGTTCTTGAGGCCGTTGCTGGCCTCGTTCTTGATGGTTCCTTGGGTTGGCTTCTGGCGCATGTCGGGCTGGAAACCGCCGCCCTGGATCATGAACCCGTCGATGACGCGGTGAAAGATCGTGCCGTCGTAGAACCCGCTCTTCGCGTACTGCAGAAAATTCGCCACCGTTTTGGGGGCCTTGTCCGGGTAAAGCTCGAGCGTGAAGCCTCCCATGCTGGTTTTGAATTCGACGCGCGGATTCTGCGCCCAGGCAAAGGGCGCTGCAATAAGCAGAATGAACAGTGCGGTCAGGCGTTGCATTTTTTGGCTCATCCGGTGCCCTCGTAGACGATGCGCCAGCGCCCCTGCTCGTGGATCCAGTACTGGCGTTTCTTGACGGTGTTCGACA
>WNFF01002892.1_pt1 | contig 14666 bp, 13 predicted proteins | sample 5400441 | NCBI WGS metagenome assembly WNFF01 (sample SAMN13153345, study PRJNA577476) | soil metagenome | isolation source: 120 cm saprolite under Douglas fir tree site 2 hole 3 replicate 1 | place: USA:California | collected 2015-04-18 | reverse complement strand
TCGGCCGATGTACACATTGCGCGCGGCCATCGCGTCAATGACTTCTTTGGCGGGGCGCTTCGTGTCCAGCATGAAACAGTTGGACTCGGAGGGGACGTAGGAATAGCCGTGGCTCCCGAGCCAATCAAACGTTTTTTGGCGGACCACGGCGTTCGACTGTTTGCGCTCTGAAACGAGATGCTCGTGCTTCAGGCTGGCGGTGGCGGCGGCCACGGCGGTGATGGGCATGGCGCTCCACCCTCCGAAGTTTTCCAATTTGGCGAGCAAATCGGGGCGGCCAATGGCCAAGCCGCAGCGGATGCCGGCCATGCCGTAAATTTTCGAGAAGGTGCGCAACACGATCACGTCCCGGTCGGCCTTTACCAGGTCGAGGGCGCTGACGCCATCCGAAAAATGGATGTAGGCTTCGTCGACGAGCACAACCGAGCCCTTCGGTATCGCGGCCAAGAGTTGCTCGATGTCGGAATGCGGGGTCATCGTTCCGGTCGGATTGTTCGGCGTGCAGACATAGAAGAGCCCGGCATCCGGCGCGGCGGCGAGCATGGCCTTGATATCGTGCGCATACGTTTTCGTAAGCGGAGTTTTGACAATGCGGGCTCCGGAAATTTTCGCCGCGTGAAGGTTTTCACGAATTCTTCCTTGAGCCAGTAGGAATACCGGCCGCCCTGCGGGGCCATGTCCACGATCGCCTTCCGCGCGGCCTCGCACGGGCCGAGAGGATTTTCGTTAGCATCGATTACCACCGCTCCGGGATGATAAATATTGCGCTCTTCCGCAGCGAGGGATGCTTCCGTAGCGATGCGGAAGGCCATGGCCGCAGTGGCCGCAGCGGACAACTGGAGAAACGTCCTCCGCGAACCTTTTGAAAGCATTTCGTTGGTTCTCATCCGGCCCTCCGCAAACGTGCGATGTGTTTCTTGGAAAGATTCTGCCGCTTGATTCCGGCAGCAAATGTAACCGGAATGGCTCATCCGGCTGCGCCTCACTATAGCACCGAATCCGGGGAGGATTTAAGCACCAGTTGCAAGACGGTAGAATCGGCGATGGCCCTTGCATTTTGGATGGCAATCAACGAACAATTTGATGGCAAGGATCGGATAGATTCCAGCGGGTGGCGCGCTTAAAACTTTTCTTTTGTGAGAGGCATTGCGAATTGCGGAGGCCGCATGACTCAAGCAGCAAAAAAGAGCGCCGTCACAGCGTCCGTCGCCCAGCGAATCGAGGCGCTGGACTGGAGCGGCGCGGAGCAATCTCTTTCGGAGCGCGGCTACGCGGTTACGGCTCCCGTTCTATTGGCAGCGGAATGCGCGGAGCTCGCGGCGCTTTATAACGACGCAGGCCGGTTTCGCAGCCACATTGTCATGGGGCGTTATCGCTTCGGCATCGGCGATTACAAATATTTTGCCAACCCGCTCCCGGAACTGGTCGCAGAGCTCAGAAGCAACGCTTATCCGCGCCTCGCAGTGGTCGCCAATCGGTGGGCGGAAGCTCTCGGCGAACGCACTCCTCCCTATCCACGCGAACACGCCGCTTTCCTGACAATTTGCCACAAAGCCCGGCAGACCAAGCCGACGCCGCTGATGCTTCATTACGAAGCCGGCGGATACAACTGCCTTCATCAGGATCTCTACGGTGAGGTCAGCTTTCCGTTGCAAATGGTGTTCCTGCTGGGGCAGCAAGGCCGCGATTGGGAAGGCGGAGAATTCATCCTCGTCGAGCAGCAACCGCGAGCACAATCCAAGCCGCAAGTGGTTCTTGCAGACCAGGGCCAGGCGATCATTTTTACGACGCGGTACCGGCCTGTGAGGGGTTCGCGCGGATACTACCGCGTGAATCTGCGCCACGGCGTCAGCCGTGTGCACCGCGGCACGCGCTACACGCTGGGCATTATTTTTCACGACGCAAAATAAAATGAGATTTTCGCTGGCCAGCTTCAGGGAATGCGGAACTACTCGTGACCGCCGCCGAGTTCGCGCACGATCGAGCCCACGAAGGATTTTGCGTCGCCGAAGAGCATGAGCGTCTTGTCAAGGTAGTAGAGCGGGTTTTCAATTCCTGCAAAACCCGCACCCATGCTGCGTTTAATCACCATCACCGTGCGCGCCTTGTCCACGTCAAGAATCGGCATGCCATAAATCGGGCTCGAAGCGTCGGTGCGTGCTGCGGGATTGGTTACGTCATTCGCGCCAATCACCAGCGCGACGTCGGTTTGGGGAAAATCCCCGTTAATTTCGTCCATGTCCAGGAGCTTATCGTAAGGAATGTCGGCTTCCGCGAGCAGGACGTTCATGTGCCCCGGCATACGGCCGGCGACGGGATGAATTCCAAACTTGACGTCGACGCCGCGCTTGGTCAGCGCATCGTACAGTTCGCGCACTTTGTGCTGTGCTTGCGCCACGGCCATGCCGTACCCCGGAACGATGACCACCTTGTTGGCCGCTGCGAGAATGGCTGCCGCTTCTTCCGGCGTGGCGCTGCGCACCGGCCGCGTTGCCTGCTTGCCTGCTGCCGCCGTCTGCTCTTGGCCAAACGCTCCGAAGAGCACGTTGGTGAACGAACGGTTCATGGCTTTTGACATGTTGACGGAAAGAATCAGGCCGGAGGCCCCGTCCAGCGCGCCTGCAATAATTAGCAGTTTGCTGTCCAGCACGAAGCCCATGGCCGCTGCGGAAAGCCCGGCGTACGAATTCAATAGGGAGATTACCGTCGGCATATCCGCGCCGCCGATGGGAATGATCATCATCACGCCGAACAGAAGAGGAATGCCAACAATCAGCGGGAAAAGCTGGGTCTTTTCCGGATGGGCGACCAGCATGCCAGCGACAACAATCGCCACGCCCAGGAGTCCGAGGTTGACGATGTTCTGTCCTTTATAAGTGATGGGCCGCTGGGGCAGAACTTCCTGCAATTTGCCGGCAGCCATCAAGCTGCCGGTGAAGGTCAGCGAGCCGAGGATGACCTCCAGCGACAGTACGCCCATCATGAAGCGCGGCACGTCCGGCGTGCGCAAATAAAATTCCGTTGTGCCGACCAGCGTCACGCAGAGGGCGCCGAAGGCGTGACTCAGTGCGGTCCGTTGGGGAACGGCGGTCATGGCCACTTCGCCGAGCGGCACGCCGATGATGGTGCCAAGCACCAGGCCGATAACGATCCATTTGTATTCCACGATGCCGTGGTGGAGCAAGGTGCCGGCAATCGCCAGAAGCATGCCGAGTTCCCCGGCAAAGACACCGCGGCGGGCGGTGGTCGGTGAACTCAGCCATTTGAGCGAAAGGATGAAAAGCGCGGTGGCAATCAGGTAGGTGACTTCGATGACGTATTCCATGCCGGGCAGGTTGGTCATGGTTTCTTTGGTCCGCTGGCTTTAAACATTTTCAGCATGCGGTCGGTAATCAGGAATCCGCCGACGATGTTGCTGGTGGCGGCAACGATGGCGATGGTTCCCAGGATTTTCGCGAGCATCGCCCCGTGAGCGTGGTATTCACCGGCAAGAAGAATGGCTCCCACCACGGCGATGGCGTCGAGCGCGTTCGTCAAGGACATTAGGGGCGTGTGCAAAAGAGGAGAAACGCGCCGTATCACTTCAAACCCGATAAAAGCCGCCAGCATGAAAACGTAAAGGCTGGTAAGCAGATCCAGCTTCATGACTTCGCCACCTCCTGCGATTCAGCGGGCAAGGGTGGGAGGGAAAAAAACTCCCGGACGCGTGCGTTGATCACTTCTCCGCCCAGCGTCAGCATCGTCTCGCGGATGATTTCATCGTCAGTATTCAGTTGCAGCTTGCCGTCTTTCACGAGATGCAGCAGGAAGGCGCTCACGTTTCGCGCGTACATCTGGCTGGCGTGATAAGGCACGGTGCTGGCCAAGTTAAACCATCCGATGATGGTCACGCCATGCTCCACGACGATCTCTCCTGGGCGAGTCAGCTCACAATTGCCCCCACGTTCACCGGCCAAATCGATGATGACCGACCCGGGCGCCATGCTTGCGACCATTTCCTTGGTCACCAGAATCGGAGGCTTTTTCCCGGGAATCACCGCCGCGGTAATCACCACGTCGCTTTCTGCGACCGCCTTTCCCAGGAGTTCGCGCTGGCGCTTGTAGAAATCTTCATCCTGCGCCCGCGCGTACCCGCGCGCATCCTCGGCATCCTTGGCTTCAATCGGAAGCTCAACGAACCGTCCGCCGAGACTCTGCACTTGTTCCTTCGCGGCGGGACGCAGATCATAAGCGGAGGCTACCGCGCCAAGTCTCCGCGCCGTGGCAATCGCCTGCAAACCGGCCACGCCCGCCCCAATCACAAAAACGCGGGCCGGAGTGATCGTTCCCGCAGCCGTGGTGAGCATCGGAAAAATGCGCGGCGAAGTGTCCGCAGCAAGCACGACCGCCTTGTAGCCGCAAATCGTGGCCATCGAGGAAAGCACGTCCATGCTCTGTGCGCGTGTCGTTCGCGGCATCAACTCCACCGAAAACGAAGTCACGCCCTTCGCGGCGATTTCCTGAATGGTTTCGATGGAGCCCAGCGGCCTCAAAAACCCGATGAGTACCTGGCCGCTGCGAAAATGAGGAACGTCGGCTTGGCCGGTCTTGTCGTTGGAACCGTAGCAGAGGACTTGCGCCACGATGTCGGCGGCGCGAAACACTTCGGCGCGATGGGAGACGATTTTTGCGCCCTTCGCTGTGTAGTCCGGGTCCGGATAGCCCGCTGCAGCACCGGCTCCAGCCTCCACGACGACTTCCAGGCCCGCCTTGGTGAGATTCGGAATGACTGCGGGCACCAACGCCACGCGCCGCTCTCCGGGAAAGCTCTCTCGGGGCACACCTACAATCATGAAACTTCCTCCGATGCTAGAAACCAGAACTGCTGTCGGGAATTGCACTCGGTCGAGGCAATAAACTCGATCCATTCCAAGAAAAGGCTGACCCTCCAACAGGGCCAAACGTTCCAAATCATACACTCATGGGAGCCAGTTCTGTTAGACCACATCACCAAGTTCGAATCGGGAGTCTCCCTTAGCGCCAGGCAGCTATGCTTTGAGTTCCTATACCTGATTACACATAGACGAAAAAAAAGGGACCGCTCCGCGGTCCCCCCTATTGCAGATGCGAACTCGGCAAAGAAACGCCGAGGTTAGTTGCTCGCTGGCGTCTTATCCGAAGGTGTGGGCGTTGCCGCGGACGCTTCGCCGATGGACAGTTCATACTTCTTGCCACCGAAGAAAATTCCCGTCAGCGCCTTGTTACCAGCCTGGTCGGTGTTGGTGGAATACCCACTCCCGGCCTCGGCTTTCTTTAGCGGAAGAACCTGCGCCGGCACCCTTGCTATCGTGTCCTTGCCGTTGGAAATGCTGACTTCAACATCCGACCCGCTTCCAGCCCATTCCACTTGATACTTACCGGCCGGAAGCTGCTTGCCGCCGACAGTAACGGTCTCGGTGACATTCAGTGTACCCTTGTTGGAATTACCGGCGATGGCGCCGGCGGCAAGCAACAGAGAAAATGTCAGCAATGCTGCGGTGAATTTGGTCTTTCTCATAGAACTCTCTTTTCCTTTGTCCTAGCCCCGCGGAAGCAAATCAAGATCCTTCATCCCGCGGGAGGCAGGCATGATTTGACTACATTCATCTGATAGGAAAAAGAGCCTTTAGGTTACATCCGCAGCAACAAAAGAATTGCATGAATGTATTAGAAAATCGATTTTGCTAACCTACCTCCGCTCAATGACTGCTCGTGTACTTCATTGTAAACAATTATGCTCAGGACGTGATGCGCAAGCATGCTCCTTTCACCTGGTCTTCACTTTCAGCGTTTTCTCTTGCACGGTATACTCTCTCATGCACCTCAGGAATCGTTTGGCCCGCCTGACTTTCATCGCACTGCTGTTCGCGCTGCTGCCCGCGCCTGCAGCCTCGCAAGAGACTTCCTGGCGAAAAGAGAATGCTGCCTGGCGCGAGCAACATAAAGCGGACCTCCTCAAGCCCGACGGCTGGCTTTCTCTGGCCGGTCTGGAATGGCTCCAGCCTGGAGACAATTCCGCCGGTTCCGCGCCCGACAACAAAATCAATCTCCCTGCTGGACCGGCACACCTCGCCATCTTTCACCTGGAAGACGAGACCGTCACGCTGAATCCTCCCGCCGGAGGATTCCCCGCTGACTTCCTCGTCGCCGGGGCTCCAGCAAAATCGCAGGCGCTGCGAGCCGAAGCGAACAAAGATAAAGTTTCTCCTCGTCTCACCATCGGCACTCTCAACATGTACGTAATTCGCCGCGAGGGCCGCTTCGCCTTTCGCATCAAGGATTCTCATTCTCCTGCCATCACCGGGTTTCACGGACTCAAGTGGTTCGCGCCCGATCTCGCTTTTCGCGTCATCGCCCGATGGATTCCCTATTCTCCGCGCAAGACCATCACGCTCGCCACTCTCGTCGGCACCAGCTACGATCAGCCCGTTCCCGGCGCCGCGGAATTCAACCTCGTGGGAAAAACATTTCGGCTGGAGCCCGTCCTTGAAGATCCCGCCGTCGCAAAACTTTTCTTCATTCTTCGCGACACGACCAGCGCCACGACCACTTACGGCGCCTGCCGTTTTCTCTACACCGGCTTTCCCACCAACGGCCTCGACAAACCCGGTGAGCTGGTGCTCGATTTCAATCGCCTGGAAAATCCTCCTTGTGCGTACACTCCTTACTCGACCTGCCCGCTCCCACCTCCCGGAAACCGGCTTTCCATCCCGCTTCCCGTCGGCGAGCAGCGCTATCACGATTGATCCTCGTCCTTCATCTCTGTGTGCTCTGGGTTCTCGGTGAACTCTGTGTTAAAGGGCCTTTTCCCGGCATTCGTTTTGAAATTGTATGCCGACTATTGGAGAATAGAGGTGTCATTCGAAAATGGACTCTCCAAGCTCCAATTTGTATCCCACGAACAACGATTCCCCCGCCCGCGAGAAGGTTCTCTCCCTTCGCCTCGCTCTTCTCCGCCTCCACAAAACTCTTATCAACATGGAGCGCCGCGAATACGAACGCGAGCACGGCCACGTCAACACCGGCGAGCTCTTCCAACTGGTTATCGACCACGCGCAGTTCGCCTGGCTCCACAACATTTCCGAATTCGTCGTCCGCATCGATGAAACGCTGACGGCCAAGGAGCCCGTCACCCAGGAATACACCAGCGGCGCCATCGCTCTCGCCCGGAAAATGTTTGTTCCCACGGAATCCGGTGACGCCTTCCAGAAAAAATACTTCGACGCCATCCAGCGCGACCCAGCGGTCGTTATCGACCATGCCGAGCTTGCCCGGCTCTTCAATAACGAGCCTCCCGACTCCCCTATCCCGTAGTTTTTTCAAATTCCCTGATAGACTTTTCCGGTCACCCGGAGGTCCTCATGAGCGAATCCGAAAAGACCTACACGAACGGCGAAAACGCTGTAAATCCGGCGGAGTCGCAGGGTGAATCGTGTCCGTGAATCTCAACAACGTAACCGTCACCCACAACGAAGCGGCGCAACGTTTCGAAATGCTCGTCGATGGCTTTCGGGCTCTGCTCACGTATCGCCGCTTTCCCGACCACATCGTTTTTCTCCACGCGGAAGTGCCGCAGTCACTCGAAGGCCAGGGTTTGGCTGCAAAACTTACGCGCTTTGCGCTCGACTTCGCCCGTGCCAATCATCTTCGCGTTGTCCCGCGCTGTCCGTACGTTTCCAGTTTCATTCGCAAGCATACGGAGTATCAGGATCTCGTTTCCGCGGAAGACTTGCAGGAGCTGCGGTCCCGCTAACTCCGCATTCCATGTCCTCGACTCGCAACGCTCTGAAATCCTCCCCGGCGAAATTCGCAATCCACCGCCTCCGCCGCTCCGAGCTTCCGCATGACACCGTCAAGCTGGCTCGCTTCCTCATTGGAAAAGTCGTTGTCCACGATCTTCCCGCGGGCCGCCTGAGCGGTCGCATCGTGGAGACGGAAGCTTATCCGCCCGGCGATCCCGCCGGACATCATTTCCGCGGTCCTACTCCGCGCATTCGTTCGATGTATCTCGATCGCGGCCATGCCTACATTTTTTTCAACTATGGCGCGCACTTCATGCTCAACGTCGTGAGCGAGCCTGCCGGAATCGCAGCGGCCATCCTCATCCGCGCACTCGAACCCCTCGAAGGCATCGAGCTCATGCACCGCCACCGCAAGACCAGTCACCTTCTCAATCTAACAAGCGGCCCCGGACGTCTTGCCGCCGCCTTTCAGATCGATCGCCGCCACGACGGCCTTGACCTTTGCGCTGCCGGCACGCTCTGGCTGGGCGAAACCCGCCATCCCACCGGACCAATCGGAAAAACTGTCCGCATCGGCATTACACGCGCCGCCAATCAGCACCTTCGCTTTTACGAGCGCGGCAATCCTTTCGTTAGCGGCCCCAAGCGCCTTCTTCTTTCCATCAGGGGCCGCAAGAATTCGTCTTTCGAGTCAAAGTGATCTACCGTCGAAATTGCCCTATCACTCCCGTTCTCAAATTCTTCGCACTTCTTTTTTCGGGATGCCGTTGCCTTTGTTTATTTCTTGCTCAGAGTGCTCTCCTGTGTTTCGAGAGCTCCCTCTCGGCGCTCAAGATAGCTCCGCAGAATCTCGTCCAGTTCCTGCGGCCGGATCGGTTTAGTCAGATACCCGTCCATTCCTCCGGCCAGGCATTTCTCCCGATCCCCTTTCATGGCGTGCGCCGTTAGCGCCACGACCGGCAAGCGGACTCCGCTCGCTCCCTCCTTCTTTCGAATCGCCGCGGTCGCTTCGAACCCGTCCATCACCGGCATCTGCACATCCATGAAGACCAGATCAAAACGCTCCTTTTCAAGCGCCTCCAGCACTTCGAGGCCATTTGCCGCTACGGCGACGGAGTGGCCCCGCTTCTCCAGCAGCCGACTCGCCAAACGTTGATTCACCGGATTGTCTTCCGCCAGCAGCACGCGCAAGGAACCCGAAGGCTCGCGGCCATCGTGCAGCGAGTAGCGCGTGATCAGCGGGATTGCGCCTTTCTGTTCTCGCGCGCCAAGCACCCGGGCAATCGCTTCGCGCAATTCGGATTGCCGTATCGGCTTCAGGAGGTACGCAGCGACTCCCAGCTCCTGGCAGCGCGCCGCGTCCCCGCGATGGCCGGCTGAAGTAAGCATCATGATCGTGGCGGTGGACGAGTCCTTACCTTGCCGGATTCTTTCGATCAATTCGAACCCGTCCATTTCGGGCATGTGCATGTCCATCAGGATCAGCGCGAACGGCGCTCCTGCTTCCTGCGCTTCGGACAATTTTGTCAGAGCCTCTTCTCCGTCCTGCGCTGAAGTGGACTTCATCTCCCAGCGTCCCAGCATTCCTTCCAGGATTCTCCGGTTCGTGCGGTTGTCGTCCACTACCAGAACCTTCACAGCCCGTAATATTTCCGGCGGAGCGATGGTGCCGACTTCGATCACTTTCGTATCCGCAATCCCGACCCGCGCGGTGAAGTGGAATTGGCTGCCTCGTCCGAGTTCGCTTTCCACCCAGATTTTCCCTCCCATCATTTCCACCAGCCTGCTTGAGATGGTCAGACCCAGGCCCGTTCCGCCGTATTTCCTCGTCGTCGACGTATCCGCCTGGGAGAATGGATCGAAGATCAATTGCAGCTTTTCCTTGGGAACCCCTATCCCGGAGTCCGCCACCGTAAACCGCAACGTGAATTCATAATCATGGGTTGCTTCCACTTGAACCTTCAGCGCCACTTCACCCTTGTCGGTAAATTTGATGGCGTTGCCGGTAAGATTGATGATGACCTGGCGCAATCTGCCGGAGTCTCCCCGCACGACCTCAGGCACCTCGGGGGCCACCTCGCACAGGAGTTCCAGACCTTTTTCGTCGGCCCGTATCGCCAGCGTCTTCAAGCTTGTTTCCAGACAATCACGGAGGTTGAAATCAATCACTTCCAGATCAATCTTTCCGACTTCAATCTTTGAAAAGTCGAGGATGTCGTTGATGACCGTCAGCAATGAATCTGCCGACATTTTCACCGTTTCCAGGTACTCGCGTTGCTCCGGCATAAGATGTGTGTCCAGCGCCAGATCCGTCATGCCCATCACGCCGTTCAAAGGAGTGCGGATTTCGTGGCTCATGTTGGCCAGGAATTCGCTCTTCGCGCGGCTCGCGGCTTCTGCTGCCTCCTTCGCCCTGACCAACTCGGTTTCGGCTTGCTTGCGGACGATGAACTGCCCGATCTGAGTGCCGAGCGCGGCGCCTAGGTCGAGCAAATCCTGGTCCGGCCTGCAGACCTCACGGCTATATAGTTCAAAAAATCCGTTAATCTCTTCATTGTAAAAGATGGGGAAGCCAATTCCCGACTGCAACCCACATGCCATCGCTGCTTGCACACGCGGAAAATTCGTGTCCTTCGCTATCTCTTCAATCCATTCAGGATTGCGGCTGAGCCAGACTCGTCCGGGCAAACCTGCGCCGATGGTCAGCTGCGTGTTTCGTGTCACCTCAGCGAATGCATCAACCGATGTCCCCGGCCTCTGCCATACATGGGTACACCGCAGCAGGTCGGCCTGCGGGTCCCATTTCCAAATCGCCGCCACTTCATACCCCAATCCTTCACAAATGATATGCAGGATTTTCGCAATGGCGCTTTCCTGATCGACCGACTCGGCCAGGACTCGTGTTGCCGAATAGGCGATCCGCTGCTGTTGCTCCGATCGCTTGCGCTCAATAACCTCTCGCTGAAGTTCTTCCGTTCGCGCCAAGACACGAACTTCCAGATCTTCCTTGGCGCCCTGAAGTGCTGCGTCGCGTTCCTGGATCTGCTCCAACATCTGGTTGAATGATCTGACGAGTTTTCCCAACTCGTCCTCGCCCCCCCCAACCGCTCGCAGGCCATAGTCTTCTTTCGCGGAAACTCTTTCAGCCACCGCGGCAAGTTGCAGGATAGGTTCGGTGATCAATCGAACGAGCCGCGAGGACACCGCCATGGTTAGGAGCCCGCAAACCACAAGGACCAGCGCTGATATTTCTCTGTATTTCGCAGCTTTGGCATGCAACTCGGCAAGGTCCGAGACGATGACAATGGACCCGGCTACTTCGTCCCCCACGGAAATATTCCGGTAAAGGGTTAGGGATTCTGCCTCGAAGATCGCTCCCTCTCTCTTCCACGAGGGTGGTTTGTAACCGGCGTCAATTCCCGAGCGACGATACTCCGCGAAGACTTCCCTATGTTTGTCATACAGGGTTACGCTGACAACGTTGCTCTCCGCGCGAATGTTGGCCAGCATCTCTTGCGCGGATTGTCGATCGTTAAAGGCCAGCGATGCTGCGGTTGCCAAGCCAAGGGTATCGGCATCCGCAGTGACTGCCTTCACCAGGGACGCGCGAAAGCTCGCCCTCTCGTAAATCTCGAATGCCAGACAAGCGATGGCCAGGCCAAGAAGACTGGTACAAAAAACAACTAGCAGCAACTTTTGTTGAATGGATGATTTACTGAAGGATGGCATCTCAGGCGCCTTTCGGGCCGCCGATTACCGTCTTTGCGAGCGCCAGCAATCGGGAACTGATTCTCAGTTTTGCTTTCTGCGCGGTTTCCAGGTTGATCTCGAATCGAATCTTGTTTTCCTCAAGGCAGAAGCCGATCATCCCGCCTTCCTGGACAAAGTGTTCCGACTCTCCTACTGTCAGGACGGAATTTTCTTTGACGCCCGCCAGGATTGCGGCAAGGAGCTTTTTCTCCTCAGCCCCGATGAACAGGACCTGGCAACCGTGGATTTCCTGCGGCCGCATGAAATGCAGCACTCGAAACGATCGCGCTCCGATTGTTTTTCCACTCAGGCTCGCGTCCAGTGCCCCATGAAAAGGGTCACCACCGATCGTGCAATACGTTAGCGGGCTGTTCGGATCCTTAAATGCCTCCGGAGGCCAGTCCACGAACTGCGCAAAATGAAAGAGAAAGGCCACCTTCAATTCATACTCGGCCGTGGCTGGAGTCTGCGCCACTGACACGCAAACTAAGACCAGCGCTGCGATGGACGCAAGGATCGCCCTCACTGGCTCCTGCGGTGCGCGGCTCGACTTCCGATCATGCGCCCAACATGTCCGTCTCCACTTTCCGCGGACTACTGTGCCTGCAAAACACAAATTCACGTGTTGCACCCTCAAAATCGCCAAGTCAATTTAGCGTAGGCGCTGCGCTTGATTTGCGAGGCATTTACGCTCTGGAATGCGTCGTTAAACTCCACGTGGTGGTCCTGTATCAAATTCTGCCCCACGACACTTAAGCTCACCGATTCCCCAAGCCGCCATGTCAGTTGGGAGTCCAGTCGTGTGTAGGAAGGCACACTCTGCGCGGGTAGTCGACCGACAAAATAGGCGTTTGCATCCCAGGCAAGGCCTCGCCACAGTTCAAGGTGTGAGCGGAGCTGCGCCTGGTGAGTTGGGTTCGAGCCTTCCGCGTCTGCCACGCTTGTTGTGTCGAGGCTGCTAGGGTCGGTATGCAGATGCATTTGCAGGAAGGAATAGCCGGGGCTGATCGTCCAGTGATTCGTTACCTTCCATTTTAGAGAGGCCTCGACGCCATTGGTCGTGCCACGCAATTTATTGTCGAGCAATATCGGGTGAATGAGAATGGGTGGGACGGAGCCCTTGTCAATGGCTGGCGGAAGCGGCTCCGCGCTCTCCAAATTGTAATAGGTGTTCACAAACGCTGTCAGGTCGATAGAAATCCGCTCCGTGGGCTGCGCCCGGTAGCCCAACTCGTAAGTAATCACATGTTCGGACTCTATGTTCGGGTTGCCCAGCAAAACCACTTCGCTGGGTCCGGGCAATGCTGCTAGCGCTGCGTCCAGCCCCACATCACGCCGCGTAGGCGTTCGGCTGGCGCGCGAAATGCCGGCCCAGAATGTACGACGAGCGCTCGGAGTCCATGCTAAATGAACGCTGGGCTGAAGATCGAAGCCGGTGAAATAGCTATTCTCGAGTTTTGCACCAACATACAAGTACATGCGACTGGGTTTCAGCGTGATTTGATCTTGCACGAACAAGCTGAAAAATTGCTTGCTTGAGTCCGGTGGAACAAACGCCTGGTCCACGGTGCCTTCGGTATCATCCACGCTGTGGCGGTATCCCACGCCCCAAATAAGATCCTGACCGGTGCCCAGAACCATGTGGTTCTGAAAATCAAAATCGATCGTATCGCGAACGTCGGTGGCCGCCGGGCCGTTCCTGCGGTATTCGTCGAGATAGAATTGCAGCGTCGTGTCGCGCCGGCTTGAGAAAATGTGATTCCAACGGCCTAAGATGTTCCCGCCCGAAAATGTAGCGAGCCTCTCTACGTTCACATTGTCGGGAGGAAAAAGGATGGAATGCACGATGATGGATCCCTCGCTTCCGGTGTAAACGTCTCCTTCGGTCGTCAGGGTGTCCTTCTGGGACAGCTTCGTGTCTGCCCGAAAGCCTCCGTGCAGCAGATGCCAGCCGTCTTCCCCGTTTTGCCCGTTAAGATCTGGGAGGTGATTATTGTTTTGGTAGCTCGTAAACACGCGATACTTCGTGCTTCCAGCGATTTCCCCGCCGTACCGCAGCGTGCCGAATTCCAGCGCTTGCGTTCCTCCGCCGCCAGTGGCCAGAATGCCCTGTGTGTCCCCGGCCTTTTTAGAGATGATGTTGATGACACCGTTTACGGCATTGGCGCCCCATACTGCTCCCCCCGGTCCGCGGATCACTTCAATTCGTTCAATGTCCTCGAGTGGCACTTCCTGCGTGTCCCAATTCACACCTCCGAAAAGCGGCGTGTACACGGCCCGGCCATCTATCAGCACCAATAATTTGCTGGCGAACTGAAGATTGAAACCTCGCGCGGAGATCGCCCAGGTGTTTGAATTGATCTGCGCCACATTCATTCCGGGAACCATGCGCAGCAACTCCGGGATATTCGTCGCCCCCGAATGGCGAATATCTTCCTGCGTGATCACGAAAATCGCTGCCGCTACTTGGGATAACTTCTGTTCCTTTTTCGAAACCGAAGTCACTTCCATGTTCATCAAATTTTCGATGCTTACTTGCGTCAGGTCATTCGGCGAGGATTGTGAGGCTTTCTGTGACGGCACATTTTGCCCCCACGCCATTTCGCACCCTAACAGGAGAAGTGTGGCCGCGCATCTCATCAGGCGAGCTCCACTTCGCCGCCTCCATATATTTCCGCACATTGCACACACCCCCTCGGGGCATATGCACGTAACTCGCCAGGGATGGGCCACCTCTGGCCACGATCTCTTTTGCAATCAAGGCATTGTCGTTTTGAAATTGTTTGCGGAAGTACAGGATTGGCAATTTAAGGGCTGGATGTCCCAGATTGGAACAGCGCGGCCAAGTTTCTCCGCGGTGTACTCCCATCAGTGCAAATAGATGAGTTTTACGCTTCTGTAATGTTTCGTGAGCGATTGCGCCCGAACGCTTCCGAGAGCCGCCCGCGCTCCGAATACCTCCCGCCGTTTCCACTCTCGGATAGTCGCGAAGTCCGAAATGTCAGCCGAGAAAACTACGGACACGGACTCTTGATGCAAATCACTGCGATCATTTCAACTCAAATGAGCAGCAACTTGCTTTCCAACTCAGTCGCCGCTCGCTTCCGCAAGGCGGTCGCATGCCGATCGAAAATTCTCGTACCACGTTTCCGTGAA
>WNFF01005838.1_pt1 | contig 14668 bp, 13 predicted proteins | sample 5400441 | NCBI WGS metagenome assembly WNFF01 (sample SAMN13153345, study PRJNA577476) | soil metagenome | isolation source: 120 cm saprolite under Douglas fir tree site 2 hole 3 replicate 1 | place: USA:California | collected 2015-04-18 | reverse complement strand
TCCCAGAACTTCTTGTTGGTGATGACGGCGTAGCCGACATAACCGTGTCCGGAGCGCGTGGTGTACTTCTGCACCTCGTGCATCTTCTGGGTGTACTCGTTGGACGGCGGGTTCTCGGTGCCGTCGACCACGCCGGTCGCCAGCGCCTGATAGACCTCCGAGAACGCCATCACCTGCGGGATGGCGCCGAGCGCGCGCATCTGCGCCTCGAGCACCTTGGAGGACTGGATGCGCATCTTGAGGCCCCTGAAGTCGGCCGGCATGCGCAGCGGGCGGTTGGCGCTCATGCCCTTGAAGCCGTTGTCCCAGTAGGCGAGCCCGACGATGCCCTTGGGCTCCAGCATCTTCATCAGCTTCTTGCCGAGCACGCCGTCGGTGACGCGGCGGAGCGCGGCCTTGTCCGGCAGGATGAAGGGCAGGTCGAAGACCTCGAACTCCTTCACGCCGATCGGCCCGAATTTCGCGAGCGAGGGGGCGAGCATCTGCACCGCGCCGAGCTGCAGCGCCTCCAGCTCCTCCTTGTCCTTGTACAGCGAGGAATTCGGATAGACCTCCACCTTCACGCGGCCGTTCGTGTACTTCTGGGCGAGCTCCTGGAATTTGAGCGCGCCCTTGCCCTTCGGCGTGTCGGGCGTCACGACGTGGCTGAACTTGATGACGATCGGCTGCTGCGCGACCGCCGGTCCCGTCAATGCGAGCGCCGCCGCGGCGGCGGTCGCGACAATCCAGGCTTTCATGGTGTTTTTCCTCCGAAATGATCCGGTCCTGGCCCAGTTCTGCCGATGCGGCAGGCAAGCCAGACGGCCGGCGCAAACTAACGCAGAACACCGACCGCCGGAATGACTTGGATCAAGATATGTCGTCGCAGCTCATCTGGCCACGGCCAATGATTCACCTCGCTATTTTGCCCGCGGCGGGATCTGGATGAAGTCGGCGAGTTGCGCCGGCGTCAGCGGCGCGTCGAGGAACTTCAGCTTCACCGCGTCGCGGATCGCCCCGTCGAGATCGGCCATCTTGTCGGTCTGCATGGCTTCCTTCGGCTGGAACCGGGGGATCGATTCCTTGAGCAGCTCCTCCGAAGCGCCGGTCTTCTTGGCGTACATCTTGATCGCGTCCGGGCTGGAATACATCCAGTCGACCGATTCGCGGTAGGCCGCCATGAAACGGATGAAGGCATCCTTGCGCGCGCTCAACGCATTCGAGTTCGCGATGAGGACACGCACGGTCTGGCCGCGCAGCGACGGCACGTCGCTGCCGTGCGCGACGATGCGGATCTTGCCTTCCTTGATCTCCTTCAGGCCGAAGGGCGGCGCGCCCCACCCGATGTCGATCTGGCCCGTCATCACTGCCGTGAGCGTGCCGGGCTGGCCGCCGGTCGCGGTCGGCTTGGCCTTGAGGCCGAGCTCCTCGACGAAGGCGACTACGATGTTGTTCGAGCTCGAGCCGCTGGTCGAATAGGCGACGGTGTTCTTCTCGGTCGCGTCTTTCAGCGTCTTGAGCGGGGAATCCGCCCTGACGTACCAGTACAGGTCGCCCGTTCCCGTGAACATCGGCGCGAGAACGCGGACCGGCGCTCCCTTCGAATACGCGCGCATGACGCCGGCGACCCCGACGCCTGCCCCGATGTCGGCGCTGCCCGAGATGACCGCCTGCACGGTCTCGCCCGCGCCGGCGGTGCCGAAGCTCTCCAGCATGAGGCCATGCTTCTTGAAGATGCCGGCGTCCTGGCCGAGCGTCGGAGCCTGGTTCTCCCAGTTGTTGATCTGTCCGATCGCGAGCTTGAGCGTATCCTCGGCGGCAGCCGGCAGCGACAACAGCGCCACCGCGGCCGTCAGAATGGCGATCCGTCTCATCGTGTGTTCCTCCGTTTGACCTTGCCGCGCCGCGCGGTCCGTCGCCCCGGCCGGGACGATGGACGCTTGGCCGCTGCAGCGGAAGTCCTCCCGCGCGGCGGCATTCCGCCGCGCTTCTCCAGCCGGATGGACCAGTATTCCCAGGTCCGCAGCGGCACGCTCGGGATCGTGCTGATCGCGCCCGCCATCTCGATCTCGCCGGGAGTGAGCGGGCCGACCGCGCCCATCTTTCTCGCCTCGCTGAGATAGATCGCATTGTGGCAGGAATAGATCGAGCGGAAGACCAGCTCGTGCAGGCTGCCGCCGACCACCGTCGCCCCATGCCGGCGCATCAGCACGATCGAATGGGAACCGAGCGCGCGGGCGAGCGAAGCCCCCTCCTCCGGCTTGACCACCAGAAGATTGGTGTCGCCGAATTCGTCCTGGCTGTCCCAGTAGGGCACCGTGGCGCCGATCGTCGCGCCGACGTGAAAGACCGGCACCAGCGGCGCGCCGGTGATGCAATAGGGCATGATCGCCGGCGCATGGTGATGACAGACCGCCGTCACGTCGGGGCGCGCCTTGTAGATCTCACCGTGGATCACGCGCTCGGAATAGAGCTGCGCCTTCGGCGGCTCGACCGGCGCGGAATCGAGGGTGAACTCGAGAATGTCGGCAGGCTCGATCAGCTCGGGCGAGCGCGAGCGCGGCAGCAGATAGCGGCCGGGATCGCCCGGATGGCGCAGGCTCACGTGGCCGAAGGCGTCGAGCACGCCCTCATGGCCCAGAATGCGGTTGGCGACGGCAAGCTCGTAGCGTGCATCGGCGAGATTTTGCGGCACGGATGGTCCTCTTGGCTTGGATGGGCGATCGGGGCGCTCAGAAAAGCCGAAAGAACGGGACGCCTGCAAGCGGCCCGCCGTCAGCGTCGCTTTTTCGACTTTCGGCCCGCTGGGAAGCGTGCGGCGTGTACGGACCGTTAATTCTAATCGGTCTTCACCATTTGGTAGGCAAGCACTTAACTCAAAAAAAGCGGTTGCAGGCTAAGTTCGGTTAACCACTGGGACGCCGAACGATGCTGAGACATCACACCTCGTTGGCGGTCAGGCAGGGTTTGCTGCTCACCATCAGCGCGGGCGTGCTCTGCTTCGGGGCGAGCCTCGCGATTGTCGGCGCCGATCTCCTGTCTTTTCTGCCGGCGATACCGGGCTGGGTCGTTCAAAGCGCGATGCTGACCTTGCTCGGCATGGGCGCGGCCGGCGCATTCGTCGTTCATCGCCTGCGCCGGCAAAACCGGCTGCTGACGGCGGCGCTCGACAACATGCCGCAAGGCCTGTGCATGCTGGATTCCTCGGCGCGGCTGATGCTGTGTAATGAACGCTACCTGGAAATCTACGGCTTGAAGCCCGAGCAGGTCACGCCCGGCTGCTCGCTGCGCGACCTGCTCGAGCACTGCCGGGCGGCGGGGACCTTCTCCGGCAACGCGGATCGATACGCGACCGAATCCGCGGCCCGCATCGCGCAGGGACAGAGCACCAGCACCGCGCACGAGATGAAGGACGGCCGCATCATCGCGCTCGCGAACCGGCCGATACGCGGCGGCGGCTGGGTCGATACGCACGAGGACATCACCGAACGGCGGCGCGCCGCGCTGCAGCGCAGCTCCGCCCAGGAGCAAGAACAGCGACGCAAGCTGGAAGAGGCGATCCGGATCTTCCGTCAACGCGCCGAGAACCTGTTGAAATCGACCACCGACAGCGCGGCGACGATGCGGACCATGGCAAGCGCCCTCCTGGGCGCATCCGGCCAGACCTCGCAGCGCGCGGAGGGCGCGGCGCAGACATCGCACGAGGCGTCCACAAGCGTCGAAACCGCGGCGACCGCGGCGGCGGAAATGTCGAAGTCCATCGCCGAGATCAGCCGCCGGCTGGAACGCACGACCGACATCGTGCGCATGGCGGTCGGCGAAGCGCAGAGCACCGACGGACAGATCGCGAGCCTGGTGCAGGCCGCGCAGAAGATCGGCGACGTCGTCAAGCTGATCCAAAACATCGCCGGGCAGACCAACCTGCTCGCCCTCAACGCGACGATCGAGGCCGCGCGCGCCGGCGAGGCGGGCCGAGGTTTTGCGGTGGTCGCCTCCGAGGTCAAAACGCTCGCGGTGCAGACCGCGAAAGCCACCGAGGAGATCGCCGGCCAGATCGCGGCGGTGCAGGAGTCGACGACGGCGGCGGTCGCCGCCATTCGCCGCATCGCCGAGCGCATGCAGGAGATCGATGAAGATACGGCGTCGGTCGCCGCCTCGGTGCGTCAGCAGGACGTGGCGACCGGCGAAATCTCGCACAACGTCGGCAGCGCCGCCGAAGGCACGCGCGCGATCGCCTCGGTGCTCAGCGACGTTGCCGGCGCGGCGAGCGAGGCACGCACGTCGGCGCAGACCCTGCTCGAAGCGTCGGAGACGGTCGCCGGCGTCGCCACCAATCTGCGCGGCGAGGTCGAGAGCTTTCTCGGCAAGGTCGCCGTGTGACGGCAACGTCGAAATCGCGCGACAGAACTCCCCTGCCGTTCAGCGTCATCGAGATGCATCCGTTGTATTCTCACGAGTGAGAGACGGACGCCGCTCCCAACGCATTCTGCTAAGGTGCGGCCCGGGAGATCATCGATGGCTATATCCACTGTCCTCACAAAACGCTTCGATCTGCGCTACCCCGTCATCGCGGCGCCGATCGGGCGGGGCGCGACGCCGCGGTTTCTCGGTGCCCTCGCGCGCGAGGGAGCGATGGGGTTCGTCGCGCTCATGCACATGCCGGAAGCCGAGGTTCGACAGACGCTGTCCGCGTACATCGCGGAGGCCGGCGGTGGCGATCGGTTCGGTGTGAATCTGACTCTCATCGTCGATCAGACGCGCCGCCTCGATGCGGCGCTCGACGCCGGTTGTCGGATCGTCTCCCTGTGGCACGGCGATCCCTCGTCATACGCGCGCCGCGCGAAGGATGCGGGCGCAGCCGTGTTCTGGACCGTCTCGGGCCCCGCGGATGCAGCGCGCGCAGCCGACATGGGAGTGGATTTCATCGTGGCGCAGGGCCGCGAGGCCGGAGGGCATGTGATCGGCGAGGCACCCTTGATGTCGCTGCTGCCCGCCGTCGTCGATGCAGCGCGCGGCGTTCCAACCGTCGCCGCCGGCGGACTTGCCGACGGACGCGGTTTGGCTGCGGCGCTCGCGCTCGGCGCATGCGGGGTTTGGATGGGGACACGCTTCGTCGCCTCCGCCGAGAGCGGCAATCATCCGGCCTACAAGCAGAGGATTACAACGGCCGGCTTCACCGACTTGGTCGAAACCACCCTGTTCGACGGCGGCTGGCCCGAGTCGCCGCATCGGGTCATTCGAAATTCGACGGTGGCGCGCTGGGAAGCAGCAGGCCGGCCATCACCCGGAGCGCGGCCCGGAGAGAAAGAGCAGATCGGCACGTTTGCCGACGGGACGCCCATTCTCCGCTACAACGCCGCGACGCCCTGGGAGTCGATGGATGGCGACTGGGAGGCCGCTCCGCATTACGCCGGCACGTCGGCAGCGCTGGTGCGCAAGGTCGAGCCGATCGCCGAGATTCTTTCGCGCCTGGAGGCCGACGCGAAAGCCGCGCTCAAGCGCGCGCTGCCTGCATGACCGGTCGAGAGACCTAGCGCAAATTTCCGCAGAAGCGCTGGATGCGCTCGCAGGCGTCCTGCAGCGCCGTGGTGGCGGTGGCGTAGGAAATGCGGAAGGCCGGGCCGTGACCGAACGGCGTTCCCTGCACCACCGCGACGCCTTCCGCTTCCAGGAGCTCGGTGACGAAATCCTCGTCGGTCTCGAGCGTCTTGCCGGTCGGCGCCTTCTTGCCGATCGTGCCGGCGCAGGACGGAAACACGTAGAACGCGCCCTCCGGCTTCGGGCAGACGATGCCCTTCGCCTGGTTGAGCATGGAGACGCAGAGGTCGCGCCGCTCCTTGAAGATCTTGTTGTGCTTCGGGATGAAGTCCTTCGGCCCGTTGAGCGCCTCGACCGAGGCCCATTGCGAGACCGCGGCCGGGTTCGAGGTCGACTGCGACTGGATCATCGCCATCGCCTTGATGAGCGGCTCCGGCCCGCCGGCAAAGCCGATGCGCCAGCCGGTCATGCAGTAAGCCTTCGACACGCCGTTGACCGTCAGGGTGCGCTCGTAGAGCCGCGGCTCGATCTGCGCCGGCGTGAAGAACTCGAAGTCGTCGTAGACGAGGTGCTCGTACATGTCGTCGGTCATGATCCAGACATGCGGGTGCTTGACCAACACGTCGGTCAGCGTCTTGAGCTCGGACTTCGTATAGGCGGCGCCGGTCGGGTTCGACGGCGAGTTGAGGATCAGCCATTTCGTCTTCGGCGTGATCGCGCGCTCGAGCGCGGCCGCGCTCATCTTGAAGCCGGACGCCATGGTGGTCGGCACCGCCACCGGCTCGCCGCCGGCGAGCAGCACCATCTCGGGATAGCTCACCCAATAGGGCGCCGGGATGATCACCTCGTCGCCCGGGTTGAGCGTCGCCACCAGCGCGTTGTAGAGCACCTGCTTGCCGCCGGTGCCGACGCTGATCTGCGAGGTCTTGTAGTCGAGGCCGTTCTCGCGCTTGAACTTGCGCGCCGCCGCTTCCTTGAGCTCGGCGATCCCGTCCACGTTGGTGTACTTGGAGGCCTTGCCCGACTGGATGGCCTTGATCGCCGCCTGCTTGATGTTGTCGGGCGTGTCGAAGTCCGGCTCGCCGGCGCCGAGCCCGATCACGTCGCGGCCCGCCAGTTTGAGCGCGCGCGCCTTGTCGGTCACCGCGATGGTGGCGGATGGCTTGATGCGCTTGAGCGAGTCGGCGAGGAAGGCCATTGCGACGTCTCCGGTCGGCCCCGAAGGGTACGGGTGATCGAGGCCATTGTGCAGTGCGATGTCCTAATGCGCGCGCGCGAGTCCGGCAAGGGTCGGAGCGCGCGGAAACCGATGAATTTCACTGTCACGATGCATAACGCAGCCGTAACTGCAGTGGGTGGAACCGAATCTTCCCGCACCGAGCACCGCTCGCCGCGCCGAGCGCCGCCGCGATGCGGAACGAAATTTCACTCAGGCATCGCGCTGCAGCCGATCTGTCCCGCCGCGCGCGCGTCGTCGAGGCGATCACGTTCTTTTGCGCTGCATCAACCGCAATGCCTTGCAATGGCCACGCTTTGCGCTTGAATGCAAACATGAGGACTGCGGAGGCGGTTCAAGCGCGGGATAGCTGAATGTACACGCTCTATTCGATGCAGCGGTCCGGCAACTGCTACAAGGTCCGCCTTGCCTTCGCGCAGCTCAAAATCCCGTTCCGCAAGATCGAGGTCGACATCCTCAAGGGCGAGACGCGCACGCCCGATTTCCTGGGGAAGAATCCCAGCGGCCACGTGCCGCTGCTCGAGGTCGCGCCCGGCCGCTATCTGCCGGAGTCGGCCGCCATCCTCTGGTACGTCGCCGGCGGCACGGCGCTCGCGCCGGACGATCGCATCGATCGCGCCGAAACGTTGCAGTGGATGTTCTTCGAGCAGCACAGCGTCGAGCCCAACCTGGGCGCGGCGCATTTCTGGCTGACGCTGGTGAAGGGCGGACGCGACCTGCAGACCCATGCGCTCGAGGACTGGACCGAAAACGGCTATCAGGCGTTTCGCGTCATGGAAAAGCACATCGCGAGGCACGATTTCTTCGCGGCCGGGCACTACACGATCGCCGACATCGCTTTGTACGGCTACACGCACACCGCCAATGAAAGCGGCTTCGATCTCACCGGCTTTCCCGCGGTCAGAGCCTGGCTCAAGCGCGTCGCCGGCCAGCCCGGCCACGTACCGATGAACTGGGAGCCGGCCGCGATGGAGATCGCGGAGTGAAGCGTTGCGTTTTCGTCACGCTCGGGAAAAATCGCTCCGCACGTGCGCCGCGTTAACTCTTTATTAACCCGCGCCACGAAATTGCCGTCGATCCTCAATGGCTTCGCCCAAGTCCGGCCGAATCCGCGCCAGCATCGGTGTCGATTTTACCACCAGGGACAGGGTGATTCGCGAAAGGCCGACGCAATGACGACCGACCGGACCGACCGCACTGGATTTGCACCGCACGGCGAGGAGCGCGTGCGCGGTCGGTATTGCAATATCCTCGCTCAACTCATCGCAACCGTGGCGCTCGTCATGTCGATCGCCGTCACCGCGACCGTGGTCACGTTCGGCATCGCGCGCGCCGATGCGCCCGGCGCCGGCGCCGAGGACATGAGCGCGCGCCTCGCGGTGGCGCTGCTGTTCGGTTTCGTGCTGGTCGGCATGGGCGGCCTCACGGCTTTCCTCAGCCGCAGCCGGCTCAAGCAGCGCGACTGATCTGAATTGCCGCGCCACGTGCGGGCATAGCCACATCTACTCCGCCCGCCTTATAGTCGCCCCGCGGTCGAGGTGAGGAAGGTCGGGTGCTCGGGGGTCTGCTTGCGCTTTTGGCGGCGGCGACGTTCGCGTTCAACAATGCCAGCTTTCGTCGCGGCGCGCTGAGCGGCTCGGTCGCTCAGGCCATGGCGGTGACGGTGCCGATCGGCGTGCCGATCTTCTTCGTCGTCACCGCGACGCTCGGCTACCTGGGCACGCTCGCGCGGTTCTCGCCGCGCGCCATCCTGTGGCTGTCGCTCGCCGGCATCGTCCACTTCGTCTGGGGGCGCTATTGCAATTACCGGGCGATCCGCGCGATCGGCGTCAATCTCGTCACGCCCGTTCAGCAGATCAGCCTGGTGATCACGCTGGTGCTGGCGATCGGCCTGCTGGGCGAGTCGCTCACGGCGCTGCAGATCCTCGGCATCGTGCTGGTGTTTCTCGGTCCGGCGCTCGCGATGGAGCGGGTTGCGCCGCGCCCGTGGACGGCGCCGGGCGAGCCCGGCGCCTTCGCGCCGCGTTACGCCGAAGGTTATCTGTTCGCCATCCTGTCGGCGACCGGATACGGCACGAGCCCGATCCTCATCCGCGCCGGGCTCGACCAGATCGGCGCGGGCGGCAGCATTGCGGGCGGGCTGATCGCCTATATCGCGGCGACCGCGGCTTTTGCGCCGTTCCTGCTCGCGCCGGGGCGGCTCGGCGAAGTCCTGCAGCTCAAGCCGGAAGCGGCCAAATGGTTCACGCTCTCGGGCGTCGTCGTCTGCGTGTCGCAGATGTGCTATTTCATGGCGCTCGCGCTTGCGCCGGCATCGGTCGTGTCGCCGATCATGCGTCTCGCCATCCTGTTTCGCATCTATTTTTCCTGGATGCTCACGCCGCACCACGAAGTGTTCGGCGGCCGCATGGTGCTGGCGACCGTGGTATCGCTGGCCGGCGCCCTCGCGTTGACGGTCAGCGCCGATATCGTGCTCGCCCATGTGTCGCTGCCGGAGACGATCGTCGCCATCGCGCGCTGGCGCTGGCCTTAGCGCATGTCCCGGCGAAGTGGAGACCGGTTCGCCGATAAGGACATGCGCCATACAATCGCGAGGAACGCTTCGGCGGGCGCGGGCGTTTTGCAGGGAATGCGCGCAGTCACTGGAGGCCGCAATGAATCATCGCGTCGTCTGTACCGCTGCGATTGCGCTGCTTGCAGGGGCGCCAAGTCATGCCCAGACATTCCGCGCGGCGGCAGGCGCTTTCGCGGTCGAGACCTTCGCGCGCGGCCTGGTCTATCCCTGGAGTCTCGCCTTCCTGCCCGACGGCCGCATGCTGGTGACCGAAAAGCCCGGCCGCATGCGCATCGTCAGCCGCGACGGCCAGCTCTCGCCGCCGCTTGCGGGCGTACCGCGCGTCTATTCGAACGGCCAGTCGGGCCTGCTCGACGTCATCCTCGACCGCGATTTCGCCGGCAGCCGCACCATCTATTTCTGCTACAGCGTGAACCGCGGCGGCACCGCCGCGGTCGCCCGCGCGCGCCTCAATGACGGCGAGGCGCCGCGGCTCGACGACGTGAAGCTGATCTTCACGCAGGAGGGGCCGGGCGGCAGCAACAATTACCTCGGCGATCACTTCGAGCAACGCAACGAGGCGCAAAACCTCGCCAACCACCTCGGCAAGATCATCCGCATCCGGCCGGACGGCTCGGCCCCGCCGGACAATCCTTTCGTCGGGCGGCCGGGAGCCAAGCCGGAAATCTGGGCCTACGGCTCGCGCAACGCGCAGGGCCTCGCGTTCAATCCCGCCGATGGCAAGCTGTGGGAGCAGGAGCACGGTCCGCGCGGCGGCGACGAGGTCAACATCATCGAGAAGGGCAAGAACTACGGCTGGCCCGTGATCGGCTATGGCGTCGACTACAGCGGCGCCAAGATCCACGAGAGCACGCACAAGCCGGGTATGGAGCAGCCGCTGTGGCACTGGGTGCCCTCGATCGCGCCCTCCGGCATGGCCTTCTATACGGGCGATCTCTTCCCGCAGTGGAAAGGCAATCTGTTCATCGGCGCGCTGCGGGCGCAGCTCCTCGTCCGCCTCGAGCTTGACGGCGACAAGGTGGTCAAGGAGGAGCGCCTGCTCCAGGGGCTCAGCGAGCGCATCCGCGACGTACGCATGGGGCCCGACGGCGCACTCTGGCTCCTCACCGACAACTCGGCGGGACGAATTCTGCGCCTCGTCCCCATGAACCCCCGAGGCGGTTGATCCGACAAATACTCTACGTGATCACCGCCGAGGCCTCGATGCGTCCCCGTTCCGCCGCCCGTCTGTCATTGCTGCCGGCCATCGGCCTGGTGGCGTGCCTGGTCTCGTCGCCGGCATTGGCCGAGCGGATGGAGGATATCTATCGTAAATGCATCTATCCGGATTTGAGCCGGCTCGACGCCGTCATCGGGTTCTGCGCCAAGGTCATCAAATCGGGAGAGGGCGGCAACGGCGCGCAATCGGGCGCTCATCTCTCGCGCGGCAACATGTATCGCCGCAAGGGAGAGTATGACCGCGCGCTTGCCGACTACAACGCGTCGCTCCGGCTCGATCCGAAGGACCCGGCGCCGACCCTGACCAGCCGCGGCAACGCCTGGCGCGGCAAGAAGGACTACGACCGCGCGATCGCCGATCACAGCGAGGCGATCCTGCTCAATCCCGATTACGCCACCGCCTACAGCAATCGCGGCAATGTGTGGAGCGACATGGGCGAATGGGAGAAGGCGATCGCCGATTACGAGAAGGCGATCGAGCTCAATCCGAAATATTCGACCGCGTTCTACAATCGCGGGCTGGCATGGAAGGCCAAGAAGGATCGCGATCGCGCGCTCACGGATTTCCGCGAGGCGCTCAAGCTGCAGCCGGACTTTCGCGAGGCCGCCGACATGGTCAAGCAGATGGAAGCGGCAAAATGAGCGAACGGAATTGAACGCAACGGCCAGCCGGATCAACTCACGCTTGACACGACAGACGGCTCATCGATCCACGCCGTCCGCAACCCAGTGGATCAGCAACCGCCGATCGGGCAGACTCGATCTTCGGCGCGACAACATTCGGCGCTTCCCGCCGCGCGGGACGTGCCGTACCGCCGTCGCAATTCGAAGCTAGCTCTGACCCGTACCGACGCCACACCTCGGAGATGATTCCATGCGCTCTGCTCTGCGTCCGTCATTGCTCTTGCTCGCTGCGTTGATCGCCGCCCCGGCCGCCGCGCAGCAACGCCCCGGCCAGCTGCCGCCGCCCCAGCCGATGCAGCCGCCGCAGGCCGCGCCGCAACGCCCGCCCGGACCGCCTCAGCAGATGCAGGCGCCCGCGCAGGCTCAGCCGAAACCCTACACTGCGCTGGCCGTCACCATGCCCGGACCGGCAAACGATCCGAGCTTCGACGCGTTCCGCAAGCAGCTCGGCGAGATCGCCGCCAAGAAGGACCGCGCCGCGCTCGCCCGTATCCTGGTGGCCCAGGGCTTCTTCTGGGACGGCGACAACGGCGACAAGGCCGACAAGAAGAAATCCGGCGTCGACAACCTCGCGGCCGCCGTCGGCGGCTTCACCGGGCGCGACGCGCAGGGGTGGGAGGCGCTCGCGGCTGCGGCGTCGGATCCCACGCTCGAGCCGCTCGAGGACCGCAAGGGCGTGATGTGCGGACCGGCCGGCCCGCAGATCGACGACAAGGCCTTCGAGGCGCTCACCAAGGCCACCGGCACGGAAGCTGGCGATTGGGCATTCCCCACCACGCCGACGCTCGAGGTGCGCAGCGCCGGACAGCCCAACGCCCCCGTGGTCGAGAAGCTCGGCATGCATCTCGTTTGGGTCTTGGCCGATCCCCCGCCCCAGGGCAATCAGCAGCAGAACGCGCCGCAGTTCGTGCGCGTGGTGACGCCATCCGGCAAGACCGGGTTCGTCTCGGTCGAGGCGATCTCGCCCATCGGCTTCGACCAGCTCTGCTACATCAAGGACGCGAGCGGCTGGAAGATCGCGGGGTATTCGGGCGGCCAGTAGCGTCGTCCGGACTACCGACACCATCCTGGCGGATTTTGGCGGCGCGCGCCGGAATAGGCGCGCGCCGTCGCTGTTTGTATTTAGCGCATGTCCCGGCGAAGTGGACACCGGTTCGCCGACAAGGACATGCGCCAATGAATGAATCTAGAGCACGTCCCGATTCCGCAGGAACGGGACATGCTCTAGGATCGCTCGGCGGCCGCACCTGTTACAATATAACAAGACGTCCCGGCCGCCGGCGACAATCGACGACATCCTCAGGAGGGCGACAAATGTCACGACTTCTATTCGCATTCGCATGCGGTGCGCTGATTGCGACCGCAGCGGGTGTGCCGGCGCAAGCACAGGCCCCGGCGCGGCCGCAGATCGCGACCACAAAAGTGTCGGGCACCGACAACGTCTACATCTTCCGCAACGGCAATCATCAGGCGATGTTCGTCGTCACCAAGGACGGCGTGATCGCGACCGATCCGATCGCCTACGGCCGTCCGACCGGCGGACAGACCTATGTGGACGAGATCAAGAAGGTCACCGACAAGCCGATCAAATACCTGATCTACAGCCACCATCACTACGACCACGTCCAGGGCGGGCAGGCGTTCAAGGCGGCCGGCGCGCGCATCATCGCGCACAAGAACGTGCCCGTGCATCTCAAGCCGCTCGGCGATCCCAACACCCCGCTGCCGGACGAGACGTTCGACGGCAAGAAGACGATCACGCTCGGCGGCACCACGCTCGAGCTCATCTATCTCGGGCTCAACCACTCCGATTCGAACATCGTGATGCGGCTGCCGAAGGAGAAGATCATCTTCGTGGTCGACACCATCCCGGTCGGATCGTTTCCCGGCCGCGGCATGATCGACATCTTCCCGCTCGAGACCGAGCAGTTCATCAAGAAGGTGATCGCGCTCGACTGGGAGCGGCTGATCCCCGGCCATCCGGGTCAGCCCAACGACCGGCTCGGCACCAAGGAGGATGCGCAGAAAATCCTCACCCTGATGCAGGATGCCTCCAACGAGATGAAGCCGCTCGGCCTGGGCGGCAAGTGCTGGGACACGGCCGAGAAGGAATTCAAGCTGCCGAAATACGCCAGCTGGCCCGGCTACGAGAATGGCCTGCCCTTCGTCGCACGGCGTTACTGCGCGCTCTGGGGCCGCGGCACCTGAACGCCGCACGCCGCATCTACTGAAACGGATGAACCCTCTCCCCGTCTGCGGGGAGAGGGTTTATGTTTCGGCTTCGATCGCCGATGATTTGGAGGCCGCCATGGATCAACGCACAAAACCTACGCCGCGCATCGCGCCGCTGCCGCCAGAGCACACGCCGGAGCTCAAGGAGCAGTTCGAGGGAATGCGCCGCAATCTCGGCTTCGTGCCCAACAGCATCCTCATCATGCAGCGCAAGCCGAAGCTCGCGAAGGCGTTCGCGCAGATGACCGGCGCGATCTGGGATCCGGACGGCGAGGTCGATCGCGGCTTCAAGCGCCTGATCGCGCACGTGGCGAGCCGCGCGGCAGGCTGCCAGTACTGCATGGCGCACACGGCCGGGGGTGCGCTGCATTTCGGTGTCGAGGACCGCAAGCTCGCGGCGATCTGGGACTACCAGACCAGTCCGCTGTTCAGCGAGGCGGAGCGCGCGGCGCTCGATCTCGCGGTGGCCGGCGCCTCGGTGCCCAATTCCGCGACCGACGAGATGTTCACGCGTCTGCGTAAATACTGGAGCGAGAACCAGATCGTGGAGATCGTCGCCGTCATCGCAATGTTCGGCTTCCTCAACCGCTGGAACGACACCATGGCGACGCCGCTCGAGGATGAGCCGATCGAAGTCGGGGAGAAATACCTCGCCTCACATGGCTGGAGTCCGGGCAAGCACGGGCGCTGACGCGATGGATGCCGGGAGTGGCCGGGCCGGATCGCGGCGCGTGACCTGCTCGCGCTGCGGCGCGGCGTTCGGCTGCGGCGTCGACGACGAGACATGCTGGTGCGCGCGCGTCGACGCCCGCCTGCCGTTGCCGCAGGACGGCGCGGATTGTCTCTGCCCCGATTGCCTGCAGGCGCTGGCACGCTCGGTTGCCCACAGCGCCGATCGACCGCGCGATTGACAGCCGGCGATGCCGCTTTCATTCATTGCGCGAATGAGTCGTTCCACAATGGCCGTATTCGCGCATGCCCTGATGTTGGCCGTGGCGGCGTTCGCGGCGCTTGCATGCCCGCCGGCGCAGGCCGGCGACATCGCGCTCCTTGGCAAGTGGGAGATCGTCGACGCGGCGCCGGCGCCGTGGGCAGACGACAAGGAGCGCGCCGCGCTCATCGCCGAAGGCCGCAGGCTCCTCAAGATGCAGATCACCTTCGCGGCCGGCGAGGTGATCGCCACTCACAAGACGCTCGCCTGCAAG
>WNFF01009108.1_pt1 | contig 14671 bp, 20 predicted proteins | sample 5400441 | NCBI WGS metagenome assembly WNFF01 (sample SAMN13153345, study PRJNA577476) | soil metagenome | isolation source: 120 cm saprolite under Douglas fir tree site 2 hole 3 replicate 1 | place: USA:California | collected 2015-04-18 | reverse complement strand
TCCTGATCGCTGCGTTGCTGCCAATCCTCGACCACGGTCGAAGCAACGCCCAGGAGACCGTCGAGAGTCTTCTCGGCGATTCCTGTGGTCACGACTTTTCCGTTTATCGAGATCGGGTCCGGAGCCAATGTCTCCGAGGCAAATGCTTTTTCGTAATTTACCGCAGTAACAGGGATTGGATAGTCGCGCCAACATAACGACTCCGGTTGGAGCGACAGCGCCGGCCGAGCCGACGCCAGGACAAGCATGACTAAGCCAAGACCTGCCAGCAGATCACGTCGCATGGGATCAAAACCTGGTTTTCTTACCGCCGGCGTCAAAAGTGCTGTTCACTTAGGTTGACCATTCGGTGTCAGGGCTTGAAGCCCTGCATCGGCTTTTTCGCGTGGCCTGCCTCGATCGACCGGACATACATGAGCGCGCTCTTCGAGTTTCCGGCCCCGATCTCATCCGTCGCGGCGAACACGCGCTTGCCGGCGGCTTTGGCGACGTTCGCGGCGTAGGCGCCGGATCCCATCGCGCAGCCGAGCAGAATGATCTTGCCGTCCGCGCGCAGCGAGCTGCCAACCGATGTCCAGAAGGCCTGCGCTGGGTCGGACAGGTCGCGACCCTCGTTCTGCGATCCCCATGGCTGATGCTCCTCCACCGGTACGCTGCTGTCCAACATCGCGAGGTTCGGGCCGTCGGCCGCGAAACCATGGCTGATCGTAAGGACGCGTGAGACGTTGTGAGTTCTATCCCACGCAAAGGGGTGCCCATCGAGCGTGGTGAATGCAACCGAGGCCGCACCGCTCGAGTCGGTGACCGTCGTCTTGACAATGGTCGCGTTGCTGTAAACCTCTTTCTTCAGTTTCCGGGCGACGTCCTCGAAGGCGTTCTTGGCGTCGCCCTGGGACGGAATGATAATAATCACTTTATCATGGGGCATTCGTACCTCCATGGAACACGTTTAGGGCCTGGCGGCAGCACAACAGTAGGATCTGGCATTGCAATTTATCCTGTTGTTCGCGTGGCATATCCAAAGGTGAGCTATAAAAGCGGAGGCGCCGGTCCGACGCTTACAACTGTAGTCGCATGAGCAGTCTAGAAAGTTCGAAGTTCAGGTCGCTGCCAAAGCGAGCATTTTTCATGTCGTTCATTACCCAAATTCATCCGTCATCAATTTTCTGCCGGAAGAGCATCGAGCGCCGCGCCTAGCAAGCCAGCACAGCGTCCTCGCCACGTCGGGCCACCACCCTACCGGCCCTCTCGAAATAACGCATGGGCGATAGCGGCATCTTCCGGCCGCCCCTCTCCGGATCGCCCTACTCCCGGCAGGAGACCGGGAGCCGGTCCCGCTCATGCTGGCACGCAGGCGATCCATCCCGTATAAATTGACTGTCAGCAGCCGAATGAGTGCGCCATGCACAAGTTCACGGTTGGGCAGATCGTGCAGTTCGAACCCGACGAACGCACCGCTGCGCCCCGCGGATCATACGAGGTCACCAAACAGCTACCGCACAATGGCCACGAGTACGAGTATCGAATCAAAAGCGCCCAGGAAGAACACGAACGCACCGCAAGGGAAAGTCAGCTGAGCAGCGCCTCGGGCGGCAAGGCTGCCGGCAAGTGAGCCAAGCTGCTGCGCCGTCATTGTGGCGGCGACGCAGAAGGAGCGGGCCGGTCCCGGCGCCGGTAAATTCTCCCCGCCTTTTGCGTGCATTTTGAACCGTTAGCCAGGTTGCCGCGACTTACAAAATACCGGGAGTCCACCACTCGCTAGAGGAGGGAAGTCGATGTCGCGCGGAAAGATGCTGATTCTGCGGGGCAATTCCGCCGATGCCGGGACATATCCGGACGAGCAAGGGAATACCAATGTTGCGTGGCCGTTCGGGGCGCTGCACGTGTGGGCCGCAAGAGAATATGCAAGACGCAAAGATTATGAACCAGTGGTGCTTGATATTCCGGGCCAGCCGCAGAGCGAGACGAGTCCGCAGGCCACCGAAGCCTTGAAACGATTTCTGAACGACACTTCGTTTAAAGCATTCTATGGATTTTCGGGCGGGGGCTACAACCTTTGGTACATTCTTAGGTCGCTGGCGAAGAATCACCCGGAAACGCTTGAGCGCATTGAAATGGTTGTTGTGCTTGGTGCGCCAAAACAGCCTCCGTCGGAATATGATTCATCCACAATTAACGACATTGCGAAAAAGGAGATGGTGAAAAAGCACATTGATCTAACGAATTGGAAGCCGGGGCCATGGGGGGCACCGATCTACAGAACTAATCCGAAGACATCGGCCATGCCAAAATACGTGCCAAAAGGTACCGATACGCACATGTTCGGACCGGAGGCTTTGCTCAGCGACGTAGAACCGGAGGTCCTAGTCCACGACTTAGCAAAAAAAGACAGAGAGAGTCGTGTCCGCTTCTCGCCGGCGCGCACCCGCGGGCATCACTGACTCGGCGGCAACAAGCAGAGGGAGCCGCCGCCCCTAGCAAGCCCACCCAGCGGCCTCGCCCCGAGGGGACACTGCCCTAGCGGCCAGCTCGAAATAACGCATGGGTAAAGGGCTGGCGCGAGCCGCCGCTGCGGTCCTCAGAGTTCGCGCTGGACACTCGTTCCGCCTTTTCAACAAAAGGGATAATATGAGGCAAGCAAGAACGACGACAGGGAGAGAGACAATGATGCGCATGGCGATCATCGCGCCTTTTGTCGTTGCCGCGGCGTTGCTGGTTGAAACGCAGGTTGGCAATGCGCAATCACCTTATTCATATCCGTGGTGCGCGATCTTACCAGGGGCCGGTAGTGGCTCCGGTGGTGCCATGTCGTGCTATTACACGAGTTGGGAGCAGTGCAGGACAACAATGCTCGGCATCGGTGGCCTGTGTGTCGAGAGCCCGTATTACCACGGGCAAGCGGCACCGCTGCCGCATCGCGCGATCGTGAAGGCGCACCATCGCCGCCACACCTAAGAGGCCTTTCATCAGGAGGGCCACTATCCCCGGTCCTCTCAACTTAGCGCGTGGCTCTGCGCCGCGGTGCTTCCCCGCCCTGCACCTCCAATCTGTTAATCTCGGTAGAGAGCTTGTCGAGGCTTTGCCGCGCCGATGTGAGGGCGAGCGACACCGCTTTGAACCGCTCGGCAGAACCGCCAGAGGGCACGGTCGCCGGTGCCAACCAGGCAAGGTGTGGGGACCAGCTAGCGATCGTCTTTCTCGCCGCGCCGCCGTAGGACTGCCAAGCTATGCCGGCAGCAAAACCGACTAGAAAAATCATCAGGACGCGGGCGAAGGCGAATGAGACCAGCTTGCCGAGCCCCAATCGTACCCTCGCGATCAGATTCCGTATGGTTGCGCGAAGACGCGGCTTGTTCGATGACTCGGCGACCGGGCGGGTTCTGGTCAACTCGGATATTGTCATCGGCATCCCTCCATGTTCATGTGCTGGCGGGAAAGAATTGGTGTCAGCCAACGATAGTTCGCAAGCCGTTCCGATTCGCAACCGGTTTCGACCGTCTGCCGTCAACGATGCCGATGGCCGTTAATTCAGTCCACTCAGCGGCAATCAAGGGGCGGCCTTCGGGTCGCACCGCTTGCTCTCTGAATAACGATTCTCGGCCTACCGCTTGACAGACGGAACGCCCCAGCTACCAGCAGGCGCGATCCCAGCAGCGACTATAATAGCCGTAGCGACTATAGCCGTAACGATGGTGTCGGTGAAAACCAAGGCCGCGGGAGATGCGGGGACCGGCCGCGTAACCGATCACCCCGCCAGCGACGAAGCCGGGCGCGCCGAACAAAAGGGCGCCAGAAGCGGCGCCGAGGGCGCCGTCGAACAGTCGCTCGCCAGCGCTCGCCGCTGTCGGTGCCAATGCCAAAAGAGCCCCAACCATGAATGCGGTCGCAATCACTCGTCTCATGATTCCCTCCCGCGAGGTGGGTCGATGCTTCGCCCGCAGCCCGGTTCGGCCCTCATATTGAATGTTTTAGCCTCGTGTCCGGTTTATGACTTTTGATTCACATTATCGTCATCGCCGAAGCGGGGCTTGATCAGCATTACTCCGCCACCTCATCGAGAAGCGACGGGGTACCGCCGCCGCTAGCCAGCTTCAGCGACATTGACGGGATCAGTCGGCGCAACGTTGTAGTGGGCCTGCAAATTACGGGCAGGGCCGTCCGGGAGGTCATACAAATCTTGAATGTCGTCCCAAGTGTAGCGTTGAACGAAGCGGCCGCACATAGCTACCCCGCTCGTTCTGGAACGACGATCTTGCCGCCGACTCGCAGCGGGACATACACGGCCCATCGCCCTTGGGCGTCAGTCATTGTGATCGCTTGGGGCATATTATCGGGGTAGTCGCCGCCGTGCTCTCCCTTCTCGAATCACAGTCCGGTGCCGTCCCCATGAGGGTCTTGTGGCCGCATCGTATAGGTCAGCTCTCGGAACGTCTGTGCTGCGCTCATAATTCAATCCTCAGCCGCAAGAGCGTCCCGTCCCGCCTCCGCGATCCAGAAGCGGACGACCTCGACCGCCTTGCCGCCGGCCTTCACTGACTCGCCCACTATTGCTGCGGCGAGCCCTTCGTGGACGAGGCCAGCCAGCATTTTCATCTCGAACCCATGTGCGATCACAAGCAGATGCCCGGTGGCGCCTTGCGGGTCGCGAGCGAGCAGTTCTAGCGCCCGGCGTTGCTCTGAGCTGAGGTGACGTTTGGGAGAGGCCGAGGTCATCGCGGCCTCAGCCTATCACGGCCGTCGCGCCTGCTAGCCGCTGCCAATCACCCGCCGGTATGCCACAGGAAACGCCTCCCAGCCCACAGTCGCGTCACACCAACTCGGATGCTGCAACGTCGCCCCACGTCGTCCGCACACCGAGCAACGTGCATTCCGGCGTAACACGTCCGACGACGCGTCGGCGCCCCAGCGAATAATAAAGGGCACAAGCGCAACGGCCACGCGGTGACCGCAGGCATCGCAGCGCAGCCAGCACCAATACGGCTGATGTAGCAATGCGCCTAACGTCGGCACCGGGACGGCGCCACGCATCCGTGGCTGTACGGGCGCCGGATCGTCGTGGGGATCACGCCGGCCTCGCATGCCCGATGGGCGATATTGCACTTCACGTACCCAAGTGGTACAACTGGTGCGTGGGGGTGAGTCGTGAGCGCCCCCTTCGACCCGCGAGAGCCCGTGCGTGCGATCGTCAGCGGGCTCATTCCGGCCAACCGCGCACGTTGCTGGCTTACCATGTTGCAGGCTTTCATTGATGACAGCGGCAGCGAGCCAAACGATCCGCTCTTTGTTTTGGGCGGGTTGATCGCGACTGTTGACCGCTGGTCAGACTTTACCCCGGAGTGGAACGCCGCCTTAGAGAAGGAGCCGGCCATTCGGTACTTCAAGGCGGCGGAAGCGCACAGCCGTTTCGGCGAGTTCAAGCGGGGCTGGACTCGACCGCTTATAGATCAGAGAGCATTCGAACTTACCGAAATCGCTGCAAGTTATGCGCAATATCGTGTGCATTGCCTCATGCGCTGGAGCGATTTCAACGAGCATCTCAAGGAAATCGGTGACGGCCTAATCGAGCCGTATAACACCAGCTTCCGCAATCCTTATATGGTGTGTTTCTTCGGCATTGTCATGGCGATCAATGCATACCGCCGCCATCACAGGATTGATCCGCTTTGCGAATATATATTCGATGACCAGGGCAAAGTCGGTGAGTTTGCGTCGATAATCTACAGCGTCATCAATAACGGTGAACTAAAGGCCCATCTAGGAAGCCTTCCTCAGTTCAAGAGCGACAAGCTAGTTCTTCCGCTCCAAGCGGCCGATCTCTATGCGTGGAACGTCCACGATTTCGCCGTCTCGCCAAAAGATCGACAGATGCATGTAAAGAACGCTCTGTTCAAACTGCCAGCAATCCAATTGCTCCTTGATGGCCGGTTTTTGGCGCCAATGAGACAGACCCTAATGGAGTCTGCTAGGCGCGCCCCGCAGTACCTCCGCGCTTTTTGGGACGAATGATCTTTCGAAACTTGCGGTCAAACGCCTCTTCGCTCTCATCAACGCCAAGCTTTCGAGCGGTCTCCACAAACCGCTCGAATTGATGCTTGTCAGTTGTCTTTGGGGTCCGCTTTTGTTTTTCGCCTGCTTTTCCCATACGGCCTCTCAGTGGTGAGGCGTTCGATACGTCAACCTCTTGCCGACGATGCCTTTCACGGCACGTTCGGTGCGCTCAGTGTCATCTACGCCAAGTCGGACGCGGTTGCTATATCGAAAATCGAACTCTGCCAAATATCGGTGCAGATGCTTCTCTGCGCAATGCTGATAGATGCCCTTCATGCCACGCTTAAAGATCGAATAGTAGCCCTCAACAGTGTTGGTGTGGACATGGCCGCGGACGTATTCCTCTTGGCTGTGGTTCACGGTGTCATGGCTGGCGAACTCCGCGCCAACTTCAAGATATTGGCGGCCTTCATCGGTCATCAAAGCGGTTTCTCTGGCAATGTTGGCGCGAACGATTGGCGCAATCTGCGCAACGCTAGTGCTATCCACATGAAAGCTACGAGCGGAGCCGCCGCGCTCGACGAGGGTAAGCACGACGTTCTTGTGGCCCCAACCAGCCTTTGCTTTTGGCTGGCCTTCAAGGCGACCGATGAAGGTTTCGTCGGCTTCAACAGTGCTGCCATCGCCACCCATAGGTTCCATACCGACAACGCGCATCGCCTCACGAATACGATGCGACATGAACCAAGCGGTTTTCAGGGTAACGCCCAAGGTCCGGTGAAGTTGGTTGCTGCTAATGCCTTTTTTGCTGGAGCAAAGCAGGTACATGGCTTGCAGCCAAAAACGCATCGGAACGTGGCTGTCCTCGAATACAGTGCCGACCTTCACAGTGAAGGGCTTGCGGCACTGATAGCACTTGTAGACGCCTGGACGGGTGCTCTTGCCTTGGAGCTTGCCAATGCGATCGACGCCGCCGCAATGCGGACAGATAGGGCCATCGGGCCATACGCGGGCCTCAACCCACGCGTAAGCTGCGGTTTCATCTTGGAAGGCTTTGGCCTCGATAACCGATTTTTGCATAGCGGTCGATTCCCGTTTATTAATCAACGATATCATGACCATTTGGGTACGTCAACTACTATATCGCCGCCCGATGATAAGAACAGACAGGGAACGAAATCAAGGGGCCTGATAGGTCGAGCCTGCTTGGACCTTTCGACCGCCGACTTAGACCCTCTGGCCAACAGCGTTGGCGCTGACTATCGCCGCTGTACCGCGTACAGGCGCGCCAAGCCTCGGTCTTGATTCCTGAGCGGCCTTCTCGATAGCGTCTTGCTTGTCCGGCGTCTCCACGAGACGTGGGGCTTTGGGTTATCGGATCGCCCCTATAGAGCGCAATGCTGGAGCGGCGCTCCTCACCGGAGCGCCGCTGCTATCGTCATAGGAGCGTGATAATAAGCTCGCAGCGGGAACCCCCTGTCGTGATGGGGCCGAAACCGACGTTCTGGATTTGAAGAGTGGTATTGGGCGCATCTACGGAAAGGAACCGGTCTCCTCCCTCAATATTAGTCAGAGGGGCACCATTGCCCGAATTCGTACCGCCATTGGGGATAGTGGTCCACGGGAGGGCGTCATCGTTATGAGGGTTCAGCACGGGTAATATACTGCCCCGGACAGCCCCCGTAGGGGCTGTCAAATTAGAGCCGCTCAGATGGATTTGATATAAGCCTGGCTGCAGTACGAAAGAGCTGATCGTCTCTTGGTTAGTCAAGATAAAATCGCCTGCGGCGTGGGACGTGGAGATGAACAGAAGTGGGTCACCTGGATTGAGCGTGCCACTCACGCTGCACAGGAACTCGGTGACGCCCCGAATCAGTCCTGCCGCCCCTTGAGGTCCCGCAGGCCCAGTCGGGCCCGGAGGTCCCGCTTGACCCTGCGCGCCAGTGACTCCGGCTGGGCCCTGGGGACCCGCGGGTCCGACATTCCATACGACCAAATGCTCAATGGGCAGGCAGGTCGGCTTTTCAGCGACGATCCTGACCGATCCGCTGTTGTTGTTGACGCAGGCGAAAATCTGATTCGGAGCCTGCGCTCCAGCCTGACCGCCGATGAAGAGCGCGGCGGCAGCGAGAGCACACGTGATAATGCGAGTTTTGGACATAAACTTCTCCAATAATAGTAGATAATCCAGACAAATGGTAGCCGGATGGTGCCAGCCGATCGAATGATATCGATCCTGCAGGGCGGACTTTTATCGGCATCGCACTCGCTGTCAAAACGAGCATTTCTCATGCTGTCCATGAGCCAAATTCGCCCGTCCGGACCGCGTCGAATGCCCATTTTGCATGGCTGGCGTTCTTGCCGGAGCAACTGCCCCAGAATGGGAGTTACAGCACGCGGTAGACCGACGCCCGGCCGATGCCGAGCGCCTTGGTGATGGCCTTGGCTCACCCCCGCCAGAAATCCCTGAACCGATTCGGCGCCAGCTCCGTGTAACGCACCGTGTGCTGAATATTGCGGTGCCCGAGCCACGCTTGCAGCGCCCTCGTATCATGCCCCTTGTTCGCAAGCTCGTAACCGCAGCCGTGGCGCAGCATGTGGGGATGGATAGCGAAGGGCATACCCGCACGCTCACCGAGGCGCCGGATCAGGGCATGGAAGCTCTTCGGCGCCATCGGCGCGCCGCGCTCGGATACGAACACGTGAGGGCCTGGTGCCTGTTCTCGCTGCAGGCGACGTAGCGCTCGCAGCTCATCTCCTTGCAGCGGATGCACCGATGACGTTCCCCGCTTGGACCGGCGGACATGGAGCCGGCCCGCAGCAAGCTCGACCTGGTGCCATTGCAGATCGCACACCTCGGATGCCCGCAGGCCGTGCCGGTAAGCGATCAGGATCATGGTGGCATCGCGGTGCCCGTATCGGCTGCTTTTCCGAGCCGCCGCCATCAGCGCCTCGACCTCGGAGCCCGTCAGATACTCGCGCGTTCGGCAACTGTGGAATTTACGATGGTTGGCGCTGCGTCGCTGCCTGCCTGTGAATCCATGAAAAAAGCCCCGCCATGCAATGTCACTGTGGAACAATTAGTCATTTCTTCCACAGTCTCCAGGGATGAAACTCGCGTGAGTCAAACTGTCGCGAAGACGCATTGTCGACTAAGATGATTCTGGCAGGAAGCCACAACGCCCCCCCTCAGAGGAGGTCCGGACATGCCTTGTTGCCACGATCAGCGCAATTCCATTCCGACAACCAAGCTTCACAGCCGCCGAGCCATCATCACCACACTGGCTTCCGCTGCTGTATTGCCTGCTGGTCATTTGGTTGCCGCCACGAATGCGTCACCAGATGATGAACGGTTCATGCGCATTGCCCTGGACGAAGCCCGTCAAGCCGATTTTCCGTTTGGTGCTGTGATCGTGCGCGATGGGCAGGTCATTGCACGCGGGCGCAATCTTGGAAGAACGAACGGCGACCCCACGGCGCATGGGGAAATGATTGCGATTCGCCACTGCCTCACCGAGCATGGCAACGTGGCCCTTCGCGGCAGCACGCTTTACACTACGGGCGAACCGTGCGCCATGTGCATGGGTGCGATCCTGTGGTGCCGTGTCGGACGGCTGGTTTTTGCCGCATCTGTGCAACAGCTCGCCACCACCCTCAATCAGATCATGATCTCAAGCGCCGATATCGCCGCGAAGGCACCGTTTGTACCGATCACGATCACAGGCGGCGTCTTGGCGGACGAGGCAATGCAGCTGTTTGGCAAAAAATGAGGAGACCCAGACCGCGCCACGTGGATAGTGGCAAGTGTCTCGTTAGGGTTTTCACCCTCGCCTGATCGACGTCCCGTATGCGGCAACCCAACCCTGTTGAGACGTGTTTTGTGTCTCACGTGACCGGCTCACTTGGGTTTACCCATTCAAGACGCGCCAAGAGAAAAACGAATGCGAGCCATCCCATGTTTGACCGAACTCACCCCGGATTCGTCGACTTCATCCGAGAGAGCAACCGGATCGAAGGCATCTTGCGCGATCCGACGGAAGAGGAAATCGCCGCCCATGAACGGCTACTGAAACTCGTTCAGCTCCATCCGACAACGGTAGGCGATTTCCAGGCCGTCATCGCCCCCGGGAAGCCATTACGTGAGCGCCCGGGTATGAACGTCCGGGTCGGCAACCACATCGCCCCCGACGGAGGCCCCAATATCATCCGCCGACTTCAGCGCATCCTCAGCAATGCGAATGACGCCTCCCGCAGTCCCTGGAGTGTCCACATCGCCTTCGAAACGCTTCATCCCTACATGGACGGCAACGGACGTACCGGAAGGGCTATCTGGGCCTGGCAAATGCAAGGACTGGGGCACGATCCGTTCACGCTGCCGTTCTTGCATCGGTTCTATTATCAGACGCTGGACGCGAACGAGCGGAGGGCATCGAAGGGCCACGGTTGAATCATTCCGGGCATCGCGCCGTGGCGCAGTCTTGGGCGCATCCAACGAAAAGAGCCGCCGGGGGTCCACGACGGCTCTTTCGTTAGCAGGTGACATCAGACGGCACGCAAATTCTCAGCCGAGGACTTGCCTGTCTTCGGATTCGGCACAACGTCGAAAGAGACCTTTTGCCCCTCATTGAGGCTGTGCATCCCGGCGCTCTCGACCTGCTTGATGTGCACGAAGACATCCTTGCTGCCATCATCCGGTTGGATGAATCCGTAGCCTTTGTCTGGATTGAACCACTTCACCGTGCCTTGAGCCATTAGCCTGTCTTTCGAATAGTGCCCGCCAGCGGGCGAGACGGTAAGCGCATGGTGTGGAGAGTCAAAGGCGACCCGAGCGGGTGGCGTAGGCCTTTCCTTTTTGGCGCCCGGGTGGTGCGCCCCCACGCGAACGCCCAGGGAACAGTTTCCCCCGATTTTCCCCCACTTTTGTGGGGGAATTCGCGGTCTGTTCAGGGTCAAGACGTGGGGGAAAGGGGAGTGGACCCTTATCTAAGCCTTGGTTTTGTTGAGGTTTTATGGTGGGCGCGACAGGGATTGAACCTGTGACCCCTCCCGTGTGAAGGGAGTGCTCTCCCGCTGAGCTACGCGCCCGCCGTCACGACGCCATTAATAAGCCAGCGCCAGTCGTGTCAAGCAAGTGCTCGCGGGCCGCTGTCCAAGCCGACGTGATCGCGCCCTTTAAGGAGCATCTCGATCGCATCTGGCAGATGACTGTAATGGCTTATGATTTTGTCGGGATCGAGGGCCTTCACGGGAACGTCCGTGTAGCCGAAATCGACCGCCACCACCGGCATCAGGGCCGCCCGGGCCGTGGCGATGTCGGTTTGTGAATCGCCGACCATCACGGCGCGGTCGAGCCTGCCGCCGGCGCGACGCAGCGTGCCCAGCAAGGCCTCGGGGTGCGGTTTCTGCACCGCGAACGTGTCCTGCCCGCAGATTGCCGCGAACCGGCCGGCCAAGCCCAAACTCTTAAGCAGCCGCACCGAGAGCCGTTCGAGCTTGTTGGTGCACACCGCGAGGGTGAAGCCGCGCCCGGCCAGGACATCGAGCGCGGCTTCGACACCCGGGAACGGGCGTGAGCGGTCGGCGACGTGGTCCGCATAATAGGCGACGAAATGCTCGTACAACTGATCGATATCGGCCGCGGGCCGGCCCGCCGCCGCAAGGCCGCGCTCGAGCATGCTCCGCGCCCCGGCCCCGATCAGCGCGCGGCCTTCGCTGTACGGAATGATCGGCAGGCCCTCGCGGCCCAGGATCACATTGAGCGTATCGATGAGGTCCGGGGCAGTATCGACCAAGGTGCCGTCGAGATCGAAGATGATGGTGGCCATATCGCAACGGCTAACGACGGGCAGTCCCGAATGCAAGCGCTGCGCGCTGTCCTCCAAGCGTGCGCTATGGCCTACACCCTCCCCCAGCAAGCGAGGCAGCGTAGGGTGGGTTGAGCCAACGGGTCCGGCCTCTGGCCGGCCCGATGGTAAACTCCGCGAAACCCACCATTCGGCCTCACTCTGCAAGGTCCTGATGGGTTTCGCTGTCGCTCAACCCATCCTACGCTCCGATCCTCCTCATGCGGCAAGGGATCGACAGCGAGCGGGCGAGACGCCCGCGGTCCCAGGGTGGGGGCCCGGATTTTCGGCTATGCTTTGCGGCCGCAGCCCGCTAAGAGGCTCATAAAACAACCGTCCGCCGCAAGAGCGCTTACATTGTGACCAGCCTTGAAGATCGTAAACGCGCGGCATCCGCGCGGGCCGTAGAGTTCGTGCAATCGGGGATGCGCCTCGGCCTCGGCACCGGGTCGACCGCGCGCCATTTCGTCGAATTGCTGGGCGCGCGCGTGCGCGACGGCCTTTCCGTCATCGCAGTGCCGACCTCCGAGGCCACCCGCGCCCGCGCCGCGCAGCTCGGCATTCCGCTCTCGACCCTGGACGAGACGCCGGAACTCGATCTGACCGTGGATGGGGCCGACGAGATCGCCCCCGACCTCACCGTCATCAAAGGCGGCGGCGGCGCGCTGTTGTGGGAAAAGATCGTAGCCGCCGCCTCCGCCCGCATGATCGTGATTGCCGACGATACCAAATGGGTGGCAGAGCTGGGGCATTTTCCGCTGCCAATCGAGGTCGTGCCGTTCGGCCTTGCGGCCACACGCCGGGCCGTCGAGGCCGCCGCCGTGGCCGCCGGCTGTCCGGGGCCGGCCGTCCTGCGGCGCACGCGGGAGGGACATCCTTTCGTCACGGATGGCGGGCACCACATGCTCGATGCCGCGCTCAAGCGCATTCCCGACCCCAAAGCGCTGGCGGCGCGGCTTGCGGGAATTCCGGGCGTGGTGGAACACGGGCTTTTCATTGGCCTGGTCGCGGTGGCGATCATCGCCGGGCCGGGAGGGGTGCGGATGGTCGAGGCCAACAGGATTTAGACCAGCAACGTCGGGGAGCATGCACATGTACAGGAGTTCACGTTCGCGCATCGTTTTCATCGGGGCCATGATCTGCGCCTGCCTCGGACCAATCGCTGCCCATGCGCAGCAGCCCTCCGCGGCAGCGGTCGCCTTGGCGCGCGACGTGGTCGTCGCCAAGGGCGCGAGCGGCATGACGGAGCCGCTGGTCCGCGGCGTGATCGAAACCGTCAAGAACAGTTTCGTGCCGACCAATCCCAATCTGACGCGCGAGCTTAACGATGTCGCCACGGTCCTGCACAAGGAACTCGACGGCAAGAGCAGCGAGGCTCTGGAGCAGATCGCCCGCGCCTACGCGACCCGCTTCACCGAGCAGGAACTCAAGGATCTGCTGGTGTTCTACAAGACCCCGCTGGGTCAGAAATTCCTCAAGGAGGAGCCGAACGCGATCGAGGACGGCATGAATCGCGCGCGGCAATGGGCCGAAGCGTTCGGCGACACCGTGATGGCCCGGATGCGCAGCGAGATGCAGAAAAAGGGCCACCAGTTGTGACAGCTTCGGCGTCTGTAAACGACGTCGACCTGTTCGTCATCGGAGCCGGTTCCGGCGGTGTGCGGGCGGCGCGGATCGCCGCCGGCCACGGCGCCAGAGTGATGATCGCCGAAGAGTATCGCATCGGCGGCACCTGCGTCATCCGCGGCTGCATACCCAAGAAGCTCCTGGTCTATGCGTCGCGTTTCGCCCACGAATTCGAGGATGCAGCGGGTTTCGGCTGGACGGTGGCGCCGGCGGCATTCGACTGGCCGACCCTGATTGCCAACAAGGACAAGGAAATCGCGCGGCTCGAAACCGTTTACCGCTCCAACCTGGAGAAGGCTGGCGTCGAGATCGTCAAGTCCCGCGCCGTGATCGAGGACGAGACCACCGTGCGTCTCCTGGCCTCGGGAGCGCGCGTGCGCTGCGGTCACATTCTGGTTGCGACCGGAGCGGCGCCGTTTGCCGGCCACCCGATTCCGGGCTTCGAGCACGCCATCTCGTCGAACGATGCGTTTCATCTGCCGGCGCTCCCGGCCGAGATCGTGATCCAGGGCGGCGGCTACATCGCGGTCGAGTTCGCCTGCATCTTCGCGGGCCTCGGATCGCGCGTGAAGCTCGTGTATCGCGGCGAAAACATCCTGCGCGGTTTCGACGACGACGTGCGCTCCCATGTGCGCACCGAGATGGAGATGCGCGGCATCGAGGTGATCGTCGGTGAGCTCGTCACCGCGATCCACGAGCGCGACGCGCGCTATACCGTCACGCTGACAGGCGGCCGCACCATCAACGCCGATCGCGTCATGTTCGCGGTCGGCCGCAAGCCCAACATCGCCAATCTCGGCATCGAGCAGGCGGGCATCAAGACGGCGCCGCTCGGCGGTATCGCGGTCGACGCCTATTCGCGCACGTCGGCGCCTAACATCTATGCGATCGGCGACGTCACCAACCGGATCAATCTCACCCCGGTCGCGATCCGCGAGGGACACGCCTTCGCGGATACGGTGTTTGGCGGCCGGCCCACCATTGTCGACCACACCAACGTCCCGACCGCGGTGTTCTCCGATCCCGAAGTCGGCGCGGTCGGCCTCAACGAGACCCAGGCGCGGGAGCGATTGGCGCGGGTCGACGTCTACAGGTCAACGTTCCGGCCCCTCAAGGCGACACTGTCGGGCCGCCACAGCCGGATGTTGATGAAGCTCGTGGTCGATGCCGCCACCGACCGGGTGGTCGGTGTCCACATCGTCGGCGAGGGCGCC
>WNFF01008456.1_pt1 | contig 14672 bp, 21 predicted proteins | sample 5400441 | NCBI WGS metagenome assembly WNFF01 (sample SAMN13153345, study PRJNA577476) | soil metagenome | isolation source: 120 cm saprolite under Douglas fir tree site 2 hole 3 replicate 1 | place: USA:California | collected 2015-04-18 | reverse complement strand
ATGCGCTGGGACTACCAGGCGCCTGAAAAAAATGTGTTTCTCGTCGACGGCAACACGGCTTGGTTCTACGTTCCCGCCGATCACACCGCCACGCGGGTTCCCGCGAAGGAAAGCGCCGACTGGCGAACGCCACTGGCATTGCTGCTTGGCGACATGAAATTATCGCGAGTCTGCGCACAGGTCCAGACCGCTATTGATGAAAAGCCTGAAAATCCGGAACACGTCATGCTCTACTGCGAGCTCCGCGGTACGGGAAGCAAACCGCCGAAAAGGGCCTCGGGAGCATCTCCATCCCAAAGACCTTTGAAAAGCGAGGCGGTGTTCTTTGAGATCGACACGAATAGTGGCGACCTTGTGCGGGTGCTCATTCGCGACCCGGGAGGAATTGAAATCGACTTCCATTTCACGAACTGGCTGATGAATCCCCTGGTGCCGGATTCGCTTTTCCGGTTTGATGCCCCCAAAGGAGTGGCCATTGTGAACGGAGAATTGGCGCTGGGGAACTCTGCTGTAAAACATTAAATCTACGGCCATTCCGGCACCCCTTTCCTGCGGCGAACGGCCAACCATTGAGGCCTTCCCCGCATATCATGCAGATGAGGTAAACTGAGAGTCTATGGGTCAATTCCTCTGCCGCGTGGCGGATGCCGAAGGACGTGTCTTTTCGCACGTTGAACCCGCGAGTTCACTGGAAGAAGCACGCCAGAAACTCGTGGATCGGGGATTGTACGTCTATTCGGTGGAATCCCGTGGTGGCCGTCTGGCCGATCTGGTTCGCCGCAAGAGCGGACGCCAGGTTGGCGGCTCGGAATTCCTCATTCTCAACCAGCAATTCAATACTCTCATCAAAGCGGGTTTGCCGATTTTGAAATCTCTGGACCTTCTCGCTACCCGTTCCTCCTCTCCCAAACTCCGCCCGGTCATCACCCAAATTCGCGACCGCGTCCGCGAAGGAAAGTCGCTTTCCGAGGCCGTCGCTGAAGCCGGTGTATTTTCCAAAGTCTATTCGACGGCTATTCTTGCGGGAGAAAAGAGCGGGAATTTGCCGGGCGTCCTGGACTACTACATTGCCTATCAGCGAGTGAGCACGGGCGTCCGCAAAAAGATTCTTGCCGCGCTGGTCTACCCTGTTTTGTTGATCACCGTCGCGGTCATTATCGTCACCTATCTGGTCACCGCGGTGATTCCAAAGTTTGCTCTGCTCTACCGCGACTTGCACGTGGAGCTCCCCGCGCCCACGCGATTGTTGGTGGCCTTGACGGTTGACTACCGCTATGTCGTTTTGGGAATCGTGGCGCTTATGGCCGCCGCTGCAGCAGGCGTTTTTCTCTGGTCCCGCTCCGAAGAAGGCGGAACGGCTTTCGATCGCTTCAAGTTCCGTCTCCCGGTCATTGGTGACACGCTCCTCAAATTTCAAGTCGCACAGTTCTCACGCACACTTTCGACGCTCTTAACGGGCGGCACTCCCCTTGTGGCCGGGCTCGACACTGCAGGCGATGCCATCACCAGCAACTTGCTGCGCTCCACCGTTGGCCAGGCGACGCAGATGGTTCGCGAAGGAGAATCTCTGCACGCCGCTCTGGCTTCCAAGGGCGTCATGCCGGAGATGGCCCTGGATATGATTGAGGTCGGCGAATCGAGCGGCGCGCTTGGCCCCATGCTGAACAGCGTGGCCGAGTTTTATGAGGAAGAGGTAAACTTGCGTTTGGCCGCGCTCGTCTCCCTCATCGAGCCGATTCTATTAATCTTTATGGGATTGCTAGTGGCGTTTATTCTGATTTCATTGTATTTGCCCATCTTTTCTTTCTCCATGATGGGCGCGGCAAAGTAAGGGACCATGGCCACGACGGAACAACTTCCTCCAGCGCCCGGGCTGCCCGGCGACGGTGATGAACAGAACGAACGCGAGTTCGCGCGCAAACTCGCGGAAAGATACCGCTTCGCTTTCATCGATCTTCGCGAGCAGCGGATCGATGCGGAACTGTTTCGTACCATCCCCGCGGACCTGATGTTCCGCTACAACTTCGTTCCGCTCGAACTCCAGAACAATGTTTTGGCCATCGCCGCGGCTGACCCCGGCCAGGTGCAGATGAGCGATGAGCTGCCCCTCCTGCTGGGAAAGAAACTTTTGATTCGCGTCGCTACCGCCCGCCAGATCGGCGACATTCTGAAACGCACCGAGCAGTCGCAGCGCGTGCTCGAGCAAGCCACTGAGGCGTTCACTCTTCAGACTTCCAAGGAGGAAGAGGAGAGCGACGAGACGATTTCCGGCGATCGCTTGACTCGCGATAGCACCGCCAGCCCGGTGGTGCGCCTCGTGGAGACCATTATCTTCACCGCACTCGAGCGCCGCGCCAGCGACATCCACATCGAAGCGCGTGACTCCGAAGTGGCCGTCAAATACCGTATCGACGGCGTGCTGCAGCACGCCATGCAGCCCATTGCCAAGGAATGGCATTCCACCGTGCTGTCGCGCATCAAGGTGTTGAGCGAGCTGGACATCGCCGAGCGCCGTGTTCCCCAGGACGGCCGTTTCCGCGTGAAATACAAGGGGCGCTACATCGATTTGCGCGTTTCCATTATGCCCGCCAGTCATGGGGAAGACGCGGTTCTCCGCGTCCTCGATAAGGAAACGCTTTCGGAAAAATTCCAGAGCCTGACTCTGGACGTTGTCGGCTTCTCCGCGGAAGAAACCCGCCGATTCCGGCGCTACATTCGAGAGCCCTATGGCATGGTCCTGGTGACGGGGCCCACGGGTTCCGGAAAGACCACCACGCTCTACGCGGCTATCAACGAGATCAAGACCGACGAGGACAAAATCGTCACCATCGAAGATCCGGTCGAGTATCAGCTGCGCGGCATCACGCAGATTCCGGTGAACGAAAAGAAGGGTCTCACCTTCGCGCGCGGCTTGCGCTCCATCCTGCGCCACGACCCCGACAAGATCATGGTCGGCGAAATCCGCGATCAGGAAACCGCCCAAATCGCCATCCAGTCCGCACTCACCGGCCACCTCGTTTTCACCACCGTCCACGCCAACAACGTTACTGACGTCATCGGCCGCTTCATCAACATGGGCGTCGAGCCGTACAACTTTGTCTCCGCTCTAAATTGCATCATGGCGCAGCGGCTCGTTCGCGTGATCTGTCCGAATTGCAAGAAGCCAAGAAAATATTCGCCCGAGGAATTGAAGGAGGCCGGAATCGATCCGGTTGTCTGGGGGAACGTCACGTTTGCCGAGGGCGCCGGGTGCCTGGAATGCTCGGGCACCGGTTATCATGGCCGCACCGCCATTTGCGAGTTGCTCGACTTGACCGACCGCATCCGCGAAATGATCGTGGATCGCCGCCCGACTTCGGAGATCAAGCGCGTCGCTTGCGAAGAGGGCATGATCACTCTGCGCGAAAGCGGGCTGGCCAAGATTCGCGCGGGCATCACCAGCGTAAAAGAAATTAACAAGGTGACTTTCGTTGAATAGTACTGCCGCATTCCAACAGGGCATTTACCAGTTCGATTGGGTGCGTCGCGTTGCGCGCTGGCTCGATGCCATGCCGCACGCCGCCTTGGCTATCGAAGTGGCTCCGGACCGCGTTGCCGCGGCTCGCTGGAGTCGCACCGGTTCGCTTGACGGATATGCTATCGAATCTTTGCCGCTTGGCGCGCTTGTTCCCTCGGCAGTCGAAGCCAATATCGTGAATGGCTCCGCCGTCAAGGCCGCTGTCGCAAGTGTCTGCGGCCGTTTGCGGTCCCGGGATGAAGATGTTGCCATGATCCTTCCCGATACCGTGATTCGCGTCTTCTTGCAGCACTTTGAGGAATTCCCGCGCTCGGCAGAAGAAGCAGTTCCGATGTTGCGGTGGAAGCTGAAGAAAAGCGTGCCGTTCGAATCCGATGAGACGCTCATCTCCTATATGCGCCAAGCTCCCCGCGAGGCTGGCGTTGACGTTGTCACCGCGCTTGCGCGGCTCCGCATCATCCGGGAGTATGAATCCCTCGTCGAGGGCATCGGGCTGCATCCTGGCGTAGTCCTGAGCTCTTCGCTTGCCGCTATCTCGCTCCTTGAAGATGAGAAGCCGGCCCTCCTTGCGCGCATCTCGGGTTCCACTTTGACCACGGCGATTGTCCGTCGCGGCGTTCTGTGCGGCTATCGTTGCACGGAACTCCCGGCGCACGGCGCGGACCTCACTCCGCAGATGCTTCTCGAAGAGATTTTTCCTGTGGCGGCGTATTATCAGGACACTTGGCATGAAACCATTCAATCCGTCCGCGTCGCCGGGCTTGCCGCGCGCCTCCCTGACTTCGTCCGGCCCCTCGAGGATGAATTCCATTGCGAAGTGCGTTCGTTGCTGCACTCCGCGGTGTCTGATGGGCGCATCAAAGAAGATGCGGGTCCGCTGGCGGATCGCGAATTGGAAGGTTTGATCGGTTGGATGCTGCTGCGTGGCTAGAATCGGCTTTTCCGGTTTGAGGCAAAAGAGCGTATGAGAGTTCGGCTCAACTTGGCGACCAGGGCACTGGAAACCCATCGGCGGTTTCTGGCGGGTGCCGGTCTCACCGCTATTTTCGCCGGTCTCGCCTTTCTCGGTCTGGGATGGCACGTGTATTCTGCCCGCAAAGTCGATGCCGCGCTGCGCGCTCGTACGGAAAGAACACGCCAGGAATTGGCCAGGCTCGAAGTGCAGCGCAAGGACCTGGAGCGTTATTTCAGCCAGAAGGATATCGCCAATTTGCACGATCGCGCCGCCTTCATCAATACCATCCTCGACGCCCGCAGCTTCAACTGGACGCTGATGTTCATGGACCTCGAGCGCATCCTGCCGGGCGGTGTGCGCGTCATCAGCATCGAGCCCAGGCAGGTTGCCGGACACGTCGCACTGAAATTGACCGTGGGCGCCATCAGCGACGAAGCAGAGTTGAAATTCCTGCACGCTCTCGAAGAATCGAAGGAATTTACGGAAGTGCAAGTGCACAATGTCCACTCGCCCAATTCGAGCGGGAACCTGAGCGGCGATCAGAAGGTCGTCCAGTTGACGACGTTTTATTCGAGGACTTGATGGGGCGCGACTTCGCATTGCGGAAAAGAATAATTCTCGCCGGCGTGATTCTTCTCGTGCTCGCGGATGTTGCCTTGGCGGCCTATAGTTGGGAGCTTTCCTCTGCCCCGCACGCGCCCCAGCAGCAGCTTGCCGTCGAAACAAGGCAGCATGATCTTTTGAAAGCCGATATCAAGCGCGCCCAGGATATCCGCGATAACATTCCCGCCATCCAGAAGGATTGCGATCACTTCGAACAATCGCTCCTTCCGGCAAGCTCAGGCTATTCCGCCGTCAGATCTGAGCTCGGCGCCATTGCCAGGAAGAGCGGAATTCAGCTCGAGGACCAGGCTTTCAAGCAGACGGAAATTTCGAACCGCGGCATCACGGAAGTCGCCATCGATGCCACCGTCAATGGCGACTACAAGAGCGTGATCGGGTTTCTGAATGGCTTGCAGCGCTCCGCCAATCTGTATGAAGTGGACGGCTTGGTACTCGCCTCTGAGAACGCCAATCAAGCGTCCACGAATGTCATTAAGGTCGCGCTGCACCTCAAGACTTATTTCAGGACCGCGGCATGAAGCAGAAGAAACAACTCGCCGTGCTCGTCGTACTTTTGCTGGTCGCCGGCGTTATCTGGTTTTTCTATTTCAACCATGACAAGCCCATGGTGACTGCCGAGGCGGGCTCCCCGGTCCAGAACTATCAGTTGCTTTCCGTGGATAACCCTCAGCTCCATAACGACGGAGTCGACAAAGCCCGCAAGACGGAATACAAGAGCCGGGGGCGCAACATCTTCAGTCGAGAACTTCCGCCTCCGCCGCCACCGAAACATCCTGTTCCGGATCCTAAAACTCCGATCGTTCCGCCGCCACCGCCTCCTCCGACGGTGGCGCCGCTACCCGTGAAGTTCTTCGGCTACGGCACCGTTCCCAACGGCTCGGGGCGCCGCGCCTTTTTCACCGATGGCGAGGACATTTACATTGTGGCAGAAGGCGAACTCTTGCTGAACCGCTTTCGAATTCTCAAGATTGGCAACGCCAATCTCGAATACGAAGAGGTCTCCTCCGGGCTCCGCGGCACCGCCAACCTCGAGGAGCAGGGAGCACCTCCATCCGCATGAACGCGCGTCGCATTCGAACGGCAGGGAAGCGCGGCGAGCGTGGATATGCTTTGCTTGTGATCATTTTCCTCGTCACCGTCTTGCTTATTTCCACGACGGTGGTCGCGCCGAACATCTTGACCGAGGGCCGGCGTGAAAAAGAGAAGGAGATGATCTGGCGCGGAAAGCAATACACCCGCGGCGTGAAGCTGTACTACCGCAAGATGGGGCGGTTTCCAACTTCGCTCGACGATCTCACCAAGCCGAAGCTCGGTTCACTCCGCTTCATGCGCCAGGCCTACAAAGATCCCATGAACAAGGAAGATGGTTCGTGGCGGTTCATCTATGTAGGGGCCGCGGGTCAGTTGATTGGAAGCCTCAAACCCCGGCAAAATCTCCAGCTTCCCCCGGCCGGCGGAATCGGCACTCCTGCGAATGCACTAAATGGACCAAGCAGTCCAGGGCAACCTGGGGCGCTTGGTCAACTCGGTGCAATTGGCCAGCCCAGCGCAGGCGTGCAGTCGGGCCAGAGCGGGGCGCAGCCTGCCGGATCAACCTCCGGTACAAATTCTCCCCCCGCGATCGGCAATCCTGTCGGAACCGACCAGAGCGATGCCATGTCCAATCCTTCGGCGATTCCTTTGGGCGATACACCGACGATCATCGGCGGCAACATCATCGGCGTAGGGAGCAAGGTCAACAAGTCTTCCATCATCATGTACGATAGAGCCAAAAATTATCGCCTCTTCGAGTTCATCTGGGATCCCTCGAAGGACAATTTCGGAGTGGGACAACCAGGCATGCAAATCGGAACGGGGCTGGGCCAGCCTCTTGGTCAGCAGCCCGGAGCGAATCCAACCAACTCGCAGCAGAATCCGCAGCCGCAACAGTAGTTTTTATTGAGACTGACCTGTCCCAGGAAGGGAAGTCGCAGCCATCGCCCGGGCTCCGGGCGAAGCCGGTGTTTTCGCGGGAGTTTTCGATTTGCTCTTCTCATAGCCGCGCTTGACGCGGCGCACGTACGAAATCGTTTCCGCGAAGGGCGGCACGCGGCCGTATTGCTGGACCCGCTCGGGCCCCGCGTTATAGGCCGCCAGCGCCAGCACCACGTCGTTGTTGTACTTCTGCAGCAGTTCGCGCAGGTAGCGCGTCCCCGCGTCGATATTTTCCTGCGGGTCGTAAATGTTTTGCACTCCGAGCCGCGCCGCTGTCTCGGGCAACAGTTGCATCAGCCCGCGCGCATTTTTGCGCGACAACGCTTTTGGATCGAAGTTGGACTCCACCGCAATCACGCTGGTGATGAGGTCGGCATCCACGCTATAGCGTTTCGCCGCTGCTTCCACCAAATCGCGGTAAAGCGGCTGCGGAACAGTTTGGACAGGGGCGGGCGCCCGAGTAAAAACCTCTTCCGGCTCGATAGCCACAACGTCTCCGGCTGCGATCTCCACCGAGCCTCCGGCCATTTGCAATCGGTACTTTTGTCCCACGAGCTGGTAGCCCGTAACCGTCAGGCGCTGGCCGCTGCGAAGCACGATGTACTCCGCTCTCAGCGCCGGCGCTGCCAACACCACAAGCGAGAGCAGCAATGCAGCACGCTCTAGACGCAAGGTGCAGCCTCCCGCAACGCAAATTGTTCAATCGCCAAAGCCACACCGTTCTCGTCGTTCGTGCCGGTTTCATGCCAGCCGTAGGTCTTCAACTCCGGCACGCCGTTCCCCATCACCACGGGAATTCCCGCAAACGAGAGCATTTCCAGGTCGTTGTGGTTGTCCCCGATGGCCATCACTTCCTCGCGCGTGAACCCGCGCAGAGCCGCCCATTCCGCCAGGGACGATCCCTTCGAGCACACTGGGTTAATCACATCGATCATCGCGAAGTCTTTGCTCTCGTAACAGGTCACCGCCAGCGCAAATTCCTCCGCGAAGGGCGCTCCGCGCAAAGCAGCTTCCGCCTTCCGCATCGGCTCGACTTTGCCGGAGAGCATCACCTGAATAGGATCTTCCGTCAGGCAGGTTTCCAACGGGTTAGCCAGCCCGATGAACTCCAAGTTCCGCGAGTAATAGGCGTAACGCATGGAATCATCCGAGTCCAGTACTTCCAGCATGAGCTGATTCTCGATCTGCCGGTCGAAAATCACCGCCGCGCCTTCGCGCCACTCGCGGGTAAGATGCAAAACCTCGGCCGCCGTATGAGAAGGTGCCGCAGATGCGTCCGGCCCTCCTTCGAGCGGATCAGCGCGCCATTGTTGACGATCATGGTCAGGGGAGCATCCAGCTTGCGCGCCACCGGCATGGCAAAATCATAGCGCCGTCCGGTGACCAGCGCCACCTCGATGCCCCGGCGGGTAGCTTCTGCAATGGCCGCGCGGTTGGCCTCGGGAAGCTGCCAGCGGCTATCCAGCAGCGTGCCGTCAATATCCAGCGCAATCAATCGCACAGCCATCCTCTAATTGTACCGTGAAACAGGATGCACTTCCGCCCGGCACTTCCCGCAAGTATCCCGTCCGTCTTCACCTGGGCGCAGGGGCCTCTGGCGTCTACCCCGGCTTGTGTTGAGGTGGAATCGGCGATGGGGTTGGGCGAAGAGAGTTGAAAGTTCAAAGTTGAAAGTTGAAAGGCGAAAGGCGAAGACGTGACTGGTGTCTGGTGACTTGTGGAAGAGCACAGCCAGGATTGGCTGTGCCACCAAACCGCACTGAGCGGCGGCGCTTCCCCCGCGACTTTCGGGATAAATGTTCATGACGGTGTTCATGAGGGCTCCTTGGAGCTTGGAGCCTCGGGGTTTGGCGGGAGCCAAGACATGTCGGGGTGACTAGGAGGGGCATGGTGACTTGGGGAAGCAGGTTCGGGTTCGGGCCAGTCACGGTCGGGGCGGGGCATGTCGATGATGATGCGCTGGTGCTCGCTGGCCGCGGGATTGGATTCGTGTTGGATGGCGGGGAGGGTACGGAGGAGAAGATTCGCGGTGTAGGCCATGACGGCGGCGCGGCGGGGAGTGATTTTGTTACGGCCTGGAGTTTATAGAGTTCGCCGAGGGAATGGTTGATGTCGGCGGCGGAGCGAAATTCCTGGATATCACCGATGAGGGAGGCGGAGAGGTCGGCCTGGTCGAGGTCCTTTTGGAGCAGAGCGGCGTGTTTGGCGCAAAGGCCGGAATCGGGATCAGAGACGGCCATGCGGCAACGGCGGCCACTGGGGGTGCGCTGCTGACAATGGGGCAGAGCGGAGGTGGTGGTAATGGTGGAGCAAGAGTTTTCAGGATTCATGAGAGTTCCTTTTTGGCGTTAGCCGTGATGTTCCAGAATGGGAATTGTTGGTGTATACCCCGGCAGTTTTCGTAAGAGTGGCAAACAAAAGGGTTAGGGGATACGGAACTTGGAAGAAGGTCCGGAAGATGGGAGATAAATGAAGTAAAGGAGATAGAGGAAGTAAAGGAGGCGGAGGGGAAAAGACGGATAGCGTGGGACTTATGGGGTTGGTCGCGGTGTCCTCGATTGATCACGACCCATGCTAACAGAAATTACACGTCTTGTCAAATGATATTATGGTACTAGTATTTAGCGAGTTGAACTGTTTTGTTCGAAAGATTTTGCAAGTGGAAGAAAACAAAGGGGTAGAGTTCACTGGTGCTGCGGAAATCTTGGAGGGACGGCGGATTATGGTCCCTCTTGTGCCCGTATACGTACTGAGAATCGGGGCCGGGGAATCCAGCGTTGGTGCACTCGGTACTTCCTGGTGCGTGTGGGGATTGTCCACTGCCTCTTTGTTGTCAAGAAGCGTCACCACTCCGAAGGGAATTACTACCCCCAGCGCGACTACGGCTTTGCGTGTCTTGTTCATCCTCACCTCTCGGGCATTCTCGCACAGCGGAGTGGAAGGGGTCTATCGAAAGCGATATGCGTAGGTTTGTGTCAGCTTTTCGCTTTGTCGCAGACCCGGGGAGGCCGCGTTGACACGATGGGCGGCGGGAGGAGAGGCCCGAGATGAAATGCGGTGGCAAGAGTCGTCAGAACGTCTAAACGTCTGGGAACGTCCCGACTGGGTCTGGATCTCCGCTCCACAACTGCGGTGAAGCTTCGATTGGAACATTAGAACGTCGAACGAAGGATAAGAGAGATTTCTCTCTGCGTGGGCCTACGCATCGGAGGAAGCCAGCGTGCTTGGGTCGGAATGAGGGGTGGCGAGGTGACACCGCACGAGCATCCGCGCCACTTTGGTTCACGATAAACTACCTTAACATCGGCGGTTTTGGCGCAACTGTGCAAATGCGTTTTCGCCGTCGATGGGCCTTAAGCGGCCGCTTTTGACCTCATCGTAACGGCTGTCTAGCGTGCCGCGCACTTGCGACAACTCAGCGAGGTATCCGGTCATGGCGTCCTCGACGAGTTCATCTGGCGCGCGGCCGGTCGTCGCGGCAAGCTCTTGCAGGCGGGATTCGGTTTCCGGCTTGAGGTGCACGACCATAATAGTCAGTGTTGAGACGCACGGAGGAACCGTCAAAGCGATTTCCATCGACTGCACCGCGCTATTTCTTTCGCCGCGGAGGCTGTCGCTTGGTTTTCTCCGGCTCTGACGAGGAGAGTTTCCGCGGTTCATCCCCACGCGCCTCGGGGATTTCCTCGGATGTGCCGAGGAGCTGACTGATGCTGCTTGGCGGATTGCCGGACGCGAGCATGTTTCTGAAAAGCGTGTACGGATCTGTTTTTGCGCCGGCTTTTCGCAAGGAGGTTTCGTCATTGACCCAAGCGTAGATGATGACTTTGTCGCGGCTGGAAAAGCGGTAGAACAAACGATAGCGCTCGTGAAATTTCGCCCGAAACCAGTGGCGGTTGTCTTCTCCGAGGGTGTTTCCCTGGCGGAATTCGGGAGCGCCGGGATCTCTTGGGATGATTTCCAGAATGTGCCGCCGAAGGGTGGCGAGCAGTTTCGCGGCAGGTTGATCTTTGTAGGACGCGGGGTCTTTTGCAGCAAGAGCTTCCACGTGAACGACAAGCTTTTCGAGCTGTTGTGCAAATAGCGGATGGGCGAACAGCCGCCAGCCATTCACCAGCACTAGAGCAGAGCCTCGTCTCCGAGGTCCTCCTCGGGCGCGACAGCAACACCCTCGACCAACGCCCCGGCTCGCTTTACCAGGGTCTCATCAAGAGGCTTGATGCTCTGCGGCAAGCGCTGCATCTCCTTGGCAAGAAAGGCCAAGAACGCGCCGACGACCGCATCGTTGCGTCCCGGGCCGGAAACGGTAGTTTTTGCGGAAACGAGCAGGCGACCGGGGGCGATGACCTTGGCCCGCACTTCGCCGTTAAATTCGGGATGGCTTTTGAACAAGGCGCGGTCAAAGCGGAAGCCCAGGGAATTGCCGGTCTTGGCCTGCTTTCCTCGATATTCGGCGCCATCCATCGATGAAGGCGGCGCCGCACGAGCGATCTTTTTTGTTTTCGGCTTTGGCATATTGCACCGACCTGATGTTAGCACATTTGTGGATACGCAGGCTGGGTGCCAGCGCTGGATTTGTGCAAACCGTCCATCAGGGTGGGCTGTGAGGCATGGTGAAGATGGCGAGAGATTTCATCGCTCGCAGAGACCGTGAGCGATGAGGCAGAGGTTCCCTCTGCGCAGGCCGACGCATACAGAGAAAAGAGGGGCGGACGGAAAAGGTATTCCAGGAGTACGCTTGGTTATAGGAGACTGGCCAACCCGCGACATCCTCGAGAGGCTGGGCGGTGGCAGGGGTGTTGGGTTATAAGGCTACATATGCTTTTTCCACGTTACGTGATTTGGCAGGAGGGACCATGAACAGAGAGCGGGCGCTGAAGATTGCGTTGGTGTTGGTGGGATTGCTCTTTTTGGCGGGCGCTTATCCCTTGACGACGTCTCTATGGCATGGGGACGCGTCCGTATCGGAAGGCGACAAGATGATGCTTAGCCTCTATGTCACGCTCGGGGTTTTCGTGCTGCTGGCCGCGCGTAACCCGTCGGCCAATCGCAGCCTGATCGCGTTCACAGCATGGTCTAGCTTTGCTCACGGCGCAGTTATGGCGGTCCTGGCATTCCAAATTGCGAGCGAACGCGGAGATTTTCTGATCGCCGTGGCTGTGCTCGGTGTCATCGGTGTAGCCCTGATCGCGCTGGCTCCGACGAAGCCGCCGGTCCAGCGGGCATCCGCAGTCGCTGCGTAGGCTCGTGCTGCGGAGAGACAGAACAGGATGCCTGGCTTCCCGACACACGCCGCCGGGACTGCCAAACAACCGGGGAAAAACCGGGCGCTACAAGAGCGGACCGCGACCGGTTGGGGGCTCTTGTCATCAAGGAGAGCTGTGGCCGGCGCACTGCAGCACTCCAAGGTATGCGCTCCACGGATCAACGGCTTCCCGGTATTGGTGGGCCATAATCCTTGAGATTTGGTGCAGATGCGTCAAGTCATGGGCTGCCCATGCGGCCAGCAGCTCTGAGAGGGTAACTACTCCGAGGGCAGGATGCCGTCCACGGCGCTTGAGGTCCTCTGGCCGCGGATTCAATGCGCGCAGTTCGTCCAGGTTTTCTGACCGCAAACGAGCAAATTCATCCAATAACTGCCCGAGCGATTTGGCTTGGCTCTCTCGTACGTGTCCTCCGCGATCAAAGGGCTCAAAGGCCTTGGTCTCGCCAAACTGCAGCACGATTTTCGCGCGGGGCATCCAATCCGTGCGTTCGCCGTGAATCAGATGGCCGACGACATCGAACGCGCTCCAAGTGCTTTCCCCTTCGTTTCGGAACGTCCACGTTTCCGGTAGATCACGCAGAAGCGCATTGAGAGCAGCGGGGGTGCGAGTGAGAAGCGATATTGTGTGGGACAAGTTGTGTTCCATCATGCTCCTCCAGCGTGGACAGCGATTTTCCGGAGACACCGATTGTAGCGGTTCTGTGTGGCATGAGCCGGAAGCGTCTTGTGCGACTTATGCGGCCATATTGGCACGGGCCGACTCTGGTGATGGCGTGCTCGCAACAGGCGGAGTTGGTTCCTAGTCCCATTCCGTAATTTCTACGAATCCTTCTTGAGCGAGCTGGGACATTCTCGCCATGGCATCCGTGTTGACTTTGACGCCGGGAAGCAGATCTGCGTTTCCCCACTTGTGAACTGTCGCCGTCGCTCCACACAACTCAACTTGCACCCCACGCTTCATCAGATCGGCGACGAGTTCCTTGTACGGGTTTCCGGTCGCTATCATTCGTTCGGTGTTGTAGGCAACGTCGTTCAAAGTTACGTGACCGGCGTTTGTGTGAAAGACAGCAATGACCTGAGCCTTCGCGTTCCAGTTGGCCACATCTGTCGTGATGAGTTGGAGGTGGAAAATAGAAGCGGGAAGATCCCCTTCGAATGCCAAAGCAGCAATACTGAATGCCACCTTAACTTGCGCCAGCTGCACCGGGATATCGATATGAAGCGGTTTCTCTGAAATGGACATGTTCAACTTCCTTAAGAATGACTTTGTATTGTCTCGAGGGGGCTCGAGATTGTTCTAGCGCTGCGCTCGCTCATGGCGCCAATCACCTCGTCGGTGGTCATGACCTGAGCCAGATAGGCAAAGTTGATGAGCGCCGCTGCGTAGCCGTCGCCCCAAACCGGATGCCTTGGGCCGGCGGTCGCGTCCTTCACGACGGCCACGTCGAACCCTTGCTCGACCAATTCGCGCAGGTGCGATTCGACGCACATGTTCGCCAGCATCCCGCCGACAATCACCTTCCTGATCCCGCGCTTGCGCAGCTGCAAGATGAGGTCATTGGACTCAGGCCCATATATCTTGTGCGGACTGACCACGACGGTCTTGCCGTCTTCAATGTAGGGCTTCAAGCGCGCAAGCCAATCCGCACCCGATCCCGAAAACCCATCGAGCGTCAACGCGCCGGTTCGAGCAAACAGATGGTTTTCGTGCATCACCGACCCGAGGGGATCGCGGAACTGCCAACCGTCATCTGTGGGGAAGTAGTAGTGGGGTGAGACGAAGACCTCGAACCCGGTCTCCCTCGCCGTCTGAAAGATGCGTTCCATGTTCTCGACGGTCTTGTTCTCATGGACGGAATCGCGGACGAGCTGCCACGCGCCGCCTTGCTCACTTAAGACCTCGTTTTGTGGATCGGTAAACAGAATAGCCGTGTCTTGCCAGTGGATTTTCATAGTTTTCTCCTCTTCGATGGTTGCGTGTTGTGTTCGGGCTGCGCCATACTTGTTTCCTCATAACCTCTCAGAGGCCCTTGTGTTCTGCGGTGAGGGTTCTAGGCGAAGATGTAGCCAGTACTCATAGACATTCACTACTTTCGGCACCAAGGCTTCGATGGGATCGCTGATCGCTTGCACCGTCGCTTTATCTTGGATGGCGAAGTCGGCGGCCAACATGTTCCTCCAATCTCGAATGATTTTTCTCAGCTAGGAATTCTGAAAAGGTGAATTCTGGATCTGCTCGTAAAAATTGCTGCGCTTGTAGTTGCGGATGAAGTGGGAGCAGATATCCTCGTTGCACGTTCCTTCCGTTGACTGAGTCTTGTGCTCAAAACCGCCAAGAA
>WNFF01014505.1_pt1 | contig 14676 bp, 11 predicted proteins | sample 5400441 | NCBI WGS metagenome assembly WNFF01 (sample SAMN13153345, study PRJNA577476) | soil metagenome | isolation source: 120 cm saprolite under Douglas fir tree site 2 hole 3 replicate 1 | place: USA:California | collected 2015-04-18 | reverse complement strand
TGCTCATCCCTGCCAATGACGCCGAGCGAGACAGGAAGCGTTGATGGCGATGCAAGCGCCGCACCAGACAGGGAAATCGATGTCACCGTAACGTTTTCGGCCTTCTCGTGGCCTTGATTGCGGATAGGCAAGGCCGTCACGAGACGAGCGGGCCCTTCCAGGGTGTCGCCAGGGGAACCAGGAGCAAGCATGGCTTCATCTTTTTTGTGGCAGCCGACAGCCGACAGAGCCAAAGCCAGAAAGGCGCAGACAACCGCGTTGCAGAATGAGAATGGAGTTTTCACAATGACCCTCCCAAATTGGGCTATGGCGGTAATTCTTGGAGAAAATACGCGGACCCTTGGTGAGTAGTGCGGTTGCCCTTCGCAGCGTTACAGCGAATGGGACATCCAGTTGAGCCGCGCAAACGAAAACCCTTGGGATAATTTTTAGCGTGGGCACCCTTCGTTCTGAGCTGGGGCAGACGTGGCCCCAGGTGCCGCTCCCTTCGGTTTTAACGGTGCGGCAGTTGATTTTGTTTTCTTGTTCGTCTTCTATCCACGGAAACCATTCACCGCCCTAATAACCGTTCAACCGTCATTTTCTACTATTCACTTCTTTTTATTTCACGCGCACTCTTTTGCATTCTTTTGCACTTTTTTGCAGGCAACAGAAACGCAACTCTTTCGTTTTCAATCGCTTCCGCACTCTGCGTCAAAAAAACGAGGGGCGGAACTCTTCCTCCTTTTTCTCTGCGAACTCTGTGCATTCTGCGATCTCTGTGTTAATTCCGATTCTTGCTTTGAACTTTCAACTGTCAACTTTCAACCCCTTCTCGAAGCCCTTCCATTTGCCTCCCCCCGCAGGAGTGCTAGAATTCGAGTGGAAACGCTATGACACCTAAAACGCTCTATCAAAAAATCTGGGACTCCCACGTCGTTCGCGAAGAGCCCGGCCAGCCCTCCATCATCTATATCGACCGCCACCTAGTTCACGAAGGCACGTCGCCCCAGGCCTTCGCCGGTCTCCGCGCCGAAGGCCGCAAGGTCCGCCGCCCCGATCTGACGTTCGCGGTGATGGACCACTCCGTGTCTACCACCGACCGCACCCTGCCCATCCTCGACAACGACGCCAAGCTCCAGTTTGATGCCCTCGAGAAAAACTGCCGGGAAACCGGCGTCCGCCTCTTCGACATGAACAGCAAGAATCAGGGCATCGTGCACATCATCGGCCCCGAACTCGGCATCACCCAGCCCGGCCAGACCATTGTTTGCGGCGATAGCCACACCTCCACGCACGGCGCATTTGGCACGCTGGCTTTCGGCATCGGCACCAGCGAAGTCGAGCATGTCCTTGCAACGCAGTGTCTCGTGCAATCGCGCTCCAAGACGCTCCACATTCTCGTCCATGGCAAACGTCCTAAGGGCGTCACGGCCAAGGACCTCATTCTTGCCATCATCGGAAAAACGGGCATCGCCGGGGGCAATGGTCACGTCGCCGAATACGGCGGCGAAGCCATTCGTTCTCTTTCGATGGACGGGCGCATGACCGTCTGCAATATGACCATCGAAGGTGGCGCGCGCGCCGGGATGATCGCGCCGGACGAGACCACTTTCGCGTATCTCGAAGGTCGGCCGTTTGTCCCGCGCGGAAAAGCGTTTCAGGAAGCCGTCGAGCGTTGGAAGCTGCTCAAGAGCGATGGCAGCGCCCACTTTGATATGAAGGTCGAGCTGCAAGCCGAGCAAATCGCTCCGCAGGTCACCTGGGGCACGAATCCCGGCATGGTCACCAGCGTCACCTCCCGCGTCCCCCATCCGCACGACTTCAAGGATCTCAACGATCAAAAGGCCACGGAAAGCGCGCTCAAGTACATGGGCCTCAAAGCCGGCACGCCTATCGTGGACATTCCCGTCGACCGCGTCTTCATCGGCTCGTGTACCAATTCGCGTCTGGATGATCTCCGCGCCGCCGCGCATTTTGTCGAAGGCAAGCACGTTGCCAAGTCGATCAAGCAAGCGCTAATCGTCCCCGGCTCCCGTGGCATCAAGACGCAAGCCGAAAAAGAAGGCCTCGACAAAATTTTCCGCGCCGCCGGCTTCGAGTGGCGCGACGCCGGCTGCAGCATGTGCATCGGCATGAACGCCGACGTCCTGCCGCCCCACGAACGCAGCGCCAGCACCAGCAACCGCAATTTCGAGGGCCGCCAGGGCAAAGACAGCCGCACGCACCTGGTCAGCCCGGTCATGGCCGCCGCCGCCGCCATCGCCGGCCATTTCGTCGACATCCGCGATCTCGATGTCGCAAGCGTGGAGTAATTTCTTAAGGGGAGTAGCGTGACCTTACCACTCAACCGGAAACGCCAGGTGGCCCTCGCTCTTACTGTATTGGCCGTTGTAGCTTGGACTATCGCAGATATTGTTTACCCAAACCGCTTTCGGACTTTGCTTATCTTTGGTGGCTTCGTGACAATTTTTGTAGGCGTAGTCTTGAGTTTCCTCGCATATAAAGAAGAAAAGAAGATTCAGCTTTCTAGGTGACCCATTCCAGGAGACTGTTAGACGATGCAACCTTTCAGCACGCATACCGGCATGGTGATGCCGCTCGACCGCGTCAACGTGGACACCGACCAAATGGTGCCAAAGCAATTTCTCAAGGCGCTAACTCGCGAAGGATTTGGACGGATACTTTTTTACGATTGGCGTTATCTCCCCGGCGAAAAACCCAATCCGGAATTCGTCATGAATTTTCCACGCTATAAGGGCGCGTCGGTATTGCTGGCGCGTGCGAATTTCGGCTGCGGCTCCAGCCGCGAACACGCGCCATGGGGCGTAAAAGACTACGGCTTTCGCGTCGTCATCGCCCCCAGCTACGCGGACATTTTCTACAACAATTGTTTCAAGAACGGCATCCTGCCCGCAACGCTCCCCGAAGAACAGGTCGAAGAGCTCTTCAAGCGCACGGAAAAAGAAGAAGGCTATTCGCTCACGGTAAATCTGCCCAACCAAACCATCGCCGACAAACACGGCCTAATGTTCAAATTTGAAATTGCCCCGTCGCGCAAAGAAGTATTGCTCAAGGGCTTGGACGACATCGGCACGACCATGCAGCATGAGCCGGACATCACCACCTACGAAAAAACCCACGCCGCCACCGCCACGATGTACGACGCTGTCGACGTGAAGTACTACTCCAACGGCCGGTGAACCAGCTTGCGATTTCGCAATAGAGTCTTTACAGGGCCGCCGTACTGGTGTACATGCTGGATACCATGGCGACCAGAATACTTCGTTCCCGCCGAATGTCTCTTGCGTTTGCCCTGCTTCTGCTACCGGTTTCCACGTCGGCCGCGGACAGCTGGATTGAGGTGCAGAGTCCTCATTTCAGAGTCCAGAGTAACGCTGGTGAGAAGGAAGCGAGAAGAGTTGCGGATCAATTTGAACAGATTCGCAATATGTTCCACATCGCTTTCGCCACCTTGCGCGTGGACCCTCCGCAACCCATCGTCATCGTGGCGGCAAAAAATGAAAACACGATGAAGCTATTTCTCCCTGAGGAATGGGAAGTGAAAGGCCACATTCACCACGCAGGCCTGTACCAGCCGGCGCAGGACTTAGACTACGTGGTCTTGCGCCTGGACACTGAGGGCAACAACCCGTTTCACACGCTCTACCATGAATATACCCACGCGCTCTTGCGCCTGAATTTCAGCAACCTGCCGCTTTGGCTCAACGAAGGACTCGCGGAATTCTTCGGGAACACCACGCTGGGGGACAAGGAGATTAAAACGGGGACGATCGATCCCGGACACTTGTACCTCTTGAATCAAAGCAAACTGATCCCGATTGAAACGCTGCTGGAGGTTGATCACCGCTCGCCGTACTACAACGAAACGAATCGCGCCTCGGTGTTTTACGCCGAATCCTGGGCGCTGGTTCATTTCTTGATGATGGATGAAGACGCACGGCAAAAACGGTTGCTGAAGAACTTTCTCTCCGCATGGGGAAAGTCAGGCAACCAGGTCGATGCGGCGCGGGAGGCGTTTGGCGACCTGAAACAATTTGGGAGAAAGATCGAGTCTTACGCGAGGCAGGTGAGTTTCCGCATCGGGGTGGTTAAAACCGGGCAGGGCGCGGCCGACAAGACTTATCCAGTTCGCGGCGTTTCAGCGGGCGAAGCGCTGGCAACGCGCGGCGATTTCTTTACGCACCACAACCGCGTGGGGCAAGCGAAGCCGGTGCTCGAAGAGGCGCTGAACATGGAGCCCAACCTAGCCTTCCTACACCAAGCTCTGGGTTTCTACCACTACCGGAAGCAGGAAGCCGAGGAGGCGGACAAGGAAATGGTGGAAGCCATCAAGCTGGGGGCAGCCGGATTCGCTCCGCAATATTTTCACGGATTCTTGCTGATGCAAAAAAGCGGCTACGGGGGAGAGAGCGCGAAGGAGGCCATCGGCATTCTGGAAAAGGCGGTGCAACTTAATCCCGAATTCGCGCCGGCCTTCGAAGCGCTCTCGCAGGCATATTCGCGTTCGCCAGAAACGCAGAAGCAAGCGGTGAACGCCGCGATCAAGGCCGTGCAGCTTGACCCCGGACAGCTCGCATACTCCATCAATTTGGCATATCTGTTGTTGAACAATAACCGCTTTTCGGAAGCGCGCATTATGGCGCAGAGAATTCAGGCGGCGGCAACGAATGCGGGAGAGAAACAGGTGGCCGATAATATTCTCCGGCTTGTGCAGGAACGGGAAGAATGGGCGGCGAAGAAGGCGAATGCGCCTTCGTGGGTGCCGGCGGGCAAAGATGCTCCCAACGTCATGGTGATGACGAGACCAGCTGGAGTCGCGGGACCGGAAACGTCCGCGGACGCGCCAGTTCAACTCAAGAGGCGGGAGTATGGGGTGGATGGAGCGATCAGCTCGGTGGAGTGCGCCAATAAGCCGGCAGTGATGATTAACCTGGACCTCCAGAGCGGGCCAGTCAGCTTCTACGCTGCTGATTTTGCCAAGGTGATGTTGAGCTGGGAGGACGGTGTGCCCGAACCCAAGCTGAGCAGTTGCGAGAGCTGGAAAGGCCGCCGCGTGAAAATGTGGTTTTCCCCAGCACCAAAAAAAGACTACGCCGGCGAAATTTCAAAGATTCACTTTTTTTGATTCCCACAGCGCGATCCTTTCGAGTTGACGGCCGTTACTGTGCGGGGGAGTGGACCGTGCGGCCGCCAACGACGGTGCGGAGGACGCGCGTTTTAGTGAACTGCGCGGGCGGGACCTTGGTGAGGTCGTTCGAGAGCACAATGAAATCGGCGTACTCGCCGGGCTTTAACTCGCCTTTCTTCCCTTCCTCGAATTGCGCGTAAGCGGAGCCTGAGGTGTAGGCGCGGATACAATCTTCCAGAGAGATTTTTTCTTGGGGCTCCCAACCGTTTTTCGGGCCGCCATCGGGGCGCTCGCGTGTGACGCAAGCGTACAGGCCGCGAAAAGGGCTGATGGGCTCGACGTCGTAGTCTGTGCCAAACGCCAGCGGCACTTTATTTTTCAGCATGGTGGCCCACGCATAAGCCCCCACAATGCGCTCGCGTCCAAGGCGGTCTTCGGCCCAGCGCATGTCCGTGGTTTGGTGCGAAGGCTGCATGGAAGCGATGACGCGGAGTTGGGCGAAGCGGGCAAAATCCATGGGCGCGACGACTTGCGCGTGCTCGATGCGGCTGCGGCGGTCGCGCCGGCCGTTGGCTTTGGCCACGGCTTCGAAAACGTCCAGCGCAATGCGATTGGCGCGATCGCCGATGGCGTGGAAAGCAAGTTGGAAGCCGGCTTTGTCGCGCTCGATGGCCATGGCGGTGAGTTTTTCGGGATCTGCGGTAAGGATTCCGCTCGTTGAGGGATCGTCGGAGTAAGGCTCCAGCAGCGCGGCGGTGCGCGAGCTCATGGCACCGTCCAAAAAGGCTTTCAGCGCCCCGGTCTTTAGCCACGGATCCCGGTAGCCGGCTTGCCCGCGCCGGTTCTGCAATTCATTGAGCGGCAGATCGAAGGGGAGCCACTCGGTGATTCGAACGGTGAGTTTGCCTTCTTCTTTCAGTTGCTCGTAAACCTGATAATCGGCCCAATCGGAATAGTCCTGTACGGAAGTAACGCCGTTCCTGGCGACGTTTTCCAGCACCAGCTCGATTCCTTTGCGGCGCTGCTCCGCGGTGGGATCGGGAATGCGCACTCTCACCAGCGACATTGCCGCATCTTCTTTCAAAATACCCGTTGGCTGGCCAAGTCCATCGTGCTCGATCTCGCCACCCGGCGGATTGAGAGTGTTCTTGTCGATCTCCCCGCTCTTGAGCGCTAGAGAATTCGCGATGGCAATATGGCCGGTGACTTGGGTCAGGATCACAGGATTTTTGGGAGCGACGGCATCGAGCTGCTGGCGATTGGGGAATCTCTTGTCCGGCCAGAGATTTTGATCCCAGCCTTTGCCGGTGATCCATTCGCCTGCTTTGTGCTGGGCAACGGCGGCGGCGACGCGCTTCTGCATTTCTTCCGGGGAAGTAAGCGGGACGGCGAGTTCGTCCGCGGCGGCGCCACCGAGATGCAAATGGGCATCATTGAAGCCGGGCATCACAAATTGGCCTTGGAGGTTGACGGTCTCCGCGCCTTCCTTGCTGGCACCGCAATCGAGCAGGACGTGGGCCACTTTGCCGATGCAAGTGATTTTCCCTTCGCTGACGGTCATGGACTCAGCCCATGGTTGAGCGGGATCATTTGTGTAAATGCGGCCGTGGACGTAAAAGACGGTTGCCGAAGCTCCTTGCGCGGGGCTAGTTTTCGCGTGGAATGCTGCAAGAAGAGCCAGAGCAACGAAGGGGGGAAAGTCGGCAAGGATTCGAACGCGAAGGCGATTGCACCGGATGTTCACCGGGATTTTTCCTCGGCGACTCCGGAAACTCCGAGGAGCGTGAGGAGGGCGCGTTTCAATCCGGTTTCGCGGCCAGCGGCATCGTACCATTCCTGCAGGGAGTGCGCTCCGCCGCCGCTGCCGCCCGCGCCGATCGAAATGGCTTCGATTCCCAAGGAGAGCGGGATGTTGGCGTCGGTGGAAGAGCGTTCGATGCGCGATTGATTGCCGACAAATTCGTCGGCGGCGCGAAGAGCGGCCAGCAGCGCCGAATCGGCGGGCAATTCCCCCCCCGGACGGCTGCCCAGCAGTTCGACTTTCCATTCCAGCTTGCCTTTCGAACGGTCGCGGGCAGATTCCATTTCGTCGCGAACGCCCGCAGCGATGCATTCACGAAGCGCGGATTCAAGGCGCGCTAGTTCCTCTTCGCTCTCGGAACGAATGTCGACTTTCAGGCGCGCTTCATGGGGAATGGAATTTACCGAGGTGCCGCCTTCGACCTGGCCGATGTTGTACGTGGTGCGCGGGCTGGCGGGAACTTTGGTATTGATGAAGCGGACGGAGCCACGGACCAGCGCGTTAATGGGATTGGGCATGCCGAAGTCGGACCAACTGTGGCCGCCAGGACCGGTGATCAGCGCTTCGAGGCGGCGCGAAGCCAGCGCTTTGGTAGTGACGTGATCGGTGCCGGAACCATCCAGCACCACAGCGGCTTTGAGTTTCGGGCGATAGGCTTCCACAATCGCGCGCATGCCGCGAAGATTGCCTTCGCCTTCTTCGCCAACGTCGCCGACGAAAAGAATGGTGCGCTGCGGCTTGATGTGCGCAAACTGCACGGCACGCGCCAGCGCCAGGAGCGCCGCTACTCCGGTGCCGTTATCGGAGATTCCGGGCGCGGCCATGCGGCTGCCATCGCGGTGAACTTTCACATCCGTGCCGGGAGGAAAAACGGTGTCGAGGTGCGCCGCAACGACGACAATCTCTTTTTCATTCGCGCCGAGCAGTTCCCCGATGACGTTGCCGGTCTTGTCGATCTGCGCCGTCAATCCGGTTTCGGCCAGCGACTCTTTGACCGCCGCGGCGCGCTGCGCTTCCTGAAATGGCGGCGCCGGGATTTCCGTGATGCGAACCTGCTGGTCGTTGACCCAGGAGATATTGGGCGTGAACCAATCGAGAGCGGCGCGGACTCGCGCGTTGTCGGAGAGCCGTGAACCTTGGGCCTGGCGTGGCGCATGGGAAGGAGCGGCGGAGCGAACCGGCATAGCCAAAAGAATAACGCAAACGAGAGCGCGTTTCACCGTCGGCTTGCAAGATCGTTTCCCGCTCAATTGCGTGCGGCCTCGGTGCACAGGGCGAGAACTTCCGCATCGGAGAGGACGCGCGGGGACTGCTTGGCGGCGTCAAAGATGCGCGTGACGGTAGCATCGTCCGCGGGAATGCGGTGCTTCTCCAGCCAGAACAGCACGTTGGATTTGCCGCTCATCGGGCCGATTTCGATCACCTGGTCGAGGCCGAAGAGATGCGCGGGCACACCGCTGTAAACGGCATTGGCGAGTTCGAGATCATTTTTTCGAAAGGCTTTGATGAGTGCGGCGGCGTGTACGCCCGTGGCGGTGCGGAACGCGTCATGGCCGACGACCGGATAATTCGGCGGGATCTTTGTGTGCGTGGCCTTGGCGACTTTTTCGCAATACTCCTTTAGCCGGGAGAGGTCCTGGTGGATGAGGCCCATTAGGCGAAGATTGACGAGCATTAATTCCATCGGCGTGTTGCCGACGCGCTCACCGAGGGCGTTAGCGGCCGCATGGACCTGTTGCGCACCGGCAGCGACGGCCGCGAGCGAATTGGCGATGGACAGGCCGCGATCGTTGTGACCATGCCAGTCGACGCGGATTTTTTCGCCGGACGGTTTCACCACCTCGTCGATGACGAACTTAACGAGGTTGAAAGAGCCGTTGGGCGTGGCGTGTCCTACGGTGTCGCAAAGAACGATGGCGCTTGCGCCGTTCCGAATGGCGGTCGAGTACAGCCGCTTGACGGTATCGGGATCGGTGCGAATGGTGTCTTCCGTGACGTACATGGACGGAAGCCCATTCTCGACCGCGAACCTTACCGCCTTTTCGGTGGTGCGCTCGAGATGATCCACCGTCCAGTCTTCCACGAGGCGGCGGATCGGGCTGGAGCCGAGGAACGTTGCCGCTTCAATGGGGACGCCCACCTTCTGCGATATTTCCACGATGGGGCGAATGTCGTTTTCATGCGTTCGCGCGGCGCAGTTGGGCTTGATCTTCATCCGGTGCGTAGCGATTTCGCGAGCCAGCGCTTCGGTGTGCGCATAGGCGCGCGGCCCGGCGCCGGGAAGACCGATGTTGACCGCGTCGATTCCCAGGGACTCCATCACATGCAGGATTTCGATCTTTTCTTCAATGCTGGGGTCGAAGACGGAGGGATTCTGCAAACCGTCGCGAAGGGTTTCGTCATTCATCAACACGCGCGTGCCGGGAGGAATCGCCGGCGGGGTGGCGACGTTCCAGTCATAAATCCATTCGTTCTGCTGCACGGCGGGCCTCGTTCGCTGAAAGAGCGATAGCTCTAATTCCGCAAAGTATAACTCTGGGGCTGTTGCGCTGGATCCGGGCGATACAGCGTCTTGCAGAATTCGCAACGGTAAATCTCCGCTTTCGTGCCAATGAGCGCCGCGACTTCCTTCGGGTAATCGTAGTAGCGCTTCAAGTGGCCGTTGCAGAGCTTGCCTTTCTCGTCCTTTTCATCGCACGCGCGCTGTTTGGGCTTGCGCGTCTTGACTTTCGGTGACGCTGCAGTCTCTTCGGGCATGGAGATCCTCTCTACAATCCGTGGTCTCGGAAAAATGTTTTCAAGGCACTGCGGGCGTTTCGCAGCTTCGCGCCGATATCGCCGGAAAATTCAAATTGGAGAAAAGCATCCGCGGCGTGCTCCAGATCCGCGCCGTAGCGGTACCACCAGGGCTTTTCGCGCCGCGGCAGGCGGTCGACATCAATGTATTTCATTTGCACCATTTCGAGCAGGCCCGCTTTGCCATGCGTGCGGCCCCAGCCGCTTGCGCCACACCCGCCATGCGGGGCTTCGGCAATGCCGAAATAGCTGATGGCATCGTTCACCATGACCGCCCCGGCGCGGAGACTGTGCGCGATTGCGTCACCGCGTGCTTTGTCGCCGGTCCAAACGCTTGCTGCCAGCGCGAAACGTGAGTCATTGGCACGGGCTACCGCTTCTTCGGCGTCGCGCACGATTTGCATCGCGAGGATCGGCCCAAACGTCTCTTCTTGAAATAACTTCATGGAGGAATCGACACGCGTGATGACCGTGGGCTCAAAAAAGTTGGGGCCAAGGTCAGGGCGCGAGTTGCCGCCGCACAATACCTTCGCGCCTCTGGAAACGGCATTGTGGACTAAATCGCTCATGCGTTGTACGTGCTGCGGGCGGATGAGCGGGCCGACATCAGTGGCGGGATCACTTCCCGGCCCGATGCGGAGCTTTTTTGTTTTTTCCACGCAAAGTGCCATGAACTTTTCCGCGGCGGCTTGCTCGACGAACAACCGCTCCACGGAAAGGCATACCTGACCGCAATTCGTGTAGCTGCCCCAAACGGCGGCGCTGGAGGCCACCTCCAGGTTCGCATCCGCGAGCACGATCATGGCATCTTTGCCGCCAAGTTCGAGCACGGAGGGGATCAGTTTTTTTGCGCAGGCCTCGGCGACCCGGCGGCCGGTGGCTACGCTTCCCGTGAAGAGCACTTTGTCCGGCGAGGCATCAATCAAAGCTTGGCCGACTTCCCCGCCGCCTTGCACGACCAGAACCAGGTCTTTCGGAAATCCTGCATCAAGGAAAAGCTTTTCGATGAGCGAGCCGCATTGCGGCGTGAAGTCGCTGGTCTTGCAAACGACGGCGTTCCCCGCCACGACCGCGGGGATGATCTGACTCAGTGGAATTGCCAGCGGATAGTTCCAGGAGGAAATAATCGCGATCACTCCGAGAGGATGGTATACCAGGTACCCGGTCTTGGCTTTCGCGGCAATACTGTGATGAGGAATCCGCTGGGTGCGAAGAGCGCTCGCGGCGTTCCTGGACCAGTATTCCGCCGAATCGAGAGCAACGAAAATATCCGCAAAGAGGGCTTCCACACGCGGCTTGCCGGATTCGCGCACAACGGCTTCCGCCAGTTCGTTGCGCGAGGACATGATGCGTTCGCGAAGTATATGCAACTTCGCGCACCGATCGCGGATCGGAAGCTTCGCCCAAACGCCCTGCGCGACTCGCGCGCGGGAAACGATCTCCGGCAACAGCGCCGGAGAGGTTCTCTCAAAATACGCGAGCACTTCGCCCGTGGCCGGGTTGATCGAAGGAAGCGTGTCGACGGGAATGGCCGTGGCAGCCATAAGCGCGATTCTAACTGATTTTGAGGCTGGGATGTGGACGTGGACTCCCCGGTCCCCGCGCCTCTTCCTGCAGGCCAAGCCGACACTCCTTCCCGCATGGATCGAGGCCGTAACGCTTCACCAGACGCGGCGAACGGAGAACCCGTCAAACACCTTATCATTGCTGACGATCGGCACTTCTTCGACTTGGGCTTGAGCGATCAACAGTCGGTCGAACGGATCTTTGTGTGGCGAACCAAGGCTACCCGCCAGCAGAGCGTGCTCCATGGAAATCGGCAACTCGACGAAGCCTTCCTTCTCAATCTCCCTCTCGAGGGCATGCACAAGTCCCGCTGACTTGAATTTGCCAATTTGAGTTTTGATCGCCAATTCCCAGCCCGTGACAGCAGAAACGAACACAACCGTTTTTGAATCTTCGATAATCTTCTTAGCTTTGTGAGAAAGATTCTCCCTTGCTTCGAGCCACCACACCAAAGCGTGTGTAGGAGATTTTTCCTTTCCATCGTCCCGGGACGCGCTTCTTCTTCTGGTGAGGCAAAGCCACAAGCCGGGCGACCGGCGTCTTACCGCGAGCAATAATGACCTCCTCGCCCCGGGCGGCCTTGCGAAGAAGTTTCGAGAGGTTAGTCTTTGCCTGATGGACGGTAAACATGGTTAGCTAAGTATATTAGCTAATCTCGCCGTCGGCAAGATCCTTTGCACCGGCCGAGTGAAAACTTGACGCAAGTGCAGCCGGGCAGCCAGCCGGTCGAACAGCACGGCTCGGTCATAGGTGCCATGCTTCTTCGTGCTGGACTTCGACCATGACGAGGCCGTGCGATGGCACGGTGGGCCCGGACTTGGAGCGGTCCCGCAGCTCGTAAAGCCTATCGATGTCCGCAGGCGTGAGTTTCCAGCGCCCGACATCGAGCAATGTGCCCACCATTTTGCGTACCATGTAACGAAGGAACGAGCGGCCGCAAACGGTGAAGACCAGCTCTTCGTTATCCGCGGTGCGCTGCAACTCGGTCGAGTAGATTTCGCGCTCGGTGGAGCGTTCTTTGTCGTCCTCTTCCGAGCCCGTTGAAGCCGCAAAAGAAGCAAAGTCGTGCGTGCCAACAAAGCGGGCCGCGGCGTCGCGCATGGCGTCTTCGTCGAGCGGAAACGGATAATGGAGAACGTAGCGCCAGATCATGGGCGGCACGACTTTCCCGCGATACAGCCGATAACGATAGATTTTGCCGCGCGCCGACCAGCGCGCATTGAAATCCGGGCCGACCTCTTCGGCGCGAGCGATTCGAATCGCCGGAGGGAGCAGCGCGTTCAAAGCCCGTTGAAATTCCTGAGCCGACAATTGCGATTGCGTTCGAAAACTGCCTACCTGGCCAAGCGCGTGAACCCCGGCGTCGGTGCGCCCCGCGGCGTGTAGAGTGACATTCTCCTGCGTCAGGCGCCGGAGCACGCCAACGATTTCCCCCTGAATCGTCGGCTTGTTCGCTTGAATCTGCCAGCCGTGGAAATCGGTGCCGTCGTACGCGATGGTAAGCTTGAAATAACGCATGGAAACAAGTTATCAGTTTTCAGTCATCAATCTTCAGAAGAGGGATGAAATTCGGCAAGTTTTTAAGCAGCCCTATGGAGCGGTGCGAAGGAAGCGGCTGCCCGGCTTCACGGCTGCGCTGCCGTTGCGGCAGAGCGGGCAATCTTCTTCCTCGAAGCTGGCAATGGGCAGTTGGATTAACGACTGCGCATCAACTTCGAAGTCGATCTTCCCGCCGCTCCGATCGATCAGCGCGCCGGCAGCAACGACGCGCGCACCGGCTTCTTCGACAACGCGAATGGCCTCCTGCGTCGAGCCCCCGGTAGTCCACACATCTTCAACGACGAGCACATGCTGGTCTGGAGTCAGCGAGAAGCCGCGGCGCAGCGTCATCATGCCGCTGGCATCGCGTTCCACAAAGAATGCAGGCGTTCCCCCACCGGGCGGATTCTTCGGCTCAGGCAGCGCTCGAGCTACTTCCTGTCCGATGATGAGCCCCCCGATGGCCGGTGAGACGACCGCCTCAATCTTGACGTCCGAAAAGAGAGCCGCCAGCGCCTGCCCCAGCTTCTCGGCGAAGCGCGGATATTGCAAGACCAGCGCGCACTGGACGTAGGTGCCGCTGTGCAGCCCGCTGGACAGCTCAAAGTGCCCATGGCGGATGGCGCCCGCCGTCTCGAATAGTTTCAACAATTCTTCGCGTTTCAGCATTCGGCCCAGCTAACCGCTGCCAGCTCCTATCCGTCGAAATGTCAGCAGACTAAGACGCCGCCCTAAGCGTTGTCAAGGATGAGAGCCCCTGCTAGACTGCTTTCTTCGTTCGGGCGGCGCGGCGCAGCCCTGGCGACGGCTTGTGGACCCTCCCAGGCAGGGTGACCGCGAAACTGTCAGATTCCGGTGGTGACCCCAAAACGGTCAACTTCCTGAAACAAAATCCATTCCGCGCACGTTTTACAGAGTTGAGCAATATAAATTAAGCCCCTTAGGGGATGAATCTTGAGGGTGAGGAGCTCTATGAAGATGCTGTGTGCTCGACCGCTGTTGGCCGCCATTCTGGCCGTAACACTCGTGGGAGGGCCCATTTCTCCGGCCTTCGGGCAGGATGCGCCGCAAAATCCACAAGTAGCACCCGCCAAGGGGGCCACGCCAGTCGTGCCGGTTTCTCTTGGCTCGTCGAAGTACAATTACAGCCGTGCGCCCAAGGCTTTTCCGAGCCTCCTCGCTCCGTACAAACCCATCAAAATCGAAGAGCCCAGCCTCACCAATTCACCACGCATCGACCAGCTCATCCGTGAGGGAAAGCTGGAGTTGAGCTTGCAGGAAGCCGTGGAACTGGCGATGGAAAACAGCATGGACATCGTGGTGCAACGCTATAACCCCTGGTTCGCGGACACGAGTATCCTCAGAACGAAAGCCGGCGGCTTTGGCTTCGCCACTCCCGGCGCGGGGTTTGGCAGTTCGACGGCGATTATCCCGTTCTTGAACTACGATCCCCTCATCACCTCGACTTTCAGCATCGACGACCGCAACATCCCGGTCAACAACCCTCTCACTTCCGGTACCGGCACGGGGCTTTCCGCGCTCGCCAGACTGGTGTTGCATACTTCGACCTTCAACACGCAATATTCCCAGGGTTTCCAGACCGGTACGACCTTCTTCACCACGTTCGACAACACCCGGACTTCCTCCACGTCGGCCGCCAACTTGTTCAACCCTTCCGTGCAATCTTCGATTTTCGTGGGATTCCAGCAACAATTGCTGAACGGTTTCGGACGCTCCGTGAACACTCGAAATATCCGCATCGCCAAGAACAACCGCAAAATCGCGGACTGGGCCTTCAGCCAGCAGGCTATCACCACCGTTACGAACACCATCGTCGCTTACT
>WNFF01005395.1_pt1 | contig 14684 bp, 14 predicted proteins | sample 5400441 | NCBI WGS metagenome assembly WNFF01 (sample SAMN13153345, study PRJNA577476) | soil metagenome | isolation source: 120 cm saprolite under Douglas fir tree site 2 hole 3 replicate 1 | place: USA:California | collected 2015-04-18 | reverse complement strand
TCCTTCTCGAGGCCGTCGGCGGCGGCGGCCGCGCGCTCCAGCGTCTTGACCACGTAGACGCCCCCGTCGGCGCGCACCGGCTCCGCGACCTGGCCCACCCGGGTCTGCAGCGCGGCCACGAGCACGCCGCCGGGCAGGCTCCCCCGCTCCTTCGGCGGGTCCGAGCGCGAGAACAGCGGGATGCTCCCGATGCTGAAGCCGTCGGCCTTGGCGGTCTCCGCGAAATCCCCGCCCTTGCCCAGCGTGGTGATCAGGGCCTTGGCTCGGTCGGTCACCTGCTGCTCGGCCCGCTCGCGCTTGATGGCCTCCATCACCCGCTCCCGGATCTCGGCCACCGGCGGCACCCCGGCCGGGATGTGCTGCACGACCTTGACGATCGCGAAGCCGCCCGCGGTCTTGATCGGCATGGAAACGCCGCCGACCGCGAGCCCGAAGAGAGTCTCGTCGAGCTGCGGATCGCGGCCCGCCTCGCCGAGCGCGTCGCCCCGCCCGAAGGTGGCCTCCTGGGCCTCGAGCCCGAGGCGCTTGGCCTCGGCGGGGAACTCCTTGGCGGAGAGCAGGCTGGCCCGCGCCTCGTCGGCCCGGGTCTGCGCGGCCTGCTCGCTCTTCTGCGCGCCGAGCGTCTCCTTGATCTTGGGGGCGACCTCCTTGAGCGGGGTCTTGCCGCCCTCCTTCACGTCGATCACCCGGATCGCGTGATAGCCGAAGGGGGTGCGGACCGGAGCGGAGATCTCGCCCTTCTTGAGGGCGAAGGCGGCCTGCTCGAAGGGCGCCACCAGCTCCCCGGGCCCCACGAAGCCCAGATCGCCGCCCTGGACCGCGCTGGCCTTGTCCTCGGAGATCTCGCGGGCGAGCTTGGCGAAGTCCTCGCCGCCCTTCGCGCGCTTGATGACGTCCTCGACCTTCGCCTTCGCCGCGTTCTCGGCCTCGCTGCCGCCCACCGGCGGCACCCGCACGAGCACGTGGGCCACCCGCAGGCGCTTCGGCTCCTCGAACTCGGCGGCGTGCTCCTGGTAGTAGGCCTCCGCCTCCGCGTCCGACACGGTGCCCGCGAGCTTCTTGGGGTTCACGATCACGTACTGCAGCTTCCGCCGCTCGGGCTGGCTGAACTGCGCCGGGTGCGCCTTCACGTAGGGCGCGACGTCCGCGTCGGCCACCTGCACCGCGGCGATGACCGGCTTCACATCCGCGTAGGCCCACGCGGCCCGCACGCGCTCGTGCCGCTGGCGGTAGGCCTGCCGGATCTCCTCGTCGGACACCTTCACGCCCTGCTTGATCAGCGTCTCCATCTTGCGGCGGATGAGCTGGCGGCGGACCTCGCTCTCGAACTCGCCCGGATCGAGCCGGAGCTGTTTCAGCACCTTGAGGTACTCGTCGCGCGAGAAGCGCCCGTTCTCCTGGAACTCACGGATCTGCTGGATGGTCGAGCGGAGCTCGTCGTCGCTCACGCGCACACCCTCCGTGGCCGCGCCCTGGATCACCACCGCCTCGGTGACGAGCTCGTTGACCACCTGCTGCGAGAGGCCGATCCGCTCCGCGAGCTCGGGGGTGAGGCGCTGGCGGGACATCCGCTCGTAGGCCGCGATGAGGTTGGACTGAGCGCGCCGGAACCGCTCGAACGGGATCTCCTCGCCGTTGACCACCGCCACCGCGTTGCTCCGGGCGCCCTCGAAGGGACCGGTGCCGAAGTAGAAGAGCACCCCCGAGGTCAGGATGAAGACCACGATGACGATCAGGAGCACGATCTTCAAGCTCCTGGCATAATCCCGCATCACGCTGATCACTGCCGCGACCTCCTAGAAGGACCCTTTGGTGAACACGGTCAAGGCCTTAGCCTACCACAGCCCGCCACGCGTCCCGGCCGGCCTCAGCCGAGGAGCCAGCGCTGGATCAGGGGCAGGGCGAAGTAAATCACGAAGGCGAGCGCGGCCGCGTACATCATCGGCGCCACCTCGCGCCCGCGGCCGCGGACGAGCTTGATGAAGCAGTAGCTGACGAAGCCGGCCCCGATGCCGTTGGTGATCGAATAGGTGAACGCCATCATGGTCAGGGTCAGGAGGGCCGGGAAGCCCTCCTCGAAATCACCGAAGGGGATCTCGCGCACCACCCGGCTCATCAGGTAGCCGACCACGATGAGGGCCGGCGCGGTGGCCTGGGCCGGGACCACCCCGGCCAGCGGCGCGAAGAAGAGGGCGAGGAGGAAGCCGGCGCCGGTCACCACCGAGGCCAGCCCGGTGCGCGCCCCCGCCGCGACCCCCGCCGCCGACTCGATGTAGGTCGTGGCGGAGGAGGCCCCCGCCGCGCCGCCCGCCACCGCGCCCAGCGAGTCCACCAGCAGGACGCGATTGAGGCGCGGTAGGCGGCCGTCGCGCGTGAGCCAGCCCGCCTCGCCGCCGATGCCGATCACGGTGCCCATCGTGTCGAAGAAATCCGAGAGCATCAGCGCGAAGATCGTGACCAGCGCGGTGATGAGCCCGAGCCGGGCGAAGACCGAGAAGTCGAAGCCGGCGCCCAGGCTCGAGAAGTCGGGCCGCGCCACCAGCGCCGCCGGCCACACCGCCTGCCCGGGCAGCGGGAAGGCGCTTCCCCCGGTGCTCGCGTTGACCGCGATGGCGAGGGCGGTGCTCACCAGGATGCCGACCAAGAGCGCCCCGGTGAACTGTCTGGCGGTCAGCCAGAGGGTCAGCAGCAGACCGAAGAGCGCCACCGCCACCGGGGCGGCGGTCAGGTCGCCCAGGGTGACCGGCACCCCCGGAGGCCCCGGCTTCACGATGCCCGCCGCGCCCAGACCGATGAAGAGAATGAACAGGCCGATGCCCACCCCGATGGCGCGCTTCAGCGCTACCGGGATCGCGTGCATGATCGCCTCGCGGAAGCCGGTGAGCACCAGCACGGTGATCGCGAGCCCTTCCACCAGCACCACCCCCATCGCGGCCGTCCACGGCAGCTTGAGCGCGGCCACGAGCTGGAAGGCGACGACCGCGTTGATCCCCATGCCCGAGGCGATCGCGAGCGGGTAATTGGTGGCCAACCCCATGGCAATGCTCATCGCGCCCGCCACGAGGCAGGTGGCGGCCTGGGTGGCCGCGAACGACGGGCCCTGGCCCTGCAGCGGCGGGATTCCCGCGAACGAGAGGATCGCGGGATTCACGAAGATGATGTAGGCCATCACCATGAAGGTGGTGAGGCCGCCGCGGATCTCGCCGCCCACCGTCGCGCCCCGCCGGCTCAGCTCGAACCAGCGCTCGAGCACGGGTCAGTCGCTTTCCGGGTCCGCCACCCGAGGCAGGGCGACGCCCTCCTCCGGCACCACGCGCCGGGCCACGGTGAGGAACCCGGTGTGCGCGACCATCCGGTGGAACGGCCGGACCGACGTGCCGTCGATGTTCCACGGCCGCAGCAGCGTCTCGAAGGTCTCCACCAGCGCGTAGCCGCGGTGGCGCCTCAGCGTCTCGGTGAGCTGGTGCGACTGGATGATGGTCGGCAGGTAGGACAGGAAGATCCCGCCCGGCCGGAGCACGGTCGCGACCAGATCCACGAGGCGCCAGGGCTCCGGCAGGTCGAAGACCGCGCGATCCACCGGCTCCTCCTCGGGGAGCCCGTCCTCCACCGGGCGGATGCGCACGTTCAGGTTGCCGACCTCGCCCATGCGCAGGTGGATATTGGCTAGCGCGCGGCGGCAGAAGTCCTCCCGCTGCTCGTAGCTCACCACGCGGCCCTCGGGGCCCACCGCGCGCAGCAGCGCGAGGGTGAGCGCGCCCGAGCCCATGCCGGCCTCGAGCACGCGGGCGCCCGGGAAGATGTCGGCCCAGAACATGACCATCGCCAGGTCCTTGGGATAGATCACCTGGGCGCCGCGCGGCATGTCGAGCACGTACTCGGCCAGCGTGGGGCGCAGCGCGAGGTACCGCGTGCCCTTGGAGGTGCGCACCCAGGAGCCATCCGGGTGCCCGATGATGGCCTCGTGGCTCACCCAGCCCCGATCGGAGTGGTAGGTGTCGCCCTTGCGCAGCAGCAGCAGGTGCCGCCGACCGCGCTGGTCGATCAGCAGGACCTGCTCGCCGTCCTGGAACTTATCCAATGCCACCGGTCTTGGGATCCGGGAGGAACAGGGCGACCAGGAAGCCGGCCAGCGGCATGACCGCGGAGATACCGAGGGCCGCCGTGAGCCCCCAGTGATCGGCCACCCAGCCCAGCGCGCTCGCGCCGACGCCGCCCGCGCCGATCGCGAAGCCCACGAAGCGTGCTGCTCTCACGGGGCGCTGAGCCGATCTTCGTACGCCGTCAGGGCGGCTGGGCCTCCGACCAGATGCTCACGCGCGTGTATGGCCACTGGCTCGACGAGGGCGAGAAGATCCGGCTGGGCCGAGTGGGTGTCGGAGCGTCCGTGCAACTGTGATGCAACTAGACGGGGAGAAAGCGCTGTGACCCGCTGTTCATGCTGGCTCCAGCGTGGACGCTGTCCTCCCAGTAGAACGGCATGAAGGTCGTGAAGCCGAGCTGCGTCCACGAGCGGATCGCGACCACCAGGATCAGCAGGCTCATCGCGCCCACCATGGTCTGGGCGCCCGCCGCGCTCGCGCGGTCGCGGGCCACCGTGGGCGCGGGCGCGGACAGCCGGGGCAGCACCGCGGTGAGCAGCGCGGCCACGAGCAGCCCGGGCACCAGCATGCCCAGGCTGCCGGGCAGGCCGTAGGTGGTGAGCAATACCGTGAGCAGCGGCGGGCCCAGCGCGATGCCGATATTGCCGCCGGTGGAGAAGATCGAGACACCGGTGGCCTTGCGGTCGCCCGCCACCGCGGTGGCGGTGCGGTAGCCCTCCGGATGATAGGCGGCCACCCCGAAGCCGGTGATCACCACCAGCGCGAGCACCGCCCCGTAGGACGGGGCCAGGCCGAGGAAGCCCAGGCCCACCGCGGAGAGCAGCACCGAGATCGGCAGCAGCCAGCGCCGCGCCGTCTTGTCGGCCAGGTAGCCGAAGAGCGGCTGGATCAGCGACGACGTGATGTTCGCGGCCAGGACGATCATGCCGGTGGCCGCGTACGAGAGATTGAGCGCGTCCTTGAGAAACGGCAGGATCACCGGGAACGAGCCCTGATTGATGTCGATGACCATGTGGCCCAGGGCCAGAAACCCGAGCAGCCGCATGTCCGGCTTGGCCCGGGCGGCCGGCGCGATCATGCCGGCGGGCGCGGGCAGGGCGACGGAGGGCGACGACGGGTCGGGAGTCATAGGGCCTTATGCTACACCAGCCGAGCCCCTCACCCCCGCCCTCTCCCCGATGGGGAGAGGGAGTCCGCCTAGCCACCCTCTCCCCATCGGGGAGAGGGTAGGGTGAGGGGCTCAGATGGTGAGGGGTCAGATCCCGAACGCGTCGAGGCCCGTGATGTCCCGGCCCACGATCAGGGTGTGGATGTCGTGGGTGCCCTCGTAGGTGTTCACCGTCTCCAGATTCATCATGTGCCGGATGATCGGGTGCTCGTCCACGATGCCGGCCGCGCCCAGAATGTCGCGCGCAAGGCGCGCGCCGTCGAGCGCCATCTGCACGTTGTTCATCTTGGCCATCGAGATCTGCTGCGGCCGCACCCGGCCCGCGTCCTTTAACTGGCCTAGCCGAAGGCACAGCAACTGGGCCTTGGTGATCTCGGTGATCATCCACACGAGCTTCTGCTGCACGAGCTGGAACGACCCGATCGGCTTGTTGAACTGGATGCGCTGCTGGGCGTACTGGAGCGACCAGTCGTAGCAGGCCATGGCCGCGCCGATGGCCCCCCACGCGATGCCGTAGCGCGCCTGCGAGAGACAGGACAGCGGGCCCTTCAGCCCCTTCACGCCGGGCAGCTTGTTCTCGAGGGGAATGCGGCAGTCCGCGAAGGCGAGCTCGGAGGTGATGGACGCCCGCATCGAGAACTTCCCGTGGATGTCGATCGCGCTGTAGCCGGGCGTGCCCTTCTCCACGAGGTAGCCGCCGATCTCGCCGTCGTCGCCCTTGGCCCACACCACCGCCACGTCGGCCACCGAGCCATTGGTGATCCAGAGCTTGGTGCCGTTGAGCACGTACTCGTTGCCCTTCTTCAACGCGCGGGTCTTCATCCCGCCCGGGTCGGAGCCGTGATCGGGCTCGGTGAGGCCGAAACAGCCGAGCGCGGCGCCGGACTGCAGGCGCGGCAGCCACGTCTCCTTCTGGGCGTCGGAGCCGTAGCTGTAGATCGGGTACATGACGAGGCCGCTCTGGACCGAGGCGAAGGACCGCAGGCCGGAGTCACCGCGCTCCAGCTCCTGCATGATCAGCCCGTAGGCCACGTTGTCGAGGCCGGCGCAGCCGTAGCCCTTGAGGGTGGCGCCGAACACGCCCATCTCGCCCAGGTCCCGGGCGAGCTCCATGGGGAACGTGCCGTCGCGGTGGTGCTGGATCACGAGGGGCAGGAACTTCGCCTCCACCCAGTCGCGCACGGCGTCGCGCATCATCCGCTGCTCTTCGGTCAGGAGCTCGTCGAAGCCGTAGTAGTCCACGCCGCGAAACTTTTCCATACGCCTGTCCTTCTCGAGCTGGGGCGTTAGAGGTTGGTGGGGTGAGCGGGCCGGTCCTCGCCGAGCGCCTCGTTCAGCGCCCGGGCGAGCTGCTGATCGTGCTCGTGACTCATCGCGAAGATGCGGCACTGGGCGACCTTGCCGGGCAGGTACTTCAACAGCTCCTTGAGCGGCTCGGCCGAGACGCTCCGGTCCGCCGCGTCGTAGACGTAGATCTGGCGGTCCTTCATGCCGATCGGGTTCAGCGGGCGCGGGTCCTGCTGGGCCATGTCGATCTTGAACGGAAAGTTACGGAGCCCGGGCGGCAGGAGGTCCTTCACCCGCTGCTCGACCTCCTCCGCCTTCATGAAGCTCTGCCCGCGCCGCGGCTCGAAGAGATCGAGGACCACCTCGTGGGACATCCGCCACTTGAGCCGGCGGTCGAGGATCTGCCGCCACTCCCGGCCGAGGTCCCGGCGCTCCCCGTCCTCGGCGTGCTCCCAGCGCGCGACCTCCTCGAGCAGCGTCCATTCCGTCATGTTCAGATACGGCTGGAGCTCCTTGTTCAGGTCGTGGGGGAAGATCAGCCGCATGGTGTCGCGGAAGATGTCCTTGAGGTGCAGGTCGATGCCGCGCGTGGTCCGGTGGTAGTAGACGTTGGTGTAGAGGTAGAACCGCGCGTTCAGGAACATGATGAACGCCTGGATGCCGCCGCGGTCGAGCGTGAGCCCCTTCTCGCTGAAGAAGGAGTAGTACATGATGCGCTCGATGTCGATGGGCCCCACCGCGACCCCGCACATGTAGGAGTCGCGCAGCACGTAGTCCATGTTGTCGGCGGTGTAGATGCCCGAGAGCAGCGGCTTGAGATGCGCGAGCCAGCGCGGGTGCTCGGCGGTGGGAAAGGTGTAGCTCTTGCCCATCAGATAGCAGATCCACTCGGGGTCGATGCGCTCGCCGCTCTCGAAGGGCCCCGCCGGGCTGCGCCGGAGCCCGCGGATCAGCTCGCCCAGTTCTTCTCGGATGATTCGTTGCCCCACTTTCTCGTGGGTGAGATCGAAGTCGGCCAGGAAATTGTCGTCGAAGAAGTGGCCGAAGGGGCCGTGGCCCACGTCGTGGAGCAGGCCCGCCATGCGGAGGAGCTCCTCGAAGAGCGGCGCCGAGGGGGCGTCGGGGAACTCGGCCTTGAGCGAGGCGTGGAGCTGCTGGGCGAAGCGCCCGGCCAGGTGCATGGCGCCGAGCGAGTGCTGGAAGCGGCTGTGCTCGGCGGCCGGGAACACCCAGCGCGCGGACTGCAGCTGCGGCACCCGCCGCAGCCGCTGCATCCAGGCCGAGTCGATGAGATCCTGCTCGGTGGCCTCCCCGGGCGCCCCGTCGGGCCGCGTGTAGAGGATGTACTGGTGGATCGGGTCGGCGATGAGACCGCGACCCTGGTAGGTGTCCACGCCCTTCATGGCTAGAGCCTAACCTACTTGTCGGAGGTGCGATAGAAACGGTAGCGGTCCATCGGCCGCACCGTGATGGCCTCCATCCCGCCCGCCCGGCGCACGGTCACCCGCACGTCCTGATCCATCGGCGACTGCCAGAGCTCGCGGTAGAACTCCTCGCGGCTCGCCACCTGCCGCCCGTTGAACCGGACGATCACGTCGCCCGCCCGCAGGCCCGCCGCCCGCGCCGGGCTGAGCGGCGACATGCCGGCCACCACCACCCCGCCGTCCACCGACTCCGTGTAGAGACCGAGCCAGGGCCTCGGCGCGCGGCTCGTGACGCGGCCCTGCGCCAGCAGCTCGTCCTTACCGGCCAGGAACTTCTCGATCGGGATGGCCAGGTTCACGTGGGGCGCCTCCCCCAGGCGCAGCGAGGTCACGCCGATCACGCTGCCCGCCGCGTTGACGAGCGCGGCGCCGCCGAAGGCCGCATTGTACGGGGTCACGATGAAGGCCCGGTCCAGCATGTACTCCCAGGCGGCCGCGAACGGCCGCACCGCCTGGATGCGGCTCGGGGTGGCCACCAGGTCCCCGGCGTCCGACACGCCCACCGTCCCGGTGGTCTCCCCGACCGCCACCGTCGTCGAATCCCCCAGGGCCGCGGCCGGCCACGGGCCGCGCCCCTCGAGCCGGGCCACGCCGACCCCGACCTCGAGATCGAGCCCGATGAGGCGGGCGGGCACCTTGCGGCCGTCACGGAGCGAGACCTCGATGCGCGCGGCGTCGAGGAGGACATAGCTCACGGTCAGCACGTAGCCCTGGTCGGCGTCGAAGATGACGCCGCTGCCCCAGCGCTCCACGCCGAGCGTGGCCGCCGACGGCCGGTCGCGCGGGACCTCCACGCGGATGCCCACCACCGCCGGCTCGACGCGGCGGATCTGGGAGGGCAGCGGGGACACCTGGCGGGGATCGAGGCGGCGGTCCGCGTCGCGGGGCGCGGCCGCCGCAGGGAGAATCAGGCCCAGCAGGGCGACGGCGGCCCAGGCGATCGACGCGCGCGGCATGACGGTTACCTCGCGGTGTACTGCGCCTGGTAGTACTGCCGAAACGCGCCCGACTTGATGGGCTTCCACCACGCGTCGTGCGTGCGGTACCACTCCACGGTCGCGGCCAGCGCCTCCTCGAAGCTCGCGGCGGGCGTCCAGCCGAGCGCGCGGATCTTGCCGGAGTCGAGGGCGTAGCGGCGATCGTGCCCGGGCCGGTCGGCCACCGGCGTGATGAGGCTCTCCGGCTTGCCGAGCAGGCCCAGGATCCGGCGGGTCAGGGTCACGTTCTGCACTTCCGCGGCGCCGCCGATATTGTAGATCTCGCCGGCCACGCCCTGGCGGAGGACGAGGTCGATCGCCACGCAGTTGTCCAGCACGTAGAGCCAGTCGCGCACGTTGCGGCCGTCGCCGTAGAGGGGCAGCGCCCGGTCCTCGATCGCATTGGTGACGAACAGCGGGATGACCTTCTCCGGATACTGGTAGGGCCCGAAGTTGTTGCTGCTGCGGGTGATCAGCACGGGCAGCCGGTGGGTGGTCCAGTAGGCGCGGACCAGGAGATCGGCCGCCGCCTTCGAGGCCGAGTAGGGATTCGACGGGTTCAGCACGTCGCCCTCGCGGGCCGCGCCCTCCGCGATGCTCCCGTAGACCTCGTCCGTGCTCACCGCGAGGAAGCGGCCGATCTTGAGCTCGCGCGCGGCCTCCAGGAGGGTGAAGGTGCCGGTCACGTTGGTGCGGAGGAAGTCGTCGGCGCCCACGTTCGACCGGTCCACGTGGGTCTCGGCCGCGAAATGCACGACCGCATCCGCCCCGCGCATCGCCTCGCGGACCACCGGCCCGTCGCAGATGTCGCCCTTCACGAAGCGGTAGCGGGGATTCGCTTCGACGTCCCGGAGATTCTCCAGATTGCCCGCGTAGGTGAGCTTGTCGAGATTGACGACCGCGTCGCCGGGATGGCTCGCCAGGACGTGCCGGACGAAGTTGGAGCCGATGAAGCCGGCGCCGCCGGTGACGAGGATCTTCATCTTATCTCCCTCTCCCCGCTGGGGAGAGGGCAGGGTGAGGGGGGCTCATCCCCGCGCGACGTTCCAGATATCGGCCCCGGCGAAGTCCCAGGGCAACCGCCCCTCCTCGGTCTGATCGGGATCCGGCGAGAACTGGACGTCCACGAAGTAGATGATGCGGCCGCGGGAGGGCGCGAGGTTCTTCACCCCGTGCGCCACCCCGGGCGGGATGCGCAGCAGCCGCGACTGGCCGTCGCCCAGCACGATCCGGCGCTGGGCCCCGTGGCTCTTGGTGTGGGCCCGGACGTCGAGCAGGACCACGAGCATCTTGTCGTCGGGGGGCACGAACCACACGTCGGTCTGACGGCGATGCAGGTGAAAGGCCTTGATCACGCCCGGGTCCATCTCGCTGTAGTTCACCTGGCGGCACTCGAAGCCGGGCAGGGCCGCCGGCATGCCCTGCTGCAGCCGCGCCAGCTCCATGAAGGAGCCGCCGTCGTCGGTGACCCGCTTGAGCTCCACGAGCTGGACCCCGTCGATCTCGGGCGCGGGCCCGTAGGTCTGCTGCGCGAAGGCGCGCTTGGCCGTGTCGCTCAGCTCGATCGGGTCCCGGGACGCCATCAGATCAGTCCCACCTCGCTGCGATCCCCCAGCATGAAGTTGAAGGAGCGCGGCTTGGACGCGGTCCGGTAGATCGACACGTTGCGCCCGATCAGGCTCGACTCGATGCGCCCTCCGACGTCGGTCACGCTCGCCCCCTCCAGGATGATGGAGTGCTCCACCTCGCTGGCCCGCACCACCACCCGGTCGCCGATCGAGGTGAACGGCCCCACGTAGGCGCTCTCGATGACCGCGTCGCGGCCGATGATCGCCGGCCCCCGCACCGTGCTCTTGATCACGCGGGCCCCCGCCTCGATCACCACGCGCCCGACGATCTCGCTGTCCACCACGGTGCCGTCGGTGCGGGGCAGCAGGGTGTCCAGGATGATCCGGTTGGCCTCGAGCATGTCCTCGAGCTTGCCGGTGTCCTTCCACCAGCCTTCGATGACGTGGGGCCGCACGAGGTAGCCCTGGTCGATGAGCCACTGGATCGCGTCGGTGATCTCGAGCTCGCCGCGCGCGGACGGCTTGATGGCCTTGACCGCCTTGAAGATCGTCGCGTCGAACATGTAGACGCCGACCAGCCCCAGATTGGACGGCGGATCCTTCGGCTTCTCCACCAGGCGCACGACCTGCCCGTCCTTCAGCACCGCGACGCCGAACTGGGTCGGATCGGGCACGGCGGCGAGCAGGATCTGACAGTTGGGCTTCTCGTCGCGGAAGCGCGTCACCAGGGGCTCCAGCCGCTCGCGAATCAGGTTGTCGCCCAGGTACATGCAGAATGGATCGGTGCCCAGGAACGGCTCCGAGACGAGGACGGCGTGCGCGAGACCGAGCGGCGCCTCCTGCTCGATATAGGTGACCGCGATGCCGAACCGGCTGCCGTCGCCGACCGCGTCGCGGATCTCCTGCTTGGTGTCCCCGACCACGATGCCGATCTCGCTGATCCCCGAGGCGGCCAGGGCCTCGATCCCATAGAAGAGGATGGGCTTGTTGGCCACCGGCACGAGCTGCTTCGCCGAGGTGAACGTGATCGGGCGGAGGCGCGTGCCGCGGCCGCCGGAGAGGATTAACCCTTTCATTTAGCGGCCAATTATAGCAGTCTTACGCTGCCTCAGACAGTGAACCCGGGCGGCTTCGCTAGATCCGACCGGAATGGGTGGTATTATGAACCCACTGAAATTGCTGCAGGTTTCCTCAAGGAGCCGGGGATGAAGACGTTGAAGGAGATGTTGGCCGAGGCCCGGCAAGTGGTGCCCGAACAGGGGCCGGCCGAGCTGAAGAAGCGGATCGACGCCGGGGAGCCGCTCGTCCTGATCGACGTGCGCGATCCCGACGAGTACCGCGACGGCTTCATCGAGCCCGCGACCAATATCAGCCGCGGCTTCCTCGAGTTCCGCATCGGCGGCGCGGCCGCGGATCCGACGACCCCCATCGTGCTCTACTGCCAGAGCGGCCTCCGCTCCATGCTCGCCTCCAAGGTCCTCAAGGATCTCGGCTACGAGAACGTCACCAATCTGCAGGGCGGCTTCCAGAAGTGGGCGCAATCCGGCCTGCCGGTGGCCAAGGACCGCCCGATGAACGCCGACCAGATCCAGCGCTACAGCCGCCACTTCCTGCTGCCCCAGGTGGGCGAGAAGGGCCAGCGCAAGCTGCTGCGCTCGAAGGTGCTGCTGATCGGCGCGGGCGGGCTCGGTTCGCCGACCGCCCTGTACCTGGCGGCGGCGGGCGTCGGCACGCTCGGCCTGATGGACGGCGACGTGGTGGACGTGTCGAACCTGCAGCGGCAGATCCTCCACACCACCGCGAACGTGGGGCGACCCAAGGTCGAGTCGGGCACCGAGATGATCCGGGCGCTGAACCCGGACGTGACCGTCATCCCGCTGCCGACGCGCATCGACGTGGACAACGTGATGGACATCATCAAGGACTACGACCTGGTGATCGACGGGTCGGACAACTTCGACACCCGCTACCTGATGAACGACGCGTGCTACCTCGCGGGCAAGACCAACGTGCACGGCTCGATCTTCCAGTTCGAGGGCATGGCCACCGTGCTCGCCCCGAACCAGGGCCCGTGCTACCGCTGCCTCTACCCGACGCCGCCGCCGCCGGGCCTCGTCCCTAGCTGAAGCGAGGCCGGCGTCCTGGGCGTGCTCCCAGGCATCATCGGAGTGGTACAGGCCACCGAGGCCATCAAGATGCTGCTTGGCATCGGCGAGCCCCTGATCGGGCGCTTGCTGACCTACGACGCCCTCGGCATGCGCTTCCGCGAGGTCAAGCTGCGACGGGACCCCAAGTGCCCGCTCTGCGGCGAACACCCGAGCATCACGGATCTGTCGATTCACCGCACCGGAGACGCCGCGGCGTGCGAGGTGAGCGACAACGGCCACCCCGCTCCCGCACCCGCGGGCGCGCCGGCCACGAAGGCGGGCAGCTAGCTCGCTTCGCGGGACTCGCGCCGGACACGGTTGCCGGCGTTGGCAATCTCGGATGTGAGGGGTGAGTGGCGCGCCTGGAGGGATTCGAACCCCCGACCCTCGGCTTAGAAGGCCGATGCTCTCTCCAACTGAGCTACAGGCGCGTGCCGGTATTCTGCGGGGTTAGCGAGCGGGAAGCAAGCGTCTCAGGGGCTGATGTGCCCGAAAATGTGCCCGCACCGGCCAGGCGACGGGCGACGTCCTGCAAATCGGCGGGGCTCACGATGCGGTAGCGATCGAACACGCTGCGGGTCTTGTGACCAGTCACCTTCATGGCCACTCGCTCAGGCACCCCGGCGTTCACCATGTTCCGCACCGCTGTCCTCCGAAAGTCATGTCGCAGCCTACCTGGCACACCAGCCTTCCTACAGGCTGTCTCCCAAGCTTTCCTGAAATCACGACGCCGTTGACCTAGTCGGCGCCGGCCACCAAGATGCGGAAACACGTAAGGGTTGATCGTTTTGGTCCGCTTCGAGAGTCGGTCCACTCGCTCCAGCTGCGCGCCGAGCAACACTTTCAGCTCAGGCGTGAGATAGACGGTACGCCCCTCGCCATTCTTTGTTGTCCCGGGATCCAGACGAAGCGTCCCTACCTCAAGATCGACTTGTCGCCTCTCCAGAGGAAGCACCTCACTCTGCATCCGCCAGCCAAAGGTTTGAGCGATCGTCACCGCAACCTGGAGATCCGGAGCAAGTCGGCGCCGGACAGCCTCAAACTGGTCGCGTTCGAAGAAGCCCTGCCGCGGAGATGCCTCGCTGAGCTTGCGGATCACCGGCACGCGAACCAGCTTGCCGTTCTCGTAGGCGAGGCGCAGCATCCGTCCCACGACGGCGAGCTCGCGGTTGATCGTGCCGTTTGCGGCCTCGTGCGATCGCCGCTCCTCCATGTATCGCGCGATTTCCGCGGGCCCTATCGAGGCCACGCGCCATCCACCAACGAAATGCCTCAGGTGATCGAACCGCGCCTTCACTTCCCGCCAATCTCGCTTCCCCGTCGTCTCGTAGTAGCGCTTCAAATCATCAGCAATCTCCTCGTAGCGAACGCGGTCGGCGCGAGGCATCAGCGGCTGGCCGAGCGCGATTCGTCCCTCTCGTCCCCTGAGGAATCGCTCGGCCTGTTTCTGGTTCTTCGCGCCCGTGCTCTCGCGTACCGGCCGTCCGTCCGCATAGTACTTCACCCAGAAGACCGATCCATACGAGCCATCCCGCCGTCTTCGTCTGTAGATAGAGCCCATCTACGTTCTCCTTTCTGCACCCCCTCTGGGGGTGGCAAGTGAGCCAAAGGTTACCCACCCTTCCATGTCTCGACAAGGCGATCAAGATCTTGGCGATCAAACAACAGCTTCCTCAGCTCCTTCCGGGGACCTAAGGGAACATTCACTCGCCGCAGGACGCCACTGAATTCCAGATCCCGGACGGTCCACGGCGACACTCCCAGGTACGCCGCGGTCGCCTTGAGATCCAGTAGACGGGGCGGAATGGACCGCACGGTTTCATAGGCGCGGCGCCCTTCCATCCCGCGCGCCGTGTCCGGACCAACTGAACTTGCCGCGGCCGCTGCAGGCGCCACGGCGGAAGACTTCCTCGGCCTCCCGGGCTTCCGCCCGAGACGCTGGCGCGCAGC
>WNFF01004734.1_pt2 | contig 14686 bp, 10 predicted proteins | sample 5400441 | NCBI WGS metagenome assembly WNFF01 (sample SAMN13153345, study PRJNA577476) | soil metagenome | isolation source: 120 cm saprolite under Douglas fir tree site 2 hole 3 replicate 1 | place: USA:California | collected 2015-04-18 | reverse complement strand
TTGAGTTATCTTTGAGCGAAAAGCAGATTCCCCGATTTGTTGGAAACGTTAGTAGTTAGAAGAAAAGGATGGAGTGGTTGGAGTCGCGGGCTGTGCGCCCAAGGCAGGCGCGCTACCAGGCTGCGCTACGCCCCGACATAGTAATCATAGATTGTAGCGTACTTCTTGAGGTGGCTACAGGCGGGATTTGTGGTGTCCGGTGCTGCTGGTATACGGTGACCGGCCTACTGTACGATTCCGGCGAGTTCGCCGTCATCTGAAACTGGTGGAACATGAAAATAGTCTGCAAAATATGCATTGGATTGATATTGATGGCCGGATTCGGAAGTCATGTCCGCGCGCAGGACGAGATTGCTCCTGGAGTTTCGCCGCCGCTGGTCTTGACGGAAGCCATTCCTCTGGCTGGCGTCCAAGGGCGATTTGATCATTTTGGATTTGACCGGAAAAACCAGTTATTCGTTGCCGCCTTGGGCAACAATTCCGTCGAAGTGATCGATATCAGCGCGCGGACGCGGGTCCACAGCATCACTGGAATTGCGAACCCCCAGGGGTCGTCTACGCACCGGAGACGAAGAAACTCTTTGCGGCCAGCAGTAAGGGGCAGCTCTATATCTATGATGCAGCAACTTTTGAATTCATAAAATCAATCGACTTTCACCGTGACGTCGACAACTTGTGATACGACGCAGCCAATCAGCGCGTCTACGTAGGTTACGGCGAGGACGAAACCGGCGCGATTGGAACGGTGGACGCCAAGACCAACGAGCGGCTAGAGGAGGAGTATAAGTTAGGAGCGCATCCGGAATCCTTTCAGTTGGAAACGGCGGGACCGAACATTTATGTGAATATGCCGGACTTGAAACAGATTGCCGTGATTGATCGCAAGACTTGTGCCATCATTCTGTGGCCGATGACGCTGGAGCATAATTTCCCCATGGCGCTGGATGAGACGAATCACCGGTTATTCGTTGCCACCCACGAACCAGCCCGCCTGGCCGTGTTTGACACCGCTTCGGGTCACTCCATAGCCGCGCTTCCTTGTGTGCGGGATGCTGACGACGTGTACTTCGATTCGGCTCGAAAACGTGTTTACGTTCCTGGGGGAGAGGGCTATATCAGCGTTTTTAGCAAGTCGATCCTGACCATTACCGGCTCCTAGCCAAGGTGCCCTCGACATTGGGCGCCCGCACTGCCGGATACTTTGGTAAGCGACGAAAGGGATTCGATCGTTTTTTCCTCGCTGTGCCCGCGCGCGCCGACCATGGCTCGGAGATGTGTATTTACACGGTTCAGGACTAGACGCCGTTGCTGCTCCTTGACCATGCCAAGACAGCTACAGGCATGGCTCTATGGCCTCCCGGATAGGGCCAAACCATCGAGCGCAGTAGCCCAACAGTGGTCCAACCTCTGTACCGGAAGCGTGTCCGGCCCTGCTAAATCACTATTCTAGATGCACTCCATCTGAGGAATTGCTTGACAGCTCCGGTCGTGCGGTGGTACAGCGGTTATACCTATTTCGTTTGGGGGGAGGTCCTCATGCAGCCGAAAGCGCATCGGAATGTCACGCCTTGGTGTGTCACCCTGGTCGTACTGACTCGAACTCTGGCACTAGTTTGTGTACTGGTGTTCGCTAGCGCCGCCGCTTACCCGCAAGGCAGCACCGGCAGAGTTCTCGGTGTAGTCACTGACCAGTCTGGTGGAAACGTTGGCGGCGCGACCGTGACCATTACTGACGTAGCTCGCGGTGTGTCGCAGACCCTGACCACAGACTCAGACGGCGCGTACGTGGCGCTGAACCTACTTCCTGGCACTTATAGTGTCCGTGCCGAATTCAAAGGCTTCAAGACTTTTGAGCGCAAGAACATCTTGGTAGAAGTTGGCAAGGATGTACGCATAGACGCCGTCCTCCAGCCGGGCGCGACAACGGAAACGATCACCATCACCGAGGACGTCCCCATGGTGGACACGACCTCCACCACCCTGGGAGGAACGATCAGCAACGAGATCATTAACGATCTCCCCTTGAATGGCCGCAATTACCAGAACCTCATCTCCCTACGTCCTGGCACGGCGGTTTACCCGGGCGGCGGTCCCTGGACTCAGACCACCAACGGCATTCGTCCTGAAGACACCAGCTTCATCGTCGACGGCATCACCAATGACGAGGCCTTCATGGGCTTGAGCGTCACCAACGCCGCTGCCGTTCTAGGCGATGCCGCGACACTGATTCCCATCGATGCTATTCAAGAGTTCAATACTCAGGTCAACCCCAAAGCTGAGTTTGGCTGGAAGCCCGGCGCCATTACCAGCGTCGGCTTGAAATCCGGTACCAACGATATTCATGGCACAGCGTATGCTTTCGGGCGCTCCGACTCCTTTGATGCCCGCAACTACTTCAATCCGGCTGGCACTCCGAAGACTCCCGTCGAGCTTGAGCAGTTCGGTGTCACGACCGGCGGCCACATCATCAGGGACAAGCTTTTTTATTTTGGCGCTTTCGAAGCACAGCGCTATACCGTCGGCAACTCGCTTACAGGTACGGTTCCGACGAGTGCCCCGATAACCGGGGCCACCGGCAATGGCTGCGTGCTACTCGGCACCGGCGACTGCACCATCAGCGCCGCTGATGCGAAGACGGACCTTGGCTTACGAGGGATCCCCGTAAATCCGCTCAGCAACTATTTGTTGAGTTTTTATACTCCCAACGCTACCCAGTCACCGAATGTCTCACTCAATTTTCCCAACGAGAACAGCTCAAAGAATGCCTTGGGGAAAGTGGACTACCACATGAACGACCATAACTCCCTGAGCGGATCCTATTTCTTCGGCAATGACACCATCACCGGTATGGATTCCAACGAACTCCTGGCGCAATTCCGCACGAGTGTCCATTCCCGTGCACAGACTGGCTCCGGCCGCTGGGCCTGGACGCCGAGTTCCATATGGGCCAACGAACTCCGCGGTGGTTTCACCCACTACGTGCTCCAAATCCTCCCCGACGACATTAGTTTCCCCTACAAGATCAGTACTGGTGTGTCCAACGCCCTCTTGAACGGCATTCCCAATGTCAGAATTCCCGGCAGCTTCACGGAATTGGGAGCCTTCCACAATTTTCCAAAGATCGTCGGACCGGACAAGGTCTACAGCTTCATTGATCAGGTCTCTTACCTGCGCGGTAAGCACGCCTTCAAATTCGGTGGCGAGTTGCGAAGGGACTTGGTCCACCAGGCTACTTTCCGCGGCGGTCGTGGCCGCGTCAAATTTGCCGATTTGGAGTCTTTCCTCGCCGGCGCTCCGACAAATGCCAGCTTCTTAGCAGGGGATCCCACTCGCAATCTCTCGCAATGGCTTTATGCCGGCTATGCCCAGGACGACTGGCGCATAACTCCCAAGATTACGATCAATCTCGGACTTCGCTACGAGTACCAGGCTGTTCCTACGGAGGCCAAGAATCTCCTCGGGAACTTCGAGCCTTCCGTGGGCTTCGAACAGGTCGGCAAAAACATCAGCTCGATCTATAAAGGTGACCACAAGAACTTCTCTCCGCGCCTGGGTGTTGCCTGGGATGTGACTGGTAAAGGCACGACCGTTGTCCGGGCGGGTGGCAGCATTGTCTACGATCTGCTCTCTATGAGCACCTTCCTGTCTCAGCAGAATACTCAAAATACGGTCACGCTTGGTCTCGGCACTATTCCCACCGGCGCAGCAATCTTCGATACCGCGTGTCCGACCGGCTGCGCCGGGATCGGAAACATTTTCACGACTGGAGTGACCATCCCTGGTTCAAGCCTTACGTGGAAGGATCAATCGACCGCCATCTACCCATCGAACGTAACTGGATTAGTGCAGTGTGGCGATGGTCAGGCAGGACGCCCGGGTCCCTGCGACACCTTCTCAATGAGCCGCAATTTCCGCACCCCCTACGTAACAAACTGGACGTTGGGCATCCAGCATTCCTTCGCCGGCAAACTAGCGCTCGATGCCACTTATGTGGGCAATCATGGGACGAAACTTCCCGGCGTCATTGACTTAAACCAGCCTAGTCTGACGACGGGCGTTCAACCTTTCGCCGCGCAGTATCCCTATCTTGGCTTCATCAACTATCTCTCGAATATTTATGGCTCGACTTACCACGGTTTGCAAACAACTCTGACCTCCCGCAATTATCATGGTCTAGATTTCGTTGCGGGATATACCTACTCACACGCCTTGGATGACATGTCCTCGAACTGGGTCGCGTTCCTCCCTCAGGACAGCTCGCGCCCCTTCCTGGATCATGCCAGTGGTGACGAGGACATTCGCCATCGCTTCACGTTGTCCGTGACCTACTCCCTTCCCGAAATGAAGACCAGGAGTCAGCTTCTTGAAGGCTGGCAGCTCAACACGATCGTCACCCTCCAAAGCGGCCAACCGTGGAATGTGAATGATCAAGCCAACGGCTTCAGTGGAACCAACGAATTGACCGATCGCTGGGATTTCATCGGCAATCCTTCTGATTTCAAGTCCATCGGTCCAAGCGGCATTCCATGCTTCGGTCCAGGCAACCCCGCTTGCACGGGTGCCACCATCCCAGCGGCTTGCACGAGCGCAGCCTCGGGAATTGGGGCAAGCACTCTGGCTTCACTAAACGCCGCAGGTTACTGCTACATGGTCCGCAATTCCATGCTTATACCCAATGGTTTTGGAACTTTCGGCACCATGGGTCGCAACATCTTCCGCGATACCGGCTTCCACAACGTCGATCTCTCCGTCAGCAAGAGCTTCAAGTTCGGAGAGCGGATGAAAGCACAGTTCCGCGTAGAGACGTTTAACATATTCAACCACCCCAACTTCGCCAATCCCAATGGCGCCACCAGCGGCTATGGCCAAGGCGCATTTGCAGATCCGTCACAAGCGGGTATCTTCGGTTGTGGCTGCTCCACTCCCGATAATGCCGCCTTCAACCCCGTTCTTGGTTCAGGCAGTGCCCGCGCCATCCAGTTAGGCTTGAAGTTCATCTTCTAATGGCTTGTGGGCTGACGGATATCAGGAAGGGGCCGGATTTTGCCTGGCTCTTTTTCATGTATAACCAAATATGCAGCTTTTCGGGAGGATTCATAAACGATGAAACGCAAAGCCTTCATCCTGGGCGTTCTGGTCTTCGGCTTCGTATTCGTCGGCATGTTCGTTTCAATGTCTCTCAGTCCAGTCGTTCTCGCCGGCGAAGATCAATCGATTCTTCAAGCCGACCACGAATTTGTCCAAGCCGCCGCAAAGGGTGACACCTCAACAGTCGGAAAGGTCCTCGACGCGGATTTTACCTGGACGGACGCCGATGGGAAGACGCGCACTCGTCTGGAAGTCCTCGACTCTCTCCCTACACCTGCTCTCGGCAACGAAAAGGGCGCCGACGTGATGCAACAAACGCGCAGCCAAGTCGGCGCCGTCATGTCGAGTCGTGACCAGACCCATGTCTTGCGCATTTGGGTGCGGCGTCCCGCTGGGTGGCGTCTGCTCGTCTATCACGAAGTCATTCTCGGCCGACAGGCGCCTGGACCCTCCGGCTCAGGCGTGAATGACTGCGAGAATCCATGCAAGTCGGTGCCCTATAAGCCGAGAAACGAAGCGGAGCAGGGCATCATCGCTTCCTGGCAGGCCCTCGAAACCGGCGTTACAAACCATGATGCAGCAGCCTGGGCGCCGCATATCGCCGACGAATTCGTGATGCTCGGCTCCAGCAACGACCATCCCCTCAGCAAAGCCGACCGCATCGCCACGCTCAATCTGCAGAAGCAGACTGGACACGGTTCCGCGCCGGCCCCGCTCGTCTCCGCGCAGATGTTCGACTTCGGCGACTCTGTGATCATGACCTGCCAGCATCAGCCGTACACCGGCAAACCGGTTCACGTGAGCCGCCTGTGGATTAAGCGGAACGATCAGTGGGTCATGTCCATTAGCTATCAGACAACCGTGCTGGCCGCCCCACCTAAATCCTGAAGAATTTTTCACACTCTTTGCCAATGCACGGCCTTACTTGGGAGTGGCGTTTGAACTTTCATTTCCGTCGCAATCGCTTCGGTGCTCTTTTGCACGCGATATTCTTGCTGGGCTTTGGCGTTTCGCCAGTGCTTCACGCCGACGAAACGCAGGCAGTCCTGCAATCCGATCGCGCCCTGCTTCTCGCCTTCAAGAATTCTGGTAGAGAGACTCTAGCGTCGCTGCTCGACTCGAACTTCAACTGGATCAATTCGAAAGGTGTCCGCCTGACAAGGAACCAAGTCCTCGCTGACCTGCCTGCAGTCGCGAACTCGGATATGCAACCCGAGGCCCGCGTTTATGGCAACTCCGCCATTGTCAGAGCAAATCACGCGAGCATGAACGTATTACGCGTCTGGATCAGGCGCGGCCCGGCGTGGCGGCTGATTCACTATCAGGAAGTCTTGCAGGTTCCAAAGTCCGAACTGCCCCCCGTGGACCCTGGTTCGATCAAGTGCGAAAACCCCTGCGAAACGATTCCTTTTCAACCGGAGACGCCATCCGAAAAAGAAGCCGTTGTTTCCTGGCAGGGCGTGATGAAAGCCATATCGGGAAACGACGCGGACGCCTATTCCCGTCTGATCGCCGACGAATTCACAGCCACCGATACCCACCACGATCATCCCTACGCCAAGTCCGACCGTATCGCGCAAATCACAAAACAGAAAATCGCAGGGACCAGGTCCGTGCCACCTGCGCTACTCTCCGCTCAGATGGTTGACTTTGGAGACACCGTTATGATGATTGCCCATGAGCAGCGCCAGAATGCAAAAGCATTTTTCAATACCCGCATGTGGGTGAACCGGGACGGCCGCTGGCAGATGCTTTTCAGTTTCAATACCAGGATTGAGTAGAATGTTCCCATCATGAAAATAAAACCCGTCAAAGTCGGCATCGTCGGTCTCGGCCGCTGGGCCAAGGTCCTCACCCGCGCCGTGGCCAAGTCTGAAAAAATAGAAATCGTCGCTGGCTTCAGCCGCTCCGAAGAAAAACGCCTGGCATTCGAGCGGGAGCTCGGCGTGCGGGCCGTCCCCGATCTGAAGGCGATGCTCACAAATCCCGAAATTGCGGGCGCAATTCTCACGGTTCCAAACGAGCAGCACCTTCCCGTGGCCGCGGAAGTCGCCAAGGCAGGAAGACACGTTTATACCGAGAAGCCCATCGCCAGCACGCTCGAAGATGGGCTGGAAATCGCCGCGCTCGAAAAAAGATATGGAATCACCGTCACCGTGGGCCACAGCGCGCGCTTGATGGCCGGGATACGGAAAATTCGCGAGGCTATTGACAGTGGTGAACTCGGCCGCGTCGCCTTTATCGAAGCAAACTTTTCTAATGAGCGGGCGCTGGAGCTGACTCCCAAGACCTGGCGCTGGTACAAGGACAAGGCGCCGGGAGGTCCACTGTCACAGTTGGCGATCCATCAGTTCGACGTGCTCCACTATCTCGGCGGCGAAGTCGTCGAAGCCAGCTCCATGGCTTCTAAACTTTCCCCTGTGGGCGCGGAAGTGGACGATCAATCCATGACCCTGCTGAAATTTGCCGATGGCAAGGTCGGCTATGTCGGTTCCTGCTGGACTTCACCTGGCATTTTCTCCGTCCGCGTTTTTGGTTCGAAAGGCTTGATGCATTACGAAATTGACTTCAATACTTGGGACACGCCGGATCAGCTGCACAAGAAATCGGCGCTCTACATACAGCGCGGCAAGGGTGGCTACGCCAGTCGTGAAGAGCTGAAGGTTCCTGAGAGCGATATGTTTCGCACGGAACTGGAAATGTTTGCCGATAGTTGCAGGACAGGCCAGCCCGGGGAGTTGAGCGCCTACAACGGCAATTTCGCCGTCGCTATCGTGTATGCTGCTCTGCGCTCCATCGAGAAGAACGGACAGTACACGCGCGTCGCCCAAGTGCTAAGCGAAGCGCGGGCGCGAGTTGCCGAGAGGATCCATGATGTTGCCTAGCCGCTATTTCATTGAACTGACGCAACCGGAAATCGCCGCCCAATTGAAGAAAACCCCCCTGGTGATTTTGCCGCAGGGCAGCGTCGAGCAGCACGGTCCTCATCTGCCTGCCGGCACGGACATCTTTGCTTCGAATGTCATCGCTCATGCCGTCGCCGAGCGCATGGACGGCCTCGTCTTGCCCGGAGGCCCGCTCGGCGTGACCCCGTTGCACATGCCGTTCGAAGGCACCATCACGCTAACACCGGAAACTTACATGCGCGTGGTGACGGAAACCTGTGCCTCTACCGCTCGGCACGGCGCCAAATATCTCCTCATCTTGAATTGGCATGAGCTCAATATCCCGCCTCTTGGAGTCGCAGCGGACTTGCTCCATCGCGAACACGGAATGACCGTCCTGACCGTGCAAGCCTGTTTTGTTGCCGAAGATATGTTCGGCAAGGAGTGTGGCGGCCTGACCCACGGCGGCGAAATCGAGGCGCTCGCCGTGCTCGCCTACCGTCCTGACCTGGTACACCTCGATCGCATCGAAAATTCCCCCGACCACGTCCATGGGCATAAGATGGACGCGCTTCGCCGCACGCGCAGTTATCAACCGGTCTTGTCCGACGTGCGCTCTATTTCGCCGAGCGGCTGGTACGGCAGTCCGCAGCACGCCACCGTCGAAAAAGCACACCGCATGCTGAATGATGTCGCTGACGCCATCGCCAAACAGTCCACAGAAATCTTCAATGAACTCGACAGGATTCAGGGCGGCGTCGCCGAGATCAGGCAATTGAGCAAGGTGCGCTAATGGCGCGCGTTTTCAGGCAAGCCGAAGCGAAGCAACTTGGACTTCCTGGCCGCAAATCCCTCGAAATCGTCTCCGGTGAAAAAGGCTCGATCGGTGTCACTCTGCGTCTCGCGGAGATTCCCGTGCCACAGCCCGGTGAATCCCCACGAGCCCCCCATCAGCACTTCGACCATGAAGAATGCATTTATGTTTTGTCTGGCAAAGGCACGACCTTTGCCGATAGCGGCGAATACCTGCTCAACCCCGGCGATACATTGCTGATGCCTCCCGGCGAGAAGCATGTCACCCGAAATACCGGTGACCGGCCGCTCCTTCTTCTGTGCTTTTTTCCTGTCGCCGATATCAGCAAAGGAACTCTGGAGCCCGGCGTCCCTCCCCGGACACCCCATCGGCCATGACCGCCGATGTTCTCTGCTTGCGTCCCGAAGCCGATTTTCAGCGCGCCGGAGCGTTGCCGCCTGCCGCCTTCAAAGTCCTCTACCGCGCTCCAGAAGACTCCGATGTTCCGGCTTTGATGAAGCAAGTCCGCGCTTTGGTGATCCCCGCCGTCGGTCACAAACTCTCTTCTGCACTCTTCGAAAACAGTGCTATTAAATTTGTCCAGGTCACCGGAGCAGGCCTCGACCGCCTCGATCTCCCGGCGCTAAAACGGATAGGCATTTCCGTGGCCAATGTTCCCGGCGGGAGCAACAGCGCCGTCGCCGAATATGTCGTCACCGCTGCATCCGTCCTTCTTCGCAGGTTCGCCTGGGCCGATTCGGAAATCCGCGCTGGCCGCTACGTCGAATTTCGCGCGCGTATGGTTGCAGACAATCTCGCCGGAATCGACGGCCTCGTCGTCGGCATTATCGGCCTTGGCGTAGTCGGTGCTGCCGTCGCGGCGGCATTCCGTCGCCGCGGCTGTGCCATCGTCTCTTACGATCCTGCGCCTCGCAATCCCACATCTGCTGCCGCCCTTGATGCAAAATCGGTTTCCCTCGGTGAATTGCTGAAAGTATCCGACGTCGTCACGGTACAGGTTCCGTTGCTTCCCGCTACGCAAAGCCTTCTCGCCGCCGATCAACTCGCCGCCATGAAATCTGGCGCGATTCTGATTCAAGCATCCCGAGGTGGAATAGTGGATGAAGCAGCTCTCGCGCACTCTCTAAACTCCGGCCATCTCGGCGGCGCTGCTATTGATGTCTATTCGAACGAGCCCCCTGAGCCAGGAAATCCGCTCTTGCAACTTACCGGCGAGGCTGCGCGCCGCGTCCTCTTCACTCCGCACATCGCCGGCGTCACACGCCAATCCACTGCATTCCTTCTCCGCGCGGCCTGGCGCAACATCGAACGGGTGCTAATCGAAGACGTTCCACCTGAAAATCGTGCCTTATGAGAGGAACGATGAAAACATCGCCCTCGTTCTTCTTCACCCGCATCCCCGAATCGAGGCACCCGGCGTGATCACCAACGCGTCCGCCGCGCCGCACAAGCCCTGGTATTCCATCCTCTATCTCCAGGTGCTCATCGCCATCTTCGTGGGCATTGCCGTCGGTCATTTCTCTCCAAAGACTGGCCTCGCCCTTAAGCCTCTTGGCGACGCCTTCGTCGCCCTCATTCGAATGATGATTGCCCCGGTCATTTTCTGCGTTGTCGTTCAAGGCATCGCCTCCATGACCGACCTCAAAAAAGTCGGCCGCGTCGGCATCAAAGCCCTACTCTATTTCGAAGTCGTCTCGACACTGGCCCTCATCGTCGGCATTCTTGTCGGCGTGGTTCTCCATCCCGGGACCGGCCTCAATGTCAATCTCGCCTCCCTCGATCCCAAAACCGCCGCTGGCTACGTCAGCCGCGTCAGGGAAACGGGCATCATCCCATTCTTGCTAGCCATTATCCCCCGCACCTTTGTTGATGCCTTTGCCACCGGTGACGTTCTCCAGGTTCTACTCGTTTCGACGCTTTCCGGTTTTGCTATCTCTTTGCTCGGCGCTCGCGGCGAACCGCTCACCCGCGGCCTCGCCATCCTCACAAAAGTCGTTTTCGGTGTGATCCGCATTATTGTCCGCGCGGCACCGCTTGGTGCTCTTGGTGGCATGGCTTTCACCGTAGCAAGCTACGGGGTCGCCTCGCTTTCGAATCTCCTCAAGCTAATCGGCACGTTCTACGCCACCAGCTTCATTTTCATCATTTTCGTTTTAGGCACGATCGCATATCTCGCCGGCTTCTCCATCTTCCGTTTCATAGCCTACATTAAAGACGAACTGCTGATCGTCCTCGGCACCAGTTCCTCTCCGCGCTCCATTGTCGGCCTCGTTTTTCCCACCGGCTACAGCTTTAACACCGACGGCACCAACATCTATCTCACGCTCTCCACCATTTTTCTCGCCCAAGCCACAGGCACGCATCTCGACATCCGGCAAATGGTCGGCATCCTTCTCTTCGCCATGATTGCCTCTAAAGGCGCTTCCGGTGTCACCGGCACCGGTTTCGTCACTCTTGCCGCTATCCTCGCCTCCGTCCCTTCTATCCCCATTCAATCCCTCGCGCTCCTCGTCGGCATCGATAAATTCATGAGCGAATGCCGCGCCCTCACCAACGTAGTCGGAAATGGCGTTGCCACCATCGTTGTCAGCCGCTGGGAAAAAGAATTGGACTCTGTCAAACTTCGCGAAGTCATGGCCCATCCCCTCGACAACGGTGAAGCCAAATCGCCCTAGACCGCGTTACAATACTTGCCATGCCGGTCGCATTGCCCGCCCGCCGCAATTCTTGTAAGCAACAAGGAGGTCCTGTGCAAGCCACGCTACTCGATCGTCGCAGCTTTCTCCGCGTCTCCGCCGTCGCAGGAGGAGGCATTCTCGTCGCTCTCCATTTCGAGCCCGTCACCGAGATATTTGCCCAGGCGCTGCAGGCCCCGCCCGCCGTTTTTTTGCCCACCGCATTCCTGCGCGTCGCTTCTGACGGCGTCGTCACCATCATGTCCAAGAATCCCGAGATCGGTCAGGGCGTGAAGACCCATCTCCCCATGATCATCGCCGATGAACTCGACGTTGCTTGGAAAGACGTCCGCATCGAGCAAGCCGATCTCGACGAAACGAAATATGGCCCCCAGCGCGCCGGTGGCAGCACCTCCACTCCTACCAATTGGGACCCGCTCCGTCGCGTCGGCGCCGCCTGCCGCCAGATGTTCATCGCCGCCGCGGCGCAATCCTGGTCCGTCCCCGAATCTGAATGCAGCACTTCCTACGGCCGCGTCATTCACCAATCATCGAACCGCACACTCGCTTACGGTGCACTCACCGAAAAAGTAGCCACTCTCCCTCCGCCCGATCTCCAGTCCGTCAAACTCAAGGATCCCAAAGACTACAAAATCATCGGCCAGCCCATTCACAGCGTTGACAACGCTTCTATCGTCACCGGAAAGAATCTCTACAGCATCGACTTCAAAGTCCCGGGAATGCTCTACGCCGTCTACGAGAAGTGCCCTGTCTACGCCGGTAAATTTCTCAGTGCCAATTTCGATGAAATCAAAGCGTTGCCCGGTGTACGCCATGCTTTTTCCGTGGATGGAGGCTCCGACCTCCTCGGTTTGCATTGCGGTGTCGCCATCGTCGCGGACACGTGGTGGCAAGCCAACAGCGCACGGAAGAAATTGCACGCCAAGTGGGAGGAAGGTCCCACCGCCCAGCAAAGCAGCGCAGGCTTTGCTCGCCGCGCCGCGGAGCTTTCCAAGCAACCGCCCTCCATTACCCTTCGCAGTGACGGCGACGCCGAGAAATCTCTCCAATCCGCCGCGAAGACAATTGAGGCCGCTTACTCCTATCCCTTCCTCGCGCACGCTCCCATGGAGCCCGAAAATTGTCTCGCCCATTACCACGACGGCAAACTCGAGTTCTGGTCTCCCAGTCAGACTCCTGAAAATGGCCGCCTGCTCGTCTCGAGAGTTCTCAATGTTCCCCACGACGACATCATCGTTCACTTGAAGCGCGCCGGCGGCGGATTCGGCCGCCGTCTTACCAACGACTACATGCTCGAAGCCGGCGCCATCGCCAAACAAGTCGGCGTCCCTGTAAAACTCCTCTGGACTCGCGAAGACGATTTTCATCATGACCACTATCGCCCCGCCGGTTTCCATTTCCTCAGGGGCGGTCTCGACCCTTCCGGCAAACTCGTCGCTTGGCGCAACCACTTCGTCAGTTTCGGCGAAGGCGAAAAGTTCGCTCCTTCCGCGAGCATCCCCGGCAATCAATTTCCTGGCACCTTTCTCCAGGACTTTTTCTTTGGCGCCTCCCTCATGCCTCTTGGCGTTCCCACCTACGCTTTGCGCGCTCCCGGTAGCAACGCCTTCTCCTGGGTCTTCCAATCGTTCACGGATGAACTCGCTCACGCGGCCGGAAAAGATCCCGTCCAATTCCGCCTCGCTATTCTTAGCGCTCCCCGCGTGTCCAGCGCATCGCCGTCCTCCAATCCCGGTGATATCGATTTCGACGCTTCTCGCATGCAGAATGTCCTCAAACTCGTCGCTGAAAAATCCGGCTGGGGCAAGCGCAATCTGCCAAAAGACACCGCTATGGGCGTCGCCTTCCAGTTTGCGCATCGTGGTTATTTTGCGGAAGTCGTCGAGTTGCGTGTGGATGCTAGGAAGAAAATCAAGATCAACAAAATCTGGGCCGCCGGTGACGTTGGCAGCCAGATCATCAATCCTCTCAACGCCGAAAATCAAGTGCGCGGCGGCGTCATCGAAGGTCTAAGCTCCGTCATGTCCTACGAAATCACGATCGACGCTGGCCGTCCCCCGGTCCGCATGAACCAGGTGCCGCCTGAAATCGAAGTTCATTTCCTGAAAACGGACAATTCACCCACTGGCCTCGGAGAACCCGCCCTTCCGCCGATTCTCCCTGCCGTGTGCAACGCCATTTTCGCCGCCACTGGCGAGCGCATCCGCTCCTTGCCGCTCTCCAGGCACGGCTTCTCCTGGGCCTAAATTGCTTGGTTTAGTTTTCTTACTTTTGTAGGGGCGGCCTTCCGAGGCCGCCCGCTTTTTACTCGTATCTCAACGCTACCAGCGGATCCACGTTCGCCGCTCGCCGCGCCGGCAACCAGCACGCCACAATCCCGGTAATCAACAGCACTGCCGGCACGCTCACCAGCGTCCATGGATCGTAAGCCGACACCCCCCAAAGCTGTGTCGCAATCACTCTCCCCAGCGCCAGACTCACAATCAATCCAATCCCCACGCCCAGCCCCACCAGCTTCAGCCCCATTCGAATCACCATCCCCTGTACGTCCGACCCTTTCGCCCCCAGCGCCATTCGAATCCCAATCTCCTGCGTCCTTCGCACCGTCGTATACGCCAGCACGCTATAAACGCCGATCGTCACCAGCACCAGCCCGATCCCGCCGAATATCGTCATCAGAAAAAATCCAAACCGCGGCCCCGCAAACGAAAACTGGCTGATATACCCTTCGAGCGTTCCGGTCAGCGTCACCGCCACGTTCGCATCCGTGGCCCAGATTTCGTGTTGCACCGCATTCATCATTGTCAGCGGCTCCCTCTCCGTCCGCACCAGAATTCCACGGAACGCCGAACCTGTCACCGTGTACGGCACCCAAATTTCCGGCTCGACCGGATCTTGCAGTCCCCGGTTCTTCGCGTCCGCCACCAGCCCGATAATTTCGAACATCGGCTCCTTCACTGCGTCGTCAAACTCCGCCAGTTGCGCGATCTTCACCTGCCGTCCGATCGGATTCTCGTTCCCCAAATATTTCTTCACAAATGTCTGGTTCACAATCGCCAGCTTGCGTGCCCCATTGACTTCCGCTTCCGTAAATCCCCGCCCGTCCACAAACTGAATCTTTAGCACCGAAAAATATCCTTCGCTGACAAGTTGGAACATCGCATTCCATTTGTCCGCGTGAGTCTTCCCCGGCACCTCGATGT
>WNFF01002629.1_pt1 | contig 14689 bp, 11 predicted proteins | sample 5400441 | NCBI WGS metagenome assembly WNFF01 (sample SAMN13153345, study PRJNA577476) | soil metagenome | isolation source: 120 cm saprolite under Douglas fir tree site 2 hole 3 replicate 1 | place: USA:California | collected 2015-04-18 | reverse complement strand
GCACCGAGCGAAAATCGCTCAAAAAAAGAGTGCGGATGGAAGGATGGCGACAGAGGCGGCTTTGCTCGAAGACAAAGAACTCACAGGGAGGAAAAAGAAAAACCGACTTGACACTCACCGGCCTTCTCATGGAAGGAGTTAGCCCGCCTCTGTCACCCCGAAGCTCATCGCGTCGGGTGCTCCGCGCGCCCCCACAAAACTAATTGGAAGATCTCTTCGTAACGAGCGACCATCTTTTCAAGGTTGAACTGCTGCCGAACATCATCTCGGGCCGCCGCGCTCATGCGTCGTCGCTCCGGCTCAGGCAGGTGCAACGCACGGAGAATGCCATCCGCCAATGCTTCTGGCGACTCCGGATCGACAAGCACTCCAGTTACGCCACCCTGGATCGTTTCTGGTATCCCTCCCACCCGTGTTGCCACGCGTATGGCTCTGCAAGCGCCTGCTTCCAAGGATACTCGGGGCAAACCCTCATTGCGCGATGGTATGACTACGACCGCGGCATCCCGGTAGAGAGAGCGCAGCTCAGCCGGTGTCTTATATCCCTTAAATCGGACCGAGGTGCTCACGCCGAGTTGCTCGCTCAGTGACCGCAGGCCCTCTAGCTCTTGCCCTTCTCCGACTAGCCACAGCTTGACACGCGGCACCCGCTCCTGCACCAGCGACCAGGCACGCAAAAGCAGGTCAACGCCTTTGATGACGTGAAGCCGCCCCACAAACAACACATATCGCCCGCTGTCCGTCGGCGGCGTCGCTGCTTGGTCGAACCAAGAACGGTCGAGGCCGTTGGGGATCACTTGCGCTTTGTTGCGCACCGAAGGGTAAAGAGCCAGCAAGTCCTGCAGGAGTGATCTACTCACGGCGATTACCGAATCCGCCCTCTTCAATAGGAGAGTTTGCCATGACTTCAGATAGGGATAGTTCGAAAGGTCGCGAATGTCGCTGCCGCGCACGGTAACTACGAGACGGTGCCTACGATGTAAAAGAGACGCCGCGACAAGAAGGTGGCATTGCAACACCGGACACTGCACGGAAACGACGTCCGGTCGGAATTCTCGCAATACCGATCCAACCCGCCATGCAGAGTGAAGAAACCTGGCACCTGATCGAATACCTCTGGGGAAGGGCACGCTGGGCGTACTCCAGTAAGGTACCCTCAGTAGGCCGAGTGATCTCTCGCTCAAGTCCGGCCGAATGTCTGCAATGCCAACGGAGTGCCCCGCGCCGATCAACGCCTCGGCCAATTGGCACACGGAGATCTCTGCGCCACCCAGCGCCTGGATGTCCCACCCATAGAAAAGAAGAATCCTCATGTGTCCTTACGAATTCTCGAAACATGATAAAAAACTGTGCGCGATTCAATCAGAGAGCCGGGGGAAATTTCCATGAGAGGCATGTGTGAAGCTTTTGGCCAGCTTTACCTTTGTTTGAAAGTCATGTGTCACAATCGGATTTGATGATCGTCAATCCGACGGAATCGACGTGTGCAGAGTGCTACTGTTCCGCAACCTGGATCGTTGGATTCGTGGTACTCGGCCGAATATCGAGAAATACTACCTTTGTAGGCGAAATAATGTAGATCAGCGTTTGCGGAGTTCCCGTGGCAGGCAGCACCGTGCGGCCGCTTGCGGAGACAGCGTACGTCTGACTAAACGCGTTCCCCAGGGACAACAATCCGGCGGCGTTGTCGTCACTCGTCCCGGTCACATTGCCGCTACCATCAAAGGTCGCATACCCTGTGCTCGTTGTATCTTCAGCGATCGGAGGATCAGTCGTTGCAAAGGAAAACGTCCCGCTCAGGGATGCATTCGTGAACGGTCCGCCCGTCACAGGCTCTGAAGATCTTGCCATCACCTGCTTGTTCGTGAAAAGTATGAAGCCCTTGTTGGGGCTTACCAGATATTCGAGAATGTCGGGCGCCGTCGATCCAGTTTTTGTAATGAGGGCCCGCCCACTGCCCGCCACACTATAGGTTCCCGAAAACGATAACGTGGAGATAGTACCGCCGCTGTTTTCATCACCCGAGAAGGTGAAATTGCCTGCGCCGTCTGGAGTGAAAAGGCCTACATCTACGCGGCTCCCCGTGCCGGTCCCCGTTAAGCCGTTCATGTAAATCAGACTCACGGCGCTCAGCGACGAATTCGCGTAGGGTGTATTGGATTGCTGCAGCGCTAGGCCGCTTAGCAGAGTATTCACATTTTGGGCATCACTGCTCATTAGGAAAAATTCGTTGGAGCTTAAGATATAGATGACTGTGTTCACGGCCGTACCCCCGTTCGGAATGAACGAGAGGGTTCCCCGGCCATTCAGGGCAATGTTGTAAGTGCCGCCGGTAAACGGAATCGGGCTCGCCGGATAGCTCGCGCTGCCTTGGTTGATGGTTCCGTTGTCGTTGATGTCACCGGAACCCGTCACGGAAGTCCCGCTGAGCGTCAGTACGCCGACGGCGCCGAATCTTCCGCCGCCGTTCGCGGCGGTCTTTCCGGCGCTAGCGCCAAACGCATAATTGCCGCTCACCTGCGCGTTGGAGAACGCACTGGGATATTGCACGCGAATAACACCAGTCGTGCTTGCCCCGGTGCTGTCGAATTCAATGATGCGTGCTCCGGATGCAACGCCGGAAACAATGAAGCTTGCGACAAAGCGGAAAGAACGCGTCACACCACCTGCGGTCAACGTCAAGCAGCCTTGATGGTCGGAACCGATGGAGTACGAACTGCTTGCTGTCGTTACGCTGAGATCGCTCTGCACGCCACTGGGCCCGCTGCTGTTGATGTCCTCGGTTCCACCCGTGATGCCGCCAGTGCCGTTCGCGGTGAATGAGCCGACCATCGCCGTGGGGCCGCTGGCGTCAAAACCCTGCAACGTAAATGCGTACTGCCCATTCAGAAGCGATTCGCTGCCCGTACCGCAAGTTGCGCCGTTCACCGTGATGCTCAGCGCTTGTGAGGCGGTTTGAGCAGGATTGCTGCTGTCTGTCACCGTGATGGTGAAATTCGACGTGCCCAGAGGCCCTTGCGGCCTTCCGGTGATTACTCCCGTAGTGCCATTCAGGTTCAATCCAACGGGCAATGTACCGCTGGTGACGGAAAAAGAGAGTGGTGCAAAACCCGTTGCCTGGACGGTTTGACTATACGCCGTGAACTCTGCGGCAGTCGCCAGGAAGGTTGTGGTGATCGTTGGTGCCGGTGGCAGATTGATCGCTATGCTCAGGGCCTGAGTAGCCGACTGCGGGCCCGCGCTGCTCGAGTCGGTCACCTTGACCATGAAATTTGATGTTCCATTGGGGCCCGTTGGCGTGCCGGTGATGGCACCCGTGGTGCCGTTGAAGCTCAAACCTGCGGGAAGCGTACCGCTGGCCTTAGAGTAGCTCAGCGTCCCCGAACCGCCCGTTACGCCAAGCGTCTGGTTGTAGGCTGTACCTTCCACTCCGGCGGGTAAGGTGGTTGTCGTGAAGGAGGGCAAAAGCGAGACGTTGATGGTCACCGACGCGCTCTTGGTTGGGTCCGTGATGGAAATGGCCGTCGCTGTTGCCGATACTGCCGCACCGGTGGTTGGCGCGCTGTACATTACGGCTGTGGTCGAGGGACTCGTCAGCGTGCCTTGCCCGGTGAGACTCCAAGACACTCCCGCAGCCGTAGAATCATTCGAAACCGTGGCGGTGATATGAGCCTGCTGGCCTTGATCAATGGCTTGCGTGGTGCTCGGGGAGATAGTGACGCCGATAATGGGTTTCGAACCCGACCCGCCGTTGCATCCTATGACCACAACAACAATGGCAACAGCTAATAGACTAAATGTCCGTGATTTGGCAGCCATGACGGCGTCGGTCTCCTGAATTGCCCGGGAATACGCTCTCTACAATCCATAAATAAGGGGAATCGTCTCATCGGCACGCAGGAACTGTCTCCGCAGTTCCACGGACCTGGGGCTCATTCAGTCTCCCCGAGTCAAGCTGACCGGAAAAGGGTGAGCTTCGTGCTACTCCAATCTTTCGCGCTGTTCCTGCCGTCACCAATAGTACTTCCGATACAATTCAGCCTAAGCGTACCTACTCCATTCGTACTAGCCCACCAACCCCCCAGCCCTCTCTCTCGCTGTAGCTGTGGCTTTCCTCGGTGGTGTCTCATGCCTATCCTCGTGGTTCTTTCTCTGCCTCTGGGGCTCTGTGGGGCTGAGCGAGAAAGCAAAGAAGAAAAAGGTTTCGACTGACTGTGGAGAAACCCAAGAGGCGGTGTGAAGCCGCGCCGAACCGAGCGGAGAGGACCTGGCAGATATCGCCATTTGCGCAGCAGAAACAATTGGACCAATTGTGATAGGGATCTCGAGGCCGGTGCCCGTACCACACCGCGGGGCGAAAGTGGAGCATATCGTGAATATCGCCGCGATCGCGGTGGTTGATCCGCAGGACACGGAGACACGCTTGCAACCGGAGAGAAAGGTAGGGAGAGACTTGCGGGTCGAAGAAGGACTGAGCGCGCATATGGAGACAAGCCGCCGGCAAGAAGGGACTACTTGCGGTTGCGCGTGGTGGTGGGATTCATTCGGAAGCGCGAGAGGGCCTCGCCCAGGTTTTGCAGGAAGGCCTCGGAGTTGTACACGTCAGTATCGATCTTGGACCCGTCATTCGGGGCTATGGGCTCGACTTCGTCCAATTGGAACTCACGCGCGACTTCTTCGACGGTTTTGGGCTGGATGGGGCGTTGGTGGTCGACGAATGCGTTTACGAGAGAGTGTTCGCAGAGCAGGTTGATGACCCGCGGGATACCGAGCGAATAGAGATGAACCGTATCCATGGTTTGCGGGCTAAAGATAGGTTCCGGTCCTGCGCCGGCTGTCTTCAAACGCTCGGTGATGTACTGGTGAGTCTGTTCCTTGGAGAGAGTAGTGGTCTTGCAACGGAGCATGATGCGTTGCCGCAATTGGCGGAGTTGAGGGAGCTTGAGTTTTTCCTCGAGTTCCGGCTGGCCGGAGAGCACGATTTGGAGCAGTTTCTCCGTGGAAGTTTCGAGGTTGGTCAGCATGCGAATCTCTTCCATGACGGGATAGGTCAGGTTCTGTGCTTCGTCAATAATCAGAACGACGGTTTCACCCGCGCGATAACGATCCAGAAGCCAGTGGTTCAGGTTCATTAACTGCTGACTCTTGGACTTGGACTCACACTGAATCTCAAACTCAGCGAGGATAAAATCAATCAACTGGCTCGTGTTCATCCGGGAGTTAAAAAGAAAAGCGGTACGAGCCCGCCGATGATGGAGCCAGTCGAGAAGGCGGTTGATCAGAGTGGTTTTGCCGGTGCCGACTTCCCCGGTGAGCGTGATGAACCCTTTGCGGGTTTGGATACCGTACATCAAACCCGTCAAGGCCTCTTCGATCTGCTTCGTCAGGAACAGAAAGCGTGGATCGGGATTGACGTTGAAGGCGCTCTCTTTTAGGCCGAAAAAGCTCTTGTACATGATGTGCGGTCTCTCGTCCCGATTCCCCACTACTATTCTACGTGTGAGTCGACTTCGATGCACTGTCAAGGGTGGCCGGATTTCTTGCCCGAAACTCCATAAAGACTAGGGCAAGACAAAGGGCCGGGTATGCCACTGGACGTTGACTGTCACGGTCTGATACGTGTTGGAGGTAGTGCAGGAGCTAACGCACCCCTGCAGGGTCGAACTTCCAATGCTCGCTGTGTACGCAGCTGCGATATTCAGATTTCTACCAATAGGACGCGCGATCCCGCCCCCGGCGAACCAACTGTTGTAGGTGGGGACATTGGCCAAGGCTAGCGAGGTGACATTACCGTTGTGGGCATAACCAAAATTGATATTTCCAGTCCACACCCTGTTCAGTCTGCGAGAAACGGAGAGATTAACCTGGTCCAACGTTGAACCAATGAGCACGCCGCTACCCCCGCTCAGAGAATGAATGTAGCCGGCCGAAATGCTCCCATCACGCAAGCCATACGTTAGGTTCGCATTGATATAGCCACCAACCTGGCGGGAACTTCCACCAATAGGGAGGCGAAAAGTTGTGATTTGAGGTCCACCAGAGAGCCGCAATGCAAGGCGCCCGGTGATTTTGCGTCCGTAGTCGATGGTGGCGGCATGACTGCCGTATGCTTGAGGATCGCCCGGGTAATGGTAGCTGTTGAAGTAGTAGGCAAGACCGATGGTGCTTTCTCTACTCATCGCATAGTTGTAACCAACCCCGCCAGTAATCGAGTTGCTGTCCACGTTTCCCGGATCCAGGAAATGTAATATTCCGTAAGCACCAGAAACCGTAACGGAACTTCGCGTGGAAAGTGAATAGGTGGCTTGCAATGCAGCAGCGTTACTGTACCGGGGTCCCACGCCAGCAAAAATGCTTTGATTGGGAATATAGCCAGTACCGAGACCTGGAGTGGTGGGCTCGAGGGAACCTCCCACTCCCGGTGCGCCGAGGTTCGTGCCTCCGCCAAAACCGAAGGAAGTTTGGGGTAAATAAGAAAAGCTGTCAGAAATCTGTATGAGCCAACGATCGCCGTGATAGGTCTGCGAAAGAGCCAACTGCTGGTAGTTACTGTTGCCTCCCCCGCCTGTGCGGGTAGAAAAATATCCGCCACCGGAATAATTAACAGCGAGGGTGGAGCGCGGCCAGGCCTCCAGCAAACTCACGTTCCCAATCAGGTAGTTGTCAACATACCAGCTAGAGGAATTAGGCTGGCTGAAGGAATTGGATTGAATGTTTGCACCATACTGAAGTCCAGGAACCCAGTAGCTGTGCCGGATTTCCGGCAGGCCCAGCGTGGCATCCAGGAGCCCAGTGAGTGGCGTGAAATCGGGTTGGAGAGCATTGGGATCCTGATTAGGGTTCTGGTTCTCTTCTCCGGCAAGAACGACCGGGATGGGCGAAGTGCGGGCTGCGGGCTTCGGCGGAGAATCAGGAGGCGCTTGTGGCTCCTCCTGGGCGACGGTAGCTTGTGCGCCAAACGAAAACGAGAACAAGAATGCAAGTAAGCATCCGCCGAGAATCTTCTTATAACAGTTCATATATTAAGTCCTTAAGGAACAACGATTACATCGCCGGGTTGAAGCAAGATATTTTGTTCTTCGTATTTGCCCTTTACGACTTCCTTGTAGTTGAACGGATATTTGACTTGTTTTCCGTCGACGACTCGAAGAATATAGATGTTCTTCGGTCTCGCAAATTGAGTGAATCCCCCCGCACTGGAAAGCGCCTGTAATGCAGTCATATTAGGCAGCAACGGGATAGCACCCGCTCTGGAGACTTCGCCGGTAATAAACACGCGGCGGCTATTGATCTGTGTGACGGTTACCGTAACCTGAGGATTGGTGAGATATTTGGTCAGGCCATCTCGAATCACACCAGCTAGCTGCATGGCGGTTAGTCCAGAGGCCTGCACGTCGTTCAGGAGGGGCAAGGAAATCTTTCCGTCCGGACGGACTGGGATCGTCCGGGTAATTTCCGGTTCCTTCCAAACGTCGATCTGAACCACGTCCTGAGGTCCAATCCTGTATGCTGTATCCGTAGTAGCCGGCGTGGTTGGATTGCTGGTATTCGCTTTAGGTTCAGTCTTTTGGCCCTGTACCGTGGCCGATGCCTGCCCCTGGGTGTTCTGAGCATACGCCGGTGACCACAGGAGAAAACCCACTAACAATATAGGCACCTTAATATCCATTTCTGCGCTCCTCTTCCCTCAACTCTCTTGTCCCCCGTGAGATATCTCGATTGACTTGAGCTTACATAGAAATGACTTATAACTGATCTTCAATTCCTGCGCGGCCCGTTTTCGGTTCCACCGCGTGCGTTCCAGAGCCTGCATGATCAGCTCGCGTTCGGCTTGCTTTGATGCGGCGCGTGCCGCCATTTTTAGGGACGGCACGCCCACGTTTTGCGGGGGCCTCTGGTTCACACTATGGCGAGACTGAAGCTCATCAAGCGCCACACGCACATCTCCGAAGACCACCATCTTAAGTGCAAGGTTTTCCAGTTCGCGGATATTGCCTGGCCAGGAATAAGCAAGCAACATTTCGAGCGTGCTACTGTCCAATGAAGGGATGGTCTTATTCCTTCCGCTGGCATGTTTGTTCAAGAAGTGTTCGATGAGAGCCGGGATATCGTCTTTTCGTTCCCGCAAGGGCGGCAGGCGAAGACATACCCCGTTGATCCTGAAATAGAGTTCGCGACGAAATCGACCGGCTTCAACTTCGAGTTCGAGACTTCCATTGGTGGAGGAAATAACTCGTGAGTGTAAACCCAGACTTCTTCCGGCGTCCTCATCGTCGGGGAGATACGAGAGCAAGGCACGCTGACAGTGCAAATCTAAATCTTGCACGCTGTCCAGATAAATGGTCCCCCGGGCATCTTGGGGGCGGCGCTCCCTAGTCGCTTCGTAAAGCTGGTTGAAAAGGTCGTCTGATTCGAGGGTGGCGCAATTAATCTTATGGAGCGTCGCTTCTTTCTTTTGAGAAAGACGATGGATGAGCCGCGCATAGGCATCTTTCCCGGCTCCACATTCTCCCGTGATCAAAACAGGGATGTCTGTAGGGGCAATTTCGACGGCCATCGCATTCAAGGTCCGCATTGCAGGCCCGTACCCGCAGGTAAACGCCGAGATGACGGGTTCTTGGGCCGCACAACTTGCGATCGGATCCATGACGTTTGGCAAATTCCGCAAAGACCAGTACCTTAGCTTGCTGGCTCAAACTACACAACTACCTCTAATGACTGTGGGTAGAGTGCAAGTCCTCTACCACGAAAAGGAAGAAAGTAAAGCGCTTGCCCGGAGACCTAAACCCCTATTTTTATTAGACTTATGGATACTTAGTTCAGTCGGAAGGAACATCTATGTTATGCGATCTCTCCGTGAATATTTCCACTTTGTGGCAATTTCTTACCTCACTCAGTACCGGGCACGGACTGGTGGAAAAAGCTGCCCTCAAGCATTGCATTTTTCGTCTCGATGCTTTGCCCGTATTGAAAGCCGCTAGCACTCAGCAATATCCCCGAGTATCATCCAGACCTTGAGCTTGCAGGAAAAGCGGCGCGCCGGATTGATGGCGGTGATCCATTGCAGGGTCCAATTGGCAAGCCGGCGGAAGAAGTAAAGGGGAACACCGGCAATTTGGAGCTTTGTTCCCTGCGGTAAGCCAAACGCGCGAATGTCTGCTCGCGCTTTGTCGTACCACCAGGCAAGAAAATATTCTTTTTGTAGGCGCTGAGCGGGGAGCGAGTGATAGACGATGGCGGAAGGCTCGTACCAATGACGATGCCCTGCGCCTAATGCCCGAAAGCCAAATTCCGTGTCCTCACTGCGCGTTTCCGAACCAGGGCGGGGCCCCAAATCCGTGCGGAATCCGCCGACTTTCTCGAAAACTTCCTTGCGAAAAAGCCATGTTGGTGCCGAAAGGAGCTTCGACAAGTTCGCCGGGTTGCGCGCCAAGATCGAAGATGGCAAGGGGAGCCAACGCATATTTGCCTTCAAGAGAGAGCCAAGCGGGCGGCGTGAAGGTGCGTTCCGGCAGAATACGCCCTCCCGCCCCGGCCCATCCTTCCTTCTGAAAAACAGCGGTGAGATTTTGCAGCCACTTGGCGTCCACTATCACGTCATCATCCATGAAGGCCAGGATTTCGCCGCGTGCCTCGCGGATGCCGGTATTGAGCGCGTAGGACTTGCCCTGTCGCTGCTCGAATAAATAGGGGAACCGTGAATAATGCTGCCGACAAAATTCTTCCACAACCGCCCGAGTCCGGTCGCTTGAATTGTTGTCCACGACCAAAACTTCCCAGTCGACGGAGTCAGGCATTCGTGAAGCCGCAACACTTTCCGGGGCTGTCGCTAGACTTCGGCAACAATTGTAAGTACACAAAATGACGGTGACTTTCATCGGTGCACGCTATTTCTGTTTCACAGTCCGGGATGGAATCTCCTGTACCGCGCTTTTTGGCTCAACGGACTGATGGTAGATCTGGACGATTTCCCCAGCCGTCTTCCAGACCCAACACTTATTGTAGAAACGGCGCTGGGGGTTCAGAGCGAGCAACCATCGCAGAGTTCGAACGGAGAGGAAACGCACAACCAAATTCGGAATGCTAATGAATTGGCGGGGAATCCCGAGAATCGCGGGACGTGTGCCGCGTTCGAGAACGAGAGCATGCCCATAAGCAAACCACCAGGCGAGAAAATATTTCTTATTGAGGCGTTCCTTCGGTACCGGGTGGTGGACCACAGCGGAAGGCTCATAGCGCAAGTGCTCACCGCCAGCCATCAAGCGACCGCCCAATTCGGTATCTTCATTGCCGATGAGACTATCGCCGCAGCGGCCAAGATCCGTACGAAAGCCCCCATATTTATCGAACATGCTTTTGCGGAAGGCCATGTTCGTGCCGTAGGGAGCTTTTTTCAGCTCGCCGGGCACGTCCCCGAGATCGAAGAGGGCGAGTACGCCGCCCGAATCCATGATGCCGCCGAGCGTGAGCCAACGAGGCGGTTTGAAATCCTGTGGAGGCAGAATACGGCCGCCAGCACCAGCCCATTCCCCGCCGTGCAGGGACGCTGTGAGATTTTGCAGCCACGTCGGCTCGACGGTTACATCATCATCCATAAAGGCGATGATTTCTCCGCGCGCTTCGCGGATGCCCGCGTTACGCGCGTTGGACAGACCTTGCCGGGGCTCGAAGAGATAGCGGAAACGCCCTGTAGGATTTTTTCGGCAGAAGTTTTCGACGACTTCACGCGTCTGGTCGCGGGAATTATTATCGACGACGATGACTTCCCATTCCACCGAAGGTGGCACGACTTGGGCAGCCACGCTTTCCAATGCTGCAGGCAAGCTGCGACAGCGGTTGTAGGTAGAAAGAATGACTGAGATCTGAATCGTCATACGTTGAGACGTTTCGTTGCGAATTTCACAGCAGAATCACTTTCAGACGAGATGAAGCCGGCGAAGCACAGCTCCCACAAGGCGCTTGGCCAGGACCGGCTGCAATATTACTGCACGAATGGTGGAGACCATGCCTTTAAAAAAGTGTTTCTGCTTCCAATAGAGACGCGCAGCCGTAAAATTCAGATCGGCAATTTGATTGCGGCCCACGAATCTCCAATTCGAGTGCAGCGCTTCTTCCGTGGCTTTGAGTGCCACGGACTCTTCCCCTGCCTTGAACATGGACTGTATCCATTTCTGGTAGTCCGATGCCAGATCAGCCTGTTGGGAAGCTTCGGAAACTCCGAGCCGGAGCAGCAATTCGGGAGTGATCTCCTGGACCGAGTTCAGTGGGTCGGGGTTCCCGGACGTTCTGGATGAGGCGGATACCTGCGCGGCCAACTTGCAAAATGTCTGTTGCTTGCGTTTGCTGAGAGATACTTGTGAACCGTGCACACGATAGTTTACGACGATTTGTGGGAGGTTGGCGCATTGCGTGTGCTCGGAAATCCGCGAGCACAGATCGTAGTCGTGGCTGGCAGTAAAGACAGGCCGATAACCGCCAACACGCTGAAAAAGTTCGCGCCGCATCAGCACAGCCGAATGACAGAATGGAAAGTGCGTCAGGAGAGCTTCCTTTATCTCCTGATCACTCGCCGGGAAATTCAAAACCCACATGGAGCGGCCCGTGGCGTCAATCCATTCCGCCGCGCCGCCTACCAGTCCGACCAGTGGGTGCTGTTCGATGAAATCAACCTCTCCCTGAAGGCGATTCGAAAGAGAGACGTCATCGGCATCCATGACCGCGATGTATTTTCCTTGAGCGAGAGAACAACCCGCATTCCGTGCTTCTACCAGGCTGCAGTTCGGAATTTCGTGAAGCCGGATCCGGCTATCGGTAGCAGCGAAACCAGCGGCAATCTGCTTTGATTTGTCTGTCGATCCAAAATCCAGGACGATCAGTTCAAAACCGGTGAAAGACTGCTTCACGATGCTCTCGATGGCCTCACCGAGATAGTGCTCGACATTACATACGACAATGACAACGGAAACGAGCGGCGCGCCCATCAGTTCTCAGTTTCCTGCAACTCCGCCCCGCCTGCGTGAGTTGAAGACGCGGAGAAGGCCGAGATCACCTTCCGGCTCGAGGCTGGTTGCCGGATGGAGAATTCCGGGTGAAGCAAATGTTTGAGCGTCTCCAATGTCACCCACTTACGGATGTAGCCGACATTGGGACGGACGTCAGCGCGACGTTCGAATACAGATTTATTTTGAGTGATGAGAAGCAATAATCCGCCCGGCTTGAGAAGTTGAGGCAACCTGCGCACAAAAGCGAGCTGATCGGGAACCTGAGAGAAGGTTTCCAAGGTGACAATCACGTGAAAAGAATTCAGCGGCAGATCGAGGGTGTGAATATCACCCGAGCGGAAATCGATCTCGGGGTAGCGCACTTTGGCGGTTTCGATGATTTCCATGCCGAGGTCAACGGCAGTCACCTTGCCAAATTCGCAGAGCTTGGAACTTAGCCAGCCGGTGCCACAACCGACTTCCAGAATCTTCGCGCCCTGAATTTTGAGATCGGCCACCGAAGCGAGGATTTCACGCATGCGACGCTTGGAAGGCTCGTCCAGCCTCCCCTGGCGGTGCTTCGAGTTCCAATTGTCCCAAACCTGAACTTCGTCGATGGTTGTTTCCATGTTCAGAATCCTCCGCAGTTAGACTTCGCAGGACTGGGTGGAAGGAGCAACGGTTTCAGACGCGACGAGGCGTGGAAAACAATTGACCGCACCGCGCACAGCCATTGTGGAGCCGATGAAGATCGTGGTGGCTGGCTCGCGGCGACCGTAGCTTTTCTGAATGTCATAGCGATAAATCTCGGTGAACAAATGGAAGGTGCCGTGGGCGATGTTAAGAGTTAGTTCGAAGGTGCAGCGGTAGGTGCCACCTGGTTGCAGGGAAAACGGGGCGGAGCCAAGACGCTCGGTCGAGGTATTGAAAATGATGTACTGCTTTTCGTCCGTAAACCCGATAACTACGGCCAGTCTGTCGAGAGCCTCCCGAGCGGTAACTTCAACGTCCACCCAGGCTGTCTGTCCAGACTCAAAGGTGGATTGCTCACCAGCGCGGTCGCGAACCTTTACGCTGGAAATGTAGGCTGGTTTGTTCTCTTCGGGAATCTCCACGGCGGTGCCGGCGCTCAGGTATTTCCGGATGACGGCATCGGGCTCATCAATGGTGACGACTTTCCCGTGCTTGAGCAGCATCGCGCGTTCGCAGATTTCGGTGACCAATTTAAGATTGTGAGAGACGAAGAGCACGGTGGTGCCACCCTTGATGACCGAGCGAATACGTTCCATACAGCGTTGCTGGAAAACGTAGTCCCCCACGCTGAGGACTTCATCGACGACGAGTACTTCCGGATCGACGTGTGCCGCGACAGAAAAACCCAGGCGCGCAGACATACCGGAGGAGTAGCGTTTCACAGGCGTGTCGATGAATTCTTCAATTCCCGAGAAGGCGATGATCTGGTCGAGTTTCGACTGAATCTCGCGCTTGGTCATGCCGAGAATCGTGCCGTGGAGAAAGATATTCTCCTTACCGGTGAGGTCCGGGTGGAAGCCCGCGGTGACCTCGATCAAGGCGGAAAGACGTCCGTTGACGATCATGAGGCCTTTGGTTGGCTTCATGATGCGGCTCAGAATCTTCAGGGCTGTACTCTTTCCGGCGCCGTTGTGCCCGACAATCCCAAGCGATTCCCCGCGCTTGACTTCGAAAGAAATGTCCTGCAGGGCCCAAAATTCGCGCTTGTCTTTGGCATTGAGCTCCCGTCCGCGAAACAGGTTGCCGGTCATGGCAGGCAGAAGATCGCGCAGGGAGTTGTAAATCTCTCCCTTGCGGAATTTTTTGTAGACATGCTCCATGCGGAGCGCGACGTCAGACATGAGAGGTTTCCATTAAATGCTCTCCGCGAAAGCGGGTTCGAGATGCTTAAACAAAACAAATCCACTCAGGAAGGCAACCAAGCTGAATGCAAGACTGTACAAATACCAATGAACATCGGGGGACTCATGACGAGCGATGCAGGCACTCAGTCCCTCGAGCAACGGAGCCACAGGATTCAGCAGCAGCCACTTCCCGCGATCGCCAAACATGCGCACGTCGTAGAAAACGGGCGTGAAGAAGATGCCGAAGGTCAGGAAGACTTCAACAATGTATTTCACGTCGCGGAAAAATAGGCTGGCGGCGGACACGATCATGCCAATCCCGATGGAAAACAGGACCATGGTGCAGAGCAACACGGGAACCCAGAGAAGATAGATGCTCCAGCCAATCTTAATAAAGACCAGGAAGATCACCAAAGCGGCAAAGGCGACGAAGAAATCGAAAAGACACGCAAGCACCGCCGCCATGGGGAAAATTTCCTTGGGGAAATAGATCTTCACAACCAGTTCACGATTGCCGGTGAGACTGTTGCCTGTGAAACGGATGCTGGAGACGATGAACGCCCACGGGACGGCCTTAATAGCCACGCTAGCGATATCGGCCCTTTTAAGCGGTGCATGGACGACCATGGCATAGGCGTAACGCACCATGATGCCAGACATCACGATAAGAATGGGCATGAGAATGGCCCAGAAAAAACCCATGATCGACTGCTTGTACCGGACCTTGATGTCACGGTACGTGATCATGTAGAGGAGCTCTCGATATTTGTACAGCTCTTGTAGTTCTTCTTTCATGTGTTGGAGCCAGTTCCGTTCGCTAGTTGAACTTGC
>WNFF01002963.1_pt1 | contig 14692 bp, 13 predicted proteins | sample 5400441 | NCBI WGS metagenome assembly WNFF01 (sample SAMN13153345, study PRJNA577476) | soil metagenome | isolation source: 120 cm saprolite under Douglas fir tree site 2 hole 3 replicate 1 | place: USA:California | collected 2015-04-18 | reverse complement strand
GGGGTTTCTACTTAGTCATGGTTGCGCCCTGTTCACGGCCATCTCGATAATCGGCGCGCTGTGCCTTCCTGATCGACATCGCCCAGACAAGCCCGGCGATGACGTATCGGCCGCCGCCACGAGTTTTGCCCCTCTTACAAATTCCCTGCTGTGATTTTTCCCGGTGGAGCAGGGAAATCTTTCGGCGGGGCAGGGAATTCAGGGAATTCACCGCGGATTGGTTTCATGGAATCGATCTACCAGGAGGGGTACCGGGGGCACTGACGCCGCGCACAATGGCCGGCGGTCGATTATTCGACGGATCTCAAGGCCATCAGGTCAAATAGCGTCCCACCCACAATCGGAAGGACGGCGGCACGGATAGGCCGGGTAACGAAAGCGGGCCGGCGGGAGCTTCCGATGGGCTTCCGTACGCGCGTAACAGCTGCTGCCGGCGGAACGGTCGCGCCAGCAATTCGCGACCGATCTGTTCGACCAACCTGCGGCCGAACCAGGGGATGGGGTCGCCGGTGGACCAGGGGATGGGGTCGCTGGCAAAGCGGGGGGCGAGGCCGCTGCTGAACGCGGGGATGAAACCGAGGCAGAACCGGGGGATGAGGCTTTCGGTAAGCCAAGGGACGAGACCGCGACCGAATCGGCGGACGGCAGTGACCCAAGCACCGAGACCGTTGGTCCGCACCGCGATATCTGCGGCAAGAGTTTCGAAAACCATCCGACGAATTTCGAATTTTCGCTGGGGAGGCACCAATATGCACCCGTTGCGAAAAAGAAAACCTGGATGGCGAGCCAAAGGGTAAGGAAGAAAATGTGCGCCAGCACGATCCCGCGCCACCGCGCCGCAATCTGCTTAAGCACCCCTTCAAAGACGCCGAAAACCAGCGCAGCCGCAGCTACCACATCGGTCCACAACCCGCGCAGGGGCTCCGGTTGGACCGGTGGCTCAAAAAATTGCGGTACCGGCGGTTGCGGCCTTAACGCCACGGCTGCTCCTCAGGATTGAGGCGGGATTTGAATGCTATCCTAATTCAAAAAACCAAAGTTGGAAGAGCGCCGTAACGGGGTTTTGCGTCGCATGACCGGCGCCGGCCGAGAGTCCGGCACGGTTCCATTGGGTTCCATTCCGGGCAAGCGAAATCCGCGCGAGCCGCCCTAAGCGACAGCAAGCGCAAACGGTGGGGACGTCGGCCTTGCCGCGATCAAGATGCCGGTGTAGATGTGGTCATCCACCGATGAAATGATGCCTGCCACCGCAGCGGCGACGCGCCGGGGGTGCTTCCTTTTTTGCTGTGACCGTGATCTTTCGCCTGTTCGAAAACGCCCTCGATCCGACGCAACAGCCGGCGCGGCCCGAACCGCCGGCCGCGCTGATCGCGTTCTATTGGCATTTCGCCCGCCAGGCCAAAGGCCTGTTCGTGGCGCTGTTCGCCGTGGGCTTTCTGGTCGCGACGCTGGATTCCATGATCCCGGTGTTCATGGGACGGGTTGTCAGCCTGGTGACGGCGAGCGATCCGGCCCGGTTGTGGGAAGAGTCGTGGCGAACCCTGCTCGGGATGGCCGCGGTGTTGCTCATCGCGCGCCCGCTCGCCCAGACGGGCCAGAACCTCGTCGCCAACCAGGCGATTTCAGCCAATGTCTCCAATATGATCCGCTGGCAGAACCACTGGTATGTGGCACGCCAGTCCTGGGCATTCTTCCAGAACGATTTCGCCGGCCGCATCGCCACCCGGGTGCTGCAGACGGGGCCGGCGATACGCGAGTCGCTCGTCGCCCTCATCACCGGCGTCTGGTACATCCTGGTTTACGGCACGAGTGCGCTGATCCTGCTGGCGTCCGCCGATGCCTGGCTGGCGCTGCCGATCTCGGTGTGGTTTGCAGGCTATCTGGTGCTCCTGCGCGCGTTCGTGCCGCGCATGCGTGACCGCTCGAAGCAAGTCTCCGAGGCGCGCTCGATGCTGACCGGGCGCATCGTCGATACCTACACCAATATCCTGACCGTGAAGCTGTTCGCGCGGGCGCGCCACGAAGACGCGTATGTCCGCGACGCCATCGAGGAGCATACGGGGCTGTTTTACGCTTCCCTGCGGCTCAACACGTTGTTCGGTTTCAGCCTGACCACGCTCAACGCCATGCTGGTCACCGGCACCGGCGCGATCGCGATTGCGCTGTGGGTGCACGGCAAAATCGCGGTCGGCACCGTGGCGATGGCGCTGCCGCTGTCGTGGCAGATCATCAGCATCGCCGGCTGGGTGGCGCTGCGGGTGACGGAAATCTTCGAGAATATCGGCGTGGTGCAAGAGGGCATGATGACGATCGCGCGGCCGATCGGGCTTGCGGACCGGCCTGACGCGAAGGAACTGAAGGTGACCCGCGGCGAAATCGCGTTCGAGGACGTACGGTTCGGCTACGGCCGCGAGAACGGCCTGATCGCCGGGTTGAGCCTGAAGGTCAAGCCGGGCGAGCGTATCGGCCTGGTCGGCCGTTCCGGCGCCGGCAAGTCCACCCTCGTCAATCTGCTGTTGCGCTTCTTCGACCTGGAGGACGGCCGTATCCTGATCGACGGGCAGGATATCGCAGTCGCCACCCAGGAAAGCCTGCGGGCGCAGATCTCGGTGGTCACCCAGGACACCTCGCTGCTGCACCGTTCGATCCGCGAGAACATCCGCTACGGCCGTCCCGATGCAAGCGAGGCCGAGATCATCACCTCCGCCCAGCTCGCTCATGCGCACGAGTTCATCGCTGATCTGGAGGATTGGCGCGGCCGGCGCGGCTACGACTCCCAGGTTGGCGAGCGCGGCGTGAAGCTTTCCGGCGGCCAGCGCCAGCGCATCGCCATTGCGCGCGTCATTCTCAAGAACGCTCCAATCCTGGTGCTGGACGAGGCGACCTCGGCGCTCGACAGCGAGGTCGAAGGCGCCATCCAGGCGAGCCTCGACACCTTGATGGCGGGCAAGACCGTGATCGCCATCGCGCACCGGCTGTCGACCATTGCCCGCATGGACCGGCTCGTCATCCTTGACCGTGGCCACATCGTCGAGCAGGGCACGCACGACGAGCTGTTGCGAGCCGGCGGCCACTACGCGGCGCTGTGGCGGCGCCAGTCGGGGGGATTCATCGATGCGGCCCCGGTGGAGAGCCAGACCGCGGCGGCGGAGTGAATCTCTCGCGCCGTGCTCCACGCGGGGTGGAGCCAGCCCCAAAAAGAAAATCCGTCGGGCGGGAATAAACGTCTGTCGAGGCCGGTCTTACTCTAGCTGTCATTCCCCGACGCGGATCGCGTTTGTTAAGCCTGTGAACCACATTGCGCCCGCCGCCGGCAACCCTGCGGGACTATTTCACAATCTCGTGGTAACCCGGGCTGGAATCGATGTCGATCAGGAGACGCCGTGGACCGGGGGGACAGCAAGGCACGGTTTGCCAACGTGGTGATACCTCACCTGGACGATGCTTACAGCGTGGCGCGCTGGGTCACGGGAAATCGCGCTGACGCCGAAGACGTGGTGCAGGAGGCGTGCCTTCGCGCGTTTCGCGGCATCGGAGGATTCACCGGCGGCAATGGCCGGGCCTGGGTGCTCACCATCGTCCGCAACGCCGCCTATGACTGGCTGCGCAAGAACCGCGCGCCAGCCGTCGTCCATGTGGACGATCTCGAAGCGGTCGAGCGTATGCGGTTGGCTGACGACGCCGCCCCTGCGGCCGACAACCCGGAGGCGGCATTGATCGCCCGCGCCGACGAGGTCAAACTCGAGGCCGCGATCGCAAGCTTGCCGGCAATATTCCGCGAGACGCTGGTGCTGCGGGATGTGCACGGCCTGGACTACCGGGAGATTGCGACGATCACCGATGTGCCGATTGGAACCGTGATGTCGCGCTTGGCCCGCGCCCGCCGCAGGGTGATCGAGATGCTTGGAGCTCACAGGTGACGATGACGGAGAACGACCGGCTGCTGCTCAACGCCTATATCGACGGCGAACTCGATCCTGCGCACGTGCTGGAATTCGAGCAGCGGCTTGCCGGGGACCGTCCGCTCGCAGACGAACGGGCCCGCATTGAGGCGCTGCGCGGCGCTATGCGGGAACGGCTGCCGCGCGCGACGGCGAGCCCTGAGCTGCGCCGGCGTGTCGCGGCGCTGGCGCGTCCGCGGCCGTTCGCGATCGATTGGGGCGCCCGGCGGGGCTTGGGCACAATGGCGGCATCGATCGTGGTTGCATTTGCGGTCGGCAGCGCTGCCACCTATCTGGCGATCCGGGGAGACCGGGGGGAGCCGGACCTTCTGGTCTCAAGCCATATGCGTGCCCTGATGGCGAGCCAGCCGGTCGAGGTGGCGTCATCCGACCGTCATGCCGTTAAGCCATGGTTCAATGGCAAGCTGCCGCAGTCGCCGCGCGTGATCGATTTGGTGGGACAAGGATTTCCCCTGGTGGGCGGGCGAATCGACGTGATCGGTCTCACGCCAGCCCCCACGTTGGTCTATCGCGCCCGCCAGCATGTCATCAGCTTGACGGCGCTGCCCGTGTCGCTGCGCGCACGCGGACCGATCCGCCCGATCGACGGCTATAACGTGGTGGAGTGGACCGACGGCTCGCTCGCCTATTGGGCGGTTTCCGATCTGGCGGCCCCCGAGCTTGAGAATTTTGCCAAGGCTTTCCGCGCCGGCGACGCGGAGCCGTAGGGGGGGCCGTAGCCCGGATGGGGCGTTAGCGAAATCCGGGAGCGGCCTATCCAACGGGTGGCACCGCCGATCCCGGATTACGGGACCGCAAACGGCGGTCCCGTAATCCGGGCTACGAGTGGATCGGTTCCACGTTGAATAGCTAAGTCCGGTGCGGCGCCCTGTCTCACCCGCATCAATCCGCCTTTTCCGCGTGATATGGGGCACCCCATATCACAGCGCGACCGGACGCCATCCGGTATGAGGAGGACAGCCATGACCCCGCAGGAACAGCAGCTCGTTGCGGATTTGTTCGACCGCCTCGCCTCGTTGGAAGGCCAGCGTCGTGACCCCGATGCCGAACGGCTGATTCGTGAAGGGCTCGGCCGCGCGCCCAATTCGGTTTACGCGTTGGTGCAGTCGGTGCTGGTGCAGGACGAAGCCCTCAAGCGCGCCAACGCCCGAATTGAAGAGCTCGAACGCGCCATTGCGGCACCTGCCGAGAGCGGTGGTGGCTTTCTCGACAGCATGCGCAACGCAATCATGGGACGCGACCAGCCACGCGCCTCCGTTCCGTCCGTGCGGGCCGGTGGAATGGGTTCGAGCGGCGCATGGGGCTCGGGGCCTGGCGCCAGTCAGCCCCAAGGGGCTCCACAGGGATATCCACAAGGATATCCACAGCAGCAAGGCGGATATCCGATGGGCGCCGCCCCCACGGGAGGCGGTGGCAGCTCGTTTCTCGGCACCGCTGCTGCGACCGTAGCGGGTGTCGTCGGCGGGGCCATGCTGCTCGACGGCATCCGCTCCATGATGGGCAGCCACCACAGTTTCGCGGGCGACTCCGATCATGCGGGCGGCGTAGCGCACGCCGCCGCATCGCCGTGGGACAGCGGTGGCGATCACGGCAGCGGAAATCTCGCCCGCGACGCGGGTGTCGGCGACATTGGCGGCGGCGGCAATCGAGCGGCGGCGTCTGGCGATTCGAGCCGGAGCGGCTTCCTCAGCAACGATACCGACGATCAGTCCTATGATCAGCCCGACGACCAGGGCGATGATGATTTCGATGCCGGGGACATGGGCGGCGGCGATAACGACTCGGCGTGACGAACCAAAATGTCTCGCCGTAGGGGCGACCCTTGTGGTCGCCCGTTTGCGGACCACCGCCTTTAAACGCGTCCATCCGCTGGAATGGGCGACCACAAGGGTCGCCCCTACATCATCCTTACTTCGGCGCGCCCCTACTACGGCCGCGGCATGACGTGGCCACACGACTTGCAGGTGCGGTGCGCCTCATTGTCGAAAAAGCGCGCATAGGCCTTCGACACCGGATCAGCGCGATAATCGCGCACTTCCGCGGCCTCCTCGTGCAACAACTCATCGCAGCTCGGACAGAACCATCGAAACCGGTCGACTTCGCCCTGCCGCCGTTGCCGTTCGATCACCAGGAGATACGCGTCGGGCGGGAAGCGCGGCGAATGCGGCGTGCCGGCCGGCGTGTAGATGGTCGACCCTTCGGCGACGACGGCGATCTCCTCCTTGCCGTCTGGAGTGCGGTAATGCAGCCGCATGTCTCCTTTGATCATCAGCATGACCTCGTCGCTCGGATTGATGTGAAACTCCGAGCGGTATTCGCGACCGCGCGCCACGAACGCGAGCGACTCTGGCTCCTGCCAGAGCACGCTGACCCGCTCGCCCCGCGCAGCGAGTTGGCGGCCACGTTCGAGCAGGTCGACGATGGGCATGGGGAGCATGGGAAAATTCCTTGATGCGTTGACACTCATTGAGCTGCCATCGCCCTCCCCGGACTTGATCCGGGGATTGACCGGGCGATCCAGTAACCGCCGACCGGGCGTACTGGATTGCCAATCGAAATCGGACGCTTCCGATTTCGATCATTTAGCGTGCCGAAGTCGGGCAGGCCCGACTTCGGATCAAGTCGGGCAATGACACTCTCGGCTCAATCTAATCGAAATCCGCCCTAATGCCCGGGCAGCACCAGGAATTTCCCCTTGCTGGGCAGCGTCGCCTTCGACACCACGAAGGATGGCGTCTCGGCGAATTCGACCTCGTATTGGCGGTTCACACGCTCAAGGAACCGGCGCAGCGTGAAGGTGCTGAAATAGTGCATCGGCACCATCAACGGCGCCTTCATGGCTTGAATCACTTCCACCATGCCCTCCACATCCATTGTGAAGCCGCCGTCCACCGGCACCAGCAGCACGTCGACATGGCCGATGTCGTTAAGCTGCTGCTGCGTCAAGGTGTGGTGGAGATGACCCAGATGGGCGACGCATAGGCTGCCCACTTCGAAGATGAAGATCGAATTGCCGTTTCGTTCGGTGCCGCCATTCCAGTCCCGGATATTGGTGGACACGCTGCGCACGTGGACATCCGAATACGTCATATCGTGATTGGCCGGCTTGCCATCGTCCCGCCAACCCCGCAGCACGAACTTGATGTCCGGATCAGGCCGGTCGGTATAATGGGTCGAGTGAGCGTGATTCATCGTGACGATGTCAGGCAGCACCGGCGGCCGCACATAATCGTTGAAGTCGGTAGCGATGCGCACGAGTTTCGGGCTCTCGATCAGAAAGGTCGAATGGCCCGCGTAAGTAATCCGCGCCTCGTTCGGGGCGAGACCTGGCCCGATTGCCGCCGGAACAACCGGCGGACGCTCGGATGCCACAAGGCCCGGACAGCTTTCGGTCATTTCGGGCTTGGCAGCCGGTGTCTGGGGCGCTGCGGACTGCGCCAAAACCTCGGTCCGGGTGAGACAGAGCAAGCTCGCCGCGAGGATCGTCAGTCGCGTCAAGAAGGCTGGTGCGTCCATGGAACGCTCCGTGAAGTTAGCTTCGCGCAAGCTTAACTCAAGAAGCGGCCGGCCGCCCGTGTTTTTATTTGAGCAGACCGTTCTCCTCCGCGAGGGCGCGCAACGAAGTCTCCGGCCTTGCTCCGAGGTGCGAAATAACCTCCGCCGCTGCCAGCGCGCCTAATCGTGCGGCCCTGTCGTCGCCCAATCCGCGGGCCATCCCGAACAGAAATCCCGCCGCGAACAAATCGCCGGCTCCGGTCGTATCGACCACCCGATCAACCGGATAGGCCGGCGCTTCGGTCGTCTGCCGCCCCTCGATGACAATGCAGCCTTTGGCGCTGCGCGTCACCACCGCGCGTCGCGCGTCCGCGCGCAGCGCCGCGACCGCGGTATCGAAGTCCGCGGTCTGATAAAGGCTATGCAGTTCGGCCTCGTTGCAAAACAAAAGATCGACCGCGCCGGAGCGCAAGAGATGCAGAAACTCGTCGCGCCAGCGGTCGACGCAGAACGCATCCGACAGGCTCAGCGCCACCAACCGCTTCGCCTGATGGGCGACGGCCGCGGCCTTGCGGAATGCCTCCTTGGCGTGGGGCGGGTCCCACAGATAGCCTTCAAGATACGTGACTGCCGCGCTTGCAATCGCCTCATCGTCGATGTCGCGCGGGTGCAGGTCCTGGGCGGCGCCGAGGAAGGTGTGCATGGTGCGCTCGCCGTCCGGGGTGACCAGCACATAGCAGCGGCCGGTGGGCGGACCTTCGGCCGAAGGGGCCGTATCGAACTCAACGCCCGCAGCACGGATATCGTGCGCGAACACATTGCCGAGCGAATCGTCCTTGACCCGGCCGATGAAGGCCGCGCGGGCGCCGAAGCCCGCAACCCCCACAATGGTGTTGGCCGCGGAGCCTCCGGAGATTTCCATCGCCGGCCCCATGGCGTCGTAGATCTGGGCGGCGCGTGTCTCGTCGATCAGCGACATCGACCCCTTGCGCATCGCGTGCTTGAGGAGGAAATCGTCATCCGTACGCGCGATCACGTCGACAATCGCATTGCCGAGTCCAAGGACATCATAGCGGATGGAGGTCATGGGAGAGTGTTACCTGCCAGGTTGAGCATCATAGGCGGGTTGACTGAGCGCGGCCCGTGTATCCATAGCTTCGCGGGAAGTGTTCTTCACTTGATGGATCGCTCAGGTCAAGCCCGGTCAACCCGGCAATGACGGCAGTGGAAAATGCCGAGCCCCGCAGCAACTGCCGAAACAAGGTCGCGCACTGCTGCGGGAAGTCCGCTGGTTGCAACATCGGTTCTGGCAACCACATCGTCTCAAAGATGTCGCCGCCGCCGGATGACGCGTCCGGCTAGAGGCGGCTATCGTCTCAATCGGAGGTCAAGGAATGTCCCTCGCGCGCGATGTCACGACGGTCGGCGGCGCCACCCTGACGTCTCGCCTGCTTGGCTTTCTGCGCGACGCCGGCGTCGCCGCCGTGCTGGGCGCGGGTGCTTTGTCCGACGCCTATTTCGCGGCGCTGCAGATCCCGAACCTGTTCCGGCGCCTGCTCGCGGAAGGCGCGCTCAATTCCGCCTTTGTGCCGATGTGGTTGCGCATCAAGGACGAAAACGGCGCCGCCGCGACACGGCAATTCGGCGAGGAGGTGCTCAGCGCAATGGCGGCATGGCTCACCGGCCTTGCGCTCATTTGCATCATCTTCGCGCCCGCGATCGTGCATCTCCTTGCCCCGGGCTTTCGCGATCAGGGCGACCGCTTTCCGCTCGCCGTCGAGTTCGTGCGCCTGGCGATGCCCTATGTGGCGGTGTCCGGCACCGTGGCCGTCGCGGTCGCAGCCCTGAACGCGGCCGGCAGGGTCGCGGCGGCGGCGTTTGGTCTCATCGTGTTTAACGGCGTGCTGGTCACTGTCGTGTTCGTGCTCATCATGTCCGCCGCGCCGGCGACGGTTGGCACGGCGGCGATTCTGTCCGCCGCCATGGTGGTCGCCGGAGCAGCGCAGCTCCTTTGCGTCGGCGCCGCATGGCTGCGGCTCGAAACGCGCCCGCGCCGCCTGTCGCTAGCGCCGTCTCCAGCGGTGCGCCGGTTCTTCGTCCAAGCCATTCCGGGAGTCTTCGCGGGCGGCATTCCGCAGCTCAAGCTGATGGCTGGCGTCATGGTGGCGTCGTCGTCGCAGGCCGCGGTGTCGTGGCTTTATTACGCCAACCGTCTTTATGAACTGCCGCTCGGCGTCGTTTCGATTGCGATTGCCTCGGTACTGGGTCCGGCCATCGCAGCGAGCGTACGCAGTGACGACGGTGCCCACGCCGCCAGCGTGCAATCGCGCGCGCTTGAGATCGCGCTTGGATTATCGTTGCCCGCCGCAGTCGCGTTCGCGGTGCTGTCGGAGGCGATCGCGGGTGGACTGTTCCAGCGCGGCGCCTTCGGGCCCCGCGACACCGCCATGGTGGCGGCCGCCCTGACGGCGATTTCGGCGGGGCTGCCGGGGCACAGTCTGGAAAAAGTAATGGGCGCCGTGTCTTTCGCCCACGAGGATACCCATACCCCGATGTATACGGCGCTGTGCGGGCTTGCGACTGCGGTGACGGGTGCTCTCATCCTGTTTCCGCGGTACGGCCATGTCGGCATCGCGGCCGCGATCGCTTTGTCCGGATGGGTCGGCGCTACCCTGCTTGCCGCCATACTGTGGCGGCGAGGCTGGTTGCGGATTGAAGCCGAGGCGTGGCGGCGGGTGCCGCGCATCGTGCTGGCGACGCTCGTCATGGGAGCGTTCATCGCCGGCGCTGACGCGTTGTTGGCATCGTGGCTCAATATCTCGGGCTCTTCGTTCGCCCGCGTGGCGGCGCTCGGACTCATGGTCGCGGCGGGCCTCGGCCTCTATGTCGGCTGCCTGCAGGCACTCGGCGTGGTGTCGGTGGGGATTCTGCTTCGCGCCATCCGCGAACGCTTTTAGAGCGCTCCACCCCTACCCTCCCGCGCCTGTAGGGGCGACCCTTGGGGCGACCCTTGGGGTCGCCCGGTTCGCACCGCGTCCGCCGGCAACCGGGCGACCACAAGGGTCGCCCCAAGGGTCGCCCCTACGGGGCGGGCGCAAGGGTAGGGTAGGGTCGGGCCCCTCTTGCCTGCCGCCGCCGTGCCGTGGCATGGACCCCGAGCAATCGAAGGAGCGGCGCGATGGCGTTCAATGAGCTGGTTTTTTCCGGGGTTCAGCCGACCGGCAACCTGCATCTCGGCAATTACCTCGGCGCGATCGTGAAGTTCGTCGCACTACAAGAGCGGTATTCCTGCATCTATTGCGTCGTCGATCTCCACGCGCTGACCCAGCCCATGTCGGTCTGGGGCGGTCCGAAGGGCCTCGCGCACAACACGCGCGAGGTGACGGCGGCCTATCTCGCTGCCGGAATTGATCCGAAACGCAACATCGTCTTCAACCAGAGCCAAGTCCACCAGCACGCGGAACTTGCCTGGATATTCAATTGCGTCGCCCGCATGGGCTGGCTCGGCCGCATGACGCAGTTCAAGGATAAGGCCGGCAAAGACCGCGAGAACGCGTCCGTCGGCCTTTTCACGTATCCCAATCTCATGGCGGCCGACATTCTGGTTTACCGCGCCACCCATGTGCCGGTGGGCGAGGACCAGAAGCAACACCTGGAACTGTCGCGCGATATCGCGCAGAAATTCAACAATGATTTTGCTGAATCGATTGCGGCTCTGGGGGCGGGCGATGCTTTCTTTCCGCTACCCGAGCCCTTGATCCAAGGTCCGGCGACGCGGGTGATGTCGCTGCGCGACGGCACCAAGAAGATGTCGAAGTCCGACGCGTCCGACTATTCGCGCATCAATCTGACCGATGATGCCGACGCGATCGCGCAGAAAATCCGCAAGGCGAAAACCGATCCGGAACCGCTGCCATCCGAGGAAAAGGGGCTGGAAGCGCGCCCGGAGGCCGACAATCTGGTCGGCATCTATGCGGCACTTGCGAATGTCTCGAAGGCGACGGTGCTCGGCCAATTCGGCGGCGGGCAATTTTCGACCTTCAAATCCGCCCTCGTCGACCTTTCGGTCGCCAAACTCGGTCCGATCGGCGCCGAGATGAAGCGCCTCGTCGCCGATGCCGCCTACATCGATTCGATGCTGGCCGACGGCGCCGCCCGCGCGGCATTGCTTGCAGAGCAAACCATGAAGTCTGTGAAGGATATCATTGGATTCATCCACCGCTAAGGTAAGTTGGCCGACCCTCGGTCCGCGCCCTACGCTTCCTGGGAGCGCGGGCGTCCCGCCCGCGGTGTTCACAAGAGCGGGCAGATGCCGGGGCTCCTCGGTCAAAGAGCGGGCGGGACGCCTGCGCTCCCAGGGAAGGCGAGGGCTTCTCCTGTACTGCGACGACGCGTCGTGGCACCATTGCGCTACGTGCGCCGATCGCGATTTAAGGGGTGGCGGCGTCCCCAAAAGTTTCAATGAGCCGGTTCAATGAGCCGTAAGCGAAGGAGCTACGAGGCCGGTCACAAGGCGAAGTATCTCGTGATCATCGACGACACGCCCGAATGCGACCGCGCCATGTATTACGCGAGCCGCCGCGCCGCACGCGTCGGCGTCAGCGTCGTGTTGCTGCGCGTCATCGAAACCCGCGATCATGGCCAGCAGTGGCTGGGCGTCGCCGACATCATGCGCGCCGAGGCCCATGAGGAAGCCAACGCCAGACTGGCAACCTTTGCGGCACGCTCGAACGGCATCGCCGGCATTACCCCGGAATGCGTGATCCGCGAAGGCGAGGTGGCCGAAGAAATTCTCAAGCTTATCGAGGAAGACGAGGATATCGCCGTGCTGGTGCTCGCCGCAGCGGTGGACAAAGAGGGGCCGGGACCGCTGGTCTCCCATCTCGGCAGCACCGCCGGCACCTTTCCGATTCCGGTGGCGATCGTGCCTGGGCATTTGAACGACGACGAGATCGATGCGATGAGTTGAGCTTTGGCGCAGCTGTTGACCTGTCCGGCCGAAACTCCCATGTTGTTGATTGTACGTTGTTGATGTCCTTGGGCCTTGAACCCAACGCGGCAGTGGAGACTTTCGAGATGTTCATCCAGACCGAAGCGACGCCAAATCCCGCCACCCTGAAATTCCTGCCCGGCCGGCCGGTATTGCCCGACGGAGTCCTCGACATTCCGAGTGCCGCGGATGCAGCGAAATCGCCCCTGGCGGAACGGCTGTTCGGCGTGCCGGGCGTAGCGGGAGTGTTTCTCGGCAGCGACTTCATCACGGTGACGAAATCCGATGCGGAGTGGCAGCATATCAAGCCCGCGATTCTCGGCGCCATCATGGAGCATTTCATGTCGGGCGCACCAATCGTCAGCGGTGCGATGGAGGCGGCTGGAGACGACGAATTTTTCGATAGCGAGGACGCCGAGACGGTCGCCATCATCAAGGAACTGATCGAGACCCGCGTGCGGCCGGCCGTCGCCAATGACGGCGGCGACATTACCTTCCGGGGCTTCAAAGATGGCGTCGTGTTTCTCCACATGAAGGGCTCATGTTCCGGTTGCCCATCCTCGACCGCAACCCTGAAGCACGGCATTCAGAACCTGCTGCGTCACTTCGTGCCGGATGTGGTCGAAGTTCGACCCGTATGATGGTCGGGAGAGAGCCGCGGTCGAATCGTTTGCGAGTTCTTGCCATAGATACGGCGCTCGAGGCCTGCTCGGCCGCCATCCTCGATACCGAGCGTGAGGACGGGGTGACCAGCCGGTCGCTGCCGATGGTGCGAGGCCACGCGGAAGCTCTCGTGCCGCTGATCGCGGCCGTAATGAGCGAAGCCAATGTGGGGTTTGCCGAGCTCGATCGCATTGCCGTCACGGTCGGGCCCGGCAGCTTCACTGGCCTGCGCGTGGGCGTGGCGGCTGCCCGCGGGATTGCGCTCGCGACCGGCAAACCCGCGGTCGGTGTCACGACGCTGGCGGCTCTGGCAGCGCCCTTCTTCGCGGCGGATGAGAGCAAGGCAGTCCTTGCCGTCATTAACGCGCGACATGACCGGGTCTACATGCAGTTGTTTGGTCCCGGCGGACGCAGCCTGGTTGCGCCCCAGATCGCCCCGACACGCAACGCGATTCGTGCCGCCATGGCGAGCCCGACCCGTATTGTGGGGAATGCCGCCAAACTGATCGAGGAAGCTTGGCCCGGCGATGAGCAAAGGCCGCTGTTGGTGAGCCCCGGATGCGCATCCGCAGGAGGCGGGGATTCTGCCGCGGCGATGACTTTTCCGTTCTTCGTCATCTCGCCTTGGGCGTGGCTCAGTTGGTTGTCGGGCGCTTCGGCGTCCTCGGTGTCGCCCGCCGGAACGCGGGACGCGGAACAATTTGCCTCACTGCATGCCGCCGCGTTCGGGCGGGGTTGGAGCAGCGAGGAATTTGAGCGGCTGTTGATCGAGCACAATGTGGTTGCCGATCGCGCCATGTCGGGGCCTCGCCTCGCCGGATTCGTGATCTCGCGACTGGCGGCCGATCAGGCCGAGATCCTTTCGATCGCAGTCGCGGCGCACCATCGCGGGCGAGGGCTCGGGCGCAAATTGCTCGACGTCCATTTGCGCCGCCTCGCCATCTACGGGATCACTTCAGTGTTCCTCGAAGTGGACGAACGCAACACTCCGGCTCGCCGCCTCTATGCGGGATTGAGATTTCGCGAGGTGGGCCGTCGTGACAGCTACTATGCGGATGCCGGCAACGAGGGTGGGACTGCGTTGGTCTTGCGCCACGATCTGACGTGATCGGATCTCGCGTGATCGGGTCGGGTTTGGTCCCCGGTCAGTGCCTCATGGTGCCAGAGTGGGTTGAGCCAAGGGCCTGACCCCGGGCCTGACCCGTTGGGGCCGGCTCGATGGTAAACTTAAGCGAAACCACCGTTGGCCTGGCCGCTGGTGGGCCCTCATGGGTTTCGCCCATCACGCAGCCCATTCCACGGGCGATAATTCGCGGGGCGGATCAAGTGGACGAATTTTCGTCATTACTTTAGAATAGTTCTTACCAGATTGAGACCACCCTTTCGCTGCGGTATCCAGGGACGGCACACGTAACGATGGCGGCCAACGTGACGCCCGCGCAACCCAATCATATCGAGGCTCAGTGCGTGGCCAAGGGCATGCGCATGACCGAGCAAAGACGGGTCATTGCACGCGTCCTGTCCGGATCCGAGGATCACCCGGACGTCGAGGAATTGTTTCGCCGGTGTGCTTTGATCGACA
>WNFF01002627.1_pt1 | contig 14692 bp, 12 predicted proteins | sample 5400441 | NCBI WGS metagenome assembly WNFF01 (sample SAMN13153345, study PRJNA577476) | soil metagenome | isolation source: 120 cm saprolite under Douglas fir tree site 2 hole 3 replicate 1 | place: USA:California | collected 2015-04-18 | reverse complement strand
GCAATATCTCGGGCGGCTCCGTTCGCCTGACGCCATCAACGACAAGACTGGCCATGTCGATTTCTCCGTCCGTGTAATAAGGATCGCCTTCGCCATTTCGGCCGAGCAATGTCGGGCCAGTTCCGGAAATCTGGAACAGGGTTTGGACCATTCCCGCCTCTCGCAAGTCGCGCATCAGCTGGTCGCGATCCGCATCGATGTCGGGCCCGATATGGTGGGTGACCTGTCCGGTGTCGTGGCTCAAACCTACTCCACGATCGAACGTGACCGAGCCGAGCCAGACCGGACGGCCATCTGTTCCTTTTTCAAGAACCAGCCACAGGCGGACGTGGTGTCGCTTGTCAGCGCTTCTGCCATCTGGCTTTTCGAAGGCTAGCTGTTCCTTTTTCCCGTTGTAATAAAGAGGGCTGACAGGCGCATCATGGTATGGCCGGTCAAGCACCACGCTGCCGACGATCTCGATGCTCGTGCGCAACGTGATCGGATCGGCAGGAAACCAGCCCGCCTCGTGCATGGCGCGAAGCACGTCTTCTTTGACGCCAACGAGTCCGACGTTAAGTGCATCTCCCGGAATTCCGGCGCTGGTGCGTGTAACCATTGGCAGCAAGGCCAGGCCGGGTTCATGCTCGTGATGGGTCCACAAGACAGGGAGCAGGACGTAAGCCAGCATGAGATAAGCGACCGCAATGGCCGCTAGAGCGAGGAGCAATCGTTGTCTGGTTGGGATCAGTTTCATTCAAATCGCTCCCGCGGCGTCGACGCAACCAGTCAATCTGACCGGCACGTACATATGCGTTCAAATGTGTCGTTCGGGTCTCGTAGACTATCCCGCCTATATCACCCAGAACGGTCCCGATCTGAACCTATTCAACGAAGCTGGTGAGCCTGCCCGCGCATGGCCGGATTGGCTTTCACCGGCAACCCGGATCTGGATCGATGTCCAGAACCAGGGTGCCGTCTATTCACCGGACGGAATGCTCATTCAGTTTGATAGCGGAACGATCTGGCAGCGCGACTTGGGGCCGCCGCCGCCTCGACGTCATAAATAGGTCAGGTCGTTGCGCGGAAAATTGCTCTAAATTTCTGACTGCGGAAGCGAGCCCTCCTCGTAGTGCATTAGTCTGATGTTGTGTAGGGTTTCGGACGCCGGCCACTGGTGTCTGTCGCGCCGCTGTCGCTGGCCGGCATCCGAAACCCTACACAATACCGCACTCCCGACGACTCGAGATCGGCCCGCGCCGCCGCGACCCGGCCCCTCAATTACTCAAGAGACGGCAACAGATGCGTCTCGCCAGCGTCTAGCTGCATATCGAAGACTTTAAGCAGCGCGGCAGTGCTCGCATATGTCCCAGCAAGGGTAATGAGGTCGATAAGAAGCGGCACTCCGAGCAGCGAAACAGCAGCGTCATACGTCGCCGCACTCACGGATCGCTCGGTAAATGCCTCGCGAATCACCTCGACAACGGTCCCAAATGGCGCCTCGATCGCGGCGGTCGGCTCCCTGAATTTGATCGATTTAATGATCTCTGCCGGTACGCCCACGCTTAAAGCCTCCGGCTCATGCGCCGCCCACTCGAATGCACTGTTACATTCGCGGGCCACCGCCAGAACACAAACTTCGCGAATCGGCTCTTGAAGGCCGGCGCGGAATCTCAAGTAATTGCCGAAAGGAACCTCGTCCGCGACCGCTATCAAGACCATCGCATCGCTGCTTGTGCCGGGCGAGCACGTTACATTCTTGATTGCCAGCGGCTCCGCTACATTCAACACAGGTGGGAACATCGCACTTGGAAACCTCTCGTCCATTGCCCTCACCGGGCCGGGCACAGTAAGCTTTGTCTATTCAGATGCTGACAACTCCTGGAACGTCGTCGGACCGTCCCCGGTTCGTGAGGTAACATATGACTTGGCAAACCAGTCGGCAGGCATCGGCACGACGAGCATCTATACGATTGCCGCAAACGCGACAGGGATGTACCGTATCTCAGGCTCCCTGGTTACCACCACAGCAGGCACTGGTGGAACTGTCAGCGTCACGATCGGGAACAACAACGGCTCGGCACCATCAACACAGGGCCCTTATGGTATTACCCAGCTCAACACTCAGGGTGGGAGGCTCCTTTCGCAGTCACCGTCTATTGTGCGGCTAGCACGAACATTACTTACGCGACCACGGTTTCAAATCCAATGGGAAGCCCTAAATATGCTCTGCACCTTCGCGTCGAGGCCCTAGGATGAACGAGAACCGCATTCAACAATAAATGTGCGTCTGCAGACGATACGATTTGATCCTCTAGCCTCCAAATGTAAGAATGGTGGGGGGACTTTCGTCGTGGAGAATGGGGGCCCACATCTCGTGTAGACTTGGCCTGCCCTTGAACGTTATGAGTCTTTTTTGCCTCAATGCGATTGGAACTGCGCGATAGGATCAGGCAATGATTAAAGGGCTCGCGCGACTCGCGAACGACGCGTACTATCTTTTGCGGACCCCCCATTCAGCCGGGAAGAAAACTGCGCTGTGGCTCAATCGCATTCGCCCTTCCGGGAAAATGTTAGGTTTTGACATAGCCTATTTTGACCGTCAGAGTCTCGTAAATCTTTACCGGGAGATTTTTGTTCGCCAGCATTACTACTTCCATGCCAACACTGACTCTCCCCTGATCTTTGACTGTGGGGCCAACTTGGGCATGGCCACTCTTTATTTCAAATGGCTCTATCCGAGGGCCCTAATTGAAGCCTTTGAACCAGATCCGACCACCTTCGCTGTCTTGAAAAGAAATGTGACCCAAAACCGCCTTACCGGGGTCGTCACCCACAACTGCGCCCTCTGGAGTGAGAATGGGGAGATTGATTTCTTCGTCGATCCTACAACTCCCGGCTCACTCTTGATGAGTACAGACAGCTCCCGGCTTGGAGGTAAGGTCATTCAAGTTCCGAGCAGAAGGCTGTCCGACTTCATTCTTGGACCGGTTGACCTTCTCAAGTTGGACGTGGAAGGCGCGGAACATCGCGTTCTCTGTGACCTGCTTTCCAGCGGGAAGGCTCAATCTATCAAGCAGATAGTTATCGAATACCACCATCGCATGGGGAACGAACGTTCCTGCTTGGCTGATTTTCTAAGGCAGCTTGAGCAGGCCGGATTTGAGTACCAGATTCACGCTTCGCTTTTCCCGGTCACTTCGAGGGGTATCTTTCAAGACGTGCTGATTGGAGCCTATCGCGATGAACCACATCTAGGTACAGTGGATCAGGAGCACCGGTGACTCGCCTCGCAGAGCGCCTTTTCCACGCCTTCAAGAACCGAGACCATCAGTCTGACGTAGATTCTTCAAGGTCCGCGGAGTTTATCGGGATCAACACCTCATTCGCGAGCGCGTTAAGTGACGGTGGTTAAATTTCCACGAGATCCAGTGATGGATACGTGCTGCTGTGTGACGCCGTAGGAAACCACAGCGCTCTCATCGTAACCGTAAGCTCGACGTCGAACATGTTCTGGAGGACGCGAAGAACGACCTCAACAGAGGTCCGCGCGCGAGTAACGGTGTCGGGGTCGTCCGAATAATGGAATGCCAAAGGCGAGAGGGAGGTATTCCTCCTCGTTGCTCCCGCTCCGGTTCACCTTCTTCAGTATCGGAAAGGTGGTCAGCCGCTGCAGTGGTTCAAGAGACCGGAATTGGCGTACCAGGAGCTTTCGGGGGGTGGATTCCTTCAGTTCCAAGAACCGCCTTACAACCACCTGGGTTATCCGGCGCTCGACATGAGTCAACGGCATAGAAACAGCTTACAATGTTCCTCAACCCCCGAACCACTGGTCGTCAGTCGTTTGACTCGGTGCTGGTGAGACTAGCATGCTTGGGGCGTGCCCAGGTCCACAAGACAGAAGCTCCAGAGGATTGCGTGCCCATCGAACTATGTGCTCTGACTGTCTACAAATTTGACCACAGCGCTGTAGACGGAAATCCAGAAGGCGCGCTTTAAGTGCTTGAAAAAAATGGTCGGGGAGAGAGGATTTGAACCTCCGACCCCCTGGTCCCGAACTTGGGGGCGAAGAGGCAATTTTGTTGCTATTCAATCATTTGAGTGGTGCTTCAACCGTTTTAGTCTTGCTGAATCATGCCAGTTTGGGGTTAATGTAAACCCTCCAATTGCAACCCTAGCCAGGGATTCAACGGAATTCGCGGTGACCTCTACCGAAAGGTCGCAGGTTCGGATCCCGGTACCTGCTGCGGCAAGTCGTCGGTGAGATTCGCGCGATCACAGGAGCGCTGCTCAATGTGACAGTCGTGGGGAATTGCTCGCCACACGCTAGGGTCACCTGCAGACGCGGGCTGCTAGGCCAAGAGCTCCGCTCTTCGAAACGGCTGTATTTTGGGCTGCTTCTTTTGCTGCTCCTGCCAGAGGTCATGCTGTATCTGCATCTTTAGCCAGAAGTCGGGCGATGTGCGCAGCGCCGCTGAAAGACGCAAGGACATGGAAGCGGAAATGCCCGCCCTCCCGTTCAGAATCCGCGAAAGATGCGCCCGGGTGACGCCTAAACGCCTTGAGGCCTCGGCAACGGTCATGTCGCCCAAGTAGTCCTTCAAAACTTCGCCTGGATGTGCAGGATTGAAAATCATGTTGTTCACCTCAGTGGTAGTCCTGGTAATCGACAAAGATGACGTCTTCCCCGTCGAATGAGAATGTGAGTCGCCAATTGCCGCTGACGCTTACGGCCCAGTGATTGGCAAGGTTTCCCTCCAATGGATGCAACTGGTTGCCCGGTGCGTCCATATCTTGCGGAACGCTGGCAACGTTGAGAGCGGTAAGAAGTCTGCGAAGACGGCCGGTATGTTTTGGCTGAATCCCGGCTTTAGAGCCGGTCTCCGCAAAGCGTTTCAGACCCTTGTGCCGATAGCTCTTGATCACTCGTATAGTGTATAGATACACTATACGATATGTCAACAGCAAGATCGAGGATGGACGCATGGTTTGGTTGAAGATGGCCGGAGCGACGTCATGATGCTCAACTTCGCTTAGTCAAGCTAGCGTCAGATGCGACACTCCGTGGCGTCTGCAACGCTGGACACTACCTGAGAGTCAGCAGCATGTGGTGGAAGCGTTGCTGTGCCATCGGGCAGATAGATGCCATGAGCGAGAAGGGTTGATCTCTATTCCACCACACGAACCTGTGGAAAACTGATGTTGCTCTCGTGCTTATTACTTCGCGGAAAAACAACCCAGATCAGCGGTCCCGTCCCGCCCCTATCCGAGGTAGGCTGAGTGACCAGCCTGACGGCGGTGTCCCGGGGCAAGAAAACTCTACTTAGAGATCGGCACGTTGCGATAATGACCGCCAATCGCGGTTCCGCGCGACGGGATCAGCCATAAGACGCGGTTTTTAGTACACCGCCATTCGCGTCGGACCGGTTCATCAGGGTTTTGACCCTCGACCTCGCGTGCTTCGCGCTGGCACCTGAATTGTTGCAACTGCGTGTGGTCGCTGACCCTCCATGGTACTGAACCTCCATGGCGCTGACCTCCATGGTACCGGCCGTCCCGGTCTTAATTCTGCACAGTGTATGCACAGGTCGTGGTGCCCAATTTTTCCTGCCGATGCGGTAGAGTGGACTTGATCCGCAATGTCGAAGAAGCAGAAGAGGGATAGTCGTGCTCCACTGCCAACCAGGACTGGCACGAGCAATCCGCCACAGGCTGCTGGGGACAGGGGCGCTGAGTTCCAGGGCGCCCTGCCGGCTGCTGAGGCACTTCACGCACGCGAGCTGATAGCCGGACGGCACTCCAAAGCCGCCGTCGAGGTTGCGAAAGAGCTGCACAAACGTTATGCCACGCCGGAATCGGAGAGCCTGCTGATTGAGGCATATGAATCTCGCATTCGCGATCTGCTGAAACAGGGGATGTCCCGCGAGGCCAAGGCGCTGTTGAACTTGGTGGGCGAGCGCTTCCCTTCTGCGCGCAACCGGCTGGAGGAAATTCAGTTCGAGGTGCGCACTGGGGAAGGTAATCTCGACGACCTTGTGGGTCCCCTGCAAGATCCTAATCTTGCTCCGATGGTTCGCGAGAAAATAGAAACCGCCATCCGGCAACGGGTGTACGATTTGCCCGCGCTGGCCAAAGCTTCATCCCTTCCGGCCACACATCCTCTGCGTGAAGGGGCGGCAGCGCTGTTTGCTGCAATGCAGGCGGTGACCCGGGGACCGGTTGAAGATACTGTTTTGTTGCTACCGCAGCTATCTCGCCGTAGCCCGCTGGCGTCCTGGAAAGCGTTGGTCAATGCTATCGCGAGCTTTTACCGCGGGAATGATGAGGCTTGCAAGAAGTGGTTGGAGGCGATCACGCTACATTCCGTGCCGGCCCGCCTAATTCCACCTATACAGGCTATGCTGGGCACAGCACCCGGTTCCGCATGCAGCCCGGCGGCCTTGAAGCTGACGGTTTCCGTGGGATCAGGTCGCGATCTTCTGCGCCCCACTTTGGCTTCTCTGGAACTGGCCATGGTCACGGGGAAAAAGAACCCGATCCTGACCAAAGCTCAGGAGGTGATTAGCCTCTGCCGCCAGTGTTGCCCCGAATTGAGCGAGAAGTTGCGCCAGCACATTGCCATTCGCTGTATGCTCCTGGGCTTCGCAGTGGAACCGGTTTATGGGGCTATCGGTAGGCCTCGGCAGGATGCCTACTTCTATAGGTTGATGGCGCGCGGCTTGGAGGTGTCCGAGACTTACGAAGGGCGTGCCGATTCTGTATTTGTATGGGAGGACTTTCGACGGCAGGCTCTCAAAGAGAAGTGGCTTTGTGCGCACAGCCCCGCGGACGGAGTGCTCTCGCTGCACATGGCGCAGATCGTCGAGCAGATCCCCTCGGACCTGGCCGAGGAAATATTGGAAGACCTTATGCTTGAAGAGGATATGCTGGGAAGCTCTTATCGTCCCAGCCGTGACGGGAGTTTGCCACGGGCCAGGCTGCTTTCCCCCAACATCCTGTATGAACGAGCTTGCCGCGCGGACGCTCATTCGGAAGCTTTCCAAAAATGGCTGAACTGGGCGAAAAAGCAGCGAGACTGGAGAATACCCGATCGCGTAGCCGAGTTGTGGCGCCAAAGCCAGCGGCAGGATGTCGCTCCGCTGCTCTGGTTGATGGAATCGGCTGAGAAGCGCGGGGCGTACCAGAAATCGCTCAAGTTTTTGGAAGAGGCTGAGCAGCTTGATCGGGTTAACCCGGAAGTTCGCAAAGCCAAACTGCGACTGCTGGTGTCGAGCGTTCTGCGCCATTTACGCGAGCGCAAGACTCAATTGGCCGCTCAGGGGATAGGCCGGATCGAGGCTTTGCCGGATGCGCTGGACGGGACCCTGGCACCTTTTGTGAGCGCTCTACGTGGCGCGTGCGCGGCACTCGACAATGACCTTGAGGCCGTGAGAAGACATGAAGCGGAACTCGAAACTGGGCTGGGGAACCCTGCGACAGCTTATGTTCTGCTGAGGGGCGTGTTGGATGCCGCAGTCTTAAGGCCTACGGATGCCTTCTTACAGCCTCCAGAGATCGCTTCTGACGATGGAGTAAGCCTGTTGACGGGTTTGGCCAAAGCCTGCGCTCTGGGAGATTTGGTGGATGTTGCTCTGGCCATCCCAGAGAAGTGGGAGGATCGTTTAAGCGCTGTGTTGATCTATTGCGACCTCTCGCTGGACACGGCCCAGCTGCTGGTTCTCGGCGAAGCCGGCATGCGGAGCCACGCCCCCAAGCTGGCATTTGCTATCTCCACCGCGGGTCTGGCGAGAGGCGGCGCAGATGCGAGATTCCTGTTCCTGAGAGCCCGTGCATTGCCGCCGTCGGCATCAGAAAGACGCTACCATTGCCTCTCCGCTGCCTTGGCACTGGCCCGGCGTGAGCGGAACACGCACTTGGCCGGAAAACTTCTCGATGAACTGCGAGGACACTCCAGGGACATGTTTAGACTGGATGAGTCCATGGATGAAATCGCGCACGAGGGTTACTCCCTGGAACCCGAACTTGTCAACGAAGTCTTGGAAGAGGAGAGAGCGGAGAAACAGTTTCCAGTTCCCGGACGGAGCGCACTGCCGCGTCATGTTCGTGAGCGCGAAACCAAAGAATGGGATTCTCCTAAGTCTCGCCGCAGGCGGGACGCACTCGACCAAGACAAGGATTTTGCCGAGCTTCAGGAACTGCTCGAAAACATGCCTCCAGAAGTCGCGCGCGAAGTGAATAAAGCTATCGAGTGCGGCGCAAGTCCAGAGCAGATCTTGCGACAGCTATCGTGTTCAGAAGATTCGCCGGAGCGGGAGTCCCCGTGGCATCCTCGAGAGGACGATACTTTTGGACATGGCCTTCAGGATTTGATCGAGAACCTGCCTCATGTATTCGCACTTGAAATCAGCAAACTTACGGCCCGAGGCGTAAGTCCGGCTCAGATTTTGGAAGAGATGGAAGATGTATTGTTTGGCGGGGAGCAGGAAGCAGAGCTGCGGCGGCGTCCGCGAAAGAAAAGGCCGTTCAATCTGCCGCCGCCGGAGCAGCGGAGCCTGTTTTAGAGCATGAAGAAAGTCATGGAAAAGCCTGGTCTGCCGTCGGACCCGCGTGCAGTGCTGGGAGTCGCTCCGGATGCTACGGACGAACAGATTCGGGCGGCCTATTTGCGTAAGGTCAAGGAGTTCCCGCCGGATCGCAACCCGGTCGAGTTCGAGCAGGTAAGAGACGCTTACGAATTGCTGCGGGACCGGCGCCAGCGCATCCGACACTTCTTGTTCGCAATCGATCCGCAGGCGAGTGTGGAATCCGTGCTCGATCATAATCCTAGCCCGAGGAAGTTCGTCGGACCGGAACCCTGGCTGGCCGTGTTTAAGGAAAAATAGAGCTGAATGGAAATGAATCCTGTTGCCTCGAGGGTTTCACAAGAGCTCCGCGAGAAAATTCTGCGTGGGTTCGAGACTTGGCTGGACGGCGCGCTCGCGGGCGAAGAATCGCCCAAGGGCATAGCTCCTGAATTGCTCGCGGGGCTCGAAAACGGGAGACTTCTCCCGCCGATCGAGGGCCATTGCGACCTCTATTCTCTGTGGTCGGCAATGACCGCTCTGACCCAAGAGATCAAGCTGCAAAGCCGGACGTTCAAGCAGTTGAATGATACGTTGGAACAGATGCGTGCGGCAATGCAGGCAGATTCTTCCGCGGCAAGTGCCAGGGAACAAGAGCAAGAAGAAGAGTCTTCAGCTGAGCAGCCTACCGGACGCCTGGTTCGGCAGGAACAGGTAGATCTCCTGCTTGACTTGCGCGATCGTCTTGAACGCGGAATAAGGTCCGTGCACGAAGCCGACGGGGGGCTCGGCGCAGGCCCCAGCCAGTCCATATGGGCTCGCTGCTTTGGCGTGGGCAGAGGGCACATGCGTCAGACGCAAGAGACTTTGGCGGCGCTCGAGAAGGGTTACGCCCTCACCCTGGACCGCCTCGATCAGGCGTTGCAGGACTATCATCTCAGTCCAATTCTTTGTGAGGGTCAGGCATTCGATCCCCATCGGATGACCGCGGTGGAACTGGAAGAGACCGACTCGCTACGCGAGGGAACGGTAGTAGGCGTCTATCGCACCGGTTATGAGTGGGAGGGTGAAGTTTATCGGTCGGCTCAAGTCAAAGTAGCCGGCGCCCGCCGGGAGCAAACACGAAAGGAGCAGGGAATCTGAGATGAGCGATCTGATTGTAGGCATTGATCTGGGCACCACGAATTCCGAAGTGGCCACCTTTGTGGACGACCACGTGCAAGTTCTTGGTTACGAAAAGAACAACATGTTGCCTTCGGTCGTGGGCCTGTCGCCTTCCGGAGAACTGCTGGTCGGAGAACCGGCACGTAACCAGTTGGTGTTATACCCGGAACGTACCGTGCGCAGCATCAAGCGCAAGATGGGAAGCAATGAAATCGTGATGCTGGGGGACCGCCAGTTCACTCCCCCTGAGATCTCGGCCTTGATCCTGCGGAAACTGGCGGCGTGGGCCTGGCGTAGCGTGCAGCAGCCTGTTCACAAAGCCGTTATCACCGTCCCGGCCTACTTCTCGGACGCGCAACGCCAGGCAACCCGGGAGGCGGCCGCACTGGCGGGCTTGGAGGCCATCCGCATCTTAAACGAGCCCACAGCGGCAAGCCTGGCATACGGCGAAGGGACGCGGCACACCGCTATGGTCTACGATCTGGGTGGCGGGACGTTTGATGTCTCCATCGTGGCCTTGGAAGGTGCCATTACTGAGGTATTGGCCAGCCATGGCAACAATCAGCTCGGCGGCGACGACTTTAATGATCTGCTGGCGGAGCATCTGCTCGCAGCTTTTCAGAGCGAGCATGGCATCGATTTGCGGCAGGGGCACCCGGTCGCGCGCGCGCGCCTTTGGTGGGCAGCCGAAGAGGCCAAGAAGCGACTGAGCTTCGAGCCCGAGGTTACGATTCGCGAAGACGCACTGGTATCCGTGAAGGGCAAACCGTTGCACCTGGAGCTGGAGGTCACGCGGGAGCACTACGAAGCGATGATCCGCCCGCTGCTGGAAAAGACTCTGGAGAGTGTCTCCAAGGCCTTGTCGGATTCCAGGAAGAGTCCCGGTGACATGGATGCGATCCTACTCGTCGGCGGTTCCACGCGTATCCCGCTGGTTTCCCGCATGCTCCACGAACGCACCGGTCTCGTGCCGCGGGAGGAGATCCACCCGGACCTGTGCGTCGCTCTGGGCGCCGGCGTGCTGGCGTCTCGGTTGGCAGGACACGAGGTCGAGCGAGTGCTGGTTGATGTGTCGCCGTATTCATTCGGGATTTCCTATCTTGGAGAGCGCGGCGGTGTTCCTTATCCTTACTGTTACAAACCGATCATCCGGCGCAACAGCCCTCTGCCGTTGACCCGCACCGAGCGTTTCTACACGAGCGCTGCGTATCAGGAAACGGTCGAGATCTGCGTGTACGAAGGCGAGGATGAAGATGCACTCAAGAATATTTTGGTCGGTGACTTCCAAGTCCAGGAATTGAAGCCAGTTCGCGATGCGAGCGAGGTCCTCTGCCGTATGAGCGTTGACCTGGACGGCATCTTGCACGTTACCGCTATCGAGAAGTGTACTGGAAGATCAAAGCACATCACCATTGCCCAGGCCCTCGAGGCGAAGAGCGAAGCCGACATCGCCGAAGCGCGCAGACGGCTTGAGGCTTTGTATGCGACGCGCAGCAGCGATGGAGTCGAACAAGGTGAGTGGCTCGAGGCGGAAATGGATGAGCAGGATGAGGAGGAGTCGGAGGAAATCGACGCGGAGATCGACGGAGAGGACCGGGCGGATACTGCGGCTGCCGAATCCGTGCCCCCCAATGGCATTTGGGCCGAGGTGAGCCGCGAGGGCCGGCTGTTGGTGGAACGGTCGCGCCAGTTGCTCGACCAGATGCACGAAGAGGACCGCGAAGAAGTGATCGATCTCAGTGAGCAAATCGAGACGGCAATTGCCGCCACAGATGAGACAGCCCTCAAGAGCGCAGCCAAAGAGCTTCGCGAACTGTTGTTCTTTGTTGAAGGAAAGCGATGAACGACCCCGCGCCGGCTGAGTCCGGCAGGTGTCCGGTGTGTCAGGCGCGCTTTCGCGGGGAAGCGATTTGTTCACGCTGCGGCGCTGATCTCACGCCACTGATGCTCCTCGTGACGCGGGCATATTCACTGCGGCAGGCGGCGCGGCAAGCTTTGCAGGCAGGCGATGAGCAGGCCGCCCTGGCTGCAGCCGAAGCCGCGCAGGATCTACATGCTACGTCACAGGGGAGCCTCTTACAGATTGTGTGCACAGCAGCGGTGCGTGCGGCACAACCGTCCTCGGCGGTGAAGCAGGCACGCCAGACGTCGTTGGACGGCACAAACGAGGGCTGTGATGACTGTCCCAGGAGAGAGTGGCTTCAGCGGCCAGCATTTCCTCGGAAGAGCCTCTTTTTGTTAATGTCAGCAGCTCTGCTGGTGGTGGTCACGCATTGGGTACGCCGGCCTAAAGCAAACCGGCATCGGCGAAAGAGCCTTGACTGATCTCACTGGGAACTCACGCGATTCCGCGGGTGGACTGTCAGGGATCTTGTGGTCACAGAATCCAGGCTGCGAGTCGATGGCATGGTGGCGGCTCAGCGGTCGAGAAGTAGATGGGTGTTGCCGGAGATATTCACCGCCGGCTGGGAGGTTTGGGCACGGATCGAGAAAATCCGCGCTACAGAAAATGCTGTATCTCTCGGACAAGCAGAAGGGATTTACCTGACGAGGGAAGGGGAAAACCCCGATACCGCTCAAACCATTCTCCACCAAAAATGCCACGACTGGGGCTCACATGGGCGCGGGTTTCACCCGGCAACCCAATGACAAATGGCCAGTTGAGTGCTGGCATAGCCTGACGCGGGTGTCACTCACTTATTGTTAGTAGCGACCTCTGCACTGGCAGTCCTTGGTTCGAGAAGGGTCAAGTATTGTGGTACGCGACGTGCATAACACCAGAACAGGCGGCTTTAGCCTAACTGGGAGGCAAGATTATGACGTACGTAATGTCCAAGCCTTGCCCAATCTGCAAACGGCAATTAACCAAGCAAGGACCAACGGATACCGTGCACTGCACCTGCGGTAAACAATGTTTGGCAGGGATAGCATTACGCGTGCGCGCCTCTCAAGTTTCATAGTTGTGTGCTCCGCAAAAACTCCATCCAAATAATTCGCCGTCGACGTAACATTGTTACATTGCGCACGGATGGAGTTTTTGCGGACCACAAGAGTCTTGCCCTGCACTCCGCTGAACGTCCCTTTGACGCAGACCCGTGAAAATTCAGTGCACGGAACGCCACGCGACTAGGTGCGTTTCCCTCTTTGTTGTGCACCCGGGAGAGCGGATGGAGTTTTTGGTACGGACAGCTCAGAATTTTCGGTAAGGCACAATGCTATGGAGAGTCGAATTGCCCAGCACCTTTTTAGCAACTCACTCAGAAAAATTGAGCTCAGCACGCCCCGCTATTGGGGCAGCCCAACCCGGCGGACCAACGCCTGAAAGGTCGGCTCACTGCGAAGACTGTCGAGTTGGGGGTCGACGGAGAGCCACATTAGATAAAATGAGCGTTCCTGATAGGCCTTTTCCAGTTGATCCAAGGCGGCGCCTTTTTCCCCGAGCGCGGAGTAAATGGAGGCCACGTTGTAGGGTGTGACGTTAATCTTCAGGGAATTCCGGTTCAACTCCACCAAAACCTCGCGTGCCTTTGCCGTTTGGCCGGAAAGCGCGTAGGCCCTCCCCAGCGATGCCAGTGGCTCGGCAACATTCGGCTCTAGAGCCCGGGCTTTCTCAATCTCCGGCATGGCGCCGGGGAAATTACCCTGTTCTTCGTAGACCCATCCCAGTTCGTCATGGCCCACCCACAAATTCGGGTCCAGGTTAATCGCCAGGCGAAGCTGTTTGATGGCCAGGTCATAGCGGCGCGCCATATAGAGGCTTTGGCCGAGCCAGAAGTTGGTTTCCGAAGAGAGCGGATCAAGTTCGCAGGCCCGCTGGCCTTCTGCGATGCCCTCGTCCAAGCGCTTCATGGAGGTTAGATACCACCCGTAGTACCCGTGCGCAAAGGCGCCGTTGGGACTGATCTGGATGGCCCGCTTGAATTCCGACTCCGCTGCCGGCAGGTTGTAATCGTAGAAAAAATAAACCACGGCCAGCATGGTGTGAGCCTGATCGAGGTTGTCATCCAGTTGCAGCGCCTTTTCTGCCGCCGCTTTGGCTGCGGGCATGGTTTCACGCCCAGGCGAGACCCAGTCTTGCGCCAAACCCATATTGTAAGCATATCCCGTATAGGGCAGCGCATAGTTGGGATCCAGAGCCATAGCCTGACGAAAATATTCCGCGCCCTTCTCCAATCCCTCTTTGGTATATTTTCGCGTGCTGTACAGGCCCTTCAGGTAGAGTTGATACGCTTCAGAATTGTCCGTGTACTGTTTGGTGAGCCGTTCTTGTTCGGTCCCGGTCAACCGCAGACTCAGCTTGTCCGCAATTTCTCTGGAGATTTCCGAATCTAAGTTGAGCACGTCCGACACGCTCCTCTTGTACCGCTCTCCCCAGAGTTGCGCGCCATCGGCAGTATTGACCAGGTCGGTCTCGATGAACAGCGTATCTCCCACTTTCGTGACCTTGCCTTGCAGCATCGCGCCCACGTTCAAATCGCGGCCTACCTGGCGCGGATCGACGTAGCGCCCCTTATAGGTAAAGGTGGTGCTCGACGCCAGCACACGCAATTTCGGAATCCGCGACAGGCGATCGATCAGACTCTGGGCCAGTCCGTCGCTGAGATATTCCGTGTTCAGGTCGGGGTTGGCGTTTACGAATGGCAGAATCGCAATCGATCGAGCCGATTGCGCGCCCCGATTTTCGAGCAGGCGGTAGCCGATTGCGGCAACCACGATCGCCAAAGCAAGCAACGCGATGGCCGGCATCGTCCAGCGCGGCACCCGGCTCGCGGGAGCGGGCTTCGGCACCGTGAAGCGGCTGGTGGAGAACCCAGGCGCCAGCCGGCCCGATTCCGTCTCCCGCCTTAACCTCAGCAGATCAGCCCGGATCTCGGAAGCGTGCTGATACCGAACCTCGCGGTCCTTTTCCAGGGCCTTGCCGATAATCTCTTCCAGTTGGCCAGGAAGAGCGGGGTTCAGCTGCGAAGGCGCAATCGGCTGGCTGCTTA
>WNFF01002626.1_pt1 | contig 14694 bp, 15 predicted proteins | sample 5400441 | NCBI WGS metagenome assembly WNFF01 (sample SAMN13153345, study PRJNA577476) | soil metagenome | isolation source: 120 cm saprolite under Douglas fir tree site 2 hole 3 replicate 1 | place: USA:California | collected 2015-04-18 | reverse complement strand
GCGAGGGTTTCAAGGTCCCCATCACTTGGTTGCTCGACCGATGACCGACGACGCCCTGGTCTCGACCCGTCGCGTTTATTCCGGACGCGTGGTGCAGCTCGACCTCGACGCGGTGCGTTTTCCCGACGGCTCCGCCGGCGAGCTCGAGTTGATCCGCCACCCGGGCGCGGCGGCGGTCGTTCCGCTCCTCTCCGATCCCGATGCGAGCGATCCTGTGGTGCTGATGCTGCGGCAGTACCGCTACGCCACAGGCGGCGCACTGTGGGAAGTGCCGGCCGGCACGCTCAGCCCCGGCGAGGACCCCGCCGACTGCGCGCGGCGCGAACTGGAGGAAGAAGCGGGCGTGACCGCCGGCCAACTGGAGCATCTTACGACCATATGGACGACACCCGGGTTCACCACCGAGCGGATCCACCTGTACTGGGCGCGGGAGCTCGAGCCCACGCGCACCGCCCACGAACGGGATGAATTCATCGAGGTCGTGCCGCGCCCGCTGTCGCAGGTGCTGGATGGCATCCGCAGCGGCGAGATTTGCGACGCGAAGACCGTCTGCGCCATCTTATATGTGGCGGGGTACAAGCTCCGGCTGTAGCGTTCCGGTGTCCCCCACGGGGGACGGTGTGTCGAATCGGCGCCGATCGGCGCCGTATCAAATAGCCTTGGAATAACGTCTTAAGGAGTACTGCCGCCGGTACGGTTCGTGCCATATGGTTTAGAGCGAAGGAATAGGGGTCTCAAGCCAGGCGGGGGTGGTTATGAGAGCGCTCTTCACACCAGCGACACAAGCGACGGCGTCGCCCGCGACGCACCGCGAGGAGCTGCACCAGCTCGACGACGGACAAGTCGTCATGCGGCACCTCGACGGCGACCCGCAGGCCTTCGGCACCCTGGTCGACCGCTATCAGACCCGGCTGCTCAATTTCGTGAATCGCACTATTGGCGACCGCGAACGGGCCGAGGATCTCGTGCAGGAGGTGTTCATCCGGGTATTCCGGCACCTGCACCGCTTCGATCAGACCAAGAAGTTCTCGACCTGGATCTACACGATCGCCTCGAACCTGGCGAAGAACGAGTTGCGCAACCGCAGCCGCAATCCGCTGGTGCTGTTCCAGACGATCAAGAAAAACTGGGACGCGGACCATCGGCCGCTGCAGTTCGAGGACACGAAGGCGCGGCCCGACGATCTCTACCGCAAGCGCTTCCTGAAGGGCGCGGTGGACGACTGCGTGGCGAAGCTGCCAGAGCATCACCGCGAGGTGTTCGTGTTGCGGGAGATCGACGGCCGCAGCTACCAGGAAATCGCCGAGATCACAGGTTGCAACCTGGGCACCGTGAAGAGCCGGCTCAACCGGGCGCGGAACAGCTTTGCCGAGCTGATTTCGCCGCTGCTCGAGTAGCGGAACCCACCCGCCGCCGTCCGGGGTATCAATGCCCGCGATGACCTGTACCGAGTTCCGCGACCGCTATAGCGACTTCCGCGACGGCCTGATCACGGCGCCGCGGGAGCACCGCGCATGCCAACGCCACATGGCGCTGTGCGCCGAGTGCCGCGCCTACGACACCCGCGTGCGTCGCGGCGTGCTGGCGCTGCAGGCATCGGGGGAGATCGAAGTCTCGGCCGAGTTCCGGCGGCGGCTGGATGCCCGGCTGCGGCGCGAGCGGCTGACGGCGGCGTTCACAGCCGGGCCGGTGCGCGCGGCGGGCGGGCTCGCCGCCGCGCTGTTCGTGGCGGTCGCCCTGCTGCTCCTCGCCTCCGAAGGCGGGCGCCGCCCGCGGGTGGCGGAAGCGCGGCCGCTTCCGCCCGCCGCATTCCCCAAGCCGGTGGCGCGGGCGGGCATTCCCTTCGTCTCGTTTCAGGATCCGCGCGCGACTGTGGTGCGGGGCAACGCCAGCCCGTACGGCAGCGCGTTGGTCGAGCCCGCCTCCGCGGGTCGCTAGCCGCGCCTTTCTTCCCCCCTCCCGGGGCGGTAACTTCCCGGCTCTATGGGGGCGATCACCCTGGACGAGTTCTTCCGGCGCCTCAAGCAGGGCCCACCCGACCCCGTCTACTACTTCCACGGCGACGAGGACGTCTTGAAGGACGAGGCGGTCGCGGCGTTGCTGGACGCGACGGTGGACGCCGGTCTGCGTGATTTCAACGTGGACCAACGCGCCGCCGGCGAGCTGGACGCCGAAGGGCTCCATAGCCTCGTCAACACGCCGCCGATGCTGGCCGAGCGCCGGCTGGTCGTGTTGCGCGGTGTGGAGCAGCTGCGCAAGAAGTCCCGGGTGCGCGACGCCCTGCTCGCCTATCTCGAGAACCCCAGTCCCGACACGGTCCTCGCCCTGGTCCAAGGCGGCGCGGAGCAGCCCGAAGCGGACCTCATCCGCCGCTCGACGGCGGTCGACGCCGGACGTCTGCCGCCGCAGCGCGTCAAGAACTGGATCGCGCACCGCGCGGGCCGCATCAAGCTCACACTTGAGCCCGACGCGGTGGACCTGTTGCTCGCCGCGGCGGGGGACGACCTCACGCGCCTGGTACAGGAGCTGGATAAGCTGCGCGCGGTCGCGGGCGATCGCCCCGCGACGCGTGCCGATGTCGCGGCCCAAGTCGGCGCGCACCATGGCGTCACCGTGCACGACCTGGCCGACGCGGTGCTGGCGCGCAACGGGCTCAAGGCCGCGGCGCTGGTCGAGCCGGTGCTCGAGCTCGCGGGAATGAGCGGCGTGCGTATTCTCAGCGCCCTGGGCACGCATCTGGTCGGGCTGGCGCTGGCCCGCGAAGAGTTGGACCGTGGCACCGCAGCGCGTCAGCTCCCGGCCGTGCTGCTGCGGCACCTGAACGCCGCGCGCCCGTACGGCCTGGGGGATTGGAAGGAAACGGCCGCCAAGTGGGCAACGGCGGCAGGACACTGGTCCACCGCCGACGTGTCACGCGCGTTGCGGGCCGCGCTCGCGGCGGATCGGGCCCTCAAAGACACGAGCGTCACCGACGAGCGAGGCATCGTGAGCCAGCTGGTGCTGGGCTTCGCGGTTCAGGCGAGGGAGGCGGCATGAAAGCGGTCCGGCGCTCAGGCGCACAGGCGGTCGGTCTGCTGGCGGTGGCCTTACTCGTGACCGCCCGAGCGCCCGAGCGTCTGGCCGCTCAGTCCGACCCGCGCCTGCTCGGTGCCGTGCAGCTCTACCAAGCCGGCCGCCAGGACTCGGCGCGGGCCGTGGTGCGACAGCTGTTACTGACGTTGCCGCCCACCGATTCGGTGTACCCGCAGGCGCTGTACACCGCGGGCTTGCTCGCCGCCGACCCCCAGACCGTACAGACCAACTTGCAGCGGGTGGTGATCGAGTACGGCCAGTCGTCCTGGGCGGACGACGCGCTGCTGCGGCTCGCGCAGTTCTACTGGGCCCAAGGCGACCCAGCGTCCGCCGTGCAAGCGGCGGAGCGGCTGCGCCGTGACTATCCGAACTCGCCACTCGAGGCCCGAGCCGATCTCATCGCGGCCCAGGCGTACTTCAACCTCAAGGACGAGCCCAGCGGGTGCGCCCGCCTGCGCGACGCGCTGGCCAGCGCCGGCGCCGACGTCGAATTCAAGAATCAGCTGGCCTTCTACTTACCACGCTGTCCTGCAGTGGCGCCGCCCGTCGTCAGCGGCGCTGCCACGCCCCCTGACAGTGTCACCGCGCCGCCGGCCGCGACCAGCTACGCCGTTCAGGTGCTCGCGGTGAAGAGCGCGACCCAGGTAGACGACATGCTCACGCGGCTCAAGGTGATGGGATTCGACGCCCGCGTGGTGCGCGACACGAGCGGTTTCTTCAAGGTGCGCATCGGCCGCTATGCCACGCGCGAGGAAGCGGTACGCGCCCAGACGCGCCTCAAGACGCGGATCGGCGGCCAGCCGTTCGTGGTGGAGGAGCCGTGACCCGGCGGGTCGACGCCCCGCCGCCCGACACCCCCCTGATGCAGCAGTACCGCGACATCAAGGCGCGGCATCCGCAGACCATCCTGTTCTTCCGGATGGGCGACTTCTACGAAATGTTCGAGGACGACGCCAAGCTCGCCGCACGCGAGCTGGGCCTCACGCTCACCAGCCGCAACAACGGCGGCGCCGCCGAAGTCCCGCTCGCCGGGGTTCCGGTGAAAGCCGCCACGGAATACTTGCGGCGTCTCGTCGCCAAGGGCCACCGCGTGGCCATCTGCGAGCAAGTGGAAGACCCCAAACTCGCCAAGGGCCTGGTGCGCCGCGCAGTGATCGAGACGGTGACGCCCGGCGCCGTACTCGGCGAGGACTGGCTCGAGAGCGGGCGCAACAACTGGCTTGTGGCGCTCCTGCCCGACGGCGGCCAAGTAGGCCTCGCCGCGCTCGACCTCACCACCGGCGAGTTCGTGTGGGAGCTTGTCCCGACGGCCGATCTCGCCGCCGCGCTGGCGCGTTACGAGCCGCCCGAGGTGGTCGTGCCGGTGCAGGCGGGCTTCGCGATGCAGGAGGCGGTGACGCTGACCGAACGCGAGGCGTGGGAGTTCGATCCCGACCTGGGCCGTGAGGACCTGACCCGCGCCCTCGGTCTCGCGTCGCTCGACGGCCTCGGCGTCGAAGCCGCCGATCGCGCGGCCGTCGGCGCCGCCGGCGCGCTGCTCCGCTACGCAAGAGAGCTGAAGCCGGGCGGCCTGCCGCACTTGGCCCGCCCGCGCGTCGTGCGTCGCGGCGACGTCCTCCCGCTCGACGAAATGACCCGGCGCAATCTCGAGCTGGTCGAGCCGCTGCGTGCGGGCGATGCCGCGACCACCCTGCTGGCGGTGATCGACCGCACGACGACGCCGATGGGCGCGCGGCTGTTGCGACGCTGGTTGCTCGCGCCGCTCGTCGATCCCGCCGCCATCAACGCGCGACTCGACGCGGTCGAGGTGTTGGCGCAGGACCCACGCGGCCGGGACCGCCTGCGCGAAGCCCTCGACGGTGTGCGCGACCTGGAGCGGCTCGCTGGGCGCGCCGCGCTGGGCCGGGCGACCCCGCGCGAGCTGGGCGCGCTGCGAGACTCGATCCTGCGCCTCGCCGACGTGCGCGAGGCGGTGGACGGACTGGAGGCGCGCGAGCGCGCCACGCTGCTCGAGGAGGCCGCGGGGTTCGATCTGCTCGCCGACCTGGGCGACGAGCTGGCGCGCGCCCTGGTGGACCGGCCGCCCGCCCAGGCGGCGGACGGCGACGCGATCCGGCCGGGCTACGACACGGAGCTCGACGAGCTCACCGACGCCCGCGACGGCGGCAAGGCCTACATCGCCGGGTTGCAGGGCCGCGAGCGCGAGCGCACCGGCATCACGTCGCTCAAGGTCGGCTATAACCGAGTGTTCGGTTATTACATCGAGATCACGAACCCGCACAAGCATCGCGTGCCTGCGGATTACGAGCGGCGCCAGACGCTCACGGGCGCCGAGCGCTACATCACACCCGAGCTGAAGACGTACGAGGCGAAGGTCCTGGGAGCCGAGGAGCGCATCGCGCTGCGCGAGGCCGAGCTGGTGGGCGCGCTGCGCCGCCGGGTGGCGGCGGAGATCGCCCGCGTCCAGGCGAGCGCCGGCGCGCTGGCGCGGCTCGACGTCTGGGCGGGCCTCGCCGACCTGGCGCATCGCGACAACTACGTCCGACCGACGCTCGGGGACGGCCCCGCGATCGAGCTGGAGGGGAGTCGCCATCCGGTGGTCGAACGCATGATGGCCCGCGAGGCGTTCATCCCCAACGACGTCGCCCTCGACACGGCCTGCCGCGTCATCTTGCTCACCGGTCCCAACATGGCGGGCAAGTCGACGCTGTTGCGCCAGGTGGGGTTGTGCGTGCTACTGGCGCAGATCGGTGCGTTCGTGCCGGCGCGCCGCGCGAACATCGGCGTGGTGGATCGTCTCTTTACGCGCGTGGGCGCCTCGGATAATCTCGCCCGCGGCCAGTCCACGTTCATGGTGGAGATGAGCGAGACCAGCGCCATTCTGCACGGCGCCACGGCGCGGAGCCTGGTCTTGCTGGACGAGATCGGCCGCGGCACCTCGACCTACGACGGGGTCGCCATCGCTTGGGCGGTCACCGAGTTCCTCCACAACGCGGTGGGCTGCAAGACCATCTTCGCCACGCATTACCACGAATTGACCCAATTGACCGAGGAATTGGCGCACGCCCGGAACTTCAACGTGGCGGTTCGCGAAGCGGGCGACGAGATTGTGTTCCTGCACCGGCTGGAGCCGGGCGGGGCCGACCGGTCCTACGGCATCCACGTGGGGCGCCTGGCCGGCCTGCCGCAAACAGTGGTAGGACGGGCGTGGCAAGTGCTGCAATTGCTCGAAGCGGGCCACCATGTCGCGCACCAGATCGCGCCGCCGCCGCCCGACGCCGCCCAGCTCGCTCTGTTCGGAGGCGCGTTGCCGGACCCGCTGCTCGAGGAGCTCGATCGCTTGGACCTGAACACGCTGTCGCCGCTGGAGGCGCTGAATCGCCTCGCCGCCTGGAAGCGGCGGCGCGAGGGGGGCGCATGACGCGACGTCCTAGTTGGCTCGTCGTGGCGCTCGCGGCAGTCGCGTGCCGCTCTGGCCCGCCGCCCGAGCAAGCCGGTACGGCGCCGCCCGAAGAGGAGCCGCCGGTCGCCGTGAACGCGCAGGCCCCCATTCACTATCCGCCGGCATTGTTCGATCGGGGCGTGGAAGGCGAAGTGGTGCTGCGGCTGTTCATCGATTCGACCGGCAAGGTCGTGCCGGAATCCAGCAAGGTGGGCGAGTCGAGCGGCTCGCGTTCGCTCGATTCGGCGGCGCTCGACGGCTCGAAGCAGCTGCGCTACGCGCCCGCCAAGCGCCGCGGCGTGCCGATCACCACGTGGTTCCTGCAGCCGGTCGAGTTCCGGCAGCCGCAGGCACCGGTGCTCGGCAACGAGCCCGATACGGTGACACCCCGTCCCAAGGCCGCTCGGACGCCGCCGCCGCGCCGGCGCGCGCCGCGACCGGTCGACACCACCGCAGCACCGCGGCGCGACACGACGGCCGCGCCGGTGCGGGACACGACCCAGAAGACGGACACTAGTGCCGCCCCACGCTAAACCGTACGCCAACGTCCTCGAGACGATCGGCTGGACGCCGTTGATCCGGCTCAACCGGGTCACGCAAGGCGTGCGCACGCCGGTGTACGCCAAAGCCGAGTTCTTCAACCCCGGTGGCTCGGTGAAGGACCGCATCGGCATCGCGATGATCGAAGCGGCCGAGCGCGAGGGGCGGCTCAAGCCCGGCGGCCTGATCGTGGAAGCCACGTCGGGCAACACGGGCGTGGGCCTCGCGATCGCCGCGGCGGTGAAGGGCTACCGTTGCATCTTCACGATGCCCGACAAGATGTCGCAGGAGAAAGCGCGGCTGCTGCGCGCGTTGGGCGCCGAGGTCGTGATCACGCCCACCGCAGTGCCGCCCGACCATCCCGAGAGCTACCTGATGAAAGGCCGCGCCATCGCGGCCGCGCACACCAACGCGATCTTCGCCGACCAGCACTACAATCCCGTCAACCCCGAAGCGCACTACCGCACTACCGGCCCCGAGATCTGGGAGCAGACGGCGGGCAAGGTCACGCACTTCGTGTGCAGCCCCGGTACGGGCGGCACGGTGAGCGGCGCCGGCCGCTACCTCAAGGAGCGCAACCCCAAGGTTCGCGTCGTCGCGGGCGACCCGGCGGGCTCCATCTACAAGGCGTACGCCGAGACCCGCCAGAAGAGCGACGGCCAGCCGTACAAGGTCGAGGGCATCGGCGGCGACAAGATTCCCACGTCACTCGAGTTCGACGTGATCGACGAATGGATCACCGTGACCGACAAGGACGCGATCTTGATGACGCGCCGTCTGGCCAAGGAAGAAGGCCTGTTCTGCGGCGGCTCGACCGGCGTGAACATCGTCTCGGCCCTCGACGTGGCCCGGCGCGTGGACGATCCCCAGGCGCTGGTGGTCACCGTGCTGGCGGACACCGGTGAGCGCTACCTGTCCAAGGTGTATAACGACGAGTGGCTACGGGAGAACCAGATCCTCGACGTCGAGCGCCGCCGCGTGGCGGACCTGGTGCGCGCCAAGGAAAACGGCGCGCCGCCGCTCATCTCCGTGGCGCCGCAGGCCACCGTGCGCCAGGCGCTCAACCTGATGAGCACGTACAACGTGTCGCAGCTGCCCGTGCTCGAGAACGAAAACGACGTTGGCGCGGTCTCGGAGCAAGCCCTCATGGCGCGCGCGCTGGAAGACCCCACGGCGCTCGACCGCCCGGTGCGCGAGCTGATGGATTCGCCGTTCCCTGTGGTGGACGGCGAGTGGTCCGTGGAACGCCTCACCGAGCTACTGTCGCGTGAAACGCCCGCGGCGTTGGTGCGCAGCGGCGGCCGCCTGGCGGGCATCGTCACGCGCTACGACCTGCTGCACCAGCTCGCGGGGCTGCGCTGATGCGCGTCACCGTCCTGGCGGGTGGCGCCACGGCCGAGCGGATGGTCGCCTTCGCAAGCGCGGCGCAGATCGTGACCGCGCTGCGGAGCCGGGGGCACACGGTTCACGTCGTGGACACCACCAAGGGCATCCTGTCGGCGAGCGACGAGCAACGCCTGCTGGGCGGCGACGTGGGGAAGGAGATCCCCGACGCGGCCGCGTTGCTGGACGGCGAGCGCCGGATGCTGTCGCAGGGCTTGGCCGAGCTGGATGTAGTGCAGGGCGCGGACGTGCTGTTCCTCGCGGTGCACGGCGGGGCCGGCGAGGGCGGCACGCTGCAGGCGGTGCTGGACGTGATCGGCGTGCCGTACACCGGCTCGGGACCGCTGGCCAGCGCGCTCGCGATGGACAAGGATCTCTCCAAACGGCTGTTCCGCCAGGCGGGCGTCCCGGTGCCCGCGTGGTTCATGACGCCGGTCTCGCCCGAAGACGTGACGACCGCCTTGGGGTGGCCGGTGATCGTCAAGCCGTCGAAGCAGGGCAGCACGGTGGGCCTGTCCCTCGTGAAGGGCGCCAAGGATCTGGACGCCGCGATCGCGCTCGCCGCGCGCTACGACGACGAAGTCATGGCGGAGCAGTTCATTCCCGGCCGCGAGTTCACGGTGGCGGTGCTGGGCGACGTGCCCCTGCCCGTCGGCGAGATCATTCCGAAGCACGAGATCTTCGACTACGAGTGCAAATACACCCCGGGGATGTCCCAAGAGATCTTCCCGGCGCAAATCGACACGCGCCAAACCCGGCACCTCCAGGAGCTCGCGCTCACGGCGCACCGCGCGCTCAAACTGGGCGGTTATTCGCGCGTCGACTTCCGCACCAGCCCCGACGGCGACATCTTTTGCCTGGAGGCCAACACGCTGCCCGGGTTGACCAAGGCGAGTTTGATGCCACGGGCCGCGCGCGCGGCGGGCATCGAGTTCGCCGAGATGTGCGAGCGTATTTGCCGCCTCGCACGGAACAGAGGGAGCGGTAAGGGGGAATAACCAGCGATGGGCCCGCAGCGGATGTTCGGCATGACCCCCTGGGTGCGGCGACTGATGGTCGCCTGCCTGTTCGTGTTCCTGCTCCAGAGCACGTTGTTCACGTCTCCCGCCTTCGTGCAGCAATTCGGCTTCAATCCGCTGAACGCGTTGGCGCACCCCTGGACCCTCCTCACGTACATGTTCCTGCACGGGGGCGTGCTGCACCTCGCGTTCAACATGCTGATGCTCTACATGTTCGGGCCGTCGGTCGAGGAGCGGATGGGCGGCCGCGACTTCCTGGTCTATTACCTGCTGTGCGGCTTCGGCGGGGCGATGTTGTCCTTCGGCATGCTGCAGTTGCCGCAGCCGATCGGCCCGGTGATCGGCGCCTCAGGCGCGATCTACGGCGTGGGGCTGGCGTTCGCCTGGTTCTGGCCCAACGAGCCGATCTATATATTCCCGCTGCCGGAGCCGATCGCGGCGAAGTGGCTGGTGACGTTCGCGCTGGTGGTCTCCCTGCTCCTGGCATGGCGGGCGTCCGACGGCGTAGCGCACCTCGCGCATCTTGGCGGCTTCGCGGCAGGGTTCATCTACTTGAAGACCCAGGACTGGCGCGTCAAGCGCGCCGAGCGGCGGGTGCGCGCCGCGGCGCCGCCCGGAGTGCTGGTGCATCCTGCGGCGCGGGTGGCGCGCGGCGGCGCGGCCCAGGTGCGGCCCAGCCGCCCCGCCGACCGCGACCGCACGCAGCACGAGATCGACCGTGTGCTCGACAAGATCTCCGCGTCGGGCCTGCAGAGTCTCACCCCCGCCGAACGGAAGTTCCTCACCGAGATCAGCAAGCGCATGCGCCGCCCGGAGTAGGGGCATGCCGGGGGCGGCGTCGTGATCGCACTCCTGTTCGCCCTGACGGTCCAGGACACCGCGAGCTTCGCGCGCGCGGAATCGCTGCTCGCCGCGGGTCGGGTGAACGCGGCGATCGAGGTGGCGCGCAAGCTGGCGCAGCGCGAGCCCGACGACCCGCGGGTACAGCTATTGCTGGGCCGCGCCTACTACGCCCGTCCGATCACCGGCCGCTACGACGCCCTGGCGGCGTTCCAGAAGGCTGCCCGCCTCGCGCCCACGGATCCCGAGCCCTTGTACTGGGAGATGCGCGTGGGTTGGTATCTGGGATCGGACGAAGGCGAGGTGATCGCCCGCAGCGCGATGCTGCGCTTGTTCGAGCTCGACCCCGACTACCGCGACGCCTGGCAGCGCTTCGGCGAGATCTACCACAGCGACGACATCTGGCGCCGCGCCGACCGCGCGCTGGCGCGCCACGGTGACCAGTCCGCGGCCCTGCTGCACCGCGCCGAGCTGGCGCTCGCCCTGGGCGAACCCGCTCTCACCGATTCCCTGCTCGCCCGGCGGCCGCCCGGCCTGCCCGACGTCACCGCCTTCCTGCTGCGCGCCGAGGCCGGCTTCGACGCGGGGAGGGACAGCGCGGGCTACGCCTGGTACGACTCAGCGCTGGTTTATGCCGACTACGACTCCACCGACGCGATCTGGGGGCAGACCTGGATGATCGCGTCGCCCGCGGAGACGGCGCGTTACGACAGCACCGGGCCGGGCGAGCGCCGCGCCTTCTTCGAGCGCTTCTGGGCCACGCGCGACCCGGACTTGTTCACCGCGGCAAATGAGCGCATCGCCGAGCATTACCGCCGCATGGCCTACACGCGTCATTGGTTCAAGCTGCTGCACCCGCTCACCCTGTATCATCGCTCGGCGCGCTACCGCGCGCTCACCAATTTCGGCGCGCGCGCCACGCTCGGCGCCTACGCCGACAGCCTGCCCGATCTCCTGTCCACCTCCAGCGAGCGGCTGCCGGCAGCGGCGGGGCTGGGGCCGGATCCCGGTGCCGTGGGCGACACGACGCATGGCCGGACCATGTCGTCGCGCGCCGGGCTCGACGCGCGCGGTCTGGTCTGGATCCGCCAGGGTCCACCCGATCTGCGGGTCTACGGCATTCCGGACCCGCTCCGTCCGACGGAGAACGTGGCGAGCCCGCTCGATCTCGAGGGCTGGACGTATTACACGCCGCGCGGACCGCTCACCATCGCGTTCGCGCGCGGGTCCACGGGGTTCGCGGGCGGCCAGATGGGCGGTGACTTCATCTTCTTCCCGACGTCGCCGCATCAGGTGGCGAGTGCGCGGCGGCTGCTCGAAGGCGACCGCAGCACGCTGCCCGCGCCGTTCGGCGCAGCGGTGTTCATCGCGTATTTCCGCAGCGCCGAGCGGGGCCGCACGGATCTGGTCTTCGCCAGCACCGGTGATTCCGCTGCAGCGGTGCTGTGGGACGGCACGGGCGACCCGGTCGGCCGCGGATCGGGCGCGGGGTCCTTTGCCGTCAGCGCGCCGCCGGGCCCGCTGCAGCTGGGGTTCAACGCCGACTCGAGCGGCCGGCTCGCCCGGCTGCGCACCACGATCGTCGTGCCTGATCTGTGGACCCCCCCGCTCGCATTGTCGAGCCTGCTGCTCGCGCCGGGCGATTCCCTCCTCGATCGCGCGGCCACGCTCGCACGGGTGCCGCCCTGGCTCGGCTTCGCCGCCGGAGCGCCGCTCGCCGCCTACACCGAGATCTACGGGCTCGGCGCCGACAGCGGCGGGCGGGCGCATTACACCGTGCGCTACACGTTCGAGCGAGTGCAATCGGCCCTGGGGCGGCTGTTCGGCGTCGCGCATCCCGTGGTGTTCGAGTTCACGCGCGACGTCGCGGGGGGCGAGGCGGTGCGCGAGCAGGTCGTGCTCGCGCCGGGGCGCGTCCCGGCCGGACACTATCGCGTGACCGTGGCAGTGACCGATCTTTCGCGAAATGTCAAGTCGCAGTCGGTGGCGCTCGACGTCACGCTGCGGTGAGCGAGACTTGTCTCTCGGGTAGCGCGTTCCCAAATTGGGGCTCGTCACGGGCCCCATGCTCGTCAATCTCATCCCCGAGTTCCTCTCGTGCTGTGCCGCGCCCGATCCCGTCGCGGCATACCACGACTACCTCGATCGCCACCGCCCCATCCTCGCGAGCTACTGGCACAATTACGTGCTCGCGCTCGACTCGCCCCACGCCGCCGACATCATTCGCGACACGCTGCGCGCCGACCGCACGGACTTGCGACGGCTGTTGGAGGACGTGGATGTCGTGGCGATCGCCGAGGAAGCGTTGCGGCGCTCACGCGAGACGCTCGACGTGGATTGCCCGGTGGACCTCTATCTCACCGTCGGCGTCGGCGCGGCCAACGCGGGCGAGCTCGTCGTGGGCGGCCGGGGCATCGCGTTCGTCTGTGTGGAGCATTTCACCGGCCGGCCGAACCCTGAGACCAACGGTCTCGGTCTGGCACCGCATCTCTTACCGCTGTGGATCGCGCACGAAGTCGCCCACGTGGTGCGCTACACCTCGACCTCGAGCCGCGCTGACGTGCGCCGCATCGTCGCCGGGCAATACGACTACTGGGAAAGCGGCAGCCGGGCGACGCTGCGCGAGCTGCTCGTGAACGAGGGCGTGGCCGTCGCGGCCGCGCAGGCCGTGGCGCCGGGGTTCGAACCGTGGGAGTACTTTGGCTACACGCGTCGCCAGTACCGCCGCCTGCGCGAGCTGGACGCCTACCTGCGACGCGTCGTGGCGCCCGAGCTGGATAGTGCGGGGCTGGGGTTGCGGCTGCGTTATCTCTCCGGCGGCATGAGCGCGGCGGCCCGCCTGGTGGGCGGCAAGGTCCTGCCCGAGCGCGCCGGGTACTATCTGGGGTTCCGGATGATCGAGAGCTACCTGGAAGGGGCCGGAATCGCCGCGACCGTGCGAGCCGCCGCCGCCGAGCTGCGCCAGGCCGACGACCGCGCCCTGGGCATCCAGACCGCATGAGCCCCGCCAAGCGGAAAACCCCAGCCGAGCGACGCCGCAACCGCCCCCTGCGGGAGGTCCTGGACGATCTCTTAGCCCACGCCCGCGACGTGAGCCGCCGCACCCGCGAGATGACCCCGCAAGAGATGGAATACGCCCAGCAGCGCCTGGAATGGCTGGCGGACGAGGTGTGGCGGGTGGCCACGGGCGGCGAGGAGCCGCCGGCGTAGATTCCTGGCATGGCAACGAGCGGCGAATTCCGGGTAGCGGTGACCAAGGAAGACTTGGTCTTTGCCGCCGCCCACTTTATCACGCTGGCGGGACACCGCTGCGAAGCGCTGCACGGCCACAATTACCGGGTTGGCGTCACGCTCGAAGGGGCCCTCGACGGCGCGAGCTGGTTCGTCGTGGACTTCGCGGCGGTGAAGAGCATCATGCGCCGGCTCACCGGTGAGCTCGACCACCACGTGCTGCTCCCCCGCGAGAATCCCAAGCTCGCCGTCACCACCGAAGGCGGCAGCGTCCATGTCGCCTACGACGGCGAGTCGCGCTACGTATTCCCGATGAAGGACTGCATCGTTCTGCCGATTCCCAACACCACCGTGGAAATGCTGGCGCAGTATCTCACGGGACGCCTGCGGCGCGAGCTCGCGAGCGTGGGCGCGGCCCGCTTGCGCGCGATCGAGCTCGAGGTGGAGGAGAACTTCGGGCAGTCGGCGATCTACCGCGAAACGTTGGACTGAGGACTGCCACCATGGCCAAGGAATCCGCCTACACCGACGCCCAGATCGCGGAACAACTGAAAGCACTGCCCGGCTGGCGGCACGAGGGCGGCGCCCTGCGTCGCACCTACAAGACCGACGGCTGGCCCACCACGTTGATGCTGGTCAACGCCATCGGCTTTTACGCCGAGGCGGCAGATCATCATCCCGACCTCGAAGTGCACTGGGGCTCGGTGTCGGTGGCGCTGTCCACTCACAGCGCGGGCGGCATCACCCCGAAGGACGTCGCGCTGGCAAAGCAGTTCGAGCAGACGGCGCTATGGCAGGCGGGCTCGCCGTTCCGGCCGGCGGAGAAATTCGTGCGCAAGGGGTAGCGCGGCTCACTTCCCCACGCAGAAACTCCCGAACACGCGATCCAAGACGTCGTCCGGCGTGACGACGCCGATCAAGTCATCCAGCGCCGTGACCGCCGCGCGCAGGTGGGTCGCCGTCGCAGCGGCATCGATGCCGGCGGCGCGCGCCGCCTGAAACGCGTCCAGCTCCGTCAACGCCTGCTGCAGCGCCGCGCGATGCCGCGCCCGCGTCACGACGGGCTCCACGTCCCCCAGCGACAACAGGCGCCCGAAGGCCACCTCGGCCAGCCGCCGCTTCAACGCATCGAGCCCGGCACCACTGATCGTCGAGACGCCGATTGCG
>WNFF01002794.1_pt1 | contig 14697 bp, 11 predicted proteins | sample 5400441 | NCBI WGS metagenome assembly WNFF01 (sample SAMN13153345, study PRJNA577476) | soil metagenome | isolation source: 120 cm saprolite under Douglas fir tree site 2 hole 3 replicate 1 | place: USA:California | collected 2015-04-18 | reverse complement strand
TGACTTCCGATCTCTCTGCTGGAGGATGTTTCGTCTGCGCGGGTCATCCGCTGGAGGTTGGGGCCAGGGTCCGCGGAACGCTCACACATAACGGCCAGAAAATAGAGATGCTCGCAGTGGTTCGTGTAGTGAAAGCGCGGTTCGGAATGGGCCTCGAATTTCTGGACCTTGATCCGAACTCCCATGCAACACTGCTGGCCTGAATCAGAACTCTTCAGAAGTCCCGCCTAATAGATGGCGAGTGATACGTCAGGACTCGTTTTCCAAGTTGGGAGCGTCGAGGAGAGTTCGTTTGGGTTCCGCACGGCGGAAGCGAAGAAAGAAAAACGGGTTGACTGAGCGACGCTCGACAGGCTGTTGCTGTGGGCGCGTGGAAAAAAGAAGATTTGAGGTGAGGCTCCGACGTCTCCAGCGGGTCGGCGGGCGGCGAGAGTACCGATCACGTCGGCTGAGTAGCCGGCATCTCCGCGACTGGCGCCGAGGCATGTTCAACTGGCAGCCACGCGAGGCGATTCTTCCAAGTTGTTCCGAAATCGTTCCAGAGGTTCTCTATTTTCGATGACCATTAGATAAGAACTGCACAGTTACCCTAAGACCGATAGGCAATGGCCTCGAGTTGTCGTCCAAATCGATCACAGCTTCCAGGATGTCCCGGTCGCTCTTGTCAGATGGGTCACCGGTGCTGATGCTTTTCCTGCCCATCATCGCGGATATCCTGGCAACTGAACCGCGGAGCTTCTTCCCATCAAGGGCGTCGGCTTGGATAATCACGTTCTGCCCCACAGAGAGCCTGTCTACGTCTCTCTCATCCACTTCTGCCTTAATGTGTCGGGTCGACGTATCGGCAAGGCTGAACAAAGGGCGGGGAGTGACTGTGCTAAAGGATTCGCCGCGCCTCGCGTAGACCCTCAAAACGGTTCCGTCGATCGGTGCCACAATTGAGCACTTGCCGATGCGTTCCTGAGCGGTTCGCACACGGCCCTCCGCCGCGAGCACATCGGCGTCAGCTCGCGCCGTATCTTCCTGCAATGGAGGCGCGGCGACTAACTCTTCTGTACGAAGGGCGGCTCGGAGATTAGCATCGGCCACGCCAAGATCGCGGACAGCCTGGTCATACGTGGCCCGGGAGACCTGCTCCTTTTGGTAGAGAGCACGCTGCATGTCCATCCGTGATTTGGCTTCTTCGAAGGTGGCCCGGGCTGCAGCCGTCTTTTCACTCGCTATTTTCTTCTCCTCATCTCGCGCGCCGTGCAAAAGCCGGGCGCGTGCCTGGCGGGCGGAATCCGCTTCCGCCATAGCAGTTTGCAACGCCGGCTGCAGGTCGTCACAGGCGATCTCGCCGAGCAATGTCCCTCGCTTTACAAACTGACCTTCTTTCACGTACACGACCTTTAGAATGCCGTCGGCCGCAGCTCCCACCTGAGTGGTTTCCGAAGCGCCTTCGACTCTTCCGGGGGAGGCGAACACGACGGCTCTGCCGGCGTCATTGGCGGATGTTCCGTGGGCTTGCACCGAATTGCGATGCCTGGAGGTTCCGAAGAAGACCACCCCGGCGCTGACCAGCAGAGCCACCAAACCGCCAAGGACCCAGCGTCGCTGGGCGATCATGGTCAGACCACGAAGGGTCCATATGCGCTGGATGGTCATGACTTTGTCACCTTGCGTTGCACTTGGCCATCACGGAGAGTGATCGTGCGGTCGGCAAATTTCCGCCAGCGTGGATCGTGGCTCACGACAACAAGGGTTCTGCCATGCTCGTTAGCTTGATTGCGAAGGATTTCGCAGATATTTCTTCCGGCCTCGGCGTCCAGAGAGGCAGTTGGCTCGTCTGCGAGAAGGATCGGAGGATTGCCCGCCAAAGCTCGCGCAATGGCGACTCGCTGCTTCTCTCCGGGGCTGAGTTGGTTGGGCATTTGATGAAGCTTGTCGCGCAGGCCGAATTGAAGGAGCAGGTCTCGCGCCATTTCCGCTCGCCGAGGCTCGCCGGGATCGCGAATTTCAAAACCCAGAGCCACATTGTTGATCGCAGACAGTGAGTGAAAGAGGCGGAAGGCCTGGAACACGAAACTAATCTTTTTTTGGCGAATGTCTGTTTTTTCCGGTTCCCTTAGCTGGTTCACCGCAACGCCGTCCACGAACACTGTTCCTTTATCGGGCGACAAGAGACAGCCCAGCATGGATAAAAGTGTGGTCTTCCCGCTCCCCGAAGGGCCCATGACCAAGGTGAGCGTGCCGCGCTCGAACGTCAGTGAAATGTCCCGCAGTGCAGGGACACTTGCTTCACCTTTGCCGAAGGAAACGCTCGCGCCCTCAACTCCCAAGAAATGGTTAGGCACGGAACACTCTCCCCGGCTCGACCGAGAGGGCGCTGCGAACCGAAGCAATGGATGCCAGCGAGCACATGAACAAGCTGGGCACGACCATGATTGCAGGCAACCACCAGGGTGCGTAGATCCAAGGAATCAGAGATTTTGCGTAACCAATGCTCGGAATAGCAGCCAAGAGTCCGAGAATGCTGCCGAGCACTCCGCAAATCAGAGCCTGGGAAAGCACAATGCGGGCCACGAAGGCTTGGGACGCTCCGAGAGCCTTCAACGTGGCGTACTCCTCGATGTTTTCTATCGTGTTCGCATAAATGGTTTGGGAGACAACCACAAGACCTATAAGAAACGCCAAGACGGCCGCGGTCAGAATCGCGCCTCCTGCGCCAGTTTTCATGGTCCAGTACATTCGGGACTTAAGCGCAAATTCGCCTTGCGTGAGTACGTCAACCTCCGGCAGGCGTTGCTTAAGGTTTTGCTGGACATCCGAAACAGGGTATCCATTGCCCACTCGTAGAAGGATATACATGGCGTCTTCGGGACCGAAACCCATGTACCGGGTGGCATTCCGGTAGCTAGTGAACAGAAAAGGGACACCCAAGAAAGCCCCGTACCCCTGGATCTCGCGTTCGATGCTGGCACGGTGACGATTTATCTCAACTTCCGCAGGTAATGAGGTGACTTCTATTTGTTTGCGATCGCTTACGTCGTAGAGAACCGCATCCGGTGACGTCTCGCCCGCCGACTCGGGCATGTCAGGAACTGGGAAGCGCCTCCCGACATTGGGGTCCGCGCCAACCAAAGCGACGACTTGCTGCTTGCCGTTGGGCGTGCGGTAGACAGCAAAAGCCATGCATACTCGGCCGGTCTCCACCACACCGGGAACGCCGGCAGCCATTTCCCTGACTCGGCTTTCCAAGGTAGTTCCAAACTCAAAGGCCTGCACGCCCCGAGCGGTGATCCAAATGTCGGAATCACTGGCATCAATAAGCCGGGATGCTGCTTGCAGGAAGCCGGCCAAAAGACTGCCTTGAAAGATCATCAAGAACACGGCAAAACACACCCCCAGTACGGTCACCGAGAAGCGTGTTCGGTCGTGAATGATGTTCTGCCAAGCGAGTTTCATAAGAGTTGAGCTATCAAAAAATTTGAAGAGTGGATCGCGTTATGGAACTTAAGCCGTCACGGCTCTTGCACTCTTCCGAGCGGAGCTCTCTCCGTTCAAGTTCTCTCATACTGAAATCTGTTGAGCTACTTGGTTTGCTCGCACGCTTGCCACGTCAAGTCTCCTGCCAATAATGCCGCGGTTCCCTCGGCGGATAATGGTTTGGAAAAGTAATATCCCTGGCCGTACTTACATTGCAGTTTTTTTAGCAAGGTAACCTGTTGAATTGTTTCTACCCCCTCGGCAACTACGTCTAACCGAAGGTTATTGGCCATGGGCAAAATGGTCCGAGCAATCTCCATACCTTCTCCGTCGTCCCCCATGCCGCTGATGAAGGAACGGTCAATCTTCAATGTGTCCAGAGGAAAGCGGTGAAGATAGCTCAATGAAGAATAGCCCGTACCGAAATCATCGATAGCGAGGCGGATGCCCAAGGTTTTAATTTGCTGCAACATCTCCACGGCTCCCGAAGGGTCTCCCATCACCGTGCTTTCGGTGATCTCCAGCTTCAAAGCTTCCGGAGGGAGGGCGAGTTCACTTAGCAACTTTCTGATGTCTTCGACCAGCTTCGGTTGTAGAAATTGCTTGGCGGACAGGTTGACGCTAACTGTTAGATGACGATGGGCGACTGAACTTGCTCTCCATTCGCTGATTTGCCGGCAAGCCTCCCGCAAATTCCACCAACCTAGCTCGCGGATGAGGCCGGTTTCTTCAGCAACTGGGATAAATTCAATTGGTCCGAGCAGGCCGCGAGTTGGATGCTGCCATCGTAATAGAGCTTCGAGTCCGGCGATTTCTCCCGAAACGAGAGTAACGATCGGTTGATAGAAATTGCGAAATTCTCCCCGTTCGAGGGCGCGACGCAGATCAGTCTCGAGCTGCAATCGGGCCATCACACTGGCGCGCATATCTGCGTCGAACACCTCATAACGGGCCTTGCCCAGAGACTTGGCCCGATACATTGCGGTGTCGGCATCTCGCAAGATCTCTTCTGGTTGTTCGTACGCTGAGTTGCTTAAAGCAATTCCGATGCTCACGGAGGTGAACACCTCTTTGCCACCCAAAATGAATGGCGCCGCCAGAGCCTTCATCATGCGGTCCGCGGCGCGCTTGGCATCGCCCGGATCTTTAATATCATCGAGCAGGACCGTAAATTCGTCTCCCCCTAGGCGCGCGACCGTGAAGTTTTCCCCTAGGCGCGCAACTGTATCCGTTGACCGCAAACACTTCTCCAACCGATTGGCTACTCCCACCAGGAGTTGATCGCCAACCAGGTGGCCCATACTGTCGTTGATCATCTTGAACCCATCAAGGTCCATGAATAGAACCGCAAACAACTGGTCTTTGCGGCGCTTCGTATGTTTAACGAGCCGACCCACTCGGTCAATAAACAGCAGCCGATTAGGTAAACCTGTCAGTGGGTCGGAAACCTTTCCTTCGGTAATGTCAGTCTGTGATCCAGCCATACGCAATGCATTTCCGGAAGCGTCATGAACGGCGACCCCTCGGCTTAGCATCCAACGAAAGCTTCCATCTTTATGCAGCACGCGGTGTTCACTCTCGAAATGAGGAGTCAGGCCTTTTTGATGGGCAGCAATCTCCTCTTTGACTCGGCCTCGATCCGCGTCATGGATCCGGTCAAACCATTCTTCAGGTCTGTCCCCGATTTCGCCTTCCTGATAGCCCAACATGGCCTTCCAGCGAGGGGAGAAATGCACAACATTGGCCGGCAGATTCCAGTCCCATAGGCCATCGTTGGAGCCACGAGCCGCCAAGGCATAGCGTTCTTCACTTTCCTTCAATGCTTCCTGCGCGTATTTGTGTGACAGCTGAGTACCTATGCGAGCCACTGCGACAGGAAAATCGATCGGCTTCGTCAAATAATCGTTGGCCCCTAAATCCAGAGCTTTGACAATATCGTCGCTCTGCGCTTTTGCCGTGACCATGATGATTGGCAGGTCGGCCGCAGAGTAGCGCTCGCGCAGCGCTTGCAAGGCGTCAAGACCGCTGATGTCCGGCATTTCAATGTCCAACAACACCAGATCCACGGCGTCTTGTTTGACCCGTTCCAGCAACTCTTTTGCGTTCTCCGCCAGTCCGACGACATAGCCCTTGCGTAGCAGTCGGCGGGCGAGCATGTCCCGGTTCATTTCATTGTCATCTACGATAAGCAACCGGGCCGGACGTGAATTGGTCATAATTTTTTCACCGTAAGCAAGTTGTCGATCTTTTCATTCAAGCGTCCAAATTCAACCGGTTTGGTGTCGTAGTCGTCGCAGCCTGCTTCAAACGCCTTATCGCGATCCGTTACCAAAGCGTGTGCGGTCAGCGCGATAATGGGGATGTGCCGCGTGGATTCGTTGGTCTTCAGTAGGCGAGTCACTTCCCACCCATTCATCAGGGGGAGACTTATATCCATCAAAATCAGATCGGGCATCTCCGAACACGCCAGCAAATGTCCTTGCTCGCCATCATGCGCGGTTACAACGGCGTACCCCTTGCGCTGCAAGCGCCTGGAGAGCATGTCCCGGTTCATTTCATTGTCTTCGACCAACAAGATCTTCGGCATGATCGATCTCTCCTGAGGACTTCGATTTCGATTCCCGCTTAGGTTTCCGACCGCTTGCTATAAAAGGGGCCGTACCGGCCTCCGTGATAGTCGCAGAACGACCAGTTCTGTGCTTTTCGATTAAGACCGCGAGACGGTCGCGATCGACCGGCTTGATAAGATAATTGGAGGCTCCCAAATCAATGCCCATGGCTTCGTTGTCGACGATGGTGACCATGATCACCGGGATTTCCGCCAATGTGGAATCACTCTTCAGTTTCTTTAGTACCGTCCACCCATCACACTCCGGCATAACCACGTCCAGTGTGATAACCAGCGGACGAACTTGCCGCGCAAGTCGTATACCTTCTTCGCCACTCGCTGCGGCAACTGCATGAAATCCCAACTTGCTGAGAAAACGCGACATCAGATCCCGAACCGAAGCGTCATCGTCTATGACTAGGATCGTATCCTTGTGAGTTTTGGATTCCGCCAACGGTGCCATCGCATCACTGGTTCCTGCTGACCGCGCCGATTCCGGTGCTTCCGCAACAACCTGGGCCGGCAAATGCACTGTGAAAGTCGCACCTTTCCCGGGCTCGCTCTCGACGGAGATGCGCCCCTTCATCAACTGTACGAACCGATACGTAATAGCGAGTCCCAAACCAGTCCCGCCGTACTTTCGAGCAATCGAGGCATCCGCCTGGGAAAACTCGTGAAACAGGTTTTCCTTCTGTTTCGCCGTGATTCCAATTCCCGTGTCGCTCACGCGGAATCGGACCCAATTGTGGCCCTCGACCTTGTTTTGATCGACATCCACGGCGATGATTCCGTGATCGGTAAACTTGCAGGCGTTGCTCAGCAGATTGAACAAAATCTGTCTGACTTTGGTGACGTCCGCGCGCATCGCACCGACCTCGTTGGCCACGTGCACCTGAATCTTATTGCTGTTTTTCGCCGCCGCCGGTTGCAACGTGGCGATCATTTCGTCAATCAACGGCGCCACTTCGAAGCTCTCCACGTGCAGGCCCATCTTTCCGGCCTCGATTTTCGAGAGGTCCAGAACGTCGTTGATGAGTGCCAATAGATGTTTGCCTGCTGATTGGATCTTCCGGAGATCCTTCAGGTCATCCGACTTCCCTGACTCCCGCGTCTCTTCCTCCAACATTTCGCTGTATCCGATGATGGCGTTGAGCGGTGTGCGCAATTCGTGACTCATGTTTGCCAAGAACGTGCTCTTCGCGCGGCTGGCTTCCTCCGCCGTATGTTTGGCCTTGAGGAGCTCCTCCTGCGTCTGTTTTCTGTGCAGGATCTCTTTCTCCAGTTCGCCCGTCCTGGTCTTCAGTTGCTCATTCGCACCCCGCAGTGCCGTGTCCCTTTGCTGGATTTCGGACAGCATAGTGTTAAAGCCGTCGATCAACCTTCCAATTTCATCGCCGTAGGACTTGGTCGCTCGCACCTCGTAATTGCGGTTGGCCGAAACCATTCTCATGGTGTCTTCCAGGTGCAGAATGGGCCCGGAAATCAACCGTTGAAGCTTCGAAGAGACGAACAATGCAAACAAGCCGGAGATCAGCACGAAAATGCAAAGAATACCCGCATAACGCTTGGCCCTTACGCTCCATTGCCTCATGTCCGACTGCAAGAACAGGGTCCCGAGGTGTTCCCCATTCAGGGTCACGTCGTGGAAAACCTGCAGATTTCCACCTTCAAATCGATAGCCCTTGTCTTGCGAATGGGCAGGGAGCAGCGAGGGTATGACGCTGTTGTTGCGGGCATAGTGCGCGAACATCTTGCTGTCACGGCTGTACAGGCCAGCGGTTATGACGTCTTCCTTGGCTGTTAGCGCCGACAAGGTCGCGGTCGCCGCGGGCACGTCTTTGAATTCCATCGCGCCAGCGCTGTTGTACCCAATGATCTCCGCCTGCGTCATCAGGTCTTCAATCAGCAAGTGCCGGAAGGAAATGAGGTCGTAAATCAGAAAACTGAAGGAAGAAAGCACCAGCGCCGCGCTGCTCGTAAGCATCGTGATCAGCGTCAGCTTGCGCTTGATGGAAAGATTCTGCAGAATCATCCCGGCTTCCTTCCGGAGGCGGCAGTTTGCGGGATGATCTTTGCTAGTGTCAGCAGCCGGGAACTGATGTTCAAGTCTGCTTCACGCGCCGCTTCCACATTGATCTCGAAGCGCACTCGATTGTCTTCCAGCGTGAACCGGATCATGCCTCCCCGTTCGGCAAATCCCGGGGTCTCGCCCACCGTCAGGATCGGCAGCCCCTTCACGAGCTGCACGATTTCATCGATGTGCGCTTTCTCCGAAGAACTAACGAACAGGATTTTGACGTCCCTCAAGTCCTTCAGATCCTTCAATTCCTTGCTCCACTTAAGCCGCTTCACGACAAATCCTCGGGTGCCGATTTTCTTGTCTTCGACGATCCGATCGATGATGCTGCCAAAGGGATCCGTCCCTAACACGCCAATCACGATGGGGGACTCCTGCTGCGCGAATGCTGCGGCCGGCCACTCCACGAATTTCGCGAAGTTGAAAATAAAGCCCGCCTTAATCAGGTATTCCGAAGAATCGGGCTCTTGGGCTTGCGCGTCGGCCCAGGATGTCCAATTCAGCGACATACCCAGCACTAGCATCAGAATTCCGAATCGTCTCAACATCAAGTTTCCCGCCCGTGGGTGCTCAATAGCTTCACAATTTCTATTCCCAATCAAACTTAGAACTTCAGCGTTATGCTGCCGTAAATGCTGCGTTTCACCTCGGTGGGAGAAGTGTTGATGAAATCTGGAATAAATTCCAAATGCCGGTTGTCCAGCAGGTTTTGACCGCCGATGGAAAACTCCACTGATGGCACGGGCCTCCAGCCGAGATGCGCATCCAGCGAGTAATAGCTGGGTATGTTCAGGCTGGGAAGGCGATCCACAAAACGCAGGGTGGTATCGTGTTCGAAATGCTTGGGCAGATCGATCGAAGACCTCACATACCACTGATGGCGAGGGCTCGATCCGTTTGGAATGTCGGGAGTTGGGTCCTGGCTGTTGGCGTTCTTGTTTATATCCATCTGTAGATAGCTATACGAGCCCACCAAGCGCCATTTGGGAACGATTCGCCAGTCCGCGAATAGTTCGACGCCGTATGTTCCGCCGCTCATTTTGTTCGCGGCAACGAAGGGAATGACGATGTCGGTGGGCACCGGACTTCCTTCGAGACGAGGCGCGCCAGGCTCGGCCGTTCGAAGGTTGGAGTAGGTGTTATAAAACGTCGCAATATCCGCCGAGAACGAGGTAGTCGCCTGCACTCGGTAGCCCAACTCATACGCGAGCAGGTCTTCAGATTGGAATTGCGGGCTGCCAAAGACCGTTACAACTGCGGGAAATGGCGTTGGATTCGCAGGCGTCGTCGGCGGTATGACCCCAGAGTTCAGCCGCAGACCCTCCTCGGTTAGTGCCGGGGTGCGCACCGCGCGCGACACCGCTGTCCAGATCGACTGATTTCGTGTCAGCGTCCACAGCAATCTCGCGTTAGGTTCGACCTCGAACCCGGTGAAATCGTTATGCTCGAATTTCGATCCCAGCGTTATCCGTAGTTTCTTGTCAAAAAGCCCTATCTCGTCCTGAACGAATGCGCTGAAATGGTTTAGAGTCACCTGATTTGGCTGTAGGGAAACGGAAAAGCTGGGATCGTTCCGGTCGCGAATCGACCTGTAACCCAGTCCCCACACAAATTGCTGTGAATCTCCGACGTGGAACCCATCTTGGAAATCCAGGTCAAAAATATTCTCATGATCTACGAACAGCGAATTGTCCGCTATCGTGGTGTTGTCGTAATACATCTGCAGCGACATCGAAGAACCTTCCGAGCTGTGATTCCACCGGCCCAGAATGTTTCCCCCGCTGTAGTTTCCATTGTTGGGGAACGTGCCTGAATAGGGGGCGTTTAACGAAGGCACCGTCAAGGTCTCTCCGTAGCTGGAGCGATAAATATCGCCTTGCAGCGTAAGGGAATTCGGACCCGCTGGCGTCCAGTCTGCGCGAAATCCTCCGCGCAGCGCGTCCCAACCGTCGTGCGCGGTCATCCCGGAGGGATACAGTGACGGCCCCCAATCGAAGTACTTTCCGTAAGCTCTGTAGTAGGTGTTGTCGCCGATCTTGTTTCCATAGCGCACGCCACCGGAACCCCGCTCTTCGCTTCCCGCACCCGCGGTCACCAGAGCCGACTGCGTGTCCTTGGCCTTCTTGCTGATGATATTAATGACGCCGTTCACCGCGTTGGCGCCCCACAGTGTCGCTCCCGGGCCACGGATCACTTCAATCCGGTCGATATCCTCGAGCATTACGTCCTGCACATTCCAGTACACACCCGAAAATAACGGCGTATACACGCTCCGCCCATCGATGAGCACTAACAGCTTGTTGTCAAAACGTCCGTTGAATCCTCGAGAAGCGATGGCCCACTTGTTCTCGTCGATGCGCGCCACTTCCAGGCCAGGCACAAGTCGCAGCGCTTCGGGAATACTCGTGGCCCCCGAGCGCCGAATGTCCTCCTGCGTGATTACAAAGACAGCGGCCGCCGCGTCCGCCACCTTTTGTGTTCGCTTGGACACCGACGTCACCTGCATGTTCATCAGGTCTTCCACGCTCAGCGTCGTCACGTCAGGCACGCTCTGTTGAGCTCCCGAGTTGGCGGCCAACAGCACCGCCGCAAAACCTGCAAGCATGGTTCGTCCGGCGGACCTTGCCGCGCCAAGACTCTGTTTGCCAATCAACCGCATTTTTAGCTTCCCTTCTATGAAGAACTCGTCAGCTAAGCTGACGTACGATTCCCCACTGTGGACTTGTTCTTGGCCCCGTGCCCCTGATAGCTGATTTCGTCCTGACGTCCGTTTCATCTCTGTCCTCGTGCGATCTGCCCGATAATTCCGCTGTCCAGCCGCTCAGGATTTTTCCTGGGCGCACAATTCACAACCTTTAGGACTTCTCCCCAGTCACCGTAAATACCGTCGAGTACGTCAACGTGTCCGGCCGGCGCAGATACTCCAGGAATCTCCGCGTCTGCTCCAGCGCTTCACTTTCGCTCCCAAGCAACCGCGCCAACTGAGGCCCGGCTATCTCCAACTTAAGCTCCCACTGCTTCAGGATTGCCGGCTCAATCTCCCCGGCGATTAAGTGATAGCATTCCACCTGAACATCGATGTTCTTTAGCCCCGCCTTTTGTGCCAAGGAAAACAGCTTTCGTCCGACGAAGGGATCAAAACCTGTTGGACTCAGCGCCTTAACCACTTTTTCGGCCGTCTCCTGCACCACTGGGTCTTCCGGGTAGTGCCATAAAAGCTGGCCGTCCAGGTCTTGCAGCAAAACCGTGCCCCCGCGCTTGCAAACTCTGACCATTTCTCGGACCGCACCTTCTTTATCCTTTAGGTATTCCAGCAACATCCGCGAATACACCAGATCGAAGCGATCCGGCGGAAACTCCATGGCTTGGGCGTCCCCGCGAACGAAGTTCACTTGTGGAATCCGGCGATTTTTCTGCTTCGCTTCCTGCACGCGCTCTGCGCTGACGTCGATTCCGGTTGCTCTAATCGACCCGTCCAATGCACAAACCTCGCGTAAAATAACTCCGGGACCACACCCAACTGAAAGAACTTCTGCTCCCGCTGCCACCCGATGCGCGAGGTACCGCTGCACCCATGCGTGCGCGTCTACCTTCAGCTCGAGGCGCATTGCCTCGCGCGGGTCTTCCATAATGTAGTCGGCAATTGCCGTGCCTCTACTCATCACCGTTCCTGACCTATGAGTGCAGGTTGCAGTTCGTGCTTTTCCATGCGCGCCAATAATTTGGTATAGAAACCGTCGACATGGCGGTAGAACCGAGGATGTCCGTCTTTGAGCCAGATTCCCTGGCAATAGTGGCGGAGAAACTCCGCTCCCAGCTTGTACAGGACATGTGTCGCCATTTCCTCGGCAATTACCGGAATCTCCTCCAATTCGAAATTGTCGTACGCTTTCGAACACGCCGTTAGAAGCGCGGACGCCGCCCCGGAAACTTCTGATTCAGGAAGGGTCGGGTGCAGGAGCAAGTCGCAACGATTTTCCAGATAGCTGAAATTCACACCCAAAGGTCCGCGGTAGGCAATCGCCGCTCCGATTGGTTCTTCTTTGTTTGCCCGGTAGGCCAGCCACACATGTCGCGTGCGTCGCAGCCCCACGCCGCGGTAGAGTTCATCAACCGCTGCGAATTCCACGTCTTGCTCCAATTCTTCTGCTGTAATGTAGATACTTCCGCGCGCCGCAGCCGCTATCTCCAAAAGTGCTTCTTGATGAGATGAGTTGTATGGCACCACGCGAATTCGCTTTTCCGTCGGCAGCGACAGTGTTCTGGGCAATGCGAAATATGCGTGCCTTTGCACAGACGATAGAGATTCTCCGATCGTCTGCACCATCGAACCGAAAACTCGCGCGGGAAATCGGTTCTCCGGCCGAAACCAATTCTGTGCCGAGAGATCGCGCCCTTTGCGAATACTCGCAGCGGCCGCGGCCAGCATCACCGCCCGCGATGCATACGGATTGTTTTCAGAGACAAGGTGCTGTGACATCCAGCCGTTTTGCGTGGTCCGCCAAACTGCAAGCGACGCCCGCCCTCGCTTCTTGTCTCCAGAGGTCAACACATAAAGCAGCGATTCGCCGGCACTCAACATCCGTCGCCAGTTTTCCCGAACCTGTGTGAGGTGCGGAAAAAGGCGTGCCGCTTTGTCCGGATACAGAAAGCCCGTGTGTTCGTAGAGAGCAAAGATTTCGCTGACCGACAGCGCATTGACCTGGACTCCGTACGCGTCATATACGTCCGACAGATACGGAAGACTGTCCACGGTCTTTTGATCAAGCGTGTCCAACGACATATCGTCGCCTCCGCGACATCCGCAGCAACTCCGACCCTGAGTAAAGCGACAATGCCTGCGGCCCATACCCTGGGTCGTCAAAGCTCCAGACAAGGCTATAGGCCTAAAACTATTAGTACCTGCCATTTATGCCGGAGCGATCTGTATCCCAAAATGGGTCATTCGTACTGTTTTGTAGGAAGCAGCCGACGGATTATTAGCCTGTTGGATACAAAGGGACGACGTCTATCGGCGTCGCTAAGACCTCGTTAGAAAGGGGACAAATCTAGGCAGAAACGTATATACCCGGCAACCTGCACAATTTACGATGTTTAGGTGATCTTCCGCCTCGCGGAATAAGCACAATTCAGTGGTTGGGACGGTTTAACCAAGCGGAGATCTGAAGACCGAATCTTTTCTTGCGAATCGACCTTCGTCCTATAAGCATGTCCGATTACAACTCGGCCCGTTGATTCTGTGCGATTTAGCCTCTGATTTGAGAGAAGGAGTTCTTTCCCAAATCTCTACCAGGACGCCCGGCGAGTTCGCGCAGCCACGCGTCGATTGTTGAGTGCTGCTCGGCACCCATCTCTTCAAAGAGTACGCCCATGCCGAAAATTCCAAAGCCGCCGCCAGAATGCATATAGAGCACTTTGCCCTGCAGTTCGCACGTGCTCATGCCATCGCAGATGCGGAGACGTAATTTCGTACGAATGGGAATCGGTTCGAGCGTATCGATATAGCAACCACGCGAGCTCAATTCGGAAAGCTGTGCGCGAACGCACGTTCCGTCGCGAACGGTAACTTCGGCATCTGCGAAAAACGAGAACCGCGGATTGGCGCGCCTTGTTGTATAGGAACCTTCAGCCATGGTGTTTCTCCAGTTCTTGAACCCCGCATTCGTGCAAATCCATTGTATAGAACCGCAGAGCGGACATCCAGACGTTTGTGCTTCGGGTCGCCGAAAGAGGTAACTGACTCTCGGTATGGGTGGCGAGCGAAGGCCAGAAATCGCGAAGGGGCAAAGAGAGGCAGCCAGTGCGCACTCACCGAAGGGAATTGGAGCGGAAGTCGAATTGGTGCGCGATTCAAGATCAAGATGGAGATTTATGAAGGACAGGTCAAGGGCGCCAATCAGGCGTCGACGGGAAATAACCCAATGAGTCGTCGTTCAGTTTTTCTCATTTACAGCCCAGAGCACCTAACTCCAACAATACCGGGAACAGCAAATGAGCAAGGACAGGGTTGGTAAAATTAGCAAACCGCCGCCTTCAGCCTCTCAGCCAGGGCTCTGCGTGTTGCCTCCTCCGCTTGCGACCAAAACCGGATAACCTGAGAATCTCATCTGTGGATGTTTGGAGCAACTTTGGAGCAGGCCAAGGACGGCTCGAAACTCGTAAGCGCAACCAGAGCAACGACTTGAATTGACTTTGCGGCTGCTTAGAAGGCAGGTGCTCTATCCAACTGAGCTACGGGCGCACTGCGTTGATTCTAGGATATTTGTGCCTCGCACGCACTCTGTTTTGGGTCAATGAGCCTCTGCTCCGGTGGCAGACGCTTATTGCCGACGCCGTTTGCAAGCGACAATAAAAGTCGAAATTGTTGGTCGCTCTGTTTATGATTTGCCGAACATCGCTAGAGCGCCTGCCTCGTGAGCAGTGTCGCTAGTGGAGTGCGGTAGCCGCGATTACAGATTGCGGAACGATGCGCGCCGCCTTTAGAGTTGCAAAATAATTCGCGCGATTTCGCCTCCGGCATCGAATCCGTGCGATTCATCGTCAT
>WNFF01003052.1_pt1 | contig 14700 bp, 9 predicted proteins | sample 5400441 | NCBI WGS metagenome assembly WNFF01 (sample SAMN13153345, study PRJNA577476) | soil metagenome | isolation source: 120 cm saprolite under Douglas fir tree site 2 hole 3 replicate 1 | place: USA:California | collected 2015-04-18 | reverse complement strand
GCAGCCTTCGAGTTAGAGACGACTTCCAATCTTTCCCGCCGGCATAGCTTCCATCCCAATTTATCCCAAATGCACGAATGGCCTGCCCAGCGGTCCGCAAAACCGTTGGGCAGCGAGTCATTTTTCGACGCTGTCACGTTCTCGCGAGCGCACTAAATTGGCAGATTAAGTTCCAGATAGCCCTGACTCGGGCGCTAGGGCATGACTTCACACAAGCCGACTCCCAAGGAACCTCATCCGTTCTGGAGGGGGATGACTAGAAACCCGAGTTGTGCGGCTTGTCTGCGCAGCCGAAATTGCGCGCGTTTTAGAGCCTCTTCGTCGCAGCGGTGAAAGACGGTTTCGTCGTGAGCTTCTTTCGTGCTGAGCAGGTGATACACCATGCGTGCGAGTTTGTGAGCGGTGGCGGTAATGGCTTGGGGTTTGCCGAGCTTCCGAGTGATACGCCGAAAGAACTCGCCGAGATGGTCTTTGGCGTGATGCAGCGAGTTTGCTCATGATTTCCATCTCCCATTAGAGGAAAACTTGATCACTATGCTCATACTCGAAGCCGGAATTCCCAATTTGACTTCCCGGCTGACCGATAACGTACACGCTGTCCTGTCAATTTGGAATGCTCCAGTCAGGTTTTGTGAGCGCCGAGCTTTTCGGCGGCCACGGCAAATCCCAAAACCAAAAACTGGTTTCTCCAACCCATTCCTCAGACACTTTCTTTCTCCCGTCTCGCCCGACATCGAAATCTGTTTCGTTCTACGGCTCACCTAGGGACTAGTATCCGCCAACGTCTAGTCGTGTGAAATTTTTGCAAAACGTCGCGTAGGTAAGTGAGCTACGGGCGTCCGTCCTGCCTTCATTCAACGCCCTGAGTTTCTCCGCGAGGAGTGGGCGCGGCACAGACGGATTCGGATACAGGGCGGATACGCGAAAGGGGGACACGGTACCGATTGTGATGGAATGTGTCATCGAGACGAGGGCCAGCGTGATTCTCACCTTTGAGGAAGGAACGGGGGCAGCCTGGCTGTATGACCTGCTGAAGCCGCACGTCACGCTTCGATTCAGGTAAACCGTGCTACCGGAGAAATGGGCCGCCAATAATCGCCTCGGGAAGCATCACGTCAAAATATATCCTACAGTTCAAACATAGAACCGATTGATGAGCCGTCGACCAAAATCCGCCACCGTGCCCTACATGGACGACCTGTTCCTTCTTGCAGTGGTTACAGGTAACCGTCACAGCGACATAAGACCGTTTCACTTGTGTTTGGTTCATAATTGACCTCCGGCCGACATCCTGGAGGCGAGGAGATTTTCTGTCAACTGGATGTCTGTTCGAGGCCTTCTTCAATCCAACTTGGCGGCTACCGATTCGAGCGCATCCTTCCCATTTCGCAAAACCTCCGCTACCCTTTCTTCCCCTTTAGATAAAACGATTTGCAGCTGTTTTATCGACCGGCCGCCTTTGCGGCGCAACACCCTAAACTTCTGTTCCGCCGTATCGGCAATCCATTCTCGCATTTCCTCACCCGACCGAGGAGCAATCAGAGCGGCGAATACGGCTCCGATCCCAAGGCCTGTGAGAAAAGCCAGCGTCGTGCGTTCAGCATTGTTCATGAAGTTCTCCTTTTGAAAATAATCATCTCTCACCACGACCCTCGCTCCAGATTTCGAAGCGGCTCTGAAATTCTTCGAGTAGTCTCTGCACAGAGCGTTGTTTCGACAGAGAATTGCTTACTCCTGTCCCTTCTCCGCCAGTTGAAACTCGTGCATGTTGTTCACCAAGATGGGTAACTTGCGGGTTTTAGTAACCTTGCGAGTCTAGCTAGCCTTGTTGAGCCTTGGTTCTAGTACGCAGAAAGGAAGCACGTCACCCACTCTCGTTTGTACTTTCTACATACAGAGTCGCGACGCTACGAAGCTGTTGCATCAGATTGGGTTAAACAGGATTTATCGCTTAATTCTACGCAAACGAATTAGGGCAGCGGCCTCGACGCCGTCAGCCTGCATTAAGTCAGTACGCTTCTCACCGATTCCTGGATCAGCTGTTCGTAGAGGCGGATCGTCTGTTGGGCTATCGCCGTCCAGCTAAATGTCTGCTCCACGCGCCTTCGTCCCGCAACTCCGAAGCGCTTGCATCTCTCCGGATCCTGAAGCAATCGATTGATTCCAGCGGCGAGATCCCGCGCAAATTTTTCGGGATCAAGGGGAAAACTCGTGACAGGATCATGATTGAAAGGAACCAAGTAGCCTGTTTCTCCGTCAACCACGACCTCTTTAATGCCTCCTGTGGCGCTGGCGACTACGGGGGTGCCGCACGCCATTGCCTCGAGGTTGATGATGCCGAAGGGCTCGTAGACCGAGGGGCAACAGAAGACCCGCGCATTGCTGTAGAGCTGTATTGCCTCCTGCTTCGTGACCACCTTTTCAATCCAGATGATACGCGGATGTCCACGCCGAGCATCCTCGACCTTCTGTCGCAACTCCGCGGCAATCTCTGGCGTATCCGGCGCGCCAGCGCAAAGCACTACCTGGATATCCCGAGGCAAGTAACGAATTGCATCCACGAGATGAGTCACGCCCTTCTGCCGGGTGATGCGGCCGACGAACAAGACGTAAGGAATAGCCGGATCAATCCCATAATCAATTAACGCCCTGGTCTCCGAGGTTTTTTGATATTCGGCCAGATCGATACCGTTATAGATGACATGGATTCGATCGGGCTTCACGTCTGGATAGGCCCGCAGGATGTCCGCTCTGGTGCCTTCGGAAACAGCGATGATTGCGTCGGCATCGAGAATGGCCGTCCGTTCCATCCAGGAACTCATAGCATAGCCGCTGCCTAGCTGCTCAGCTTTCCACGCGCGAAGCGGCTCCAGTGAGTGGGTGGTGAGAACAAAGGGAAGCTTGTACAGCTTCTTTGCGAAATAGCCGGCCATCGCCATATACCAAGTGTGCGTGTGGACGATGTCAATGCCCGTCAGGAACTTCACTTGCGACAAGTTGAGGCACAAAGCCTCGAGAGCGCCTTTGAATTTTCCTTGGGTGCCGTTGGTAATTTCTTCCCAGGGTTCCGCACCGCGTACATGTAGATTCGCGTCATCAAAATTCTGCGGACCCCAACAGTGTACTTCCACTGCGATTTGCTTGGCCAGCTCGCGGCTCAGGTAATCTACATGTACTCCCGCGCCGCCATACACTTGGGGAGGAAACTCTCTTGTGAATAATCCGACGCGCACGGTCCCCAATCCTGTTGGATCGATCGTACACTCGCGAGTTTAAACGCCTGCCCATACGGCGCGCGAGACATATCGACACTGCGAAGAAATTGTATGGGCTCGCAGTCGATTGCGCAAGCGAGGAAGGCAACGAAATCGGTAGCTTGCGGAAATCATGACGCACTAGGATGCAACAAGGATACCGCGTTTTAATTGAGCCGCCTGATGTCGCGCCAGCCCATGGTTTTCATGACAAAATCGAATAGGGGAATCCCCCCGTGAGGGGGGGTAGATACGTGAAAAACAGCACACAGAACAATCTTCCAGTGAATCCCGAATTGCATCCAACAATATGGGTCGTAGAATGGTTAAGCCGCTCTACTTTTCGGTGAATGCCCCAGCAATTCCCGGAGCGACAAAGAGGGAGAATCCCAAGCCAATGTCGGAACCGACATCAGACGGTCGACTTCGTGTCGTAATCGCGCGGCTTTCGCCGGAAATTGATTGTGGGAGATTCGCGACTAAGCGCGTCATAGGTGAAAAAGTGGTTGTCGAAGCCGATGTCTTCACTGACGGCCACAACCAGGTCGCCTGCCAGCTCGTCTACTGGCATGATGGAAATGAACCGCAAGTGTCGCCTATGAAGTCGCTCGGCAATGACCGCTGGCGTGGCGAGTTTTGCGTCGTGAAGTTGGGAAGATATACGTACACGGTCGAAGGGTGGATCGACCATTTTCAGACCTGGCAGAGAGACTTGGAAAAGCGCATCTCGGCAAAACAGGATATCTCTGTCGATTTGCTGATCGGCGCCGGGTTGATTGAAGCAGCCGCGACCCGTGCCAAGGGAAAGGACGGCGAGAAATTACGCGACTGGGCGCAGAGATTGCGCGAAAACAAACAGCTTGAGTCCCAAACGGCCCTTGCTCTGGATACTGATCTGCTGAGGTTAATTCAACTTTACCCTGAGCGCGAGCTTGTCACCCGGTATGACAAACAATTGCCGGTCGTCGTCGATCGCAAGAAAGCGGGCTTCTCCACATGGTACGAGGTCTTCCCCCGGTCGTGCTCGCCCGAACAGAAGCGTCATGGAACCTTTCGGGATTGCGAACAATGGCTGCCCTACATTGCCTCGATGGGTTTCGATGTCCTCTACCTTCCTCCGATTCATCCCATTGGAAGAACGTTCCGTAAGGGAAAGAACAATACCCTGCCTGCCGGGCCGGGTGATGTCGGAAGTCCGTGGGCCATCGGATCGGCGGAAGGCGGCCATAAGTCCATTCACCCCGAATTGGGAACCCTGGAGGACTTCCGAAGATTCCTGACCAAAGCGGCCGATCAGGGGCTCGAAGTCGCACTTGATATAGCCCTCCAGTGCTCGCCGGATCATTCCTACGTGCGGGAACACCCGGATTGGTTTAGCACTCGGCCGGATGGCTCCATTCAGTACGCGGAGAACCCCCCGAAGAAATATCAAGACATCTTCCCTCTGAATTTCGCGACGGCGCAGTGGCAAGCGCTATGGGAAGAATTGAAGAGCGTTTACCTTTTCTGGATCGAACAAGGTGTACGGATCTTCCGAGTGGACAACCCTCACACCAAAGCATTTCCTTTTTGGGAGTGGGTCATCACGGAAATTAAAAAGCAACACCCCGACGTGCTTTTCCTTGCGGAAGCGTTTACCCGTCCCAATGTGATATGTCGGCTTGCCAAGCTTGGTTTTTCTCAGTCCTACACCTATTTTACGTGGCGTAACACGAAACAGGAGCTTACACAGTATTTTACTGAACTGGCGCAAACCGATGTGAGGGAGTACCTGCGCCCGAATCTTTGGCCGAACACGCCCGACATTCTCCCGGAGTTTCTCCAAGTGGGCGGCCGCCCCGCATTCATGGTCCGGCTCATTCTGGCGGCCACGTTGGGCGGCAATTATGGTATCTATGGTCCGGCCTTTGAGCTGTGCGAGAATGCGCCACTGCACCCCGGCGGTGAAGAGTATCTTAATTCCGAAAAATATGAACTCAAGCACCGGAATCTGGATTCCAAGGTCACCCTAAAGAGTTTCATTGCCAGCCTGAATCGCATCCGCAAGGAAAATCCAGCCCTGCAAAGCAATCGCAACTTGCGTTTTCACGAGACGGATAATCCTGCATTGATTTGTTACACCAGGGCCACAGACGACCTCTCGAGTGTGATCGTCGTCGTGGCGAATCTGGATTGTTTTCATGTCCAAAGCGGCTGGATCAATCTCGATCTTGACTCCATCGGCCTGGACACGCGTCATGCATTTCAGGCACACGACTTGCTTAGCGAGGGCCGGTTCTTATGGCAGGGTTCGCGGAATTATGTGGAACTCGTTCCGGAAAGTTTGCCAGCGCATGTTTTGCTGCTGAGGAGGTGGGTGCGAACGGAGAGGGATTTCGACTACTATCTCTAGGTCGCTCTGTCGAACAGGGCTTAGAAGGCCCAGCTCAGAACGGGAGAGCGCATTATGCAATCGGTTCTAAGTGAATTTGACCGGTATTTCCTTGCGGAAGGAACTTTTCACCGCGCCTACGAAAGACTTGGCGCCCACTTTGTAGAGCGCGATGGGCAACGGGGAGTTCAGTTTGCTGTGTGGGCCCCCAATGCCAAGCTTGTTTCTGTCATCGGTAATTTCAATAACTGGAACACTTCAGCCAATCCAATGGAGCCGAGTTCCGCAGGGGTTTGGGAAACGTTCATACCCCGCGTGCGCCAAGGGGACGCGTACAAGTATCACATCGAGTCCACTTATCAAGGGTATCGGGTCGACAAAGCGGACCCATATTGCTTTGCGGCCGAAATCAGGCCTCACACAGCTTCTCGGGTATGGGACCTGGAGAGCTATTCCTGGCAGGATGATTCCTGGATGGCTGGCCGCGCGAAACACAACTCCCTCGACGCGCCCATTTCCATTTACGAGGTGCACCTCGGCTCCTGGAGACGCGTGCCGGAGGAAGGCAACCGTTGGCTCACGTACCGCGAAATGGCCCCTTTGCTGGCCGACTATGTGCATGATGCGGGTTTCACGCACGTCGAGTTACTCCCCGTTATGGAACATCCCTTCGACGGTTCCTGGGGATATGAGACAACCGGCTACTTCGCTCCTACAAGCAGGTTCGGTTCGCCGACCGACTTCATGTATTTTGTGGACTATCTCCATCAGCACGAAATCGGCGTGATTCTGGATTGGGTGCCCGCACATTTCCCGAAGGATGAAGCGGGTCTCGGCTATTTCGACGGGTCTCACCTCTACGAACACGCGGACCCGCGAAAAGGAGAACATCCAGATTGGAATACTTTTGTTTTCAATTACGGTCGAAATGAAGTCCGGAGCTTCCTGGTCAGCAACGCTTTGTTCTGGCTGGACAAATACCATGTGGACGGCCTGCGCGTCGATGCCGTAGCAGCGATGCTGTATCTCGACTATGGACGGCGCGACGGAGAATGGATACCCAATCGCCACGGCGGAAAGGAAAACATCGAGGCCCTTGAATTCCTGAGAAGCTTGAACGAACAGGTCTATGCCGCGTTTCCGAGCGTTATGACGATCGCGGAGGAATCAACCGCTTGGCCGCAGGTCTCCCGCCCCAATTACGTAGGCGGCCTCGGATTTGGTCTCAAGTGGAACATGGGTTGGATGCACGACGTGCTCGAGTACATGTCACAAGACCCGGTGTTTCGGAGCTATCACCACAATCAGATTACGTTTAGCCTGGTCTATGCGTGGAGCGAGAATTTTGTCCTGCCCTTCTCACACGACGAAGTCGTGTACGGAAAAGGCTCGCTATTGCGTAAAATGCCGGGAGACGAATGGCAGAAATTCGCGAACCTGCGGCTGCTCTACGGGTTTATGTTTGGGCATCCCGGGAAGAAATTGCTGTTCATGGGCAGTGAGTTCGGCCAGTGGTCGGAATGGAATCACGATAGCAGTGTTGACTGGCATCTGCTCGAGTCGCCTCTGCACTCCGCGTTGGCGCGCTGGGTGCGCGATTTGAACACTCTCTATCGCGGTCAGTCGGCGCTTCACGAATTAGACTTCGATGCGAGCGGTTTCGCCTGGGTGGATTGCAAGGATATTCAAAGGAGCGTGGTCAGCTTCCTGCGGCGCGGTCGGAATCCTGAGGACCAACTGCTCTTTGTGTGTAATTTTACTCCGGTCGTCAGACAGAATTACCGTGTCGGTGTCCCGCGCGAAGGGTTTTGGAAGGAGGTGCTTAACAGTGACGCGCCTTTATATGGCGGCGGCGGTCAAGGTAACTTTGGTGGCTTGCAGGCGGTCGCGCTGCCAATTCATGGACAACCCTATTCACTAAACATGACTCTTCCGCCGCTAGGAATCGTAGTTTACCAGCCCGAGTCTCGGAGTTGTGCGTGAGGTACGGAAACGATGGCTAAGCGGCCGGGAAGTGCAGGCGACCCCCTCTGGTACAAGGATGCCATCATCTATGAGCTGCACGTCCGCGCATTTAAGGATAGCAACGGTGACGGAATCGGTGATTTTCCCGGCCTGATTCAAAAAATGGATTATCTTCGGGACCTTGGTGTCACTTGCCTGTGGCTCCTGCCTTTCTTTCCGTCACCTCTCAAGGATGACGGCTACGACATCTCGGATTATCTCAACGTGCATCCGATGTATGGCACTCTCGACGATTTCCGTGCGTTCCTGGAGGCCGCCCACGACCGCGATCTGCAAGTGATGATCGAGTTGGTTGTGAATCACACCTCCGACCAGCATCCATGGTTTCAAGCGGCACGCCTTGCTGCGCGTGGTTCGCGAGAGCGCGACTTTTACGTCTGGAGCGATAGCGAGGAGAAGTATAAGAACGCGCGCATTATTTTCTCGGACACGGAGAGGTCCAACTGGACCTGGGATCCGGTAGCCAAGCAATACTACTGGCACCGCTTTTTCTCTCACCAGCCCGATCTGAACTTCGACAACCCCGTGGTGATCGACGAAGTCGTGAAAGTCATGCGTTACTGGCTGGACATGGGGGTCGACGGGTTGCGCATGGATGCGATTCCTTATCTCGTCGAGCGGGACGGGACTAATTGCGAAAACCTTCCGGAAACCCATGCGGTGATCAAAACTCTCCGGCGCGAAATTGATGCGGGCTATTCAAATCGCGTCCTCCTAGCCGAAGCCAACCAGTGGCCGACTGATGTGCGCCCGTACTTTGGCGACGGAGACGAGTGCCACATGGCGTTCCATTTTCCGCTGATGCCGCGCATCTATATGGCCTTGCGCCAGGAAGAGCGCCTGCCCATTACCGACATCATCGCCCAGACACCCGCTCTGCCGGGGACGTGTCAGTGGGGCCTATTCTTGAGGAACCACGATGAGTTGACTCTGGAGATGGTGACGAACGACGAGCGCGACTACATGTACATCGCCTATAGCGCGGACCCTAGAATGCGCGTCAACCTGGGTATCCGGCGGCGCCTTGCCCCGCTCGTCGACAGCAATCGCCGGCGCATAGAGCTTCTCAACAGCTTGCTTCTTTCCTTCCCAGGCACGCCCATTCTCTACTACGGCGACGAAATCGGGATGGGCGATAACATCTATCTCGGCGACCGCAACGGCGTTCGGACGCCCATGCAATGGAACGCCGACCGCAACGCCGGCTTTTCCACCGCGACACCCGCGCGCCTGTACAGTCCGGTCATCATGGATCCGGTCTGGGGATACGAAGCCATCAACGTGGAAGCGCAACAGGGCGATCCGTCGTCACTCTTGAACTGGATGCGAAACATGATCGCATTGCGAAAGCTCTTTGGCGTCTTCGGGCGCGGAACCATTAAATTTTTCGACCCGGCCAACCGGAAGGTGCTCGCGTATCTCAGACAGTATCAAGATGAACGAGTCCTGTGCGTCGCGAATCTTTCCCGTTTCGCGCAACCAGTGGATCTGGACTTGTCGGAGGCAGAAGGCGCCGTTCCAGTCGAGATGCTCGGCTACGTGGACTTTCCGCCGATTGAGCACCAGCCCTACCGGCTCACCTTGGCTCCCTACAGTTTCCTTTGGTTTGAACTTCAGCAGAGGACCCCGCCCGCGGAGGTAGGTATGGACTTCGTGGAACAAACGCCGTTGAATGCGACTGCCGGCTGGGAAGGCGTGCTTGATGGAGCAAGCCGCCAGCGGCTGGAAACGCAGAATTTCCTGGAGTATCTTCCGAAACAGCGTTGGTTCGCGGGAAAATCCCGCCGCATCAAAACAACGCGCATCCTGGACTGGTCCCCATTCAATTCGGCTCGCTCCGCCGTGGTGTTCGTCGAAGTGCAGTTCGACGACGGAGAACCGGACACCTACCTTATTCCTCTCGCGATGAGTTACGCAAACGCGGCTGCCGAGCTGCAACGTACTTCCCCCCATGCAATTGTGGCCGCGATTATGTCGACCGAGGGAGCCGGCTTGCTGCACGATGCGGCGTTCGACGACAGCACTTGCCAGGAACTCCTTGCTTTCATTGAAGACCAGCGCGAACTAAAAGCGCGTCACGGAAAGATTCGGGGCCTGCGAGGCAGGGCTTTTCCGGTCCTTCGGGGAAACGATGGAGCTCCGCTTTCAGTGCGACGTGGTTCGGCAGAGCAATCGAACACCTCGATCCTCTTTGGTGATCGCTTCATCCTCAAATTGCTTCGGCGTCAGGAGCGCGGGATCAACCCCGACGCAGAGATCGGGCGATACCTCACGGAGAAGGCCCAGTTCGCACAAGTGCCCCCCTTTGCGGGTTCGATGGAATACGAACCGAGCATGGATGGTGAACCCTCGACCTTGGCAATGCTTCAAGGCCTGGTGGCGAATGAAGGCGATGGCTGGAAGTGGACCATAGAAGAGTTGGACCGTTATTTTGAAACCTGTGCCCCACTGCCGTTTCCCGAAGACCTGCGCAACGGCACGCAGGGTCCCGTCGAGCTTTCGGAGCAGCCGGTGCTTCAGGCGGCCCGCGATCATGTCGGCATTTATCTCGATTCGGCCACTGCTCTGGGACACCGCACTGCCGAGATGCACCTGGCGCTGGCTTCCGCTACCGAAGATCCCGCGTTCGCGCCAGAACCTCTGACGGCGGAAGATCTCAAGGTTCTCCTTGCGGACCTGCGGCAACACGCGTCGCGGGTCTTCGACGTGTTAAAAGAGCGTTTACCGTACTTGCCAGATGATGTGGTGGAGATTGCTGCCGCCGTGCTCAGCAGGCGCACGCAGATTCTGGAGCATTTCGAGGCACTAAGGCGGAAGACGTTTCAAACCTGGCGCATTCGAGTTCATGGAGACTACCATTTGGGCCAAGTCCTGAAAGTCAAGACTGATTTTGTGATCCTCGATTTCGAAGGGGAACCCGCACGGCCGCTGGCTGAACGGCGCGCCAAGCAGTGCGCCTTAAAGGATGTCGCTGGAATGTTGCGGTCATTCAGTTACGTGGCCTACTCGAGCCTGATTAATTTCTCGACTCGCCATCCCGAGGACATCACGAGTCTCGAACCTTGGGCCCAGCTCTGGGTACGCTGCGTTGCCGCCGAATTTTTGCGTGCTTATCGAGAAACCGCCAAGGGCGCGAACTTTTTGCCGGCAGAGGGTGACGATTTTCGAACGATGCTTAATGTCTTTCTTGTTGATAAGGCGCTTTACGAAGTGTTCTATGAATTGAACGCGCGTCCCGCGTGGGTACGCATTCCACTGCTGGGGATCGTCTCGCTTCATTTATACGGATCAAGCGGCCTGATTCCCACTGCAGAATAGAATGACCTTGAAGCAGACTTGAGGATTGACCGTGGAAACTGACACGACCCAGCAGCAAGTCCAAGAATCGATCGATAGCGCCGATCTGGTTGTAAGCATTCTTGCGGAATTCGATTCGGATTCCATCGCAAAGGTATATGAATCGCTGCGTGGGCTCCCAGGATCCCTGCGAATCGCGGTGATGGAAAACGATCAAAGAGAGAGCCCCGCGCCAGCCACTTCAGAAGCCGCCGAGAAACGTGCTTCGGCGGAAACCGCCCAAAAGAATGCCGCGGTCTTCCATGTTTCCTCGCCTTCGACAAAACCGGAAGGCAGCACCGCTCGGGTGCCGCGCACGTCAGCAGCATATCAATCCGTCTTTGCGATGGCCGAGAAGCTGCAAGCGCGAGGGTGCTGCATCGTTGCGAGCAAGCTTGAAACGATAACGCCGGGATGGATTTGGCAACTGGCGCAGCCGCTTTTGGAAGGCGAAGCCGATCTGGTTCTGCCTCGCTACGCGCGCCGCAAATTCGAGGGGCTGCTAAACAACGGCATCATCGCGCCACTGATGCGCGCTCTCTATGGCAAGCGAGTGAACAATCCAATGGGGCCGGATTGCGCGATTTCGCAGCGGCTGATTCAAACGATGCTTGAAAGCATGGCGAGCCGGAACGACAATCGGCGTCATCCCCTGGCATCGCTCACCTCGACTGCTCTCTGTGAAAACTTGCAAGTCACAGAGGTGCATTTCGGAGCGCGCATCTACCCCCCAGCAGACTGGACCGGTATGAGTTCCGTGCTGGCTGATATCTTGAGTCCGGTCTTTCTGGACATGGAACGAAACGCAGCCTGCTGGCAACGAACTCGCGTCTCGGCCGCGGTCCGGGCAATCGGAGAGCCCCGCAATGTGGCCGAAGACACTGCCGTTCCGGACACAAGGCGAATGATCGAATCATTGCAACTGGGAAATCGCGAGCTTCAGGAGATCTGGGGTTTGGTGCTGCCCCCTTCCACCTTATTCGATCTGCGAAAGCTGGCGGTTTTGCCGGTAGAACAGTTTCGTATGTCCGACGAATTATGGGTGAGAATTGTCTACGATTTTGCTCTGGCGCATCGCCTGCGAACAATCAGCCGCGATCATTTGCTCAGGTCCATGACACCGCTCTACCTGGGTTGGGTGGCCTCCTATGCCCATGATCTGAAGGTCTCCGGAGCCGCGTCTCCAGAGCAAAGATTGGAACGTCTTTCTCTCGCCTACGAGGCCAGCAAGTCCTATTTGGTCTCGCGATGGCGCTGGCCCGACCGGTTCAACCCCTAGTTTTTGCGGAACGGTAGCGGAGGTGCTTATGTGGCAACAAGCTAAGCAGGCCCTGGTCGATGCGACGGCACGCTTTCTCAGTAGGTTAGCCAGCCTTCTGCCCGGATTGGTGGCGCTGGTTCTCGCGCTGCTGGTCTCGGTCCTATTGGCCTGGATTCTGGCGAGGATCGTGAAGCGCTTGCTGACCAGCTTGCGTTTTGACGAGCGGCTGGGCCAATGGGGTTTTGCCTCGCTGGCGGAGTGGTCGCCACGGAACAGCCCGACGATCTTAATATCGCGATCATTGGCGGGTCTGGTTATTGTCGGGGGATTTCTTATAGGAGTTGCCGCGTTCGATTTCGAATGGAGCTATTTGTTCGTGGAGAGTATCTTCGTTTACGTCCCCAATGTTTTGGCTGCTTTCCTGGTCTTGTTGGGCGGGAACATCATCGCTCGGTTTCTTGCCCGAAGCGTGCTCATTGGCGCCGTCAACTTGAACCTCCAATACGCCCGTTTCCTCAGCATTGGAGTGAAATGGCTTGTGATCGTGCTCGCTGTTGCCATGGCTCTGGAGCACCTGAGAATTGCTCCGGGGACTGTTCAGCTTGCCTTTGGCATCCTTTTTGGTGGAATCGTCCTCAGCCTGGCTCTGGCGGTTGGACTCGGCTCAAAGGAATTTGTTACAAAGTCGCTCGAACTAGACGCTAAAAAGGTATCCACCGATCCGAGAGCTACGAAACTGGTGGAAGAGGACCCACTCCGGCATTTGTAGGCTGTCACACTAACGCTTCGCGTGTTCCTATAACCTCGTCCCGCGTGTTTTCGCTGAGGATTCTCGCCCCGATCGTTCGCCGTAAACCAGAGAATGACAACAATGATGAAGAACCCACATCAAGCTGTGGGTTGAGTCGTGGCTTGAAATATTTACGTCAGAAGCATTAATCCACAGTTTTCGACCAGGAAAATCGTTGCTACGACTCTCGTGAGACTTGCCTGCATCATCAGACGCTTCGGCGCCATCGACGAGATGATCGCGCCATTTGAAAAGGCACAAATTCAAGTCATCCGCCTTGGCTGTCATGCTACTGTCACTGTAGTAGTGGAAAAACGTTGAAAAACCGCAAACAAAAGGTGAATACGGAAGAGAAGTTGGCTCTTGCGCTTCATCGCAACTGCTTGGTTTTCCTCGGAAAAACTCCCGCTCCGGCAAATCGTGATTAAGTTACTCAAGTGGCTGCTCGTCCTTGCGAAGTCAAGAACTGAGGTTGCAAAAGAGGTCTTTCAGTCTTTATCCCAATTTATCCCAATAAGCTGCCAACCGTGCCCAAACCGTCCAGAGCGAGCCAGACGGCGTCTTTAGTTTTCATCAACTTACCAGCGAGCCAGAGCGCAATCACCCGTCTTGAAAACCGTTAGACTCGAAAGGGTCTCGGGGGTTCGAATCCCTCCTCCTCCGCCATTAAACACGAAGCAGCCTTCGAGTCAGAGACGACTTCCAATCTTTCCCGCAGGCATAGCTTCCATCCCAATTTATCCCAAATGCACGAATGGCCTGCCCGGCGGTCCGCAAAACCGTTGGGCAGCGAGTCATTTGTCGACGCTGTCGCGTTCTCGCGAGCGCACCGAAATTGGCAGATTAAGTTCCAGATAACCCCTGACTCGGGCGCAAGGCATGACTTCACACAAGCCGACTCCCAAGGAACATCATCATCCGTTCAGGAAGGACTCTTCCGCTCCAACAGTTTTCATGAAAGTGGTTCGCATCCCGACCTTTTCGCCTTTCACGCAACGTTTGCTGTTCGGAAGCTGGACTCCAGCATGCCCCTTGCCCAGCAAAGCCGCGCGGGCGTCACATGGTCGCGATGAGATTAAGAAATACGCCTTTGTGGTTGTACTTCAGATCGGTCAGGTCGTCGGAGAAGTTGGTGAAGTTGTAGCCGACGCCAGCCTTTAGGTTCTTGCCAATGTGATGATAGATCGCGGCCAGCGCGCCGCTGCGGCGTTGACTTAGATACGGTAGGTTAAGCGTTCGCACCTCCGCCAGGCTCTCCCATTGCTTGAGGAACCGCCAGTCCACGCGCAACACCGTGAGCTGCGCGGCGTTGTCGAAGAAATTCGGGTGCACGCGATCCAGGCTTTCCTGTCCCATGCGGTAGGCGTACTTGCCTCCGAGGGACCAATTCGTCGTGAGGTCGTAGGTCAGATCGAGCGCCGCGATGTGGCTCTTTTGAAGGAACTCGGCCGCTGTGTTCTGCAATCCCACCTGACCGGTGGTCGGAACGTTATAGAAGTATGTGTACTTAACCAGGGCGTTCAGCCGGTCGTTCCGCACCGGACGGTACGCGTAACCGACTACGGCCTCGGTGTAGCCGCCGGCATAGAACTCGCCGAGCGAGCTATCACTGACCGAGTGGTCCAGTTTGCCGATTACGCGCCAGTCGGGCGTCAGTTGCAAC
>WNFF01004234.1_pt1 | contig 14701 bp, 16 predicted proteins | sample 5400441 | NCBI WGS metagenome assembly WNFF01 (sample SAMN13153345, study PRJNA577476) | soil metagenome | isolation source: 120 cm saprolite under Douglas fir tree site 2 hole 3 replicate 1 | place: USA:California | collected 2015-04-18 | reverse complement strand
GGACGCCGATCCGCTATGTAAAGCGCGTCCACGGCCGTTCCGCACTTGTCGGTCTCTATCGTTCCGCGCGAGTTGCGCTTGTCACCCCGCTGCGCGACGGCATGAACCTTGTCGCCAAGGAATATGTGTCAGCTCAGGATGCCGAAGATCCAGGGGTTCTCATCCTGTCGCGTTTTGCCGGGGCGGCCGTTGAATTGGAAGCAGCGCTTCTTGTCAATCCATACGACACTGAGTCGGTTGGAAGGGCCATTGCGCAGGCCTTGTCGATGCCGCTTGATGAGCGCCGCACTCGTCACGATGCCATGTTCCAGGTTCTACTGGCAAACAACGTCAAATTATGGGGCGAGCGCTTCCTGAGCACTCTAACGCGACCGCCGAATTTCCTAAGTCGGCTCGCACGAATGAACTTCGCATAGGGTTGGCGCGAATGCCGACGATCCGGTCCGCCACTCCTGCGACCGACTGCGGGACAGCTCCGTCTGGTCATCAGTCGACCGTCATCTGGACCGCTTTGGCCAACTCCCGCCACAGCGCGACCTCGTTGGCGATGAGCGTACCGAAGTCCGCGGCCTTGTTTTCGACGGGCTCGATGCCGTCGCGCTTGAGCCTCGCGGCGAGCCCTTCGGATCGGACCGCTTCGCTGATGGCGGCCGCGAAAAGGTCGATCGTGCCGGACGGCACGCCCGCCGGCGCCATCACGCCGATCCACAGCACGCCTTCGTAACCCCGAAAGCCCTGTTCGGCGATGGTCGGCAACTGCGGCATCAGGCTTCGCTCGGCTGCAAAGTAGCTTTCCTCGCGATCTGTTGGCATGCTGTCGCTGAGGCCTCCGCCACCCGTCCTTTCCACTCCTGCCGTCGCATAGCCCGACGGCCACCCCGCAGATCGCCCTGTTGATGAGCGCGTCGGAGAGGAGCGATAATGCCAATCGGTTGTGGCTTCCCGCATTCCTTTGGGAACTGGAATTGCGCGGTTGGTCCAAGTGGACGGCCGTAACGTGCGGATCGATCGACGTTGGCCGATAATGACCTCGATTGAGATGCTGATGCTGCCAAAGGAACTGGTCGGGCTGCAACCCGATGCGATTTTCGCGTCGGTAGTTCTCTCACCATCAAACCATGAAAAGGAGGAGGAGCATGCACAGGCAGCAGGATTTCCTTTTCGTCGTGATGTTGGCGGCTGCGGCTATGACACCCGCCGCGGGGCAAGACGTGACGCCCGCAGTGAGGTCGGGCAATAGTGGCACACAATCGGCCGCATCCATTCTGGATTTTTCCGGCGTATGGTCCCTTCCATCCCTGAACGCCCTGGAGCCGCCCCTATCGGGTCCCGGTCCGGTGAGGAACAGGTCGCGCGTGCGCACAGGACCGCAAGCCGGGGTGGGTGATGGCCGCCAACTGGTCGGCGATTACACCAATCCGATCTTGCAGCCCTGGGCGGCGGAGGTCTTGAAGAAGTTCGGCGAGATTTCCTTGGCCGGTCAGGGCTTTCCGACCCCGCGCAACCAGTGTTGGCCCGAAGGAGTGCCCTTCGTGTTTATAAATCGCGGAATGCAGATGCTCCCGCAGCCGGACAAAATCACGATCCTTTACCCCTTCGATCATCAATTCCGCCAGGTGCGGATGAACCAGTCGCATCCGGCCCAGCTGACGCCTTCCTGGTATGGGGATTCCGTCGGCCATTATGAAGGCGACGAACTGGTGATCGATACCGTGGGCATCAAGATCGGACGGTTCTCCATGATCGACTGGTTCGGCACGCCGTACACGCAAGCCCTGCACCTGGTGGAACGTTACCGGCTGCTTGACTATGAGGCGACCATGAAAGCCGTAGAATGGGCCGCAAAAGAGCATGCGCAAAGCGACAATCCCGGTAGTGGACCGCGGCCCGATCCCAGCCATAAAGGCAAGGGATTACAGATCCGACTCACAGTTGAGGATGCAGGCGCTTTCACGATGCCGTGGTCGGCGACCTTAACGTTTCGGCGCGCCTTGGACGAATGGCGGGAACTCGTCTGTGCCGAAAACACCCAATGGCACCCGGGAACCTATTCCGAGGTCCCCATCGCGAACCAGCCGGATTTCTGAGCCCGCCGCAGCCTCCGGGTGGGTGTAGCTCTGGTCGCTCGCTTCAGCCAAACTGAAGGGATCGGATCATCGTGAAAAGCGACCTGAGGATGATGATGTAGGGGCGACCACCCGGTGCCGGCGGACGCGGTGCGCGAACCGGGCGACCACAAGGGTCGCCCCTACAACAGGCAGTGTTGGAGGCTCACGGGAAATCGAGCGATTGTTGAAAACGCATGGCATCGACTTCCGCCTGTCCGCCCGCAACAAACGCCTTTCCTTCGATCTGATACAGCCGATTGTTGTGATGAAACACCGCGACGTACGCGTAACCGCCGTTCGCCCCCACGACGCCGAGCTGGCGGCCGTAGAACCAGCGGATCCGGTGCTGGATGTCGAACTTGATCACGCCCCCTTCCGTCATCTTCTTGACCGCATCGCTCATCAGAGCGTCTTCCTGGACTTGGTTGCCGGTTTCGGGAATTTGCGCGACCGTCAGCGTGAATACGCCAGTCTCTTGCGCTGCCGAGTAGACGTGGGCGTCGAAGGAGCGGCCGTCGGGAGATTGATAAGCCGTCATCTCGATGTTGGGATCAGTCGGAAAATGGACCGTGAACGATTGGTCGGGAGACTGGTATTCTTTCCACTCGGCTGCCGTGACCGGGCAAGCGAGGATCATCGCGACGAAGAATGCACTCAGGCGCATATCGTGGGCCCTCTCAAGGTCTCGATGTCCGGTAGCTTACATATTTTGGGCGTCGAAGACCAATGGCGAGCGGCGTCAATCGACCGTCATCTGGACCGCTTTGGCCAACTCGCGCCACAGCGCGACTTCCTTGGCGATGAGCGTGCCGAACTCCGCGGCCTTGTTTCCGACGGGCTCGATGCCGTCGCGCGTGAGCCTCGCGGCGAGCCCTTCGGATCGGACCGCTTCGCTGATGGCGGCCGCGAAAAGGTCGATCGTGCCGGCCGGCACGCCCGCCGGCGCCATCATGCCGATCCACAGCACGCCTTCGTAACCCGGAAAGCCTTGCTCGGCGATGGTCGGCAACTGCGGCATCAGGCTGGAGCGCCGGAGGCTGGCAAACGCCAGGGCCCGCAGTTTCCCGGCCGCGACATGGTCCTTGGAGGTCGCGAAGGTATCGAGCTTGAGCTGGACCACCCCGGCCAAAAGATCAGTCATCGCCGGCGCAGCGCCGCGGTAGGGAACATGCACCACCTGAAGGTCGGCACGGCGCAGGAGCAATTCCATCGTGACATGCGGCAGCGTTCCGTTGCCTGCCGATGAGTAGTTCAACTTGCCGGGATTTTCTTTTGCGTAGGCGATGAACCCCGAAAAACTGTCGAACGGAGCGGCCGGGTGGCTCACCAGCAGTTCCGGGACGTTGGCGATCACTGCGACAGGAACGACATCACGTTCCCAGTCGTAAGGGAGCCGCGGCTTCAGCGCGGCCGCGATGGTGTGGTTCGGCGTGGCGACCAGCAGCGTGTAGCCGTCGCCGGCCGCTTTCGCGACCGTATCGGTGGCGACGATGCCGCCTGCCGCAGCCTTGCTTTCGATGATGAAGGACCAGCCGCGGGCCTCCGTGATCCGCTGGGTCACGAGCCGCGTGACGAGATCGACCGCACCGCCGGGCGGGAACGGAACGATGACGTGGATGGGCCGTTCGGGAAACGCGGCGAAGCAAGGCCCGGGCGCGAGCACGAGGCCCGTCAGGAACAGGGCTATGACCGCCCCCTGGGACCGCGGGCGTCTCGCCGCCCCCAGAGCGCGCAATGCAATTCGAAGCACGCCAGTCATGATCCCGATTTCTCCGAAATCAACGATGCGGTGAATTGGATTTGGCCAGCGGCTCGCCTTGCGCCTCGCGCCACACGCTCGCGTCGATCAATGCGGCAATCGCCTCCCGGGGCCGCGGGGGCCTGTTCTGGTTCTTCGCCATCCACGGTTCCTGTTCGACCATGCTCTCCAGGAGATCGTCCGGGATCGATGCCGGGAACCGGAAGAGTCCCCATGTCGCCGCCACGATCTCTTGCGGCAGGCCGAGCTTTGCGGCGATGACCGGCTGCACCTCCTGCGCGTGCTCCCGGACCCGCAGCGACGTACGGATGATCGCACGCAGGAGGTCCGCGACGGCTGCCCGCTTGGTGGGATCGGCCAGGATCGTCGCGGTCGTATTGAGATTGAACCGCTCCCTGTAGTCCGGTCCTTGCAGAATCACGGCATCGAGGCCGAGCGCCCTGGCGGACTGTTCAGCGGCCGGCTCCCAGATCGAGACTGCGTCGACATCACCGCGAGCGAGCGCCGCCGGCATTTGCGGAGGCGTCATGCCGACAACGGTGACGTCCGCCTCCGAAAGCCCGACGTTCCGCAGCGTCTTCACGATATAAAAATGGGCCGAGCTGTTGAGCGATGTCGCGATCTTCTTGCCGCGCAAATCAACGGCGGTGCGGACACCTGCCGACCGGCGCGCGACGATGCGATAGCCGTACTCGGCGACGGTCAGGATCACACGAATTTCCGGATTGGTCGTCGAGCGCAGGATCGCCTGCGTCTCTGCATTGGTCACGACGTCGACGTTGCCAGCTGTCAATGCCGGAATGGCGCCCCCTGAGAGTGCGATGCCTGCACCCGCAGGCTCGCGTTCGACAAGGTAGATCGGCAAGGTCTCGATCGTCGTCAGATTGACGCCGACCCTCAATTTTTCCGCGACGGCGCCGTTCGCAACCACAAGCAGCCAGCCCATGCAGGCGCAGGCTGCAGCGACGATTGAGACCGGACTCGTGCGGATTTTCCTCTCCTGCGCCATGTCTCGTTTCCTCCCCTCGATCTCGCACTCACTGCTCTTCGAGCGTGAGACCTTGATCCACCAGCCACTTCCCAATCACGTCGGCGACGGCATCATTGTTCTTGTCCATCATGACCATATGAGAGTTTCCCTTAATGCCGAGGTCAGGGAGATTGATTACGTCGACCTTGCCGCCCGCGGCGCGCACCGCTGCGGCGTATTGGAGATCGAGTTTTCGATAGGCGACCCAGCGCGGATGGAGGTCGACATTGTCGCCGAACACCATCAGGACCGGGATGTTCTTGAGGGCGGGGGCCTTGTCGGGATTGCCGGCGCTTGCGGACTCGACAGCGACGACGGCCTTGATTTTGTCCGGACGCGCTTCCGCGACCTTCAGCCCGAACGAACCACCCTGGCTGTGCGTCAGGAGAACGCACGGACAGACCTTGTCCACGAGCGCGACGTATCCGGCGATGACGGCATCGTCGGTCGAAAGCCAGCGCGGAACCATCTGCTTCATGTAGTTTGCATAGGCGTCGACCGGAAATTGCAGCCCCGGCATGAGCTTCTGCTTGGTGGGATCCGGATCCCAGGACCCGTCCCCCGCTCCGATGCGAAAACGCTCGAACGGATCCGCGTAGGTCAGGAAGATCGGCTCTCCCGGCCACACGTCAGGGCTCGCAAAACCCGAACGCCCGCGCTCGACGGCATCCGAGACATAGACGTCCCAGCCCTTTCGAACGAACATGTTGAGCCAGCCTTCACGGCCGTCCGGCGTCGTCTCGTATGTGACGCCGGTCAGGCCGCCGCCGTGCCACATCAGGAGCGGCACCTTGCCTTTGCGGTCTTTGGGAAGAAAATACTGCGCATACATCTGCTCGACCTGATACTGCCCGTTCGGGTCGAGCTTGGACGAAGGGCCGCCGGGCACCCGCACGATATCCCGCACCGGCTTGCCGTGGATCTCCACGATGCGCCCGCCGACGTGAAGCGAGCCCATCCCGCGCAAAACGATGTCGTCGGCCGACGCCGTCGCGGTTATCAGCAAGAGGGCGAGTGCGGACGTTGCAAGTCGGCGCATGATGCTCCTCCCAATCGAAATCGGCTGTTGCGGATTTCGATCCTTCTTATAGTGCTGAGGTCGGATAAACCCGACTTCGCGCGGCTTGCTTCTATCTTATCGCAAGGATAAGAGCGATTGAGTCGGAATTTGAAATGCGCCCCGCAGGTGGGCACCCTTGCTTTGGAAACCGCCGATCAAGTCAACCAGTGCAGAGTCGTGAACACGTAGCCGCCATTGCTCCTCTTCAGGAATTTGGGATAATGCTTATCTGAATTGGCTGACGGCACTGCATGGCCATGCGGCATAATTGTACCATCCGCCCGACCTGGAAACATCTCTTTGTATCGATGCTTAAATTCCGCTGGCGTGAATGCCTGACTGGGACGCTCGCTGTCGAGTGAACGGGCAACTTCGTAATGCTCCTTCGCAACGGGCGACAAGAGTCGCTCTCCATTCTGTGTAGCGCTTCTGCTGTCCGGGCCAGCTTCCGTTGTGAATCCTCGCGGTTCGATTCCAGGCTGCGCTGCGATCATGGGCGCCTCTAAGGAGGTCGCAACTGGACGCGGGCAGGTTGAGCGTAATCCATCAATATGTTCGTGCAGATCGTCGGCGATGGCGCCCCACATCGGGTCAAGGATGAAATCGACACCTTCCCGTCTGGCAAGTTTGGCCGCTGGTACGAAATCGGAGTCACCAGCGACCAACACGATCTGGTCCGCCTGCCTCTTATAGGCCACAGACGCGATATCGAGACCGATCTTCATGTCGGTTCCTTTTTGGCGGACGTCATATACAAAGTCGGCGTCCGTCAGCGAATCGAATGTACGCTCCTTTTTCAAAAGCGAACGCAGCACGGGAACTTTCAACCGCCAATTTCTTGCGTCTTGCAATCTTCCAAGCCGCAGGGCGACTTTTCGAAGACATTTAAGTTCATAGTGGAACTGCAACCGGAATTGGGCCGTGTCCGACCGGCTGAAATCGACAGGTTTCTTTGAGATCGGATATTGCGCCTTTTTCGAAAGCGGCGGACAATCATAAACAAAAATGCGATAGAGATCGCGCCGGTCAACGCCGTCACGCTGATTGAGGTGACCGAGCACCATCTCATGCAGAGTGCGCGCAACTATTGCTGGGTCAGTCTTTTGTAGGATAAACTTTTGGGAAGCGTTTCAGAAAAAAGCCAGCATCAACGAATACTGCGGTTGGCATCGCAGCCCTCCATAGTCTCGATAATTGGTATAGTCTTCCGCAAGGGAAGAAAAACCCCCAGGGTCGGCCTACAGTCGATATCGACGCCGTAGACGTACTGCCAGGGGCTTGATTATCATTAAATAGCAAATCATCCGCCCTTTTTCAAGGGCAATCCCGGGCGTTAAAGCAATCTCAGCCGCCCGCCGGCCCGAAGTCATAGAGCGCACGGGGATTGTCCGCGAGAATCCTGTTCCGAACCGTCTCCTCCGGCACCCAATCCAGCATCAGGTCGATCAAATCACCGTCGTTCGGCATCACTTGATCGTTCATGTTGGGGTGCGGCCAGTCTGACCCCCACACCAGGCGTTCCGGCGCGCGCTCAGCCAAGGCATGCATCTGATCGAGCTCTTGCGGCGTAAGATGATCAGGCGCCTTGGGTCCAACAGATGCAGGTGCGCATCGATCGCGCCGGGCGGGCATTTCAGCCGCGGAACCTTCGTATTCGGATCCGGCGGTTTGGTCATTCCTGCCATGAGAAGCAATGTCCTGTTGACGAGCACGGCCCGTCTGCGGAGCCTACATTAGACAGTAGCGCTGAGGGAAAGCCAACATGATCAAGAAAATCGCGCTTGAGGAGCATTTCCTGTCACCGGGTATCGAGGAGTACTGGAAGGGCACGGCGGGCGAAATCACGCCGGACGTTTTCCGGCAGGCGGTCGCGCGGCTCGGAGAATTCGGCGACTTGCGTATCGCCCAGATGGATCGCGACGGCATCGAACGTGCCGTTCTCTCGATCGCCGGGCCTGGTGTGCAGATCGAACGCGACACCGCGATTGCGGTGCACCGTGCACGGGAATCGAACGATTTCCTCGCCGGCGAGATAAAGAAGCGTCCCGACCGCTATTCGGGCTTTGCCCACCTCCCTATGCAGGACGCCAAGGCCGCGGCCGGCGAGCTTGAACGCGCGGTGCGCGAACTGGGATTCGTTGGCGCCATGATCAATGGCCACACCAACGGGCAATACCTCGACCATCCCTCGCTCTACCCGTTCTGGGAGCGCGCCGAGGCGCTTCGCGCCGTCATCTACCTGCATCCGGCCGATCCACCCACGACCATGCCGGTGCTGGAGGGCACCTACGGGCTCAGGCGCGCCACCTGGGAGTGGGGCGTTGAGACCGGCTCGCACGCATTGCGCCTGGTGTTCGGCGGGCACTTCGACCGCTTCCCGCACGCCACGCTGGCGCTCGGGCATCTCGGCGAGATGATGCCGTATCTCCTGTGGCGGTTCGACAGCCGCGCCTCGTTCTATGGCGTCAAGCTCGCACGCCGCCCGTCGGATTACATCCGGGACAACATCGTGATGACGATTTCCGGCATGTACTCGACCGAGCCGCTCGATTGCGCGATCAGTGCGGTCGGCCATGAGCGCATCATGTTCGCGACCGACTATCCCTTCGAGCCGCCCAACGAGGCGAGCAAATTCATCGATGATGTGCCGCTCGCCGAGAACGTGCGCGCCGACATCTGCTTCAACAATGCGGCGCGGCTGCTGCGGCTGCCGTAGGGTGGGCAAAATTGCCTGGCACGGCGTTTATAGTTACGCGAGGCGCTCGCGCAATTTTGCCCACGCTGTCGCACCGCGACGTGTGACCGCGTGGGCAACGCGCCGGCACGACGTGTCTCCCGTTCGCAGCTGCGGCAGGGCGCGTTGCCCACCCTGCGCGCTGTGCTATGGACCAAACACCACCGCATGCATGATGCGCCCAGGCAGGAACGTGAACGCGCCGGCGATGACCAGCGCCCCGACGAAGAGCCCCACCATGCTGTTGCGATGCATTTGGACCTTGTGACGGTGCGCATTCCAGACCGCGATCGGCAGCACGACCAGGGCGAAGATGGCCAAGAGGTGGATCGGGCTCCATGGCCCCCACAGCCTGATCTGGTGGATGAAAAAGGCGCTCACGCTCACCGCGAGCATGAGCGCAACCCAAATCCAGCCAATCGTCCGGTGCGGTAGCGTTCCCTTGGGAGCAGCGAGCTGGACCACCCCCAATCCAAACGCCGTCATCGCCGCGAAGGCATGAAACTGGATGGCCGGGGAGGCGGAAAACAGCGGTGCGAGGCTCATGGCTTTCTCCTTGGGTTGAAGCGGTCTCGTTCGACGGTCGAATTCAATTGCAATATTGACATCGACAACATATAAATATCGCGATTGGTTGTTGCTGTCAATCAAATATTGACATCGTCAACATCTGGAGAAGCTGGACATGAAATCGACCCGCCGCGCCGCCAGCCGGGCCGCCGTCCGCTCCGGGAAAGGGCGGCGCGCGGCTGCGGCGGCGCCTTACCATCACGGCGCGCTGCGCGAGGCGATGCTTGAGGCCGCGGAAGGCATCCTGGAGCGGGACGGCATTGCCGGGCTGACGCTGCGGGCGGCGGCGCGCGAGGCGGGCGTGTCTCACGCCGCGCCGAAAAATCACTTCGGCGATATCAGAGGCCTGTTGAGCGACCTCGCGGCCGTGGGCTTCGCGCGGTTCGGCGCCGCCCTGGTGGCGAATACGCGCGAAGGCGAAACCTCCAAGGCGCGGCTGGCGGCCCTCGGTCACGGCTACGTCACGTTCGCGCAGCGCAATCCCGGGCTGTTCCTCCTGATGTTTCGCAGCGAGCGGCTCGACTTCAGCCGGCCACCATTGCGGGCAGCCGCGGAAGCCGCATTCGGGGTGCTCGCAGGCGCGGTAGGGGCGCGGCGGCGCGAGGCCCCCGAGACGCCGTCGACGCTGTCTCAAGCGGCCCAAATCACGGCCGCGTGGTCGCTGGTGCACGGCTTCGCCATGCTCATGCTCGACGGCCGACTGAAGCCGCTCGTCGCCAGGATGCCGGACGGAACCGACGAGATGACCCTGCTCGCCGCAATCTTGAGCGGCCCCACTCCCGAATTGTGACCCATCAATGTTGTCATTCCGGAGCGCCGACGCGAAGCGGAGGCGAATCCGCAATTCACTCCCCGACCTGTGTTCATGCATTGTGCGCTCGCCGCTTTGCGTGCCCCGGAATGGCAGGTCGATATTGCAGGTTGGCCTGAGCCAGAAATGCGAAGGCCTCACACGCTTTCTTCACCGTGCATCGGACAGTATGGTGCGGCCTTTCGATTCGGAGCTGTCCATGAGAGTCTTCCTTCTGCCCGCAGCGGCGCTGCTGGGGCTTGCCCTCCTGCCGGGCTGCACGAGCGAATCCGGGCCGCCGGCGCAGCCGAGTTTCTATACCAGCATGGCGGATGCCGGCGCCACCGTCGACGCCGCTGCCGCCGCCGCGATGATCTCCGGCTATCGCGGCAACAACGGCCTCGGCGCCGTCGCGGTCGATGCCGATCTGATGCGCATGGCCATGGACCACGCCCGCATCATGGCGGCGAAGGACAAGGTCGACCGCGCTGCTGGGCGCGAATTTTCCGGCCGGCTCGCCGCCGCGGGCTTCGACGGCAAGATCGCGGTAGAGAATGTCAGCGCCGGCTACCACACGCTCGCCGAAGCGTTTTCCGGCTGGCGGGATTCGCCGCCGCACCGCGCCAATATGCTCAAGGGCGGCGCCAACCGCTTAGGCATCGCCGCCGTCTATGCACCGCAGTCGAAGTACAAGGTGTTCTGGGCGCTGATCATGGCGGCGAAGGATGAGACCCGCGGTTAAGCATTGCGGCTTTATGCAAGAGGAGGATCGCATGGGACGATTCGGGGCAACAGCTGTTCTGATTCTGGCCGGCGCGCTGCCGGCGGTAGCGGCCGAATTGCCGACCCGAAAGGCCGGCTTGTGGGAAGTCAAGATGAGCTTCGAGAACCGCAACGGGGCGGGCCAGGCGATTGCGCAATGCATCGATGCCACGACCGACCAGATGATGCAGTCGGGCGCCGGCCCGTTGGCCCAGGCCGCGTGCTCCAGGCGCGACATACAAAAGTCGGGCAACACCGTCACGATCGATTCTGCTTGCACGGTCGGCGGCAAGGCCGCGACGTCGCACGCGGTCATCACCGGCAGCTTCGACAGCGCCTATACGATGACAGTAACTTCGGAAAGCGACGCCCTGCCAGGCGGCAAGATGACCATGACGATCGCGGCCAAATGGCTAGGCCCCTGTACGGCCGACCAGAAGCCCGGCGACATGATAATGGGCAACGGCTTCAAGATGAACATCTTGGAAATGCAGAAGCGCGGCCTCTCGCAAGGGGTGCCGCTGCCGCCGTAGGCGCGCCACGACATCAGAACGGCCGATCGCCTTTGATCGTCACGCGGCGGCCGGAGCGCGTCTGCGGGAAGTAGTCCCACAGCGCCTGATGCTGGACGCAGCGGTTGTCCCAGAAGGCGACCGAGTGGGGTTGCCAGCGGAACCGCACCTGGAATTCTTCCTGCGTGCTGAACTCGCACAGAAAGTAATCCGTCGATATGGGTGGTGAAGTCGCCATTGACGTACAGCGCCTTGCGCTTCGTCACCGGATGGGTGCGAACGACCGGATGCGATGCCCTCGGGTAGACCTTGCCGCTTTCGGCGACGCCCATCAGCGCATTGTTCCTGCGATAGACATGGTCGCCTGAATGCGTTGCGGTCAGCCCTTCGAGATAGACCTTCATGCGCGGGGAAAGCGCGTCATAGGCCGCATACTGGCTGGCAAAAAGCGTATCGCCGCCGCAGTCCGGCACCGTGTGGAGGTAGAGGATGCTCCCCATCGGCGGCTCCTCGTCGCAGGAGACATCCGAGTGCCAGTACTCCCCGTTGATGCGCCTGGAATTGGCATCCGCATGGATCGGCAAAATCTCCGGATGTCCTTCCGGCCCCGGCGTGCTGGGGTGAATATGCAATTCACCGAAATAGCGGCCGAACCTCTTGTGGCCTTCCACATCGAGCGGCTGATCGCGAAAGAACAGAACCTGATGCTCCGCCAGCGCCTGATGCAACTCCTCGACCTGGCGGTTGCTGAGGGGCTTTGCCAGCGTGACGCCTTCAACATTGGCGCCGATGCGCGGCGTAACCTGCGTGACGTTGATGGTTTCGTGTAGGATGGGTTGAGCCACCGGGTCCGGCCGGAGCCTGCCATCGGGCCGACCCGAGGCCGGACCGGTGGGCCGGCCCGATGGTAAACTCCGCGAAACCCATCGTCGCCGCTGACGGGTTTCGCTTCGCTCAACCCATCCTACACGTGCTTAAAACGGCCTATTCCGCCTTGACGTTCGCCGCCTTGATGATCGGTGTCCAGCGGGCGACCTCGCTCTTGACCAGAGCAGCGAGCGGCTGTTGTCCGCGATGCTGCTTTCGTGGAATGTCGCTGCCGAATTCGAAGAGACGCTTGCGCGTGTTGTCGTCATCGAGCGCCTTGTCGAGCGCCTCAGTGAGCTTGTCGAGGATCGGCTGCGGCGTCGCCTTGGGAGCAAATAAACCGTTCCAGGCCGAGACCTGGAACGCCGGCAGGCCAACGGATGGCGTTCCTCGGTTGCAATCACGAACGCCTTGATCGTCCCGGCCCGCACATATGAAACCACATTGAACAGGTCGGGACACGTGTAATCGACCTGGCCGCCCAGCAGCGCGTTCATCGCCTGAGCTCCGCCGTTGAAGGGCACGAATGTCGGATTCACCTCCAAGAGCGCGTTCACCAGCAGGCAAGTCGTGAAAAATACCGAGCCAACGCCGGCATGCGACACGTTGAGCTTGCCCTCGTTTGCCTTGACGAACGCGATGAATTCCTTGAGGTCGCTCGCCGGAAAGTCTCTTCTTGCCGCAATCAGCAACGGATTGGTGGCGACTTGTCCGATCGGCTGAAAGTCGACGTCAGGCTTGTAGGGGAGATTGGGATAGAGCGCGACCGCGAAGGCGTGCGTGCCGAGGTGGCCGAGCATGACAGTGTAGCCGTCCGGATTGGCGCGCATCGCCCGCGCCGACGCGATGGTGCCGCCGGCCCCGACCACATTCTCGATCACGACCTGCTGACCGAGCGTACGCGACATGTGCTCGGCGACGATGCGGGCGGTGATATCGACCGCGCCGCCCGCCGCGAACGGCACGATCAAGGTGATCGGACGGGCCGGATAGGTCTGCGCCCTCGCGCTCCCGATGCTCACCACCGTCGCGACCAACGCGACGACGAAAGACAGATTTCTCATATTGTCCCCCGGGGCCCGGAGTCATGGCCGGGCTTGTCCCGGCCATCTACGTCTTGCTTGCTGAGGCGCCGCAAGAAAGACGTGGATGCCCGCGACAAGCGCGGGCATGACGGCGGAGAGATGATTCGATCTCATCGGAACGCGCTCTAATAACGGGCCTTCTGGCACCACTGGCGGCTCTGATCGAAAGCTATACCACTTCCCGAATGCGCGGAAGGGCGCGGAATAGCGAATTCTCATGGGCGTGAAAACAAGCTATGCTCAAGCCAGCGCGCGGATCCATTGCTCTTGAGAATACTGCCGCTTGCGCGCAACTCATCCCCCACCCTACCCTCCCCCGCATGCGGGGGAGGGTAGGGTGGGGGCCGAACGGGAGAAACCGAATGCCAACCCTCATCGTCAACGGTCAAAGCCACAACGTCGACGTCGAGCCCGACACCCCGCTGCTATGGGTGTTGCGCGATACGCTCGGCATGACCGGCACCAAGTATGGCTGCGGCATCGCGCAGTGCGGCGCCTGCACGGTCCACATCAACGGCGTGGCGACGCGGTCATGTTCCGTGCAGCTTTCCGACGTCGCCGGCAAGGAGATCACCACCATCGAGGGACTTGCCGCCAACGGTGTGTTGCACAAGGTGCAGCAGGCCTGGTTCGAGCATGACGTGCCGCAATGCGGCTATTGTCAGTCCGGCATGATCATGGCGGTCGCCGATCTCCTCAAGACCAAGCCGAAGCCGACCGACGCCGACATTGACGCCGCCATCACCAATATCTGCCGCTGCGGCACCTTCCAGCAGGTACGCGCGGCCATTCACGCCGCCGCCAATGCGTGAGGAGGGACCCATGAATTACGCTCCGAAGTTTGATCGCCGCTCCTTCGTGATCGGCGCCGCTGCGGTCGGCGGCGGCCTCGCGCTCGGCCTGCGCCTGCCGTTCGGTCCCGACATCGTCCGCGCCGCCGACGGCTCGCCGGAAGTCAATGCCTGGGTGGTGATCCGGCCCGACGACACCGTCGTGATCCGCATTGCCCGTTCCGAGATGGGCCAGGGCTCGCTCACCGGGCTGGCGCAGCTCGTCGCCGAGGAGCTGGAATGCGACTGGACCAAGGTCACCACCGAATATCCGACACCCGGCCAGAGCCTCGCGCGCAAGCGCGTCTACGGCGACATGTCGACCGGCGGCAGCCGCGGCATCCGTACGTCGCACCAATATGTCCGCGAGGCCGGCGCTGCCGCCCGCACCATGCTGATCCAGGCCGCCGCCAATGAGTGGAAAGTGCCGGCGTCCGAATGCAGCGCGGCGAACAGCGTCATCACCCATCAGGCCTCGGGCCGCAAAACCACCTACGGCAAGGTCGCGGAAGCGGCCGCCAAGCTCGAAGCCCCGAAGGACATCAAGCTCAAGGACCCCAAGGACTGGAAGATCGCCGGCAAGGGCGTCAAGCG
>WNFF01002624.1_pt1 | contig 14702 bp, 6 predicted proteins | sample 5400441 | NCBI WGS metagenome assembly WNFF01 (sample SAMN13153345, study PRJNA577476) | soil metagenome | isolation source: 120 cm saprolite under Douglas fir tree site 2 hole 3 replicate 1 | place: USA:California | collected 2015-04-18 | reverse complement strand
CTCGCGACTTGGTTGGCGCGCTTGTCCAATTGAGCGTAGGTCAGGCTGCGTCCTTCCGATGAGACGGCGAGCGCATCAGGTGTTCGGGCAACCTGTTGCTCGAATAGTTCGTGGACGCATTTGTTGCGAGGATAGTCGCGTTGCGTGGAATTCCAGTCTTGAAGAATGTGTCGAAGTGCGGGCTCGCTCAGGATTGGAAGACGATCGACTTCCTGGTGAACATCGGTTGCCAGGCCCTTCAACAGAGTTTCAAAGTGTGACAACCAGCGGGCGATTGTTTCACGGTCAAACAGAGCGGAATTGTAGTCGCAATCGATCAAAAGACCTTGGTCGGATTCTACGACATTGACGAACAGGTCGAAATTCACCGCTGCCTTGGGATTGGGATCGACCACAACTTGCAGCCCGGGGAAGTCAATATTTGTACCAACTTTTTCGAGATTGAACTGAACCTCGACGAGCGGCAAACGGCTCGGATCGCGGCGGAGCTTCAGATTGCGAACCAAGGTGCCGTAGGTGTAGGTCTGATGATCGTAGGCATCAAGAACAGTGCGCTTTACTTGCTGAAGAAGCTCGGTGACGGACTGGCCGTCGATGAGACGGACACGAATTGGCAGGAAGTTTACGCAATGTCCGACCAGGCTGCCGTTTTCCAGCAGGGATTGGCCGGCGGTGGGGATGCCGATGACGAGATCACTCTGTGCTGTTAAACGATGCAGGAGTGAGGCGAATCCGGTTAGGAGCGTTGCGAACAGAGTGCAGCCCTGTTTGGCGCCGGCTTGCTTGATCTGCTTGTAAATAGGTGCGTCGATTCGCGCGCGGTAGGTGGCGCCGTTGAATGATTTTACAGCGGGGCGTGGGCGATCGGTTGGTAGTTCGAGGACGGGAGGTATTTGCTCGAAGCGCTTGAGCCAGTAGTCGCTGACTTCGGCGTCGGGCGCGCTCTGAGAGAGCAGGCGGGCGTATTCGCTGAATTGTACCGCCGCAGGCATAGTAGGGTTGGTTCCTTTGCGATGAGCTGCGTAGAGCGTGCTGAGTTCGTCCAGGAGAACGTTGGTCGACCAGCCGTCGCAGACGATGTGGTGACTGGTGACAATGAGGGCGTGGAGTTGAGGTTCAAGACGGAAAAGCTTGAAGCGAATCGTCGGGCCGTTGACGAGATCAAAGGCTTTGGACGCTTCTTCTTGCTTGGCATTTTCCAGTGCGGCGGCGCGTTGAGATGCGGATGCGGAGGATAGGTCTTCGAATGACAAGGAGAGTTGGTTCGCGTTGGAAACGAGTAGTGAATTGCGCTCGGGAATAATTGTGGCGCGCAGGGCCTCATGACGACGGATGAGATCGTTCAACGAGTCGCGGAGGGCCTGCTCATCAAGGTTACCGCGCATTGAGAGAGTGAAAGATTCGTTGAATGCGCATGATGGTTCGTCGCCAAGTTGCGCCGAGAGCCAGATTTCCATTTGCGCTTCAGTCAGCGGAACTTCAATGGTTGGCGTTTGAACGGTGGCCGATACCGGGGCTGCGAGGCTGGCTTTTTCTTCGATTTCCTCTTCACGGGCCGTCACAGTTGGTTGTTCCGGAAGAATCCCGCCGGCCCGCATTTCCTTAATGGATTCGTCGAACGCACGGATGATCGCTGCAATGTCGGCATCTGAATGCGCTGTAGTCAGGAAGCAAGGGAAGCCTTCGAGGATATATATGCCCTTGGCACGAAGGTGATAGTAGAGCAGGCTGCCCAAGGGAAAGTCGACAGGGAAGCTGAAATAGAAGACGCTGGCGAACGTCTCGATGCGCGCTGGGACACTGGCTTTTTCGAAGAGTGCGTTCAGGGCGCTTACGAGGGAGGAGGTTTTTGCAGTCAGTTGTTGCTGAAGCTGCAGGCCCTGTTCGCGGAAATGTTGAAGCACCGCTTTTACGGCAGCAAGAGTGAGGGGGTGACGTACAAACGTGCCGGCGAAGAAAGTCACCCCGACGGACGGGTAGGAGTCATCACCGAACTGCCATGTGCCGCCGTCGAGTGCGTCCATGAATTGTGATTTGCCGGCTAGAACGCCGATGGGCATGCCACCCGCGAGAACTTTTCCATAAGTGGCCAGATCGGCGCGAATATCGAACAGAGCTTGGCAACCGCCCTGGTGGACGCGGAATCCGGTGACCACTTCATCAAAAATCAGGGCCGCGCCCGAGTCCTCAGTGATTTTACGAATCTCGCGCAGGAATTCGCGAGGCTGGAGGTTGGGGTGACGGCTCTGGACCGGCTCGACGAGAACCGCGGCGAGTTCACCGGCATGGGTGCGAATCCATTCCAGCGATTCGGAAGTGCCGTAGTCGAGCACAACTACGTTGCCGACGCTTTCTCGCGGAATACCTGGTGCGATAGGTAACGAGCGGGGCATCTCGCCGGCTTTCACACCTTTCACGAGAACTTCGTCGAACATTCCATGGTAAGAACCAGCGAAGAGCACTACCTTGCTTCGGCCGGTGACCGTGCGTGCAACACGGAGCGCGGCAATAACGGCCTCAGACCCGGTGTTGCAGAAGGACATGCGCTCATTGCCGGTTAAGTCGCAAAACATTTCGGCAACTTCACCGGCCAGGGGAGTTTGCGGTCCGATCTCGAATCCTTCGTGGAGCTGCTGCTCCATCGCACGCTCTACAAAATCCGGGCGGTGGCCGAGCATGATGGGGCCGAATCCGTTCAGAATGTCGATGTATTCATTGCCATCGACATCCCACAGGCGTGAGCCCTTTGAACGGACGGTGAAAATGGGATAGACCATTTCCTTCCATTGCGTGCGGAAGCCGGAAACGACTCGTGGATCCGCGAGCTTGGATCGATATCGCTGGGTCATGCTCTTGGACTTGGCGGTCCGTAGGTTGCAGCGCTCAATTAGCGCTTGGACATGTTTCTGCTGAGCTTCCGTAAGTTGAGAGGAGGTTCCTTTTTGTGTTTGCGGCGGTTTGTACGGGCCAAAAGGTTTGAATTCGCGCGATTCCTTGGGGGCATCTGCAAGGGAGTTAGAAGGGGACGAGGGACGCGCCAGGGAAGAGGAAGAGGCGGCGATTTTGGGAATTGATGCTGCGGGTTGCGGCGACTCCTTTTGCGGTTTTGAGGCAGATTCCGGTGAAATAGCTCGCAAAGCGTCAAGCTGTTTGGCAAAGAGCTGGTTCATCACTTGCATCTGCTCACGCATCAGGCGCTCGACAGCGGTTTCAGACGCGCTGCTTTCGTTATTGGGGAGCGGCTGAGGCTGTGTTTTCGCGTAAGGCATGGGCGCAGAAGAAGTGTCAGGTTCGTTCTCGATTTCTTCGCGACGCGTGGGGTTATCCGTTGGGGCGAGAGCCTCGGCCGGTAACTGACTATCGATGAATTCTGACAGCGATTTGAGTGAGGACTGGTCACCCAAAAGCTGCCGGAAGGTGACCTTAAGACCGAATTTACTGTGCAATGCCTGGGCTACCTGGGTAAGGAAGAGCGAATCAAAGCCCATTTCAGGGAATGTGGATGAGGCATCCGAGGGTTGCATCTGGACGCCGGAGAGGTCTGCGAATATATCGGACACCATGCTGGAGATGACCGCGGCACGGCTCACTGCGAGTTGCTCGTCGAAGGTTGGGCCTTGCAATTGGTGGGTCACCTTGTGAGTCTCCTCGGAAGATATATCGCTGAATTTCGCTTCGGTCGCGGTGGCGCCATTTATCTCGGGGGATGCCTGCGTTTGGGCGGCAGGCAACTCCAGCCAAAATCGTTTTCGTTCGAAGGGATATGTCGGCAGAGAAATTCGGTGGCGATGTTCTCCGGAGTGCAGCGTTTCCCATTTGGGTTGCAATCCAGCCGACCATAGTGAACCCGCAGCTTCAAGCAAGTCGAAGAAACTGTTCTCACCTGACGAAGCATCTCCAAATGAGGAAACGACGGTCACGGCCTTTTGTGTGTCGGTGGCGTTCCCGTTCTGTCGGGAAACCTGCTGTTTGGCTAGACTGCTCAGCACATTACCTGGACCGACTTCCAGGAGAACTGTTGGGCTGCCGCTTAGAAGCTCCTGTATCCCACGAGAAAATTGCACGGGAGCGCGGAGGTGGCGTGCCCAATATGCGGGGTCAGTTGCTTCGCGTTCAGAAATCCAAGTACCGGAGACGCAAGAAACAAAGGGGATGGTTGGTGGCCGGAGCTGAACTTGCGACACCCAAGAGGAAAATTGATCGACAACCGGGTCCATCATCGAAGAATGGAAAGCGTGAGAGGTCGCCAATCGTCGAGTGGCAACGCGCTCGTTTTTCAGCTCGGCCTCGAAATTATCCAAAGCGCTAAGCGGACCGGCCACTACACAGAGCGATGGTGCATTCACTGCTGCGATGGCAAGGTCATGTCCATTCAGCCGTGCGCGAATCTCGGACTCCGAAAGTCGGACGGAGAGCATTCCGCCGGGTGCCACTTTTTGCATCATGCGGCCGCGGGCAGCGATTAGAGCCAGAGCGTCTTCAAGAGAAAATACCCCTGCTAGGCATGCGGCAACGAATTCGCCGACACTATGGCCCAGCATTCCTTCTGCCTTAATTCCCCAACTCATCCAAAGCCGCGCGAGCGCGTATTCGACAGTGAAGATGGCTGGTTGCGCTATAAGCGTGTCCGTAACGCGCCTCGTTTCAGCTTCAGAGACGTAGCGAGATGGGTGGAGCAGGGGACGCAGATCCTCGCCCATGTGTGGCAGAAGCATTTCGCAGCAGCGGTCGACCCAATGACGAAAGACAGGCTCGGAGTCGTAGACTTGGCGGCCCATATTGGGATGTTGCGAGCCTTGCCCAGGAAACAGGAAATGAACCCTGGCGGAATCATTCGTACTGACTTTGGTCTGCACGCGCTTGGGATCTCGTTGCGATAACGCCTGAATTGCTTCGGGTATATTGCGAACAACTGCTGTACGACGGTGGGAGAATTTGCGGCGACCCACTTGCAGTGTCCACGCTGCGTCAGCCAAACGTGGGGCCGGTTGCGATTTCAAATGTTCGACTAGATTGGCGGTTGCCTCCTCGAGCGCTTTTTCTGAGCGCGCGGACAGAACCAGTAATTGTGCAGGGCGCGGCGAGTCGCTGGAAGTTTGCACAGGCGCTTCTTCGAGGATCACATGGGCGTTTGTACCGCCGACGCCAAAAGCGCTTACGCCTGCTCGCCTGGGCTTCTGATCCGACTTCCACTCTTTGAGCTTGGTGTTTACGAAAAATGGGCTATTCGCAAGATCGAATTTCGGATTGGGGGAGTGAAAATGCAGGGTGGGAGGCAACATGCCGTGGCGCAGAATATTTGTGGCATTGATGAGCCCGGTCACCCCAGCGGCCACATCCAAATGACCGATGTTGGTTTTAGCGGTCCCAATCGCGCAGAATTGCTTGGCGGTGGTTCTGGCACTGAACGCTTGAGTAAGTGCAGCCAATTCGATGGGATCACCAAGAGGAGTTCCCGTGCCGTGCGCTTCGATATAGCCGATCGTCTCGGGATTTACTCCCGCCGCTTCCTGGGCCATCGCGACGACGCGCGACTGACCTTCAATGCTGGGGGCCGTGAAGCCTACTTTGGACGAACCGTCGTTGTTTAGGGCGCAGCCGCGAATCATCGAATAAATGTGGTCGCCATCGCGAAGGGCGTCTTCCACTCGTTTCAGCAGAACAACGCCGACACCACTGCCAAAAACTGTTCCTTGCGCGCCTGCATCGAAGGCGCGGCAGTGGCCATCCGGCGAGGTCATTCCCCCTTCCTGATATTCGGTGCCGCGTTTTTGGGGGAACGTGATGGAGACGCCGCCTGCGAGCGCCATGTCGCTTTGGTAAGTCAACAACGACTGCGCGGCCTGGCAGACGGCGACCAAAGAGGTGGAGCAGCCAGCCTGCAATGTGAAACTAGGGCCGCGCAAATTCAATTTGTAGGAAACGCGGGTAGAGAGAAAATCCAAACTGTTACCCAGCATTTCAAGATAGTTGCCAACTTGATAGCCGCCGGTGAAGCTGTGAATGAATTCGGCGTTTGTGCAGAGCCGCGACAGAAAATAACTCGGAATGCTGCATCCCGCGTGCACGCCAATGGAGCCCTGATAGGTGAAAGGGTCATAGGCCGCATCCTCGAGCGCCTGCCAACAACACTCGAGGAAAAGGCGATGCTGAGGATCCATCAACTCAGCTTCGCGTGGGTAAATGCCGAAGAACTCGGCATCGAACAGGTCCGCGTCGGCCAAAATAGAACGAGCTCGCACATAAGTGGGGCGTTCGGAAAGCTCGCGAGCGCGCGGAACCTCCAACTCTTCAACGCTGAAATGCGAAATGGATTCAACACCGTTGAGCTGGTTGCGCCAAAATTGATCGACGCTTTGCGCTCCAGGGAACCTGCCCGCCATGCCAATAATGGCGACTCCTTCGAGTATGGAAGGCGACTCAGTGTGAGTCATACGCCACCGCCGGAGCGTCGGCTGCGAAATCGGGTAAAAGCCTCTCGCTGCCGTTGGCCGATTTCTTGCACACCCGATGCGACCACGGATGTCGATTCAGTTCGGCTGAGGTGCTGCGCGAGCTTGCGTATATTGGAGAATTCAAACAAATCGGTGAGCGGAATTTGCCTTTGCAGGGTTTTTTGCAGATTAGAATGCACGGCGACGAGCAGCAAGGAGTCGCCGCCGAGGTCAAAGAAATTTTGGTCCAGCCCTACGTCGCGGACTTTCAAGATGCGCTGCCACAGTTGTGTGAGCGTGCGCTCAAGGTCGCTCTCGGGAATGCTCTTTGCAGTGGACTCCGACTTTGACATGACATCGAGTTCGGCTAAACCTGCGCGGTCTACCTTTCCGTGCTGGGAAAGGGGCAGAAATGGCAGCGCCACAAAGAATGCCGGTATCATGTGTTGCGGCAACTGTGAGGCAATAAAGTCGCGCAATTGCTGTGGTGTGACCGTGGAACTAGCCGGAACGAAATAGGCTACCAGGCGCTTGCTTCCGCCCTCGGTTCGCGCTACAACGCAAGCTTGCTTCACTTGCCCGTGCCGCAGGATGGCGCTCTCAATTTCACCGGCCTCGATCCGATGTCCGAGAATCTTCACCTGCTCATCAAGACGGCCCAAGAATTCGATCGAGCCGTCACTCCGCCAGCGAGCGAGATCTCCCGTGCGATACATACGTTGCTTAGGTTGATCACTGAAAGGATCACTCAGGAATTTGGTCGAGTTAGTGTCGGAAGCACTGAGATATCCGCGCGCCAAGCCATCGCCGGCGGCGTACAGCTCTCCGATTTCTCCCGCAGGGACGGGGTTCATGTCCTGATCAAGAATGTAAACTCGCGTGTTCGATACCGGTTTCCCGATCGGAATCGATTCTGGTATAAAGTCGCCGGCCCGCATGGTGTGGCAGCAGGTGAACGTAGTGTTTTCCGTAGGACCATATCCGTTGATGAGTGTTGTTTCCGGTGCGTGTTCAAGGAAGATACGCGAGTGGCGAGCTGACAAGACATCGCCACCGGCCAGGAGTTGGCGCAGGGAGCGAAGACCTTTGGGGTGCTCGTCGACCATCAGGTGGAAAAGACCGGCTGTCAGCCAAAGCGTCGTCACTCCATATTGGCGAACAGCACGAAGAAGATCTTCGAGTGATGAAGTTTCAGGAGGCATTAGCGCCAGGCGACCGCCGTTTAGCAGGGCACCCCATATCTCGAAAGTAGATGCGTCGAAGGATGGCGGGGAGAACTGGAGGAACGTTTCGTCGGGTCCAAAGTGACAATAGTTTGCGCCCCGAACAAGCCGGACGATCCCGCGGTGTTCAACCATCACTCCTTTTGGCCGGCCTGTGGAGCCCGACGTATACATCACATACGCGAGATTTGTCGGCCCAGCGACTTGCTGCGGATTCTGTTCGCTGCGAGAAGATGCCTCGGATTCATCGTCTGCAATGACAATTCGAGCAGATTCTGCGGATTGAAAAGATGGGACTAGCGACCTGTGTGTGAGAAGTACGTCCCTACCTGCATCCTCTAACAACAAATTTCTGCGCGCTTCCGGGTACGCCGGATCGATGGGCACGTATGCGGCGCCGGCCTTCAGGACTGCAAGGAAGGCAACAATCATTTCGATGGATCGCGGTAAACAACAGGGAACCAAGGTTTCGAGCGTCACACCAGCGAGGCGAAGGCGACGAGCCAAGCGATTGGCACGCTTATTCAACTCTCCATAAGTGACCTCGATATCTCCTTGGATCAGAGCTACATTTTCTGGATTTTCTCTTACGATGCTTTCAAATAGGGTGACTAGGGTGCCAGTGCGTGGATAATCCGTGGAGACTCCGCTCCAACTGCGCAGCGGCTCGGGCAGAAACCTCCCGTGCATTGCGGAGGAGAACTTCGCAGTTCCGTCAGAGCTGGAGGTGATTGGCGGCATTTTGGGTGCTCAGTCCAAGCAGGGCTTCTGCCCCAAGGCGTATACGTAGACTTCTTTACAGCGAAACTGTTCGACGATAGAGAGGGCTCTTTCGCAAGTGGAACCAGCCAGGCGGCGTTCGCGTAGGGTGCGCTCGCGCAGTTCCGCCACTCTTTCCACTTGCGTTTGTTTCAGGTCCTTGAACGCCCCGCCGAGGAACTTCGGATCCTCGACGGCGGCTTCATGGGTTTCTGGCGATTCGATATACGACTCCATGATCTTCAAGTGCCGTTCGGTGATATTTCGAGACAAAGTAGTCGGCGGAATCAAATGGGCCCAGGCATACCAGCCATCGACCAGGGGTTCCGCCACGACATTCTGCTTCAGGTAATAGGAACTTCGGTTCATTCGTACTACTTAGGGCAACTCTCTGTTTTGGATAGCGCAGATTCAGCCTCGGCGTTCTGACTCACCGAAGAGCCAGGCTAAGGGATCGCTGCCTTCAACTATTTTGACCGCCGTAGACGTGACGAAACGCGCTTACCTACGGTATCGGATTGTCTCTAAAAGTCGATAAGTGACAGACGGTATATCCATACAGATTTCTGCGTATACCGTTCGATCATGGAAGTTGCTGGCCCGCTTTGACTTTCGGCTTGCGGTGGTACAGGAAAATCTGGAGTACCGTACAAGGAGGGCCTTATCGACATTCAGGGAGGCAGGAGCGATAAACGTGGGATTGTGAGCGAGCCAGTTTGTTTCCGAAAGCGGCCCAGAACTGTCGCATTCAAGGGATCAAGGGCTCGGTACGTGCTTTCAGCTTCGACGCTTACGGAGATGGAGTTCTGACCCCGAGCGGGCAGTCGGCGGGCGCAGTCGTGTTTAGGGCGCTCAGTTATTCGACAATGAAATTTTAGGCGTGGCTAGAGTCTCGTCTTAACGTCAAACGCCGGCACAACAGTGAGCTTGGTCGAGTCATCAGCGGTACTTTTGCTGCGAGATCAAGCCAGTTAACGGTCTAAGGAGTGAGTGTGAAAACGCAACGAAGCTGCATGATAGTGTTGGCGAGCGCAGTCGCGGCGGCCACTAGTGCGCCCGTGCTTCCTCAAGCCCCAAGTCCGCAATCCACCCAAACCACACAAACCGCGTCAGCGAGGCCTTCGCCTGACCGGCCTGAGGGGGTCAACCTCCCGGCAAAGGCGGGTAAAGACTACGTCATTGGAGCGGATGACGTTCTCGATGTCAGCGTGTGGAAGGAACAAGAGCTTACTCGCTCGTTGCAAGTGCGTCCCGATGGAAAAATCTCCATGCCGCTGCTGGGCGATGTTCAAGCAGCAGGGCTCACACCCGGCCAACTGGCCCAGAACGTAAGCGATAAATTAAAGAAATATCTCACCGCACCCCAAGTCACAGTGATCCTTACGCAAATTAACAGTCAACGCGTCTACGTGATGGGCGAGGTCACGCGGCCGGGAGCGTATCCCGTGCTGCCAGGCATGACTATCCTGCAGGCAATTTCGAGTGCCGGCGGACTTACGCCATTTGCTAACAGTAAGAAAATTTTCCTGATGCGGGATGAAAACCACATTCAGACGAAATATCCCTTCAGCTACAAGGAAGTGTTGGACGGACGTAAAGCGGAAGAAAACTTGCCGGTCAAGGCCGGCGACACGATCGTTGTGCCGTGATGGGCCGGATGTCGAAGCTGCGCGCATGCTCGATAGCACTCGTATTGGGGCTCGTCGGGGTCTCAGGGACTTATGCGCAGAGCTCCGCTTCACAAAGCCAGGGCCCGTCCGGGCAAGAACCAACGCAGCCGACGCAGGCCCAGCAGCCCGCGAAATCACCTGACGACAACGGCGCTAATCAAGACCAACTGCCCACGCCCCCGGTCGTGGCAGGCACTTCAACCAATGCTCCGATTACGGGTGCTTCGCAGCCAATAATTGGGCTCGTCGCGTCGCGTAGCTACATTATTCCGAGCATCTTCTTCTTTGGACAATTGGATTCCAACGCATACAATTCCGGTTCGGGGGGGTACCGGTTCGCCTCCATCAACACACTGATGGGCAGTCTTGCCGTCCAGAAACTCGGACGTGCTTCGCAGTTGAATATCGGTTATCTCGCCGGCCGTTCCTTTTCAAGCCAGGGAGGGGCACTTAATTCGACGACGCAGGAGGCCGCTGCGTCGGAACTGTGGTCGCGGGGTCGCTGGGACGGATTTATTATCGATAAATTCTTGTACAGTTCCCAATCCGCGTTCTTGGGCGGCGCCACTCCCTTCGAGATCGCAGGTCTAAATACGGTGGCGGGCTTCGCAAATACCGGGCCGGTGGTCCTGCGCAACACCTTTCTTCCAGGGCAGGGAATCTTCACTGTTTTCGGACCTCGCTTGAGCAATGCACTCGTCGCCCAAGTGAATAATCACCTCGGCCGCCGCGCGTTTTTCACAATGGTGGGGAACTACGACGTTCTGCATTTCTACAACTCCAACCTGATTAATAGTTCCGCGGCTGGATTTCAAAGCGGTTTTGGCTATGAGCGTTCTCGCCGGGACACCTTCGCCTTCGTCTACAGGTTTAATGATCTTTGGTATGACTCCATGCCGATAAGCATCCGCGATAATGTGATGGAGGGCGCCTATCAGCGGCAGATTGCGGAACGGCTGCTTTTTCAGATCGGCGCGGGCCCGGAGATCAGTTTCATCCAGGACCCAAATCTTCCCGCCGGCACATTGCCTTCGAACCCCCGCGTGTCCTGGGCTGTCGATAGCCTGATTCGTTATCAATTGAGACGAGATGTCAGTGTGAACGCCGGCTACAATCATTTTTTGAGTAGCGGCAGCGGTGTCTTCCTTGGTGCAATCACTGATCGAGTATTTGCGGGACTGGATCGACAGCTTTCTCGCGCTTGGAAGCTGAATGTGAGCCTCAGCTATGCGCGCAACCGGAACTTAATTCCACTTTTCAGCAACAACGTGGTTCTGACGCCGGCAGACGCTACCTATGATTCGGTCTATGGAAGCTTTGAGATGCGCCGCCAAATGGGGCGGGATGCTGAATTGTTCTTCGGTTATCTAGGGCGCTATCAAACTGCCAGCTTTACCGTGTGCCCGCAAGGCATCTGCACAGGCCGGGACCTCGTGGGGCACCAATTCAATTTTGGATTTGCCTGGCACTTGAAACCCGTTCCTATTGGTTGAACCGTAATCGGAGAAAAAAGAACATGATCGGACATCGACAGCTCACCATGGAAGACTACGCGGCTATTTTTCGCCGCAATAAACGTACCTTCATTCTCTTGGCTATTCTGGGGCCAGCGCTGGGCTACCTACTCTGCTTTGTCTTGCCAAAGGAATATACGTCGCAAACGGTCATTCTCGTGGAGCAGCCCGCTGTTCCGACTAGCTATGTGACAGATATTAGCAGCGGTGATCTAAAGCAGCGGCTAACAACACTGCAGGAACAGATACTTAGCCGCTTCCGGCTTGAAGGGATGATCGGCAAATTTGGTCTTTACCCAGCGGAACGAGCACAGCACGCTTCCATGGAAGCGTTGGTCGACCGTCTGCGCAAGAAGATCGTGGTTACGCCCGTAAAGCCCATGGCGGAATCGAATAGCACGCAACTTCCGGGATTTATTATTAAAGTTACGAATCGTGATCCGGCGCTCGCTCAGAAACTTTGCAATGAAGTTGCTTCGGTATTTATGCAAGAGAATCAGCGGGTAAAGCATGATCAAGCGAGTGGAACCACAGTGTTCCTCGACAAGCGGGTTGAAGATGCGAAAGCCAAGCTCGATGATCAGGACGCCAAACTCGCTGCGTTCAAGGGGCGTTACTCTGGAGCTCTTCCGGATGAACAACAAGCAAATCTAAATGTACTCGCGGGATTAAATACGCAGCTCGATGCCGCCACACAGGCGCTTAACCGGGCGCAGCAGGACAAATCTTTTGCTGAATCGGTGCTCTCGCAACAACTTGCCTCGCAATCCGCCGACAATCCTTCTGCGCAAAAGCAGTTGGCCGATATGCAAAGCCAGCTTGCAGCGCTCCTCGCCAAAGATACTGAGGACCATCCAGACGTGATCCGCATGCGGCAGAGTATCGCCGATCTGAAGCAGAAGATGGCCTCTTCCCAAGGCATTCCCGCAGTCAGCGGATCCATCGTGGATACGCCGGAAATCCAGCAGCTGCGCGCGCAAGTGCATCAGTACGACGCCGTCATGAAAGAGAAGACCGCACAACAGCGCGATGTTCAAAGGCAAATTGCTTTGTACCAGAGCCGCTTGCAACTTAGCCCCAGCGTGGAGGAGCAGTACAAGTTGCTCACTCGCGATTATCAAACCGCGCTTGATTTTTACAATGGTTTGTTAAAGAAGCGCAGCGAATCAGCGATGGTCAGCGACATGAATCATCAGGCCGAAAGCGCGGAATTCCGCATTCTCGATGCCGCGAATCTTCCCGAGGGGCCGTCGTTTCCAAACCCGCTGTACTTCTCGCTAGGCGGACTCGCGGCTGGCCTTGCTCTCGGCGTCGGCATAATCGTCGTACGCGAAGTGCGCGACAAGACTTTGCGAACTGAGGAGGACATCGAGTTCTTCCTACAACTACCTACGCTCGCCAATATTCCTTCAGTCGAGAGTGCCCGGCGCCATGCTGCTGGGAAGGATTCGGCTGAAGGGCCAAGATTGGTTGCGAGCGCTTGAGACTAAATAATGTATAAATCGTTTTTTGGATTGCGAGAAAATCCGTTCAATGCCAACCCGGATCCCCGATATCTGTTTTTAACCAGGGAGATTCAAGAGGCCTTGGCTGGGCTCGCGTACGGTATTAAGAATCGCAAGGGGTTCATCCTGCTGACCGGTGAAGTCGGCACGGGCAAGACCACGCTGCTTAATCGTTTGCTGGACTGGCTAAACCTGGAAGGGGTAGCGACTGCCTACATCTTCAACTCTCAGCTCGATACTAGCCAGCTCTTCGACTTCATGATGGCGGACTTCGGCATCCCATGCGAGAGCCGCGATAAAAGCCATGTGTTAATGCGCCTCAACCATTGGCTGCTGCAACGCTATCGTGATCGTAAGACGTCGGTCTTGATCGTGGATGAAGCGCAAAACCTTTCCTTTGAAGTGTTGGAGGAAATTCGCTTGCTCACTAATTTCGAGACAGCAAACGAGAAGCTGCTGCAGATTGTTCTTTCCGGCCAGCCAGAGCTAGAGGAAAAACTCCGCGATCCAAGACTGCGTCAATTGCGGCAGCGCATCACAATGCGCTGCCGAACACAACCCCTGTCCTTCGAAGAGATGACCGGATACATAACAGAAAGGCTGCGCATTGGCGGCGCGAATGGAACTCCAATCTTTTCGCCGGAGGCCGTAGAAGCCGTTTACAAATACTCCCGCGGGATTCCTCGAGTGGCAAATCTGCTCTGTGAGAATTCGCTTATCGGTTCTTTCGTCGATCAGGTGAAACCGGTCCCGCCGAAAGTTGTGCATGAAGCCGCTCACGAGTTTGAGCTTGACGAACTAGATCCCATGGCCCGGCCCGTAGTTCGAAGCAGCGAAGACCCGTCCAAGACTGTGGAAGGTCTTTTGCGCAGTTTGAATCATCTGTTAGAAGAAATGGGTCGCAATAATTCCGTAAACAGCGGAGCACACGAAAGGAAGCCATGAGCAGGATCCACGAAGCCTTAAAGCGCGCCGAACAGCTAAGGACTGTGCCGATGGAGGTTCCCCCTCCCATAGCTCCCCCACCTCCCATAATTCCGGAGGTCGGCAGTCATGTTGCAGAGTTGCCGCCCAGTCCACCGACGCCGGTGGTGGACCCTCTAGCCCACACTCACATCGATACCAAAACGAGAGTGGCTGAATTCCTGCGTTTCGATGACATTTGGACACAGTGTGCGAATCCTGGGTGGCGGCTGAATCTTGAACGGAACGTTTTCATCGACCCCGCTGCGCCCCAGGCTGTGAGGGAGCAATTCCGAACGCTGCGTTCACGTCTCTATCAGATTCGAGACAAACAGCCGCTACGAAGTGTTCTAGTTACGAGCTCCTTGCCGGGCGAAGGCAAGACTTTTGTAGCCAATAATCTTGCTCATGCTTTGGCCCGCCAGCAAAATTGCCGGGTTCTATTGATTGACGCCGATCTGCGGCGACCCGATCTCCATCTAGGTTTCGGTGCTCCAAGTTCTCTGGGACTCTCAGAATACCTGAAGGGCGAAGCGACGGAGATGGCGGTCATCCAACGAGGCTTGCCAGAATATCTGTGCTTCATTGCTGGCGGCAACAAACCGGAAAATCCCGCCGAATTGCTTGCCAATGG
>WNFF01002623.1_pt1 | contig 14705 bp, 14 predicted proteins | sample 5400441 | NCBI WGS metagenome assembly WNFF01 (sample SAMN13153345, study PRJNA577476) | soil metagenome | isolation source: 120 cm saprolite under Douglas fir tree site 2 hole 3 replicate 1 | place: USA:California | collected 2015-04-18 | reverse complement strand
GGTTAGGGTTGCGGGATTCCCGCATGTAATGTGTGGCAGTGACGGTCAAGGCGTCCTTCACCGACGAGGTCAAGGCAGAGCTCGCCAACGTGGAACCCGCGCGGCCGTGCTGCCAGGAGGCGGAACTGACGGCGATGGTCGAAGTGCTGGCCGGCGCCGGTGCCGGTGAGGGCGCCCAGCGCACCCTGCGCATCCCGCGTAACGCCGTGGCGAGAAAGGTGGTGCACCTGGCCAAAGTCGCCGGCGGCCGGGTGGAGACGGTCCGCAAGGGCGCCACGGAAAAACGGCCCAGCTACCGGTTACGGCTCACGCTGCCGGCGGGACGGGGCTCGCCGGACGGCTGTTGCGCCCGCGCCATCCTGCGAGGAGCTTTCCTGGCGCGTGGTGTGCTGGGTAACCCAGCCGACGCCTACCACCTGGAGATCGCTGTGCCCGTGGGCGCCGCCACCCTGGTGACCGGCGGGGCGGCCCGCGGGGGCATCGCGCTGAAGCGCACCATGCGCCGTGGCCGGACGGTCTACTACTTGAAAGGGGCGGAGCCGATCTCGCGCATGCTCCGGTTGATGGGAGCGAACCGCGCGGTGATGCGGTTCGAGAACGACCGCATCCTGCGCGACATGCGCAGCCAGGCCAACCGTCGCGCCAACAGCGAGACCGCGAACATGGACAAGCGGCTGCGCGCCGCCTTGCAGCAGCGCGAGGCGATCCGGCGGCTCAAGGCACGCGACAACCGGCTGCAGTCGCTGCCACCCGCGCTGCGCGAGGTGGCAGAGCTTCGCCTGGCGCATCCGCGCGCCGGCCTACGCGAGCTCGCCCAAGTCGCCCAGGTCAGCAAGTCTGCGGTCGCCAACCGTCTGCGCCGCTTGGTGGCGCAAGCGAATCGAAATGGTCTAATAGATTAGTCGCGGGTTCGTGCGCAGCCCTGACGAAGGAAATCCCCCAGGACCGAGGAGAGGCGTCATGCCGGTGAAGGTTGGCATCAATGGATTTGGCCGCATTGGGCGCAACGTCTTCCGCGCCGCCCGTGGCCGAAGTGATTTGCAGATCGTGGCCGTCAATGACATTACGGATCCGGCAACGCTTGCGCATCTCCTGAAGTACGACTCGATCCTTGGCAACTACGCCGGTGACGTCAGCGCGGATGGAGACGCGCTCAAGGTGGACGGCGCCCGCGTCAAGGTTTTCGCGGAGAGGGACCCCGGCAATCTCCCCTGGAAAGACCTCGGGATCGACATCGTCATCGAATCGACGGGCCTCTTCACCGACGCCACCAAGGCGAAGGTCCACATCGACAAGGGTGGCGCCAGGAAGGTGATCATCTCGGCGCCGGCCAAGAACGAGGACATCACGATCGTGCTCGGCGTCAACGGCGAGCGATACGATCCGCGGCAGCATCACGTCGTCAGCAATGCCTCCTGCACGACGAATTGCCTCGCCCCGGTGGCGAAAGTCCTCCACGACAGTTTCGGAATCGAAGCCGGGCTGATGACGACCGTCCACTCGTACACGGGCGACCAGCGGTTGCTCGACGCGCCCCACAGCGACCTGCGGCGGGCGCGCGCCGCGGCCCTGTCGGTGATCCCAACCACCACCGGCGCCGCCAAGGCGATGGCGCTCGTCATGCCGGAGCTGAAGGGTAAGTTCCACGGCATCTCGCTGCGAGTCCCCACGCCGAACGTCTCGCTTGTCGACCTCACGGTCATGACCCGTGACGCCGTTTCGGCGGAGACGATCAACGAGGCATTGCGCGAGGCGGCCGCCAGCGATCTCAAGGGAATCCTCGCGGTCACCGAGGAGGAGCTGGTATCCAGCGACTTCAAGGGCAACTCCTACTCATCGATCGTCGATGCGCCGCTCACGATGGTGGTCGGTGACCGCCACGGCAAGGTCTTTGCCTGGTACGACAACGAGTGGGGATATTCCTGCCGCGTGGTCGACCTCACTGTGTTCATAGGTGACCGGCTGAACTGACTACCGACGTCACGCTGGGCGGCGCGCTGCAAAAAGCCACGATTCGCGACGTCGACGTCGCCGGCAAGCGCGTGCTGGTTCGCGTCGATTTCAACGTCCCGCTCGAGGGCGGCCGGATCGTCGACGATACCCGGATCCGAGAGGCGATCCCGACCATCCAGAACCTGGTCGAACGGAGTGCGCGCGTGATCTTGATGACGCACCTCGGCCGGCCGGACGGCCAGGTCGATGAGGCCTATCGGACCACGCCGCTGGCGCAACGCCTCAGCGAGCTGATGGGCCGCCCCGTGCGCCATCTGGACGACTGCGTCGGTCCATCGGTCGAGGCCGCGGTGAAGGCGATGCGCGACGGCGAGATGGTGATGCTCGAGAACGTCCGCTTCCATCCGGGAGAGACGAAAAACGATCCGGACTTCGCCAGGCAGCTGGCCGCACTCGGCGAGCTGTACGTCAACGACGCCTTCGGCACCGCGCACCGGGCCCATGCCTCGACGGTGGGAATCGCACAGTACCTGCCGGCGGTGGCCGGACTCCTGATGGAGCGCGAGATCAAGACGTTGGGTCGGATCATGACCGACCCGCCCCATCCGCTGGTTGCCATTATCGGCGGCGCGAAGATTTCGACCAAGATCGGTGTGCTCCGCAGCCTGCTGCGACGCGTGGACCGCCTCTGCATCGGTGGCGCCATGGCCTGCACCTTTTTGAAAGCGAAAGGCTTCGGGATGGGCCGCTCGCTCGTGGAGGATGACCAGCTGGACGTGGCACGGTCGCTGCTGGCCTCGGGCGGCACGCTCGTCCTGCCGCTCGACCTCGTCGTCGCCCCAGAGGCCAAGCCAGGCGTCAGCGTGAAAACCGTGGCGATCGACGCGGTCCCCGCGGACATGAAGGTCCTCGACGTCGGACCGATGACGGTCGAGCGCTTCCTCCAGACCTGCGACGGCGCGGCGGCAGTCGTCTGGAACGGTCCGCTCGGCGTCTATGAGGTGCCGCCCTTCGATCACGGCACCGATGCCCTCGCCCAGGGGCTGGCCGGCAGCGACGCGCAAACGATCATCGGCGGCGGCGACCTGGTGGCCGCCCTGCAGAAGCAGCACCTGGCGGAGCGGATGTCGTTCGTCTCGACCGGGGGCGGCGCCACCCTCGAATTCCTCGAAGGAAAGATCCTGCCGGGGATCGCGGTGCTGCGGGATGCGTAGGCCGCTCATCGCCGGAAACTGGAAAATGCACTTCACGGTCCCGGAAGGGCTGGAGTACGCGCTGCGTCTCCGGCATGCTCTCGAGCCATTCGCGAACCGCGAAGACGTCGTGGTCTTGCCGCCGTCGCTGATGCTGTGGGAGATCGCGAACGTGCTTCGCGGTTGCCCAATCGAGGTCGGCGCGCAGAATGCCTCGTGGGAAGACCAGGGACCCTTCACCGGTGAGATTTCGCCGAAGATGCTGGCGGGGTGGTGCCACTACCTGCTGATCGGACATTCTGAGCGGCGCCAGCTCTTCAATGAGACCGACGAACAGCTCAACCGAAAACTGCAGGCGGCGTTCCGCCACAACCTGAAGGTCATCCTCGCGATCGGAGAGACGCTCGAGGAGCACGAGCTGGGGCGGACCCAGGAGGTCATTACGCGCCAGCTGGACGCCGCGCTCTATGGCATCAACGTGCGGACCGCTACAGACCTGACGATCGCCTACGAGCCGGTCTGGGCAATTGGCACGGGGAAGGCCGCCACACCCGAATACGCCAACGAGACCATGGGCTCGATCCGCGGCCTGCTGGTGGGGAGGTTCTCACAGCTCGCGACCGAGATGCGCATCCTCTATGGGGGCAGCGTGACACCGGCGAATGCGGGGACCCTGATGGAACAGCCGGAGATCGACGGCGCCCTGGTCGGCGGCGCCAGCCTCAAGGAGGCCGACTTCACCGCGATCGTGCGCGCCGCCGCGGAGGTGGTGCCGTCGGCTTGAACGGAGCGCCGGGACGCCTCCTTGTGCTCGTGATCATCGATGGCTGGGGATACCGCACCGATCCGTTCGGGAATGCGATTGCCGCGGCGCGCAAGCCCAATTGGGATGCGCTCTGGACGCGTTGGCCGCATACGATCCTCGCGGCGGCCGGCGAACCCGTCGGGCTGCCGGAGGGTCAGCAGGGCAACTCGGAGGTTGGCCACCTGAACATCGGCGCCGGCCGCATCGTGCACCAGGACTTGACCCGGATCAACCGCGCACTCAAGGACGGCAGCTTCTTCACCAATCCGGTGCTGACCGCCGCCATGCGGTCGGCCGCCGCCGGCCCGGCGTTGCACCTGATGGGACTCGTCTCTCCCGGCGGCGTTCACAGCTCATCACAACACCTCTACGCGCTGATCGAGATGGCGCATTCAATGGGAGTGCCCCGCGTGTTCGTCCACGCCTTCACCGACGGTCGCGACGAGCCGCCGACCAGCGCCGCCGGCTACGTCTCGGACCTGGTCGAACGCATCCGCGCGATCGGCACCGGCAGGATTGTCTCGGTCAGCGGCCGATACTACGCGATGGACCGCGACAAACGCTGGGACCGGACCGAGCGCGCCTATCGCACGGTGGCGGAGGCGACCGGGCCGACCGCGTCCGACCCGGTGGCCTTGATCAGGCAGGGCTACGACGAAGGCATCACCGACGAATTCATCGTGCCGACGCGCATCGTGACGCCCGGCCAGGAGCCGCCACCCCCGATCGCCGATGGCGACAGCGTGATCTTCTTCAACTTCCGCCCCGACCGCGCACGCCAGCTCAGCCACGCCATCCTCGATGACCGCTGGGATCATTTCGAGCGCAACCGCCGGCCGAGGCTCGCGCACTTCGTGACATTCACCGAGTACGAGGCAGTCCTCCCCGCGGAGGTGGCCTTCCCCGACGAGCCACTCCGCCAGGTCATGGCCGAGGTCGTGTCGGAGGCGGGCTGGCGGCAATTCCACACCGCCGAGACCGAGAAGTACGCCCACGTGACTTACTTTCTGAACGGCGGACGCGAGGTGCCGTTTCCGGGCGAGGATCGGCTCCTCGTCCCTTCGCCCCGGGTAGCGACCTACGACCTGCAGCCCGAGATGAGTGCCGGTCCCGTCACCGACGAACTGCTGGACCGTCTCGCCAAAGGCGGCTATCGCTTCCTGGTCGTCAACTTTGCCAACCCGGACATGGTCGGCCATACCGGGGTCTTTCCGGCGACGGTGCGGGCGGTTGAGGTCGTCGATGCCATGCTCGGCCGGATCGCGGGCCCCGTGCTGGGCGGCGGCGGCATCCTGGCGATCACGGCGGATCACGGCAACGCCGAGCTAAAGGTCGATCGCGCGACCGGGGCGCCCCTGACCGCCCATACGACGAGTCCCGTGCCATTGATCCTCGCCGGTGCGGATGGGATCAAGGCGCTTCGCGAGGGGGGGAAGCTGGGCGATATCGCGCCGACGCTGTTGCCCCTGGTGGGGCTCGAGGTGCCCCGCGAAATGTCCGGCGACGACCTCAGGGCGCCGACGCTGCCCAGTCCTGCTCGAGCCGGCTGAGGAAGGTTTGCGCCAGCCTGGGCTCGCGCACCAGGAGGTCGAGTTCGTGGTTGCGGGTGAATCCGGAGCGCGACCAATTGCAGCTCCCGAAGAGCACGGCCCCGGCATCGAAGATCCCGAGCTTCGCATGCAGCAGTTCATCGCCCGTCTGCCGGTAGAAGCGAACCGCCGCCCCCGCCGGCTGCAAGAGCCCGAAAGCGGCGGCATTCTGCGGCTGCGTCGGGTCCAGCAGGACGCGGAGGCGGACACCGCGACGCGCCGCCCCCACCAGCGCCTCCAGGACCAGGCGATCGCTGAGAACGAACATTTCGACGTCGATCGACTCGCGGGCCGCGGCGATCGCCGCGAGCGCGGCCGCCCGGATGCTCTCGCCTGGATGGGTCGTCAACACCTGGACGATGCGGTCGGCGGCGGGCGATGGAATGACCGCCGGCTCGCCCGCCAGCGCGAGATCTTGCTTGAAGACGCGCTCGAGGTTGTCCACCACGGGACCGATCGCCAGCACGTCGAAGTCGTGGTTCTTCGGCGAGTGGGTCCCCCAGTTGATGCCGCCGACGATGGCGCGCGTACCGTCGACGATCAACAGCTTCACGTGGTCGATCGTCATGCGTTCCAGGGGAAACGCGACGACGTTGATGCCGCCCTGCTCCAGCTGGGCCCAGATGGTGCGGCTGCTACGCTCCGAGGGATCCTTGATCGCGGTGACCGTCACGCCACGGTCGCGGGCATCGAGCAGCAACGCGGCGAGATCCAATCGCTGGAACTCGTAGAGCTCGAGGTCGACGGAGTGTCGCGCATGGCCCAACGCGTCGACGATCGCGGTAAAGGCGGCGGCGCCGTCGGGCAGGGGGACCAGCTGGTCGGCCCCACTGACGATCGGCGCCGCAACGACTGGTGGGAGGGCAAGGACGGCGCCCGTGGTGGGTGCGGTACGGCCCGGCGCACAGGAGGCGGCCAGCAGCGCCAGGAGGAGGAGGGGCAACCGGAGGCAGCGGGACGGGCCGTACACGCCCGGTATGCTACTACATATTTGTGTATATGTCAATGCCAACCACGAGGCGGAGCCGGCACGGAATTGGCGTTATAATTCAGCGGCTTCGGCCTCAATGAAAGCTTTTCTCGGGATCGTCGAACTCGTCCTTGCCCTGCTGGTCATGCTCGGCGTGCTGCTCCAGACGCCCAAGGCGAGCGGGCTCGGTGGCACCATCGGTGGCGGTGGAGATTCGGGCGGTGGCTACCGCACGAAGCGCGGACTGGAAAAGAACCTGTTCTATGCCACGATCGGACTGGTCGTCCTGTTCGTGGCGGTCTCCGTCGTCTACATCCGAGTCGGTTGATCCGGCGCGGACTGCTCGCCCTCGGGGTGGGCGTGCCGCTGATCGTGCTGCTGACGGTCCTCGTGCTCGTCTTTCGCGGCGTCATCCTGTCGCCGGAGGCGCCTCGACCCGGCGGCACCTACGTCGAGGGCGTGGTCGGTCAGCTCGGCTCGTTGAACCCGCTCTTCGGTGAGGCGACGGCCGGCCCCAATGACCTCGATGCGCTGCTCTTCGAGCCGCTCGTCCGAGTCTTGCCCACCGGCACGGTCCAGGGACGGCTGGCCTCACGCTGGGAGGTCAGCCCGGACGGGCGCAGCTACGCCTTCACCTTGCGACCGAATGCGCGATGGTCGGATGGCACGCCCGTCACCGCGGACGACGTCGTCTTCACCGTCCGTACCGTCCAGGATCCGCAATTCCCTGGCGCGCTCCTCAACCAGAGCTGGAAGGACATCATCGCCACAGCGGTCGACACGACCCACGTCCGCTTTGCGCTTCCCGGCCACAATGCGGGATTCCTGGCGAACCTCGAGCTGCTCGACATCGTGCCCGCGCACCTGCTTGCCGGCAAAACGATGGTCGAGCTCGCGTCGGCGTCTCCCAACCTGAACCCGGTCGGCAGCGGGCCTTTTCGGATGGTGGCGCACCTGGGGGACCGGATCCAGCTGGAGCGCAATCCGTATGCCTGGCGCCGGCCCTGGCTGGACTCCTATATGATCCGCAGCTTTCCTTCCCAGGCGGCCGCGTTGGACGCGCTCGACCGGGGCCAGATCGACGGTCTCGCGAATCTCACGCCGTCGGGCGCGGCTCAGCAGCGCGCCAACACGCAGGTCCAGGTGCTGACCACCTCGACCTATCAATATGCGGAGCTGCTCTTCAACCTGAAGACCGACGAGCCCTATTTCCAGGACGTCAGGGTTCGGCAGGCGGTCGCGAAGGCGATCGACCGGACGGCGATCATCCGGGATGTCCTGGGCGGGCAGGCGGTGCCCGACGACTCACCGATTCCCCGTTCGATCACCTGGGCATATGACAGCGCGGCCCAGCAGCCACCCTATGATCCGACGGCCGCCGCCAAGCTGCTCGACGACGCGGGCTGGACCATGGTCAACGGCATTCGAACCAAGGGCACCACCTCGCTCAGTTTCGGCCTGACGGTATCGAGCGACGTCCCGCCGTACGAGCGCGTGGCCGAGATGGTGGCGAGCCAGCTGTCGCAGGTCGGCATCGTCGCTGAGGTGCGACCCGTCACGACGGCCTCGTTGATTCACGATTACCTCAACCCGCGCACCTTCGACATGACACTCACCGCCTTCGACAATGGGCCCGATCCCGATGTCTACTCCTTCTGGCACTCGTCGCAAGCGCACCCCGGCGGCTTCAACTTTGCCGGCATGAAGAAGAACGTCTTCATCGACGGCGACCTGGAGGATGGCCGTAACACGCTCGACCTGACGGCCCGGGCCAAGGCGTATGCGACGTTCCAGGAGGATTTTGCCAAGGAGATTCCGGCGATCTTTCTGTACAGTCCGCGTTACGTGATGGCCGTGAACCGCCGCATCCACGGGGTCCGGCTCGATTCGGCCATCGAGCCGGAGGAGCGTTATGCCTACGTTAGCGACTGGTACCGCGAGGTGGGCCGATAAGCGCGCCCCGGTGTGGAAAGGCGCGCGTGGATGAGCGCGCCCGGTGCGGAAGGCGGAAAGAATGCGGCTGAAAGGACTTGAACCTTCAAGGGCTTGCGCCCACCAGGCCCTGAACCTGGCGTGTTTACCGATTTCACCACAGCCGCGTCGAACTACAGATTCTGCCATAGCCGGCCCGCGGGCGGAACCCCGCGACCCCAGCCATGCCCCGTGCCCTCGCTGACCTGACGGCGAAGGAGCTGGCGACCTTCCGCCGGCGCCTCGACACACCGCCGAAGATCCAGCAGTTCCTCGACGACATCCCGTACAACACCGAAGACGACAGGGAAACCTTCCGCTCGCCACGGCGCGTGCTTCGCGACCAGACAGCGAACTGCATCGAGGGCGCCGTGCTCGCGGCGGCCGCCCTCCGTGTCCAGGGCGAGCCTCCGCTGATCATGGACCTGACGGCGGTGCACGACGAGGACCATGTGATTACCGTCTATCGCCGGCGCGGGCTCTGGGGCGCGATCGCGACCAGCAAGTTCACCGGCCTGCGCGACCGGGAGCCGGTCTATCGAACGCTACGAGAGCTGGCCATGTCGTATTTCGAGCACTACTTCAATCTGCGAGGCGAGCGGACGCTCCGCGGCCACGGCCGCCCGGTCAACCTCGCCCGCTTCGACCGGCTCAAATGGATGACCAGCGAGCTCGACTTGTGGCCGATCGCCGAGCACCTCGAACGGATCCCCCACGTGCCGCTGGTCCCCTCAGGTGTCGCCCGGCGCCTGACGCCGGTGAACGGACGACTCTGGGCGGCGGACCTCCTGCGCCATCCCACCGCCGGCCCTGGGAAGCGGCGGTCATCGGGTGGTTGACATTATCGGTATCACTTGTTAAATTAGCCAAACAATCATTCAAGTGGCACGGCAAGCCGGCCGTGGCGACGTTCGATTCGGAGGAAGGGATGAGAAGGCGTGGAACGGAACCGGATATTCCATTGGAAGCCGTCCAGTCACTCTTGACGCGGGTGATCTGGCAGGCCGTCGCGGACCTCGGCGCGGAGAGCTACCGAACCGAATCCGAGCGGTTCTTTGCCGGTGAGACCTTCGTCGAATACTGCGACATCCTGGGCTGGAACGTGCGCCGCGCCCGCGCCAGCCTCGGGCGCTTCGTCGACAGCGGCTCGCGGATCTCCGGCAACCACCTGCTGACCGCTGCCGAGCTCGCCGCCCAACGCGTTCCCAACGTCCCCGCCGTCGCGGTTTAAGCTCTCGCTCGTCAGGGGTTTGGCGGTCGCCTATAACGGCCTGGCGAACCGCTACACTGGGGATACATCCCGATGAACCTCCTCCTCGTCGAGGACGAGCGCAAGCTCTCGACGCTGCTCAAGCAGCTCCTGGAAGACGAACGCTACGCCGTCGACGTCGCGGCCGACGGCGAGCGGGCCCAGGAGCTGGCAGAGACCGCGCGCTACGACGCGATCATCCTCGATCTCATGATTCCGAAGAAGGACGGGATGGAAGTGTGCCGCTGGCTCCGGCAGAACCGCATTCAGACGCCGGTCATCATGCTGACCGCGCGCAGCCAGATCCACGACCGTGTAGCCGGCCTCGACGCGGGCGCCGACGACTACCTGCCCAAGCCCTTCGCCTTCGAGGAGCTGCTCGCCCGGTTGCGTGCGCTGATGCGCCGGGAGCAAAAGAACGGCCATGCCAACCGGCTGCAGGTGGCCGACCTCGTGCTCGATCTCAAGACCCACCAGGTCCGGCGGGCTGACACGCCAATAGAGTTAACCGCCCGCGAGTTCGCCCTCCTCGAGTTCTTGATGCGCCACCCCAACCAGGTGCTGACGCAGGCGCAGATCGCGGAGCGCGTCTGGGATTACAACTTCGAGGGCACCACGAATCGCGTGGCCGTCTATATTTCCTACCTGCGCGACAAGATCGACGAGGGCCGCTCGCCGAAGCTCATCCAAACGGTGTATGGCGTCGGTTACCGGCTGTCGGGATGATGTTCCGGGGCGCGCTGGCGCGCCTCGCCGCACAGTACTTCGTCCTGCTCGTTCTGATCCTGGGATGCTTTGACCTGATCGTCTACGTGACCGTGTCACAAGCCCTGCAAGCAAAAGCGGACAAAGACCTCCAGACGGCCGTCGCGCAGGCGATGGGCAACGTGACCGTCAACGGGGACACCGTAAGCGTCGCCGCGCAGTCGCTCCTCACCCCGAGCGTTGCCGAGGTCTTCGTCCGCGTGCTCGACTTCAAGGGCCAGGAAGTCAGCCAGCCGCGCCCCGAGTTGAAGAAGCTCTTCAACAACCCGAGCCTGAGTGTGCCGATCGGCGCCGCCAATGCCGGCCAATCTGGTCAGACGCAGGTCTCCAGTGGCGCCGAGTTCTACATGGTGGACACCCGCCCGATCGTGTCGAAGTCCCACAAGGTCATCGGCGTCTTGCAGGTGGCGCAACCGATCTCCTGGGTGGGTGACGCGCTCTCGCGGCTGGTGCGGCAGCTCGTGCTCGCCTCGTTGGTCGGGATCGTGCTCGGCGCGCTCGCCTCGCTGCTGATGGCGACTCGCTCGCTGCGGCCCATCGGCCGCGCCTTCCAGCGCCAGCGAGAGTTCGTCGCGGACGCCTCGCACGAGTTGCGCACGCCGCTCACCCTGATCCGGACCAACGTCGAGGCCTGGCTGCGGCGCTCCAATGGGACCACCCGCGTTTATGCGAAGAGCATCGTCGAGGAGGTCGAGCAACTCAACCGAATCGTCGGCGATTTGACCACGCTCGCCCTGGCGGATGCCAGGCAGCTCCGCCTCGATCCCAGGCCAATGGAGCTGAATGAAGTGGTCAAGGGGCTGATCGTCCAGGCGACACCCCTCGCTGAGGAGCGCGGCGTTCAGCTGCACCCCGATCTGAACGGCGGTGTTCGCGTGGATGCCGACCTGGTCCGGGTCCGGCAGCTCCTGCTGATCCTGATCGACAATGCGCTGACGCATACGCCGGCGGGCGGTGAGGTGTCGGTGGGCGTGGTCCGTCAGAACGGCCGCGCCCACGTCACGGTCACCGACACCGGCGAGGGGATCCCGAGTGGGGATCTCCCGCATATTTTCGAACGTTTCTACCGGGCGGACAAGGCGCGCACGCGCGAAAGCGGCGGCACCGGCCTCGGCCTCGCCATCGCCAAATGGATCGTGGATGCGCACAAAGGTGAGATCGGGGTGAAAAGCACGGAAGGCAAGGGCACCGAGGTCGACGTCAGCCTCCCGGCGCTCGACTGAGGAAGGTCCCTCCCCCCTGAGGAGGGTAGGGTGGGGTTACTCGACCTTGATCTCACGCACCGGCTGCAGCGTCAGCAAAGCGATCAAAAAGAAACCGGTGACGATCCCGAACATGACGCGGTAACCGACCGCGCTCGTGCGGTTGTTGTTGAAGGCGTCGATGATCGGTCCCAGGAATGGCCGCGCGATTAGTCCGGCGCTGGCGGTCGCGATATTCGAGACACCCATGTAGCGGCCCGCTTCGGCTTTGGGGATCAAGTCCGTCATGAACGCCCAGTCGACAGAGAGAAAGGTGCCGAGGGAGATACCGACGATCAGCCCGAAGCCCAGGATCCACGGCAGGCTGGGGGCGAAGATCAGCAACGCCGAGCCCACGGCGCCGATCACGCAGGCGGCCGCGATCAGCCGCTTCTTGCCGAAGCGCTCGGCGAGGAAGCCGGCGGTCATGCAGAGGATGGCGGCAAACACCAGGATCGTCGCCTGCAAGGCGCTGCTGTACAGCGACGCCTTTCCCTCTGAGTAGTTGAAGGTGAAGCGGATGAAGTTGAATGCGTAGGTCCCGATCGCCACCGGCGCCATCAGGAAGAAGAGCCGGGAGACCATCAACCAGGCAAAGTCCCGGTACCGCTTCGTGTCGATGGCGACGCTCAGGAGCACGGACCGCCGCATCCGCTGATCGGATGGCGAGGTGCGCCGGCGATCGGGCACGCCGAAGATCACCAGCGTGCCGGCGATGGCGATCACCACCGGCAACGTCAGGATGGCGAGCCGGACATGATGGGTCGGGATCAGCAGCGCGCCGACCACCAGGAAACCCACGATCGTGCCCACCATGTTCATCAGTCCGTAATAGCCGGAAGCCTCGCCGCGCTGGTCGGCCGGCACCTGGTCGGGCAGCATCCCCTGGTATGGGCCCTGTGCCGTGTTCGACGCGATCTGGAAGAAGACGTAGGCTAGGAGGAGCCCCCAGTACGAGGTGACGACCGCGATCAGGGTCAGGAAGATGACGTCGCCGACGACGCCGATCGCGATGAACGGGCGACGGCGCCCGAGCACGAAGCGGCTGTTGTCGCTGATCGCCCCGATCGCCGGTTGCCAGACGATTGCGAAGGCGGCGCCGACCGTATCGAGTACGGCGACGTAGGTGTTGACGTCGGCTCCGATGGCGAACGGTCCCAGACGGATGGTCATCGGGTCGGTGAACCGGTCGACCAGCAGCGGGATGATAGTGCCGCCCAGCGGCTGCATGACGTAGGCAATGGCAAACCAGAACGAGCTGAGCACGAGCATGCTCCGCCAGGACAGATGCCTGCGCACGGCAGACTCGTGCAGCGTCTTCAGCAGGCGACCCGCGGGGGGAACCCCGCGACCCCCAATCCGATTATTCCCGCCATCCCCCGCGGAGTGTAACGACGCCGGTGGCCGATTTGCTACGGTAGCGGGCGGATGGGTCGTTCCAAGATCACGGTGGTCGGAGCTGGCAATGTCGGCGCCACGCTGGCCCAGCGCCTCGCCGAACGCGGTTATGCCGACGTCGTGCTGGTCGACATCGTGGAAGGCCTGCCGCAGGGAAAGGCGCTCGACATGCTGGAGGCGGGGCCCATCGTCGGCTACGACTCCAGGATCGTCGGCACCAACGGCTATGAGGAGACCGCAGGCTCCAGAATCTGCGTGATCACCTCGGGCGTCCCCCGCAAGCCGGGCATGTCTCGGGACGACCTGGTCAAGACCAATCAGAACATCGTCCGGGGCGTGACGCAGGAGCTCGTGCGCCGATCACCCGACGCCGTTCTCATCGTCGTCAGCAACCCGCTCGACGCGATGGCACAGCTGGCCTACGAGGTGAGCAAGTTCCCGCGCGCGCGAGTGATCGGCATGGCCGGCGTGCTCGACACGGCGAGGTTTCGCACATTCATCGCGCAGGAGCTCAAGGTGTCGGTGCGAGACGTGCAGGCGTACGTTCTCGGTGGCCATGGGGACACGATGGTGCCGCTGGCGCGCATGTGCACCGTCGCCGGCATTCCCATCACCAAGTTGATCGCCGCGGATCGCATCGAGGCCATCGTCAAGCGCACCCGCGATGGGGGCGCCGAGATCGTGAATCTGCTGAAGACGGGCAGCGCGTACTACGCGCCCTCGGCAGCGGTGGCCGAGATGGTCGACGCGATCATGCTCGACCGCAAGCAGATCCTCCCGTGTGCCGTGCGGCTGGAAGGCGAGTACGGCATCCGTGGCCTCTTCGTCGGTGTGCCGGTCAAGCTCGGGGCGGGCGGCGCGGAGGAGGTCATTCAGCTCGATCTCACCGAGGCTGAGCGTGCCGCATTGCAGCGATCGGCCGACTCTGTCAAAGAACTCGTCGGCGTCATGGGGATTTAAGTCGGCGCGGCCCTTCCCGGTATCCTTTAGTCAGTGACCATCGAGATCCGCAGCGGGTATATCCCGCAGTCGAAGCGGCTGATCGAGAACCCGACCGCCGAACAGCTTCGAGAGCTCACCGCCCGGATGCCGAACGCGCGGCGCACCATTTACGACAACTACAACGTCCACACAAAGGTCGATTCCCGCAGCACCAAGAGCACCTACATCGTCACCGACCGTCCCCAGGAGCACACGGCGCAAACCGTGACGCCCGAAGAGGGGCGCAAGTGGGCAAAGCTCCAGGACGACTACATCCGCAGCCAGGAAATGGTGCTCCTCGACGGGGTCATCGGCAACGACCCGGCCTTCCTCACGCCGGCCCGTCTCGTCATCGAGGCCCGCAACGCCAACATCGCGGGGATGCAGCGGCATCTGTACTATGCGCCCGCCCCAGGCCAGCAGCCGGAAGTCACGATGATCTATACGCCGAACCTGTCGGCGCCAGGGTATCCGAACGATCGGGCGATCTTTGTCGACCTCGATGCCGGCATCACGCGGGTGTTCAACTCCGACTACTTCGGTGAGTCGAAGAAGGGCGGACTCCGCATGTGGAACAAGAAGGTCTACGA
>WNFF01002621.1_pt1 | contig 14707 bp, 7 predicted proteins | sample 5400441 | NCBI WGS metagenome assembly WNFF01 (sample SAMN13153345, study PRJNA577476) | soil metagenome | isolation source: 120 cm saprolite under Douglas fir tree site 2 hole 3 replicate 1 | place: USA:California | collected 2015-04-18 | reverse complement strand
GATATCGATTCCGCAATTACCGGTTGCGAGTCAGGGCGCGAGTCAGGGTGCGATGGCAGTAGCGACGGTGGTGCTTCTTCCGGCTCACTTTCCTGGGAGGGTTTTGGCTGTTGTGGCAATGGCCCTACATCATTGAGCCATGCATCTTCTTGAGAAACATCCATTTCCTGCTCCCTTGGCAGGAGAAGAGGCGCGACCCGATGTTTCAAAAACATAGATATGGTCTCCATAGAAAGTACAGCTATATAGTTTTGAGGCGCCATCTCATGGTGCCTTACATCCAGTATAACAATTGAGCAATAAGAAACTGTACCAGGGCAGAAAAAAGCTTCGAGCGCAATTCATGCATGAATTGCGCTCGAAGCTTTTTTCTGCCCTGGTACAGAATTGAACTAATCCAGGTAATCTTTCAGCTTGCGGCTGCGGCTGGGGTGGCGCAGCTTGCGGAGAGCCTTGGCTTCGATCTGGCGAATACGCTCACGGGTAACGTGAAACTCTTTGCCAACTTCTTCCAGGGTGCGGCTGCGACCATCATCCAGGCCAAAGCGCAATTGTAGTACTTTACGCTCGCGCTCGGTCAAGCTGTCGAGGACATCTTCCACCTGCTCTTTGAGCAACTGGTGACTGGCTGCATCGGCGGGAGCCAGAGCAGTGTGGTCCTCGATAAAGTCGCCCAGGTGGCTATCGTCTTCCTCCCCAATGGGAGTCTCCAGGCTGACAGGCTCCTGGCTGACTTTGATGATCTCGCGTACTTTTTCCGCGCTAATCTCCATCTGCTCCGCAATCTCTTCGGACGTGGGTTCGCGCCCAAGGTCTTGCAGCAGGCGGCGACTGATACGGATCAGGCGGTTGATCGTCTCCACCATATGAACGGGGATACGAATTGTGCGTGCCTGGTCGGCGATAGCACGGGTGATAGCCTGGCGAATCCACCAGGTTGCATACGTACTAAACTTGTAGCCCTTCGTGTAATCGAATTTTTCGACAGCACGAATCAGTCCGATATTTCCCTCCTGGATCAGGTCCAGCAGGCTCATACCGCGACCGATATACTTTTTCGCAACGCTGACCACCAGGCGCAGGTTGGCCTCGGTCAAACGACGCTGGGCTTCCTCGCCGTCATCGACGTAACGGCGATTTGGCATCTGCTTGAGGCGTTCAACCTTGCCGCGCTCCATGCGTTGGGCCAGCTTTACTTCTTCCTCTGCGGACAACAAGGGTACGCGGCCAATCTCGCGCAGGTACATCCGCACGGGATCGTCCAAACTGCTTTCAAGGTCTGCAACTACAATACCAAAGCCATCGTGCAGATCATCCCACTTAGCATTTGCCATGATATCTACCTCATCTTCCGGGCCAGGCTCCCAGTCTGCTGGTGGCTCTTTGGTCGGATCCAGGGCATCCATAGGCTCTTCGTCCTGCAGTTTTGTAAACAGGTCAAACGGCTCTTGCTCATCGGCGGGAGTGACAAGACTTCCACCCGCGGCGGCTTGAGTATGATGACCTACAGTATCGATATCAAAAACTTGTTCCGTACTACTCAATAAGGACTCTTCCACTCCAAAGGGTTCAATACTGAATATCTCTCTTAAAGGTTCCGTGCTTACAACACGATCATTCTGTACCCGATCAATCACTTCTTGTTCCCTAATCACCATTATGGCATCCCCCTCCAGAAAACAGGTTCTATCTTGTCTAGTAGGATAAACGAATAATATTGATAATTCCCGTTCCCTGATCCAATTTGGTAAAGATGATTCCACTATTCACTGCAATAGATCATAACCAGACCAACATACATCCAGGAGCATCCATTACCCCTGCAAATGCGTTGCTGAATCGATTGTCCGCAACTGCTGATGAATTGCCAGCAGTTTACGTCGAAGTTGCTGCGTTTCCGCAGCGTCCTCAGCATCTTTTGCCTCTCGCAAAACATACTGTAATTCTATATTCAATTGTACCAGCCGTGTTCGCTTGAGCCGGGTGGCGCATTGAACAGCATCTTTAATCTGTTCTGCCCCATCTAATGGAGCCCCTGACTCAATGCTATTACGTGCTCTCGCGAGTGTCGTGTGCAAGGCAAAAGGCACTAACTGCTCTAAGGGTTGATTTGAGGAGGAAAAGCCACGTTGATAAACAGAGTTGAGAATGCGGTACAACTCTCGCGTGTCAGCCCCAGCAAAGTCACCATCATTTATTATACCACAAACATGCTGACTCAACCCAGGATTTTGCAAGAGTAGCCCAATCAGGTAGTCCTCCCATTGTAACTTATCACTCTTCCTTTTGTCAAGCCCTGTAAAAACTTGACGCTTCTCCTCAGAAGCACCTGCAAACGAAACGCCTGTGTTTTCCGCTTGAGCATCCGCAAAAAGTGCCTTTGTATCTGCTTTGGATGCATTTTTCTGTTGCATCGGTGCCGAAAACTGGGCTACAACGCCGGTGGTCTTTTGACCTTTCAGCACTCGCTGCAACTCTTCATAGAGTATACGTTCGTCAGTGCTAATCATGGTGGCCAGTTTTCGCACATAAGCATCTCGTTTGATGCGATCAGAGATCATCCCGATTACGGGGAGTAAACGCTTTGCTGCCTCAGTCTTACCGCCCGGCTCCCGTAAATTGAGGCCTACCGTTTTCGCCTGAAAGTAATAGTCCACTAACGGGAGCGGATGGGACACTGCATATTCCCAGAGCGGGAGGTTGCGCCGGATCACCTCGTCCGGGTCCTCACCGGCTGGAAGTTGCAATACATTGATCTCGGCATCGACCTGCTCTTCCAGGCGAATCATCCCACGCGGCTCAAAATGCTTACGCCCTCCAGTTACTGTAGATGATGCAGCTACAGGCACAGGTACGACTGTACGGTCAAAGGTTTTTAATGCTTCCTGGATACCGTGTTCAGTTGCGCTTGCTCCTGCTGCATCAGGGTCCAGAGCCAGTGTTACCTGCCTGGTCAACTTTTTCAGGTGTTGAATGTGCTTTTCTGTGATCGCACTGCCAATACAGGCTACCGTTTGTTTTGTCCCATACTGATGTGCAATGACCGCGTCAACATACCCCTCGACAATCACCACCTGCTTTGCTACTTTAATGGCATCCCTGGCCCTGTCCAGGGCGTACAGGACGCTGTTCTTCTCAAACAAGAGCGTCTGAGGTGAGTTGAGATACTTTGGTTGACCATCCCCGAAGGCGCGACCACCAAAGCCAATCACCCGTCCTCGTATATCCCGTATGGGAAAGATCAGGCGATGCCGAAAGTAATCATAGACCCCGCTACCATTTCCACTATGCTCCCCACGTTCCCCGCGTTCGCTCCCCGCCAGCCCGCCACCCAGTCCCCCATCTCGATCTCGTGCCAGGCCTCCACTTACCAGTTCGCGCTCCGTATAGCCCTGGCCTAACAGGTAGCGAGATAAACCATCCCACTGTTCAGGCGCATAGCCGAGGCTAAAAGCCACTACGGAGTCAGCTGAGATACCACGATTTTGTACATATGCGCGAGCTTCAGCCGCTTCCTTAGAGCGCAACAACACCTGGTGAAACCATAACAGCGCATCCTCATTCAGCTTGCGCAGCCGCTCTTTGAGAGCACTTGTTTCGCGCGCTTCCTCCGGATTCTGACCGCCATATTCATCAACCGGCACACCCGCCTTCTCGGCCAGGTAATGCAGAGCTTCGCGAAACTCCAAACTCTGCTGTTTCTGCACAAAGGTGAAGACATCTCCCCCTTCATTGCAGCCAAAACAATGCCAGGTCTGGGCCTCCGCAAACACATAGAACGAGGGCGTTCGCTCATTATGAAATGGGCAAAGTCCCTTAAGAGACTTTCCCGATTTCTGTAGCTCGACAACCAAACCAATTTCATCCACCACGTCAACTTTTGACTTAATTGTCTCGATAATAGACATGATGCCGAATCCTCAGTACGCTATGGTGTATGGTGTGGTTTAGTTTGTCCTACACCACATATAACGGACAATATTCCAGAAAGTCGCGCTACTAGACACAAATATATGAGATTTTTAAAAATCATATCCCGATTGTACTATCTGTTACTACGAAGGAGCGTAGCTCTCGGATACGTGCAAAGTTATCCACTTATCCACAGCCCCTATATTACTATTAGAATCTTATTTAAAATAAATATAATAATAACCGTAGTAGTAGGTAGTGTGGAAAAGTGGATAAGTCGGCATTTCTTCCCTATATTGTTGATGCATAAAATGCATATAACAGCCTTTCAGGCTGCTTCATCTCATGTGTATAAGTTATCCCCACTCTGAAATGAGGGTGGATAGCATGTGGATAAAAACGGCTATCATGGGGATAAGTAGGGAGGAGAGCGTTGTACTTGTCCCCACAATAAAGAAGATGTGGATAAGTTATGCACATCAGATGTGGATAACGATTGCCGGTTATCCCCACCCATGAAACGGTGTGGATAAGTTATGCACAAACGGTGTGCATAACTTTACGCTGCTATAGAGCCTGTGGATAGTGTGGATATCTTATCCACAGACTTTGTGGATAAGTCGGAATGGATAAAACGGGTGGGGGAAACACTGGGAGTTTTACACAATTTTACGGAGTTGTCCACATTTTTTGACAGGTTATCCACTTCATTCGCATTTTTTCATGCGAAAAGCGGTATTAAATCTCTTAACTGCTCAGGTCTTTCTCTGTTTGACTCCTCACTGCCTTCCGGGGGGGTTAGCAGTTCGCAAGAGGTTTCTGTGAGCTTTGCAGCCGCATTCGGGGAATGGTGAAGGCAGCCGCAGGCAGCAAAGCTCACAGAAACCGAGGATGCGCTGTTATGGTTTCACCAGGTGTTGCTGCGCTCTAAGGAAGCGGTTGAATGGACAAACTACCTGCTTTGTGGATAATGTGGAAAACTTGTCCACAACAAATGTGGATAAGTTTATAAACGCCGCTTGCTTTGTGGATAATGTGGAAAACTTGTCCACAACAAATGTGGATAAGTTTATAAACGCCGCTTGCTTTGTGGATAATGTGGAAAACTTGTCCACAAATATTGTGGACAAGCCAAATATGTGATATGACAGTTGTCAAGTCATGAAATGGAATGTGGATAATGTGGAAAACTTATCCACATGGTTTGTGGATAAATCAAAAGATTTTGGACATATCTAAAAAAACTGAGTTATCCACAGTGATTGTGGATAACTCGGTGGAAAATTGTGCAGAAGTCCAGGTAGTACCCTTGAAAGTTGCTAACAAATCAAGACTCGTCAATGCATGGGGCAAGACTTTGCCCCATGCATTGACGAGTCTTGATTTGTTAGTTGCGTTTGCCCTTAGAAGAGGAATCTCTTGCAACTTTTCTGGTAGATAGCCTGTTGACGGGTAGCAGATCGATGGGGCGCTGGACTTGCTGTTGAATAAAAAGGTAGTAGACACGCAAGATTTCTCCCACGCTTAGTGCCGAGGCAGGTTTGTATCCTGTGGGGGTATCTCCGTTGTAGACGCCTGCGATCATTCCTAGCAGCCCTTGATTGAGTTGCTTGCTGAAGGGCTCTAACAGGGCCTCGCCCTGTTGCCACAAAGACCCCTCGTGCAGATTCTCGTTGGCCAGGCGTGCCGTGGCTTTTGCAGGCTCCTGGTATTGGATGTTGAACATGGCATCGATATATGGTCCGATCAGCCACGGCCAAACGCTTCCTTGATGTAATGTTCGTTGTTGCTCTTGCTGGTCTTCCTTGAGTTCGCCCCGGTATCCTGCCTCTTGAGGAGCCAGAGTACGTAGGCCGTAGGGCGTTACCAGTTGTTGAGTAACCAGGTCAAAGACAGCCTGTCGATACCCTTTATCCAGTAGCGGGTGGCGTAAAGAGAGTGCCAGCAGTTGATTGGGACGCATGGATGCATCGTCCCCGTCCGGCCCATCGATTACATCATACAAGTAGCCGCCAGCAGTATGCCAGAACCGTTGATGAAAGCTCTGTTTGCAGCGTGTAGCCAGTTCTTTATAAGAAGAGGGTGTAAGACTGGTACTATCTATATGTTGCTGCTGTTGTGACCATTCTTGCATGAGTGAGAGGGCATGATACCATAAAGCATTCACCTCAACGGGTTTACCCTGCCGTGGGGTAACAGGAACGCCGTCAACGGAGGCATTCATCCATGTTAAAGCTTTCCCGGGTTGAGTGGCTCGCAATAGCCCGTCGCTGGCATCCACCTGTATTCCGTTAGACGTGCCTCGTATATACCAATCGATGCTCTCAACAAGTCGTTGATACAGATCGTCAAGGAACTCATAGTCATGAGTAGCCTGTACATACTGGTCAAGAGCATAAAAGTACCAGAGTGTAGTGTCAACACTGCCGTAATCGTGCTCTTCCAGTGGGTGATCAAGAGATGGCAAGCGGTCTGGCAACATACCATGTTGAAAGTAGCGAGCCAGATTACGCAGGATTTGCCGGGCTTCATCATAGCGTTTGGTGACGAGAGTCAGTCCAGGCAGAGCAATCAACATATCACGAGAGCTATCTTCCAGGTCATAATAATCCGATAAAATCACCGGCGTAGACTCTGGAGAGCGGAAGAACAACCGCTCAAAATCTCTCTGCTCGCTGCGGGGTAAGGTACGATGGATTAGAAAACGATCAGCGGCCTGGAGCAGCAAGTGCAAGTATGTTTCACTATCTCTACTATCCGAATCAGCAGCAGAAGATGTTGGGAGTGGTAATAAGTTGATGGAGTGAGATGTCTCCCCACCTTCACCAAAATAGCGCAGTGGCTGGAGAAAACTACTCGCAAGCTCGATTTGCCTGGCAAGACTACGCTTGTACGAGAGATTCAGCCGGTTTTGGCTAAAGGTGAGCGAGGAAAGCTCTTCGGTAGTGGCTATGATCGTCAATGTTGCGTCTTCACCAGGCCAGAGTTTCGTCCGAATGACACCAGGGAGGTACAGATCATCCATAGCGGAGCGACTGGCGGCCTGGTCATGACGACGCAAGAATCGCCAGTACCATACACCGGTGGGAATAAAAGTGGTCTGGCTATCTGGATGGCCTACCGCAAAAATGGCATAGGGGGATGCTCCATCCCAGGCACGGATGGTACAACCTGCCACGCCCCTCGGCAGCATAAGCGGTTCTAGCTGTTCATCTATAGCAGCATCTCTTGTCGCCAGGCTCTCGCCGCTATGGACCTGTACCTGAAAATGCCAGTCATTGTTGCCGTACTGGGGCTGATGGTGAGGACGATGCGCTGAAAAAGGCAGAAGCGTCAGCGACAGTACCCGTTGTGAGGCTTCCGGGTATGCCGGGAATCCAGTGTATGCATGTGAATACCCAGGGCTCCTGTGTTGTGTTCCTCCCGCACTATTCCGGCTTGTGTTTCCGTATGCCGGCCCATCAGGTCTCCTGGCCCCCCTGGCGTCCGCGGTGCCCGTATCTGGATCAGTCCTGCTGCGTAGGACGCGGTATTGAATGTAGGTAGTATTGTAACCATGAGGCATCCAAATACGTTTTTCGAGCATGATGCCATCGATACCACCCAGGTGATACGTAAAAACTGGAAAGCCCTCTTCAAGACGAAAAGTCTCAAGATGAGCGAAGCCGCTGGGGCTCATCGTCCCATCTGTGTACTCGTTGGTGCCAAGGAAGTAGGTGCGCTCGTCAAATATAATTTCTTCATCAATTTTTGCCAGCAAGAGCTGTGGTGTGGCTGTATCTTCCGTTGCTTCTGCCGGTGAAGCCACAAGTAAGCCATGCTGCATACGGGTCAGCATCCCTGCCACTGTCCCTGCTGCATATCCCCCCAGCCCGTTCGTTACAAGCCACTCGCGTGAAATCGTTTCGTTCAGGTCACAGCAGATGCTGCGATCAAATGCGATGGGCATAGTTACCCTCCAAGCCCCTCAAATATTGATCTGTGACTACAGATGGACATGCTACTTATTTGATACGAACACGATAAAATGTTTCTTCCTTACTGGTTCCCTTTACCCTCCTCTAGTGTAACATAACATTTTGCCAGAATCAGCTATTCCAAATGGTATTTCATACAATGGTAGGAAATTGTGATACACTGCAAAAATATGAAAGAGAAAGTTGTTCTCATGGAATCTATTTCATTCAAAAGACAACAACTGATAGCTGGCCTTGCCCTGCTTTCTTTATTATTTGCTGCATGCATTAATCTGCAAAATACTGATGTGCCTAACCCTCTTGGCCTGGTCAATCCAGGTGTCTTGACGGTTGCAAGCGATACCACCAATCCTCCACAGGAGTTTATAGACACAACTACTCAGCAGGTAACGGGCTTTGATATTGATCTTATCACTGCTATTGCTCGACGTATGGGGTTGAAAGTAGAAATTCTAACAACTAAGATTGAGACACTCATCAGTGATCTTGGCAACAAGCGTATTGATGTCGCTATATCAGCCATACCTATTACTCCTGATCGCCAGGCAAAGGTCAATTTCATCCCCTATTTCAATGCCGGTGAGTCGCTGCTAGTAGAGGTTGGCAACCCCCACCATATTACCAGTCTTGCCGACCTGTGCAGGCAAAGCGTTGGCGTGCAGGCGGGCACGGTAGAAGTAACTGACTTGCAAAACGCTAGCGAGATTTGCCAGCGATCGCATAAGCCAGCGATCAACCTCATCGTTTTGAAAAATCAGCTGGATGTCATTCAATTATTGACCGATCATCGCGTGGCTGCAACTTACCAGGACTCGCCAGTGACAGACTACTTTATCAAATTGAATCCTGGTCACTTTGCCGTTGGAGGTGCCGTAGCCAATGCCAACCTGGAGGGTATAGCTGTAGGGGAGGCGGGGGAGGCGGGGGAGGGGAGCAAGGACAATACAGCATTGCTCAGGGCTATGCAAACAGCTTTTAATAGTCTCAAGGCTGATGGAACATACCATAGCATTATTATAAAGTGGGGAGTGACTGGCGAAGAAATGATGTTATAAGTATTTTGCGCCGATGTACCGCGACCATCACCAGCAATATGGATCTTCGATGCTCACGCTAGCCACCTCAGCCATGCTAAAAAAGGGCATTCTGCTGGGCATTGGAAGATGTGGGTAAAGCGCAGAGTCGCTGTGGCAGCATAAAATTCGGGTAGGTATCGAGCAGGTGGAGAAATGCCCGTACGATCATGGGGTCAAAACTGGCGGCGGCACCGAGCAATAGACGCTCGCGAGCAGCTTCTTGAGTGAGGGCCGCTTTGTATGGACGTTGTGAAGTCAAGGCGTCAAAGACATCCGCCACTGCCAGGATGCGTGCGCTCAGTGGAATCTCTTCTCCATGCAGGCCAGTAGGATAACCGTGTCCATCCCAGGCTTCATGGTGATACAGTACAGGCTCTACATAAAAGGAGTCGACGTCGCAGCCAATCAGGATACGCGCCCCAATCAACGGATGTTTTTCCATGGTGCGGCGTTCCTCCTCGGAGAGAACATCCGACTTGTTGAGGATGGTGTTGGCAATCCACGTCTTGCCCAGGTCATGCACCAATGCTGCCAGGGCCAGGTTGCGGGCCTCGCGCCGGCTCCAACCCAGGCAACGCGCCAGGCGCTGCGCGTATGTTGCGACGCGGCGTGAATGCTCATAGGTCACGATATCGCGTTCCTGGATGCTCTTTACAAATGAAAGCAGGACTCCTCGCGACTCTCGCTCTCTATTGATGTGTGTGGCGGCGACCACTTCTCTTTCCCCTCCCTTGCTTTCTGGAACCTGTGTGTCTTTCGTGTCTTTTTGTATCAGGGAAAACATACGTACATTAACGTAAGCACATACTATCATAATATGCAATTCTGCACCCTGTCTATGCTTCAAGCTCAAAGGGTACTTTTGGATTATCTGTTCGTCTTTTCTGACCTGTCTTGCTCATTACCCGCAGGCGGCGGCTTTGCTATCCCCCAAATAGTCCTTTTTATCTACAGGATAGTTTTTAATCGGGATAATTTGTGATAGACTCGATGAAATACTATAAAACATTACAAAGGAGCCGCGTAGTCGATGACAGAGAATACTGTAGAGGAGGTCTCGACAGAGTCCTCTTCTTCCGAGCAAGAGCAACGTTCTGATACTATCATTACCGTGGTATTCACCGCGGATAACCATCTTGGCTACAACTCCTTTGGCCAGTCGCCGCGCAAGCGTGAAGAAGGCCAGCAGCTACTGCGCCATGCCTTTCAACAGGCAACTGATTTTGCTGTAGGACAGGGTGTCGATCTCTTTATACAGGCGGGCGACCTCTTTGACACGCCCACGCCAGATGAACGCGACCGCAGCTTTGTGGCGGCACGCCTTGCCCAACTTCGACAGGCAGATGTGCGCGTCTTTGTACTTGGCGGTGTCCATGACACACCTGTAGAAACGCATACGGTCCTGGGTGAGGTAGCCCCTATGCCTCCTCAAAGCAGCTACGCGCATTTAGGTGTATTGCACTACTTCGCGCCAAACCCTGTTGAACTTGAACCAGTCATTTTCAATGTGCGGGAAGTGCCGGTTGGTATCTGTGGCCTCGGTGTGGTGGCGAGCCAGGAGGGAAATCCTCTGGAGCTTATCCACGTCCAGGATGAGATCGAACGCGCTGCCCTATCGCTCCTCGTGTTACATGCGCCTATCGAAGGCTTGACCGGCCAGGGTACCCTGCTTGACACTCGCGCTCAAATCAGCCGTGCCAGTATCGAGAATCAATCTTCATTCCGCTATATCCTTGCTGGCTACCATCATAGCCATCAGCATTTGCGCATTGGGCGCAGCGATGTGATTGTGGCGGGGGCGACACAAAATATCGTAGGCTCCCGATTGATCGCACCCAACATCGCGTCCGCAGGGTCGGGCACCCAGGAGGAGCCTGGTTTTGTTTTTCTGGGGTTAGCTGCTGATGGCATTCGCTGGTGCAAACATATCGCCGTTGATGCTCTCAAGCTGCAACAGGTGGTCATACACACCAATCAACTTTGGGACGAGATAGACGAGGTGGGCGCAGGAGATCGGGCTCCTACGACATTGGTTACTGATATAATCCTTGAGCAGTTACGCCCTTTATGTAATCAGGAAACTATCGTGCAGTTTCGACTTGAAGGTTCGCTTACTCGTAGCCAATACCATCAACTCGACCTTAACCAGATACGGCGTTATGGTGAGGAACACTGTTTTGCACTCACCATCGATGATAGCAGCCTTGAAATCTTGCCCGTAGGGGCCTTCAGCGACGTCTGGGGTGGGGAGAGGTCCTCGGAGAGTCGAGCGCGTTTCAATACGCCCGCGCCCAACACGCCCACGGGTGAGGAAGCCATCCCTGCTAGAACAGGAGAACGCTTCTCCCCTCGTCAAGAACTTGTAGCTCTGGCGGATGAATGGATAGCTGCCGCAAGCGACGAACAAGAGAAAACAGCTCTCCGTATCACCAAAGAAGACGTGTTGGCAGCATTGGACTCATCTGGTGCAGATAAAATGTAGTGGCACCCGCCTGCTTCCGCAACCTTCACCATTCCCCGAATGCGGCTGCCGCATTCGGGGAATGGTGAAGGCAGCGGAAGCAGGCGGGTGCCAGGGGGACGGTAACGATGATCATATTAAAACACCTCACAACACAACAATTTAGGGCTTTGCGGGAGATCGACCTGCACTTTCCACAACGTGGCAGTATCCTGATCCAGGGCCCCAATGAGGCCGGTAAATCTGCCCTCTTTGAGAGCATCTATTTTGCCCTCTATGGCACCCCTGTTGACTCATGGTCCGTCAACCATGGCAGGCGTAGCGCCGACGACCTCATACTGTATGGCGCATCCCAGGCTACCACCACCCTCACCCTCTCTGTTGGCGCCACTGAATTAACCATCAACCGTACTATTGAGCGCGGCAAAGCACAGCAAGTAACCTTGCATGTGCGCAAGCTCGGCCTGCCTGAAGAACCACCCATTACCGATCCTGTCGCAGCAAATGAGCGTATTATCGACGAACTGGGGCATATGGACGGCGAAGCCCTGCGTAACTCCTGCTTCATCGAGCAGAAAGGCCTGCACCGTCTGGAGGACCTGCCGGGGAGCGAACGAGAGGCCACCATACGCAAATTATTGGGACTTGAGAAACTCATGCGTTTGACCGAACAGTTTAAACTTACGCCAAACGACGAACAAATGCTCGTTGATAGTACCGAGCGCTTGAAACTTGCCGAAATACAGGCCAACATACCTGAACTAAGCCAGCAGCTCGGCCAGCTTGAAGTGGCCCTTGATGCCGTCACCGTCTCCGAAGACCTTGCCGAAATCAGCCAGCAAGAGGCAGAGATTGCCGAACAAGAGCTTTCACTTGAACAGCTGCGGGCCAAACGTAGCCAGCTCAAGGCCCGGCAAATTCGCATCCAGCACCTGCGTAAAGCCGACGCCACGCTTGCCGGCATCATAGCTGCCTATGACGACATAGCCGAGAGCCATCGCGAACTTCCTGAACTTGACCGGCAGATCGCTGAGCTTGATCGCCGCGAGCGCGAGGAACTTCCCCCCCTGGAGCAGCGCGTCAATGACCTGGCCGACCTCACTCGTTCGTTTGGCACCCTCGAGCGCATGTCCAATGACCTGCTTACCTCCGTCAGCACCATCAAAGAACTCGAACAGGAACTCATACAGCACCAGCAACTACAACGTGATAGCAACGAACTGGATCAACAGATGATTGAGGCACACCTGCGAGTAGACCAGGCACGCCAGACCCTCAACGAGTTGGAAGAGCGCAGGCGTGCCGGTCGTCCACAACTAGAGGCCCGCTTGCAGCGATTGCAAGGGCTGAGCGAGCGACTCGTCATGCTGCACCAGGCCGAGGAGGCTTACACACAACGGGTCATGCAGCAGGGACTCATAGAAGAGAACACCACGCTGCTGGCAAAAGTACGCAAAGAGCTCAAAGAAACGGAGCAGGAACTGGCACTGGTCGAGGCCGAGGCACGACAGGATCAGCAACAGGCCGAAGCAGAAGAGAAGCACTGGCGACAATTAAGCATCAATCGCCAGCTTGAAGAATGGATACGGCTCAAAGGGCTAGCGGAGATTCGTGAGGGCCTGGAAGAGGCGGAGCGGCACGTCATAGACGCCCACCGGCACCAGGAGCAATTGACTGTCGCCGCCTTAGACGCACGCAGAGCAGCCAATAGATGGTTAATCACCGCCATTAGTAGTGGCATACTTGGCATGCTGCTAGGTGCCGTCGCCCTCTTTATCGCCTCTCAACAGGCCATACCGGCAGCGATCTTAGGCATGATTGCTTTAATGCTCTTCGCAGGTGCAGCATACAGCTACTACACCTATAGCAAAGAACATAATCAAGAGCAAATAGCCAACCAGCAAATGCAGAATGCCATCAGCCAGATGGGTATGATGGTCGCGGCACGAGAGGCCGCTATGCGCATGGGGGGAGGCATCGGGGGTGGGGATGCCGGGCGCGAGCGTATTGAAGGGACACCCATCCAAGGACAGGTGCCCGCATTGCCTGCGGGCAAGGGGAGCAGGAGGGGCACCCCCCTGCTCCCCTTGCCCGCAGGCAATACAGCAAGCGAAGCTTCGGGCCCCAACGATCTTGGACAGGTTGAACATGAAATCCGCTCGTTGGGAGGTACCGTACCCCGTTCCCGCGAAGAAGCTCAACACCTCCTGCAACAAACACAACAAGACCGCAGCGAAAGCCTCGCCGATATACAGCAGCGTATGACGGAGAAACGCGATGTGGCCCTGGCCTCGCGTAACCGGGTTAACGTTACCATGGAAGCCGTCGCGGCACTGCGCAAAGAACGCCAGCGTTTAGAAGACCAGCGCAAAAACGAAGGCTGGGACGATTTCGATGCCAAACTTCGCTCTGACCGTATCGCCATCGAAGACAGGCAAAATGAAATTGCCACCCTCGCCGGTCAGGAAGGACTGCCCATCCCTTCTTTCGATGCCTCTAACACTCAAACCTTGGCCACAAACGCCGAATTTGAAATAGCTATAGCCGACGCTATCAAAGCCACTGAACGCGAAATCGCCTCCCTGGATGGCAAACTTGACCTCGTTTCCGATCTGGCCGCCCAGGTCAAAATACAACAGGACGCTCTCGATATCCTCCTGTCACGCCAGCGCGGAATCACTGTGCGTCGCGAGCGTTTCCAGGCCCTTAGCCCTATGCAGCAGATCGAACGCGCGCGCGAGCAGCAGATTGTCTTGCGCAGTGCTCTACAAAATTTACAGGACTCGTTGCGCCAGCGCGTCAAGCCTCTCGGCGTATCCTTTGGGCAGGCCGCAATTAGCCAGGCGGAGACCGTTGCACGTAAACAACTGGAAGCCCTACAGATTACCCTTGGAAGACGCCTGGAGCAACAGGGGCGTCGCGCCAACTATCTCGCCATCCTCAAAGATCGCCAGGACGCGCTTGCCGACCATTATCAACAGCTTGCCAAGTTCAGCGGCACGCTTGGCAGTTGGATTGTCCCCCCCAATCCTTTTGCCGAAGCGCTCGCCGCTCTCCGTCAACGCTGCCAACAGGAAATCGAAGAGGCCAACGAGAATAACATCCTGCAAGAACTCGAAAAGTTGCGCATACAGGAAAATGCCTCCAACGCCAAAATCAGACTCTGCCGCCAGGAGATCGAGGAGGCGCACGAGCGTATCGCCGCCATGCTGGTGCAGCGCAGTCGCCCGGCAACCAAAGGCTACAATTTTACCGATATTGTCGCCGTCTGGCCTCTTGTC
>WNFF01002619.1_pt1 | contig 14717 bp, 10 predicted proteins | sample 5400441 | NCBI WGS metagenome assembly WNFF01 (sample SAMN13153345, study PRJNA577476) | soil metagenome | isolation source: 120 cm saprolite under Douglas fir tree site 2 hole 3 replicate 1 | place: USA:California | collected 2015-04-18 | reverse complement strand
ACGCGCTCCACTACGCCCACAGCCACGACGTGGTGCATCGGGACATCAAACCGGAGAACATCCTGCTCGAGAGTGGGCACGCGGTGGTGGCGGACTTCGGAATCGCGCGGGCGATCACCGCGGCGGCCGGCGAGAGAGTCACGGAAACGGGGATCGCGGTGGGGACGCCGGCGTACATCAGTCCCGAGCAGAGCGTCGGCGAGCAGGCTCTCGATGGGCGCACCGACATCTACAGCCTCGGGTGCGTCCTGTACGAGATGCTCGCGGGAGAACCGCCCCACACGGCTCCAAGCGCACAGGCGATCTTCGCCAAGCGCCTGCAGGCCCCCCCGCCTCGACTCTCGACGGTGCGCGATGTACCCGCGCCCGTCGAAGCGGCCCTCGCCCGGGCGCTCGCGAGGGCGGCGGCGGATCGGTTCCCGACCGCCCATGCATTCGCCGTGGCGCTCACGAGCGACGGGGCCGCGCTGCGGGTGGCTCCCCACCGTTCCGGGTGGCGACTGGCGCTGTTCGGCGTCGCGGGGGTTGTAGCGGTCGGGGGCGCGCTCCTGGTGTTGCGGTCCGGCCGAGAGGCGCCCACGTACGGGCGCACGGCGATCGCGGTACTGCCATTCCAGAACCTGAGCGCCGAGGGGCCGTATACCTACTTCGCCGGCGGGCTGCAGGAGGAGATCTTGACCCAGCTCTCGAAAGTGGCGGCCCTCAAGGTGATCAGTCGGACCTCGGTGATGGGTTACGCGGGCACGACGCCCCCCTTGAGGCGGATCGCGAGCGAGTTGCGGGTCGGGAGCGTGGTGGAGGGGAGCGTGCAGGTGGTGGGCGAGCGGCTGCGGGTGAACGTGCAACTGATCGACGCCGCTACGGATGCGCAAGTCTGGGCAGAGCGCTACGACCGCACGCTGAAAGATGCATTTGCGATTCAGAGCGACGTGGCGCAGCAGATCGTGATTGCGGTGGGGGCGGCGCTCAGCGGTCCTGAGCGTCACGGGCTGGCCGAGGCTCCCACGGCGAACGCCGAGGCCTACCGCCTCTACCTCCAGGGCCGCGAGTACGTGACTCGCCCGGGATTGCTCCGACAGGACTTCGAGGCCGCCCAGCACCTCTACGAGCAGGCGCTGGTGCTCGACCCAGGGTTCGCGCTGGCGCACGGGGCGCTCTCGGAGGTACACGGCGCGATGTACTGGTTCCGCTACGATCCCTCGTCGGCCCGGGCGGTGCGCCAGCGCGAGGAAGCGGAGGCCGCGCTCCGGCTCGCGCCGGACCTGCCCGAGGCGCACTTCGCCATCGGCCTGTCCCACTACTTCGCGCGCCGAGACTACCGGCTAGCGTTGGAGGAGTTTCGCATCGCGCTGAAGGGGCGGCCCAATGACGCCAGGGTGTGGGAGTTCATCAGCTCCGTGCACCGCCGGCTGGGGAATTGGGACGAGGTCTTCTCGGCGTTCGAGAAGGCGGCGCAGCTCAACCCGCGGGACGCGCAGCTCTTCTATAACGGCGCATACTCGTTCCTAACGATGCACCGGTACGCCGATGCGGTGCGCGCGTATAACCGGGCCTTGAGCCTCGCGCCAGGCCTTCACGGCGCAGCCGTCGAGAAGGGATGGGCCTACGTGCTGTGGCAGGGACAGCTCGACACGCTGCGAGCGGCCCTGGGCCAGTTGCCGCGGGACGCGGATCTGGGACCGCCCTCGACGAGGGCCGAGTGGTACGTTCGACTCTCGTACTGGCTTCGACAGGCCGACAGCATGCTACGGGCCCTCATGACCGCCCGGGTCGGCGTCTTCGAGGCGCAGGCCCGGTTCCTGCCCAGTTCGCTGTACGCCGCCTGGGCGCACCAGCTGCGCGGCGACAGTGCGGCGGCGCGGGCGGCGTTCGATTCGGCCCGCGTGCTCCTGGACTCGGTGATGAGGGGACTCCCGGACGACTGGCGCGTACACGCGGCCCGTGGCCTGGCGCTAGCTGGCCTGGGCCGTCGCGACGAGGCGCTCCGTGAGGCCCGCTGGCTACAGCGGTCGGTCGTGTACCGCGAGGACGCCCTTCAAGGGCCTCTGCTGGCGGAAGATCGCGCCCGGATCCTAGCGCAGGCTGGCGAAGCCGATACCGCCCTGGACGAGATCGAGCGGCTGCTGGCGGGGCCCTCTTGGTTTAGCGTCCACATGCTGCGGTTGGACCCGCGCTGGGACCCGATTCGCGACCACCCGCGGTTCAAGACGCTGCTGGCCAAATACGGCGAGCGCTGAGACCCGGCAAACACTCCGGCAAAGTGCGTTCCAATCCCAAGCCGAGGTGTCGGTTAAGTCCGCGCAGCGGATGACCAATCCGCAGTCTTGGGACGTTGGTGACGTGTACCTAGGGACCTAGAAGGTCGCCGCGTCGCGCCTATACCGATTGAGTGCGTCAAACGCTTATCGTACTCCTCCTGCGTACCCGCTCGCCTAGTGGGCTCGCTGCCCTAGAGACTCAAGGAGTTGTGATTTCAGGTAGCGCCGCCGCGGCCGGACGCGCCCGCCGCCGACCGTGAAGAAGGGGAGGTCCAAGGCCCGAAGGGAATCCAGGCCGATCTGGAGGAGCTCTGCAGCTTGTCGGCTTGTGAGAACTTCGCGGCCTGTGAAAACGTCACGCCAGTCGAGCCTGCGGCTAGCCTATCTCAGGTAGACGGGACTGTTTGCCCAATGCACCGAGAATTCCTAGTCTTCAAGCCTTACTGCCTAGACGGGTGACACGCGATCGCACGGCGTAGGTCACCAGCAGGCTCGCTGGTGTCGAGTGTCCGCTCGAACGCTCGGGCGACAGTGCCACATCCTGTAGTGACGGGCTCGGTGCTCGCGCGGGATCAAGACGTAACGAGTGTGGCCGACCGTCCCTCTCACGCGTGCTCCAGACTATGCGCAGTCCCCATCCCTAGGGATCATTCGCAGTCGCGTCGTTACGGCATCTTGCATTCGACAGTCACCAGACGATCGTGAAAGGCCACCATGCGTGCGGACCTGGCAACCTCGACGATATCCACGGGATTCGTCATAGCCTGCCCTTGGATGCAAAGGCTGCCTGAGCCCCCCAGAACAACGTCGACTTCAACTAGTGACCCCCGCTCGACCACGGAGTCGATAGTGATTGAGAATCCCGTGTTGGGCCTGCTGCCCATGCTCGCCACTACAACCATGTTTCGCTTGAAGTCGATCTGGGGCGCTGGCCGCACCTCGGGTGCACCGGTCATCGCCTCAGTCCATACCTTTCGAAACGTCGCCGAATCGCCCGCCACAGCGCGCATCGAATATGGGAAGCCGGAATTCGGCGTTCGAAGTAGATGTCGGAGCGAGTCTCCGGGCGCGATAGCCGCCGGGCCGCGTCCTCCGAACACATGCGCAGAATGCGACGGCCCTCTGCCACCTAGGAATACAAGGAGCAGAGTCACTGCAGTGGGGGCTCGAAGCGTTGCCATCATAGTCCTTTCGCGGCCATCTCCGTCAGCGAGGCTATAGGAAGCGCCTACTTGGCGCGCCTGGCCGGCCTTCTTTGCTACCCGAACGCCAAACGACAGGAGGCCAGGCAAGGCAAATGCACGGTCGCGTTTGGTCCCGATGCGTCACGGTTAGTTCAGAGTCAGGCATGGAATCTCACGGTCCGCTTCGGGGCGGAGTCGGCGAGATCGTGCCCTGCCCCTGACCCCCAACGCAGGCTGATAGGGTTGCCACAAGCGGGGTCGCTTCCGCACCGCTCGTCGCACGTCGATACCCAATCCCGCAACCTGAGTACGTCAACGGGTCTCCCACCATATGCTGATCGAGCGTGAGGTGGGAAGTCTCCTGAGACTGGCCCTCGGCAGTGACGATTTGGCTGCCGTCCTCGGAGCCGGCTACCCAGAAGACTTCTTTCGGGGTCGGGAAATGCCAGAGGAACCGGGGACTACTCGCATGCGTCGGCACCGACCAGACATCGGCTTCTTCGGTCGATGTGACGAACGACGCGGTGCGACACTGTTCGGCGTTGGAGCCAGTCGGATTCGGGTCCCACGGACAAGGACCGAAGCCGCCGAGCGACGTAAGGCTTTGGAACTTCGACACTGTCACGAAGACTTGTCCGCCAGTCAATCCGAACGCCGTAGCCCACGACATGCTTTCCACGGACTCCGCCGGGAGAAACGGCACCCCAAACGGCACCCGCCTGATGGCAGGGGTTCTTCTTGATCTGGCGGTTGCCGCCCTCGGGGCGATCCCCGAACCACTCGCGATTGGCGTCTTTCTTGAGGTGAGAAAGGTCACGCGTTGCCGCGATCCCCGGCGTACGAGCTCCGCCCTGACCCGCGCGCTCGCGCTCCGTGAGGACCGGCAGCAGGACGACGAAGAGCCCACGCGCGGTTGTGGAGCGCTTGGTGGAGGGGGCCGAGTGGCTTGAAGCGGCGGGTTGCTAAGCCGATGAGCCCTTTAGATAAATACAGAGGCACCTACTTCCACAATGCGAAAGTCTCTGGCTGGTATCCCACGTGCAGCGAGTGCCCGGGCCAACCGGGCGGCCGGCTCATCGATCCCCTCCGCCGTCAGCTGGAACACCCCGAAATGCATCGCGATGCTTTCGGCGGCACCGAGATCGAGATGAGCCTGCACCGCCTCGTCGGGATCCATGTGTATGTCTTTCATGAACCAACGCGGCTCGTAGGCCCCAATGGGGAGCAGCGCGAGATCGATCGGAGTCAGCCTTCGTCGGATCTCTGCGAAGTGGGGTCCATAACCGGAATCGCCCGCGAAAAAGATTCGCTTCCCCACGACTTCGATCAGGAACCCACCCCAGAGTGCGTGATTGCGATCGAACAACCCCCTCGCGGCGCTGTGTTGCGCGGGTGTCAGCGTGATGGGGATGCCGCCCCGGGTTGAGGCGTTCCACCAATCGAGTTCCTCAACCTCGTCAATTCCCACCGAGCGGAGCAGGCGCCGGTTACCGATCGGGGTGATAAAGGTGGGCTCGAAGCGACGCTTGAGCTCGAGGAGAGCGCGCAAATCGCAGTGATCGTAGTGGTTATGGCTGAGCAGGACGATTGAGATGGGCGGCAGGTCATCGAAACGGACCCCCGGGGCCCTGACGCGGCGAGGTCCTGTAAATTGGCTCGGGCTCGCTCGATCGGCGTACACCGGATCGATAAGAACGCTTGTGCCGGCGCCCTGAATGAGAAAGCTCGAATGACCGATGAACGTGACCGCCGCCTGCTTCTCCCGTACGATCGGCGGTTTCTGCGGTTGGACCGGAATCGACACTGGCCAACGCGTCCTTGGTGTGAGGAGCATGCGCGGCACCATCCACAGCGACGGACCATCGGCGCCGTTCGGATTGAAATATCGGTGCCCGTCAAAGTGGGCCGTCATTCCTCGAGCAGGCGTTCGGTGAGTGTCTGTCACTCGCTGGGCCGGAGTACGTTTGCAAGGTGGCGGTATCCCAGGACTTCATATCCGACGACCGTCACGGCCGGCGCCAGCGCGAGGACGACAAGGCACCTCGCCATGCTGACGCCGGACCGCGCCGCGGTCACCGTGACAACCACGACAGCCGCGGTCCCGATCAGCAACCACAACTGGAAGCGATTGAAACGTCGAACCAGGTAGTAGTACAGCGCATAGATCAATCCAAGAAACGCGCCGACCGGCAGGGCCACGCTCAGAACTGCGGCGAGCGGGCTGATCTTGGTCTGGTGCTCGATGAAGTACGCGGCGACATGGAGCCCGGCGCCGGTCGCGACGATCGTGGTGACGATCAATATCTGACCGATTCCCCAAACGAACGCTCGATTGCGGTGCGCCTCGAGAATCTGCGCGGAAGGCAAGAGATCATAGAGCCACCACATCCCGAAGATCAGCGCTGTGCCCGCGATTCCGACGAGCGTCGCGTCCAACGTCCAGCCCTGCTGCCCAACTATGGCCGAAAGTGCGGCGACCGTGCCCACGACTCCCTCGCCCAACGCGATGATCGCGAAGAGGGAGTGGCGCTCGGCGATGTGATGCGCATGCCACGGGGTGCCTCCGTCTTGGCGCTCCGCGAGCACCGGCCCCGTCAATTCGATGAGCGCGAGGATGCTACCGAAGATGAAGGCCGCCGCGGCGGAAAAGCGAACGGCGATCTCGACCACCCAGCCGATTTGCGCGATCGAGATCGCGACGGCATAGGTCAGGCACGCGCGGCGCCGGGCGGGATCCTGTCTGGCCGCGCGGAGCCACTGGAGGACAAGGGCAACGCGCATGATCACGTACCCGAGCACCATGACTGAATTGTCAAGGTGCTCGCCGCGCTCAATCGACGCGAACATGCGTGGCAGACCGATCGCCAGGACCAGCACGCCGACCATCTGCCTCAGGGTGACGACTCGAAAAATCCAGTCGTCCGTGTCATAGGCGGACGCGAACCACGAGAAGTTGATCCAAGCCCAGCAGATCGCGAAGCTCGCAAAGCCAAACCCGAGCAAGCCGGCACCGTAGCGACCCGCCGACAGACTGGAGGCGAGTTGCCAGGCCGCGAGGCTGAAGCAGGTCGCGAACGTCAGATCGAACAATTGTTCGAGCGAGGTCGCAACGCGGTGCACTTCACCCGGATCGCGTCCCGCCATTTGCCGCGAGTGATGGTGCAGGGCGTCGGCCCCGGGCGGTGGGGTAGCAAACGGCGCTTGATGGTCACCGGCAATCACCGGGACTTGACCAGCGCGCGGATGTCGCGGTTCTCGAAAACCAAGCCTCCGCTCTCCCGTGTCTCCCGGACGGCGACATCGACCATGGCGGAGGCCAAGTCGTCGGCCGGAATCACCTGGTTGGAGAATAACCGACGAAACACGGGGTAGATCGCGCGCAAGAGCCGGTAGCTGACATTGGGCTCCTTGCGAGGCTGCACGGGGTAGATATACGCCGGCCGAAATATGTAAACACGGGGGAACCCCGCCGCGAGGAGCGCCTTCTCGGCCTCTCCCTTGTAGCGAGCGAACGCCATCCGGCTTCGTCCCGTCGGGTCCGCGCCATTCCCGCTCAAGAAGGAGAACGCCGCGTCAGGGCTGCAGCTGCGCAGAACGCGCGCGAACTCCACCGTGTAATCTACGGTGATCGTGCGGAGTTCCACGTCCGATACGGATCCGGTGTACGTCCCAAGGCAAAAAACCACTGCATGCTGACCCGAAAGTGTCTCCACGAGCGCGGAGCAATCGGCGAAGTCTCGATGCAGAACCTCGTCCAGCTTGGGATGCGATATGCTAAGTTTCCTGCGGCCGATCGCCGTCACACGTCCAACGTCGGGGTGGTCTAGCGCATAGCGAAGGGCGTATCCGCCGACCATTCCCGTCGCACCCACGACTACAAGACGTTTCTGGCCCCCCGCCGGAACGTTCATGCCAGTCCGCGCTGTTCCAGCCAGTCGACGTACAGGTTACGCTCGGCAAACAGCCAGGTGCCGTCCATCTTCACGAAGGTGTCCGTATAGCGGAGAGCGGCAATCATCAAGCGTCGGGTTTTGCCGTCGATCGTCAGGTGATGGGGCATGCAATACGTTTCCCCCGTGCCTCGGTCGCGGGTCAGCGTGAGGATCGTCGTCTGCCCGAGGAAGTGCATGGTCGCGGCGTACTGGTTCAGGTCGGCGAACACGGGAGCAAGCGCTTCGCGCGAGTGCAGCTCCTGTGAAGGCGTCGGATCCTTGGCGTTCATGTATACGACGAAATGGGTGTCTGGGGTGAAGAGAGCCATTTGACCGTTCGCATCACGACGATCAGCACAGTGTGCGTACGCCTCGACCAGTTCCCGGATGGCGAGGCGATCTGCGGCTTCTTCGGGGGAGATGGTCACGTGTTTACTCATACTCTGGTCTCCGTGATTTAAAGTCCTCTATGGCCGGCAAGAGAGCGATCATTCGAGGATAGCCCGGGTTTCGAGACACGCCTCGATTCCGTATCGGCCATATTCACGGCCGATGCCGGAGTATTTGAATCCGCCCCAGGGGGCCTGCGGATCATCCGTCATGCTGTTGATCACGACGCGTCCGGCCCGTATCTGCGAGGCCACGCGACGCGCGCGCTCGAGGTCGGACCCAAGGACGGCGGCGTGGAGACCATACTTAGAGTCGTTGGCGATCCGGACCGCCTCGTCCTCGGAGTCATAGGCGATGACGGACAGCACGGGACCGAAAATCTCTTCTTGGGCGATGGTCATCTCGTTCGTCACGTTGACAAACACCGTAGGCTTCACGAAGTAACCCGCTTCCCAACCTTCCGGACGACCCTCGCCGCCGATGAGAACGTCCGCGCCTTCTTCGATCCCCTTGCGGATGTAAGACTGCACGCGTTCGTACTGTTTCTGCGACGCCATCGGTCCAATGGCGGTCTTGGGATCAGCCGGATCACCGACCGGAAAGGCAGCCATGGCGTTCATGATTGCCCGCTTGACTGCGTCCAACCGGCTCTTCGGCACGAGAAGGCGCGTCCCCGCTGCGCACGCTTGACCGCTGTTCAAAAAGGCCATGACGAGCGCCGACGGGATCGCCTGGTCGAGTACGGCGTCATCGAGCATGATGGTGGGCGACTTCCCGCCCAGTTCCAGCGTGACGCGCTTCATGGTTTGCGCCCCGTCGCGCATGATCGATTCGCCCACAGCCACCGAGCCGGTGAACGAGATCTTGGCGACGTCGGGATTGCGTACGAGCTCGGCGCCGACGACACTGCCACGCCCTGTGACCACGTTCAAGAGACCCTTCGGGAGACTGGCCTCGTGCAGCGCCTCGACTAACACCTGAGTCTGGAGCGAGCTCAACTCGCTGGGCTTAATGACGACCGTACAGCCGGCGGCGACGGCCGAGGCGAGCTTTAAGCAAATGAACAGCGCATTCGCGTTCCACGCGGTAATCAGACCGGCCACGCCGACCGGCTCCAGGGTGACCGTCGTCTTGCCCCAGCTGCGTGTCAATGGAAGTTCCTGAAGCGCTTTCTCGGCGGCCAGAAACGCGTTGACGCCGGACTGGACGATCGGCCCGGCGAACTGGACGACGCCTCCGTATTCCTCGACCATTGCCGCCGTCAGATCGTCAAGGCGCGCCGAAGCGGCCTCATGCAGCCGGCGCAAGATCTTCGCGCGCTCTTCTGCGGTTGACCGGCCGAAATCAGCGAATGCGCTCCTGGCTGCGCCGATGGCGCGCCGCGTATCCTCTTCATCGGCCAGCGTGACGCGGGCAATCACCTGACCGTTGGTCGGCTTGATGATGTCTATGACCTCACGGCCGTGGGATTCAATAAACGATCCGCCGATGTAATGAGTGGTGATTGTCTTCATGGGTCTGATTTGGCAGAAAGCCTCTCATATGTCCAAGACACCTTTACTATCAGACCAATCGCGATAAAGTATCAGAATGGAATTGCGTCATCTGAGATATTTCGTGGCGGTCGGCGAGGAGCAGCATTACGGGCGCGCCGCCCGCAGGCTGCGCGTGGCTCAGCCCGCGCTCTCCCGACAGATTCAGGATTTGGAGGAAGAACTAGGCTTCAAGCTGTTCGAACGCCTGTCGCGCGGCGTGAAATTGAGTGAAGCCGGCAAACTATTCCTCGAGGATGCACGGCGTATTCTTCAGGAGGTAAGCGAAGCGGCGGTACGCGCCAGCTCCGTGGCGAGCGGTCGTTCAGGCACCCTGCGCGTCGGGTTCACCGAGAATGCGTCATGGCGGGGCGTGGTGCCGGAATCCTTCCGTCGGTTTCGCGAGCTGCGACCGGACGTCGAACTTCAACTTCGGCCAGCGGCGAGTTTGGAGCAGTTGGAGGCGATAAGATCGGGCCGTTTGGATGCAGGGTTCGTCAATTTCATGCCAAAGTCTGATTCGGAATTGGACCAGCTCCCGGTCGCCACACAGCATGTGGAGCTGGCCGCGCCGAAAGGACATCCGTTCACAAGACTCAAGAAACTCAGCCTGCGGGACCTCGTGGATGCACCGTTTGTGTGGTTTCCAAGGTGGTCAAGCCCCGCGTTCTACGACCGCATGATGCACGAATGTTATCGTGGCGGTTTGAAGTCTCCCCGCATCGTTCAGGAGGGAGTGAACGAGGCAACTATCCTAAGTCTCGTATCGACCGGCTTGGGCGTGGGATGGGTCCTTGGAACCGCACGATGGCGGTGCCCTGAAACCGTTGTTGTCGTACCCGTGGTCGATTTGAACATGCCTGTCACGTTGGCTCTCGCATGGAGAAGGGACAATGCGTCTCCTTTGCTCGCAAAGTTTATTGGCGATGTAAAGCGCTTGCCAGACGTGCGAGCAGTTAACAAAGGTTGAAGGCCACGACGTCGACCTGTCCATGATCAAGGTCGATCGTGAAGACGGTTGGAAAGCTGCCGAAGTTGGAGGTGGGTTGTGGCTAGCAATCACGCGAGGTCCTGGGCATCGGTGTCGCAACAGCGAGCCCGAAGCCGGCTACTTGGTATCGACCTCTCCCTCTTCACTCGTCGGTACGGCGTCCCCATCACGGTTTCAGGACAAACCCCTCCTGGCCGTTGACGTCGAGCTGCAGTGCAAGCGCCGTCACATTGCGGGCGATCTCCTCTCCCGCCGTCTTGTCGAAGCGGTAGTGAATGCCGCCGTACAGCCGTGACAGCCCCGCCTCATCGGCCATGGCCGCGAGCCGGCCGGTCTCCGGCGGGAAGATACTGCCGAGAATCAGCGCGCTCGTCGTCGACACGGCGGCGTGGTTCGACGGGTATGACGGGTGGTTCGGCAGCCCGATGGACAGCGTGATCAGCGGGTCTGCCTGGGTGGGCCGGATCAGCCAGTAGTGGTACTTGGCTTCGTGTGAGGCGGTGAGGGCGTCAAGCGCGGCCATGTTCATCAGGGCGAGGGTGTGCGCCGCTTTCCGCTCATCCTGATGGAACTGGACGATGAGGTCGGACGCGACGCTGTTCCAGAATCCCGCGACCAGAAAAGTCCCAGCCGGAAACGCCCAAAACTTGGCGATGCTGTCCTGCTCGTGGGTACGCGTGTCTGAGAAGTGCCGAATCTCCGCGAGCGCCGCGAGAAATTCCGAAGAACCAAAGGCTGGGGGTGAAGCGGGGCGGGACTGATCGCCCGACGCCAGGAAGAACGGACGCATCTGGCCTTGCTGAGGGTGGACCGGTGGTAGCCCAGGAGTGTTCGCGTGCCAGCACCCCGAACACACCGGAATCGTGCCGGTCCAAGGAGCGTTGAATCGATCCGTGCTGGCGCTGGCAACGATTTCGGCACCCACGGCCCGGCCTACCGCTTCACCCGCGGCGAAGTCGGTGTGCGTTTCGCCAGGCCAGTGCGCCCCGTCCCTTTGGGCGCTCACCTGGCCGTCGAGAAACGCCTGCTCGTCGGGAAAGAAGAAGGCCATCACCGCTGCGGAAGCCCCCGCGACCGCTGCCTGCTCGGAGGGGTGCGTGGCGCCGTTCTGGCCGTTCTCGGCGGCGATGACGGCGTTGTACTGCGCTAGGGACAGATAGGCAAATTGGCGGAACGCTGCATTTTGGTCCGCAAACTTGCGCCTGATCAACAGATTGCGCTCGATCGCGTTCCAGCTCACGCTGGCGCCCGCTTCCCAGAACTTGACCGCGCTCGTCCATAAGCTCGGTCCGGCCACGGATAGGGCAGTCGGATCCTTCGACTGGTCGCCACACGCGACCAGCGCAGCGGCACAGGTGAGTGTTGCCGCGACAGCCACGAACTTGCTCATAGAGACCCCCGGTATTTTCATGGCATCTGAGTTGTGTTCCAATATGCACCGGCGACCGCGGGCTGCAAGGTAGCGGACGACATCACAAATATGCGCTTCGAGAGGAGAGACGCCGCACGCACCCTTCTCTCCTACCCCCTGATGCGCTTCACCTCAAACGCGCACCGTGGGCCACCTGATGCACGTACAGGGGGTCGGCAGAGCTGTGGCCATCTCCTGCGGCAAACACTCCGGCAAAGCGCCTTGCAATCGCGGACGACAGAGTTGGTTAGCGGCGCCGATGTTGCAGGCACCTGGGAAGGCAAGTCGATGGTAGGCCCGAAGGACAGCGTGTTCGTGACATGGGCGCTGACGGCAACCGCCGACGGCAAAGGGTGGACGGGAGGGCGCGCTCGCCGTGCCGGGAGGAGCCGCACACCTCAGCAAGCGATCGTACTTGTCCCCGTCCCTCCGCCTCCGCTCCCCCCGCCCCGGCCGCGCCCATGGCCGACACCGCCGCTCGAGCCTCCGCCACCCACGAAGACCTGCCGCTGCAGCTCCAGGGGGGACAGCGAATTGAGCGCCGAGAGTCCCGTGCTGACGCTCCCCAGGCTCAGCGCCACGCCCCAGCGCGGCGCGGTCCCCGCCAAACGGTGGGTCACGTCCACGGTCAGGCCGAACGATCCGCGCAACGCGTAGCTCAGACCAGTTCCCACCTCGCGGTCCGCCGGGCCGCCCCCCGAGTCCGCGCCACCGACGTCCCCCCCGGCCGACAGGCTCAGGGTCCACCGCGGTGCGAGATCGATGTCGCCGTCGATATCGATCCAGGTCGATTGCGGCTGGTCGAGGGAGGAAAGGGTGATCGCTCCCGCGAAGCTGCGGCTCGCGTCGGCCGAGAAGTGCACGCGCTGAGACGGGGTGATCCCGGCGCCCAGCTCTACCCCCACGTTCGCCACGCCGCTGCCCAACCCGCATGCCGCGCGGCCCGTCGGCAGCGTCGCGATGAGGCTCGCCGCGAGCTCCGGCTTGAGCGGCGACGGCAGCGTGGTCGATGCCTCGAGCGCGAGTGGTAAGTCCCCGAGTCCCGACGTGGTGGTCGCGCCGTTCGTCGCGCGCACCAGCGTCGGCGCGACGTCGAACCGGAGCCACGCCAGCGGCCGGTACTCGAGCACTGCGCCCAGCGCGCCCAGTGACGTCGTATCAGTGAACCGCAGCGTCGCCGCTCGTGCGCTCCCGCTCCACAGCGGACCCGCAGCGTGTTGGGCACGCGCCGGTCCCGCTAGCAGAGTGCCGAGGGTTACGAGGGCGAGCGCGCGGGACCGCATCACGCCGCCCGCGGCAGCTCGACGGTGCCCTTGCGCACGAGCTTCCCCCAGCCGCGCGCGCGGCCCTGAGCGGCCGCGAACACCGCCTTGACCACCGCCAGGTAGAGCACTTGCCGATATACGAAGCGTTGCAGCAGCACCAGCCACGACAGCCCCTTCTCCTCGCCCGGCTCCATGAGGAGCGCCGCGATCCCCGCCAGCCAGTCGACCGCGAGGAACGCCAGATAATAAACCACGACCTGCTGCAGGCTCTGCATCGCGTACTCGGCGCCGTGCTGCAGCTTGTTCAAGTACACGGTCGCGAGAGACCACACGAACAACAGGTCTGCCACCGGCGCCAGGAACGGGAACAGGAGCTGGAACACCCACACGTTCGGCAACGCCACGAAGCCCAATGCTCCGTAGCGCCGCCGGAACAGGGCGCCGCGGTGCTTCCAGGCACACTGCAGCGTGCCGAAGCTCCACCGGAACCGCTGGCGGGACAGCCCCGCCAGCGTGTCGGGCGCCTCGGTGTAGGCAATCGCGCGATCCGCATAGGCAATGCGCCAGCCGCGTCGCAACAGCGTGAGCGTCAGGTCCTGGTCTTCGGCCAGCGTTTGCTCGCTGAAGCCGCCCGCGTCGAGCACCAGCTGGCGCCGCCAGGCACCCACCGCTCCCGGCACCACCGTGATGCAGTTCAAGAGCGAGAAGGCGCGGCGATCCAGGTTCTGGCTGGTGATGTATTCCACAGCTTGCCACCGTGTCACCAGGTTGATCCGGTTGCCCACCTTGGCGTTGCCCGCCACGGCGCCGACGCGGTCGTCCGAGAGCGGCGCGACCAGCGCCTCGATCGCTCCAGGAGCGAGCAGCGTGTCGGCGTCCACGGCCACCACGATCTCGCCCGTCGCCTCCCGAACGCCGAGGTTGAGCGCACTCGCCTTGCCGCCGTTGGGCTTGCGCAGGACGCGAATGCCCGGATTGTTCTCGAACGCCGCGGTTACCACGTCAGCGGTGCGGTCGGGCGAGCCGTCGTCCACCACGATGATCTCGAGCGCCCCCGGGTACTCCTGGGCCAGCAACGACTGCACCGTGCGCACGATGACCTTCTCCTCGTTGTAGGCGGGCACCACCACGCTCACCCCTGGGCGATAGCCGGGGTTCACCAGGCGGCGCTCGAGGCGCCGCTCCCGCAGCGCGAGGGCCAACAACACGACGAGCCGGGCGGCGCCCAGCGCCATGGCAATGAGGAACAGCGCACGCAACCCCAGCTCCACCCAACCGACCAGGGAGAACGCGGTGAGCTCGACGAAGCGAGTCAGTGCGCCGCGTCGCGGCAGAGGCGGCATCGCCTCGTCGCGGGTCAGGCCGGCGAGCGCCGTGACGGTCGTGAGCTCGTACCCGCGTGCCTTGAGCGAGTCGATCAGTGGGCCGAGCGCCGCCACGGTCTGGGCGCGGTTACCGCCGCCGTCGTGCAGCAGGATAATGTTGCCGCGATCGAGCTGGGCGAGACTCTCATTGATGATCGTGTCGACGCCCGGCTGCAGCCAGTCGCCGGGATCGTCGCGCAGTCCGACCGTTACGTAGCCCAGGTCCTGGGCGATGGCGATGGGGCCGAGCTCGTTGGCCGTGGTGGGTTCGGCGTCCCCGAAGTAGGGAGGACGGAACAGCGCGGTGCGACGGTTGGTGACCGCCTCGATGAGCCGCTCCGTGGCCGATAGCTCGTAGCGCGTGAGCCGGGTCCCTACGAGCGCGAGGTT